>Ga0207422_1004928_pt1 | contig 10269 bp, 9 predicted proteins | sample MarCyaLeptolynsp_FD_187757 | JGI IMG/M metagenome (GOLD analysis project Ga0207422, IMG submission 187757) | Marine cyanobacterial communities from Panama - species 1 Leptolyngbya sp. (SPAdes) | ecosystem: Environmental > Aquatic > Marine > Unclassified | place: Panama: Panama City | collected... | reverse complement strand
TGACCTGCCAACCCGGTTTGACCTTGCCGTCTGCGTCGACACGCTGTGCTATATCGGCAATCTCCAGCCATTCATGAAGGACCCTGCGATCGCGGCCTATCTTGAAACGCGCAAACTCGGCTGGGAAGAGGACGAGATCGTCATTCTTTCCCTTGGCACCGGACGGGCTTCGGCACGTCCGTTCTCCTATCAGGACGCCATCGGCTGGGGGTCACTCGGCTGGATGCAGCCGTCGAAAGGCGTCCCCATCCTGTCGATCTTCTCCGACGGACAGACCCAGACAGCCGAGTACCAGGCGGAGCACCTGTTTGGCCTTATGGACAACGTCAGCTATCACCGCCTGGATACTGCGCTGGAGCCGGAAGCCGAGGACATGGACAATGCCCGCCCTGGCAACATCATCCTGCTGAACGGGGCGGCCGACCGGATCATCCGCGACAACACCGTGCTTCTGGATGACCTGGCCGACCTGTTGAAAGCGCAGATGGAGGCAGCGGAAACATATGCGCAAGGGTCTGATTTGGTGCATGCTGCCTAGGCGGGGTGCCGCCGGGATACCTTCCTGATTTCGGCGCGCCGTCGAACGCGCGAGGCCCCGACGTGAGCAAGCCTGAACGAGCGAAACGGATTGCCTTCCAGCTGACACTGGCGGGTCTTGGACTTCTGCTGGCCCTGAGCACCGCCGCACCAGTGTCGGCAAATCCGGTTCCCGTTCCAGTGGGGAAACCGGGCGACAGGCCGGCCGAAACCGCCCAGCCAAGCGTCGCGACCGTTGGTGGCGTCCCGGTCCCGGTCAGGAAACGGGACGTTCCGGAAGGCTATGTCGCCAAGAAGCCAACACTCGTGCTCCGTTCGCAATTGCCAGCGAAAGACTATTTCGGCGCCGCGGACGGTCCCGCGCCGCTAAAGGCACGCGCGATCGGGTCCTATGCGAAAGGCTGTCTTGCCGGTGGCGCTTCTCTGCCTCCCGACGGCCCGACCTGGCAGGCAATGCGCCTTTCCCGGAACCGCAACTGGGGTCATCCCGAGCTCATCGACTATCTCAAGGATCTTGCCGCCGATGCCCCCAAGGTCGGCTGGAACGGATTGCTTGTCGGCGATCTAGCGCAGCCACGCGGAGGCCCGATGCTGTTCGGCCACTCCAGTCACCAGATCGGTCTGGATGCCGACATCTGGCTCAGGGAAATGCCCAACCGGCGCCTCACCGCAGAAGAGCGCGAGGAAATTCCCTTCATCTCGATGCTCAAGGGACCGCTCGACGTCAAAGGCGCCGACCGGAGCGTCGACCCGGCGAAGTGGACGGACACGCATGCGCGCCTGATCCGCCGGGCTGCCTCTGACAATCGCGTCGCCCGCATCTTCGTCAATCCGACGATCAAGAAAGCCCTGTGCGATTTCGAAAAAAGCAAGGACCGCGCCTGGCTAAGGAAGGTCCGGCCCTGGTGGGGACACCACTATCATTTTCATGTCCGGCTTTCCTGTCCGGCAGGTAGTGTCGGCTGCAAGAACCAGGATCCGCCGCCACCCGGAGACGGGTGCGGTTCGCATCTGACTTATTGGCTGTCAGATGAGCCCTGGGTTCCAAAGAACCCGCCCAAGGCAGGCGAAAAACCGAAGGTTGTCAAGAAACGGCCAATGGCGCTTGCCGCCCTGCCGAACGATTGCCGGGCGGTGCTGACGGCGAATTGAGAAGAGCACGGTGGCAACGATGCTTCCTCACTTTGCCAGCCGCAACAATCGGTGCGTGATCCGGCGTCGCCGCCCGTGTCACGATTGTTGCATGCGGCTCGTTCCAAAAAGTTGAAAAAAAGCAACGGATTTCCGCGCCGTTCGCTCGCATTTTTCTGGTCGAAAGCAAATTGCGGTGGTAAACGGGCGGCCATGACGACGAAGACGCTTTCCAATATCCGAAATTTCTCCATCGTAGCCCACATCGATCACGGCAAATCGACCCTTGCCGACCGCCTGATCCAGATGACCGGAACGATGACAGATCGCGAAATGACCGATCAGGTGCTCGATTCCATGGATATCGAGCGCGAGCGCGGCATCACGATTAAGGCCCAGACCGTCCGGCTCATCTACAATGCCAAGGATGGCCAGCAATATACGCTCAACCTGATCGACACACCGGGCCACGTGGATTTTGCCTACGAGGTGTCGCGCTCGCTCGCCGCCTGCGAAGGCTCTCTGCTTGTCGTCGACGCCTCGCAGGGCGTGGAAGCGCAGACCCTTGCCAATGTCTACCAGGCGATCGACAACGACCACGAGATCGTCACTGTCCTGAACAAGATCGACCTGCCTGCCGCCGAGCCGGACCGGATCAAGGAGCAGATCGAGGATGTCATCGGCATCGACGCCTCGGACGCCTGCATGATCTCCGCCAAGACCGGCCTCGGCGTTGAAGACGTGCTCGAAGCGATCGTTCAGAAACTGCCCGCCCCGGAAGGCGATCCGGATGACACGCTCAAGGCAATGCTGGTCGACAGCTGGTACGACACCTATCTCGGTGTGATGGTTCTGGTGCGTGTCATCAACGGCACGCTCAAGAAGGGCCAGAAGATCAAGATGATGGGAACCGGCGCATCCTATGATGTCGACCGGGTCGGGGTTATGACGCCGAAATTCATCCAGGTGGACGAACTGCGTTCGGGCGAAATCGGCGTCATCACCGGTTCGATCAAGGAAGTGGCCGACACCAGGGTCGGTGATACCATCACGCTGGACAAGAAACCCTGCGCAGAGCCGCTGCCAGGATTCAAACCCGCGCAACCGGTCGTCTTCTGTGGCCTGTTCCCGGTCGATGCGAACGACTTTGAAGACCTGCGCGCGGCGATGGGCAAGCTTCGCCTCAACGATGCGAGCTTCTCCTTCGAGATGGAAACCTCCGCAGCGCTCGGCTTCGGCTTCCGCTGCGGCTTCCTGGGTCTTCTGCATCTGGAAATCATCCAGGAGCGCCTGTCGCGCGAATTCAACCTGGACCTGATCGCGACCGCACCTTCGGTGGTCTACCAGATGACGCTGACCGACGGGTCCGAGGTCGATCTGCACAATCCGGCGGACATGCCGGACATCGTCAAGATCACCGAAATCCGCGAACCGTGGATCCGGGCAACGATCATGACCCCGGACGACTATCTGGGTGCCATCCTGAAACTGTGCCAGGAGCGGCGCGGTATCCAGGTGGATCTGTCCTATGTCGGCACCCGTGCCATGGTCTCCTACGACCTGCCGCTCAACGAAGTGGTCTTCGACTTTTACGACCGGCTGAAATCCGTCTCCAAGGGCTATGCCTCGTTCGACTACCAGATTTCCGATTACCGGGCGGGCGATCTCGTCAAGATGTCGATCCTGGTCAACGAAGAACCGGTCGATGCGCTGTCCGTGCTGGTGCACCGGAGCCAGGCAGAGCGGCGTGGCCGCGCCATGTGCGAAAAGCTGAAAGACCTGATCCCGCGGCACATGTTCAAGATCCCGATCCAGGCCGCGCTTGGTGGACGCGTCATCGCCCGCGAAACGATTGCCGCCCTGCGCAAGGACGTGACCGCGAAATGCTACGGCGGCGACGCCACCCGCAAGCGCAAGCTTCTGGAAAAGCAGAAGGCGGGCAAGAAGAAGATGCGCCAGTTCGGCAAGGTCGAAATCCCCCAGGAAGCCTTCATCCAGGCTCTCAAGATGGATGAGTAAGCGGCCAGTCGGCGCATACAACAAAATCCAGGGTCTGGAGGATCAGGCAGGCTCAATCGGGTGAAGCAGGTCTCCTTTGCCTCCTGTTTGAACCAACAGGAAGCACTGCGAGAAATTGCGTTGCCGAGCAGCCATCAGACTCAAGCGCTTACAATTGACGTGTACAAGGCACGACGTCCCGTATTGAATAGATCTCACAAGAGGAAAACCGAACTGGAAACGGCAAGGATGTACGACTGATTGAGGATGTCGTTTTAAAAATTCATGGCTTGAGCAGGTTGTAGCAACTTCACATTTTCCGCGATGAAGAGTTTCGTATGAAAATTGCTTTCGTAAAACAGGACGTTTACCAGGATCTCTATGTTTGCCCGCCGGGCACAAAAGACGCACAAGTATTGCTCTTTTCCTCAATGATGCGGGTCGGACCCATCGGGTTGTTCACCGAACTGGACACTTCCTTTTACATCGTGGAAGAAGACCCCGCTCCCGAGTGCCAGATTTATCGAAGCGTAATTCCGAAAATCGCAGAAGACGTAAAACTCCTGAAAACAAAAACCATCGATCACCTGCCAAATGAAGAGTTCAAAAGGCCCGGCAGTCCGTACCCCAACGGTCATTTCTCCGTTCCCTGCCGGTCGATCGACTGGTCCGATTTCGATGTCGTTATTTCGATCAATGTTTCCATACCCGAAGATGTCATTCGCCAGCATCCGCACGTGTTGTTCTGCTACATGATCGGCGAAGCGAATCTGGCTTCCAAATGGGCGGAATTCGGATACGACGTATGTCTGAACCAGCTGATCTCAAACAAAGTAACGTCGCAAATCGGCAAGGCAGTCGATTTTCCCTACACGTTTGTAGGTCCGCACTGCCTGGAAAACCTGATGAAGAAGGAGCTGGGTCGCGAGTCTCTTCAGGACGGTGTTTACGCCGAGATCAACATGTCAGAAGAGCGGCCCGTTCTGAGACCTCCTAAGGAACTCAAACCTCTCGTTTATGAAGGTTATGCGGTGCGAATCCACAAGCAGAATATCAAAGAGAACCTGCAGGAAGTGTATGATGCAAAATACTTTGTCAAACTGGGAGGACGGCTGATCCGGGGAAATTCGGTTATCGAAGCCGTTTCCTGCGGAACACTTGTGCTCCTTCCCCGTGACACCCTGATTCATGAAGAACTTATTCCGGAAGGCTGTTCGGTTGAAAGCTTCGACGAGCTTAAAGAAAAAATCTGTTACTTGGACGATCGACCTCAGGAATACGAGCGCTTGTTGAACCTGCAGCGCGACGTCGTTCGCAAGATGTGTTTCGAAAATGCCGTGACATCGCTGGAACGCTGCCTGGAAGACAAACGGAACATAATGTCAAAAGGGCGCTTGTTTCCGGCAGCTCTTCAACGCAAGCGACACGCCTCGGTCAAGACCGATCTTTTTCTGGCAAGGACCAAGGCGCGCTTGAGGAAAAAACTATCCAAGGTTAAGCGTTTGTTTAATCCGGACTGAATAAAGCTGCCACGAAACGACGTCCAGGAGAACAAAAAGACCGGCGTTCTGCTGGCTCTTTCCTTCGTCAGTCGACGGTGACGACCTGCCCCGTGATCGCGCCTTCGACGCACTTTGCATAGGCCAGACCAACCCGCCTGGACGAGACCAGCTCGTGACCCGGGAACATTGCGCCATACTGCTCCACCGAAACTTCAAGCAACCCCGGGCTGACAACGTTGATCCTGCGGTTTGCCGGCATGTCGATCGCGGCGGATTTGACGAAACCGGCCAGTGCCCCGTTTGCGATCGCAGCCCCGGTTCCCATCAGAACCGGATCGCGATCCAGAATGCCGCTGGTCAGGGTGAAGGAACCGCCTTCCCTGACCGTTTTCAGACCGGCCAGAACGAGACCGACCTGCGTGAGCGCCTTGTTTTCGAGGCCGAACCGGTACTTTTCCACGCTCATGTCATTCAGGCGCGCGAATTCGACCTCTCCGGCAGCCGACACGACCGCGTCGACGGGACCGGTTGTCCGGTACATCTCCACGACGCTCTCCGGCGAAGCCAGATCCACACGGACGTCGCCGGAGGTGCGGCCCGCCGTAATGATTTCATGCCGCGCGGAAAGCGCGTCACAAGCAGCCCTGCCGACGTCACCTGATGCCCCGACGAGAATGATCTTCATGACGGCTCTCCTTCGATTTTTCTGTAGGTCGAGATCTTGTAGGCAAGGACTTCCGCACAGCGGTCGAGATCGGCACGGCGCCGGCGGAGGCGCTCTTCATGTTTGAGCAGCACCGCCTTGCGCTCGGCGATACTTGCCTCACCCTCGCGGTAAAGCGCTGCGAAGCGCCGCATTTCCTTCATTGGCATGCCGGTCTTGCGCAACCAGTAGAGCAGGACGAGCCACTCGATGTTTTCCGGTGAAAACCGTCGCAACCCGTCCGATCCGCGCTCGATGGCCGGAACAAGACCGGATTTTTCATAATATCTGATCGTGTCGACGCTCAGACCGGACTTGGTTGATGCTTCTGAAATCCGCATGTGCTGCCTCATTGAGTTGAGGCAACCTACCTGCCTGGAGTGACTCCAGGTCAAGCCCAAATCGTCTTGCGCTTAAAACAGAAACGGCGCCAGACAGGATCCTGGCGCCGTTTTCTGTTCAGGTCTGAAGTGACAGCCCGGCTGACCGGACCTATCTGGCTTTTGTCGAGACCGGCGTTTCAGCCGGTCCGGGGTTAGCGCCGGTTCAGCGGCAGATCCGCGAGTTCCCGCGGGCTCATGCGCTGGATGGCCGGATGGGACAGAGGGTCGGTCCGATCGTACCAGGACGGCGATGTCGCTTTCGTCTGGCGGCGCATAAACAGTTTCATCATGAGTTTCAGTCTCCTTTTTATTGTTTTTTTGGTCATGGCCAAATTCCTTTTTGAATTTAGCTATGCTGGATATTTATACTCATTTGGCGCTCAAAAAAATCGACTTCTTCTGATTTTCGATTTAGAATATCTAAAATGAAGAACCTCAACCGAGTCCATCTGTCAGGATTGCGTGCCGTCGAAGCCGTTGCCCGGCTTGGGTCGATCAAACACGCTGCCGAAGAACTCGGCGTCACCGTTGGAGCGGTCAGCCAGCAGGTTCAAAAGTCCGAGGCCCAACTTGGGGTTCAGCTGTTCGAGCGCAGGAACCGGTTACTGCTGCCGACTGCGTATATGCTTGCGATGCAGCCGCATCTGACGACTGCCATGACCTCGCTGTCCACTGCTGTCGCGACAACAGAACGGGGCCGGGAAGATGCGCTGACGATCTCGGTCGCGCCTGTCTTTGCGGGCAAGTGGCTCGTCTGGCACCTGAAAAGCTTCAACAGGGCGCATCCCGGCATTCGCGTGCGGGTGGAGGCAACGGTCGACCTCATTGACCCGGATACCAGCGACGTCGATCTGTGCATTCGCGTCGGGCAAGGACCCTATCCCGGGCTCAATGCGCAAAAGCTGCTCAACCAGCGGGTTTTTCCGGTGTGCAGTCCCGCTCTGGCAAAGGAGATCCGGGAACCGGCGGATATCGGCAAGCTGCCGGTCATCCGCGATCCGGGCCAGATGTTCAGCTGGGCAAACTGGCTCGATCTCTTTGGCCTGGACGAGAGCATCCTCAAAGACGGTCCGAGCTTCTCCGACGGTTCCCTCTGTCTTGATGCCGCCATCGCCGGCCAGGGTGTTTTCCTCGCCTGGGAAACCCTCGCCGTCTATGCGGTGAAGTCCGGCCAGGTGATCGCCCCATTCCCGCAACGCCCGGCAACAGGGCTCGGCTACTGGCTGATCAGCGGCAGGACCGCCCCGCGCACAAAAGCAAAGAGCGCGTTCGAGGCCTGGCTGCCCGAAGAACTCCAGACTTCCATCGGACGGCCAAAAGGCGCGGACGAGGTGACGGTTTAGACATTTTCACTTGTTGCTTCGTCATCCCCGATCAAGTCGGGGATGGCTTCCGAAAACATGCAGGCTCTTTGCGCGTATGCTTGCCGGAATGACGTTTCCGAGTTTGACCGATGCACGGCAAGCCTGCCATTCCCTCTTGCCTTCGCATCGTCTTCAGGTACATTGCGCGCATGACCGACCGCACGAACCATCGCTGTTCTTCTGGCCACGCCGCAGTTTCACTGCGTCTGCGAGGCTTTGCGGTGCGCGTGCCCGAGCTTCAGGGTCCCGCCTGCGGACGATTTATGCGCTGAGGCGCCTTGTCTTTCATCCCTGAAAAGCGGCGTTTTTCCATTCACCTGGGGCTCACGCAATAATGCGGTCGAGGCCGTGGCGTTCAGCGCCATTATTCGCTAAAAGACCCCGACTTTCATTTCCGCGCGCCACGCGCGCACCGACAACCGAGCACGCATGTCAAATCTCGACGTTTTAGAAACCGATCTCCTGGCGGCCATCGACGGCGCGGAGACCGAAACCGCCCTGGAGGACATCCGGGTCACAACCCTTGGCAAGAAGGGCAAGATCTCCGAGCAGATGAAGACGCTCGGAAAGATGACGCCGGAAGAACGCCAGGTGATGGGACCGGCCCTGAACGGGCTGAAGGCCAGGATTACCGACGCCATCAGCGCCCGCAAGGACGTTCTCGCAGAAACAGCCCTCGAGGCGCGCCTTGCCAGCGAAACCGTCGACGTCACTCTGCCGCTTCGGCCCTCGCCGGCCGAAGCCGGACGCATTCATCCGGTCAGCCAGGTGATCGACGAACTCACAGCGATCTTCGCGGATATGGGGTTCTCGATTGCCGAAGGTCCGGATATCGAGACGGATGAACTGAACTTCACCGCGCTCAACTTTCCCGAGGGCCATCCCGCGCGAGAAATGCACGACACGTTCTTCTTCAACGAAAAGGAAGACGGCGAACGCCTGCTGCTGCGCACGCACACATCTCCCGTCCAGATCCGCACCATGCGCTCCCAAGAGCCGCCGATCCGTGTGATCATACCGGGACGGACCTATCGCTGCGACAGCGACCAGACCCACACGCCCATGTTCCACCAGGTGGAAGGTCTGGTGATCGACAAGGAAAGCCATTTCGGACACCTGAAATGGGTCCTGCTGGAGTTCTGCAAGGCCTTCTTCGAGGTCGACGACATCAAGATGCGTTTCCGCCCGAGCTTCTTCCCGTTTACTGAGCCGTCAATGGAAGTCGACATCCAGTGCGACCGCTCCGGCGGTGAAGTCAAGATCGGCCAGGGTGAAGACTGGCTGGAGATCCTTGGCTGCGGCATGGTGCATCCGAACGTCATCCGCAATTGCGGTCTTGATCCGGATGTCTACCAGGGGTTCGCCTGGGGCATGGGGATCGACCGGATCGCCATGCTGAAATATGGCATGCCGGACCTGAGAGCGTTCTTCGATGCGGACGTCCGCTGGATCCAGCATTACGGCTTCCGACCGCTGGATCTGCCGACGCTGTTCGGCGGCCTGTCCACCTAATCACCCGGATCCTGGGGCTAACGTCTATGTCATTGATCACCCGCTTATCCCTCGTCTTGTTGCTGCTTCTCGGCGCTGTCCTCCCGGCAACCGCCCAGACGGCAGACATAGACGAGCGCGTGCCGACACCAACGTCGTTCATGGAAGCGTGCGCCGAAAAGATCGAGTCCCGCGGCCGCCTGCGGTTTTGCGACACCTATTTCCGAGACAAACTCGGGACGGAAGCCGATGCCCTGCTTTACCTGAGGGACCGGATCACCACCTTGCGCGCCAATCACGAAGCAAGCTCGGCGGAAAAGTATCAGAGCTTTCTTCAGGCGATCTATATCGTGGCCTTTCTGACGATTGCCTCGATCGTCCTGATCGCCAGCGACCGGCGCATTGGCGGAACGGCCAAATGGGCGGGCCTGACTAGCACGGCCGCACTTCTGGTTATGGTCGTGATTGTTGCAATGGGCTGGCTCGGCAAGTACCGGGCGGAATACGCGGCTCAGGTCGAACTTGGCATCCTGCGCGACCGCATCGAAGCGGAAGCGGCGCAGGCGATTGCCACCAATCAGCAAATCACGCCGGACATGGTGCGCCGCTGGACGGGTGAATTCGGTGAGATCGGCCGCCGGTTCGCAGAGAGCTACGGCGATGCGACCGTGCTCCCCGAGGTGGACCGGTTCGGCAACTGATCCTTCGAATTGACCGGATTTGCGGCCCATGATGCCGCGCAAGAGATAAAGAGTACCAAAATGAAGTTCACCCTTTCCTGGCTCAAGGAGCACCTGGAAACCGATGCCAGCCTGGAAGAGATCGTCGAACGTCTGACGATGATCGGGCTGGAAGTCGAAGAGGTTACCAACCGCGCCGACAGACTGAAGCCGTTCCGGATCGCGAAGGTCCTGGAAGCCGAACAGCACCCGAATGCCGACAGGCTGCGCGTGCTCAAGGTGGATACCGGCGACGGCGACCCGGTGCAGATCGTCTGCGGCGCGCCCAATGCGCGTGCCGGACTTGTCGGCGTGCTCGGCAAACCGGGCGACTATATTCCCGGTCTCGACACCACATTGTCCATCGGCAAGATCCGCGACGTGGAAAGCTTCGGCATGATGTGTTCGGAGCGCGAGCTTGAATTGTCGGACGAACATGAC
>Ga0207422_1004927_pt1 | contig 10269 bp, 10 predicted proteins | sample MarCyaLeptolynsp_FD_187757 | JGI IMG/M metagenome (GOLD analysis project Ga0207422, IMG submission 187757) | Marine cyanobacterial communities from Panama - species 1 Leptolyngbya sp. (SPAdes) | ecosystem: Environmental > Aquatic > Marine > Unclassified | place: Panama: Panama City | collected... | reverse complement strand
TAGTTCGCTGTTTAAGTGGAAAAGGCGATGTAATCTTGCTGGAATCCCAGAAAAAAGATCATCCGGCTAGTCAAAAATCTTTCCTTGCAGCAAAACCAGAAGCCACCCTAAAGGCCTGGGGAAATAAAATTCAACTAATTGAAAAGGATGAAGTAACTGAATTTGAGAGTAATCCTTTTGAAGCTTTTTCTGAATTTAGACAAAAGTATACCGATTGGTTATTTGGTATTTTTTCTTACGATCTGAAAAATTATACAGAAGATCTTAGCTCGGGAAATAAGAATATCGTTGAGACACCGGATATTTATTTTATATCTCCAGGTTTATTAATCGAGTTTGAAAATGAAAATGTAAACATAAAGAAAGGTAAACTTCCTGAAGACCTTAGAAGAACAGAAATACAAGAAGGTTTTTCTTTAAGTGATTTAAAGCATATTGATAAAGAAGAATACTTAAAAAAAATCGAAATAGCCCAACATCAGATAAAAGAAGGAGATTATTATGAGATCAATCTTTCTCACCCCATAGAATTTAAATTTGAAGGTGATTCATGGGAATTATACCAACAAATGAAAGAAGCAGGACCTGTACCTTTTGCAAGCTACATCAAAACAGAGCAGTTTGAAGTTTGTTCTTCATCTCCGGAAAGGTTCTTATCAAAAATAGGAAGAAGGCTTCAATCTCAACCAATTAAAGGCACCAGATCAAGATCAAAAGACAATGATGATGTAAGTATAAAAGACCTTCGTGAATCAGAAAAAGAAAAGGCTGAAAATCTGATGATTGTAGATCTTGTCAGGAATGATCTTGGCCGGGTAGCAAAAAAAGGGGGAGTTATGGTTAAAAATCTATTTGAGATACAGAGTTTTGAAACGGTTCATCAGATGGTATCTACTGTTGAAGCAGAGTTGGTTGATAAAATTAGTTTGATAGAAATTCTGAAGGCAACTTTTCCGATGGGTTCTATGACAGGAGCTCCAAAAATTTCCGCGATGAGGGCAATAGAAGATCTGGAAGATTATAAACGTGGAATTTATTCCGGGGCAATAGGATATATTGATCCTGGACACGATTTTGATTTTAGTGTTGTGATTAGATCAGCCATAATCCAAAAAGATAAACTGGTGTATCCGGTGGGTGGCGCAATAACATCAGACTCTGTCCCTGAAGAAGAATGGGATGAAACCCTAATCAAAGCAAGACCAATTACCGATCTTTTGAATAATTCCTGAAAGTCTGAATGAAGCTACCGATTTAAAGGTTCATGGGATAAAACAGGTGATGTATGAATAATTTGCAGGAAACGGTTACAACTTTAGGCGAACTTAAGAAAAGCAACTGGAGGTCCCGTTCGGTTAAAGAAGAGTTGAGAACAAACCTTATTTTTTCTATCCAAAATAGGGATAAGTTATTTGAGGGCATTCATGGTTATGATAAAACCGTACTTCCGCAAATTCAACATGCTATTCTTTCTAAACATGATATGATTTTATTGGGTTTAAGAGGGCAGGCTAAAACCAGAATTCTTCGCTCATTAGTTCAGCTTTTAGATGAATATATCCCTGTAGTTAAAGGTTCTTCAATCAATGATGATCCATTAAATCCGATTTCTAAATTTGCAAAAGCTAAGATTGAGGAACAAGGAGATGAAACAGAAATAATTTGGCTTCATCGTTCTTACCGATATGGGGAAAAGTTAGCTACTCCGGATACCACTGTTGCTGACCTTATTGGTGATATAGATCCTATTAAAGCAGCAACTAAGAAATTAGATCTTGCCGATGAAAATGTGATTAATTTTGGTTTAATACCAAGAACTAATCGTGGTTTATTTGTGATCAATGAATTGCCGGATCTGCAACCAAGAATTCAGGTAGCATTACTGAATATCATGCAGGAGCGTGATATTCAGATCAGAGGATTTAATATCAGAATGCCGATTGATGTGGCAATGGGCTTTTCCGCAAACCCTGAAGATTATACAAATCGTGGAAATATAATTACTCCTTTAAAAGATAGAATCGATTCACAGATAATTACTCATTATCCAAGAGAGATAGAAACAGGAATCCAGATCACAAAACAAGAAGCCTGGCAGGAACGGGAGTCAAATGTCAAGATTGAAATTGCTGATGTATACCGTCAGATTATTGAAAGAGCGGCTTTTGAAGCCAGAGATTCAGAATATATCGATCAAAAAAGTGGTGTATCTACACGTATGACAATAACTGCTATGGAACAAGTTTTTTCATCGGCAGAACGTAGGGCAATTGTCAATAATGATAATACAGTGTTTGTAAGAATTTCTGATATTTTTCATATGATTCCGGCACTTACCGGAAAGCTTGAGCTTGTATATGAAGGAGAGCAGGAAGGTGCAATCAGTGTAGCAAAACATGTGATTGGTAAAGCGGTTAATAGAACTTTTAAAAATCACTTTCCAGATCCTCAAAGTAAATCAGAAGAAGTTAAAAGTATGTACAAATCAATAACAGATTGGTTTGCTTCCGGAAATGAAATTAGTTTACCCGATACGCTCTCATTCAATGATTATAAAAAAGCACTCTCAGAAGTTGAGGGATTGCAGGAATTTGTTGAAAAGCATGTGAGAGATTTGAGTAAGGAAGAGCTTTATGTTTGGATGGATTTAGTGCTTGAAGCATTATACCAGAATTCTTTACTCAGTAAGCAGGACATGGATGATGAAGCGACTTATACCGATATGTTAGGATCTATGTTTTCTTCAATTAGCGGATTGGACGACGATAAAGACCTAGAAGATTTTGATTTATAAAATGATTGAAATCCCTGTAATATAGTCTTATATTATTAGCCTTTGACAAATTCCAAATAAGTATTACAATGAAAAAAGGCATTCATCCGGATTACAAAGAAATTACAGTCGTAATGAGCGATGGTACTGAAATGAAGACAAGAAGTACCATGAACACGAAAGATGGTGTATTTAAAAGCGAGGTTGATTCAAAAAACCATCCTTTTTATACAAAAAATAACGCTTTTACTTCTAAAGCGGGTCGTGTTGATCGTTTCAAGCGTATGTACGAAAAAAAGAAGTAATTTTATTTTTCTGAATTTAAGGATGCACTTTAACCGGTAGCATCCTTTTTTTATTTATACGAGCTATGAGAATAGAAAAATTTGAAGTCGGACCTTTCGCAGAAAACACCTACTTGTTTCAACGAGAAGGTAAAGCGCTTTTAATTGATCCCGGGTTTTATAACGAGTCAGAATTTGAAGTTTTTAAAAGCGAATTGGGTGGTAATGTACTAAGTGCAGTTGTTCTTACGCACGCTCATGTAGATCATGTACTGGGCTTACAGAGGCTACTTAAAGAATTTGATATAAATGTCTATGTAAACACCGAAGACCTTTTTCTATGGGAAAATTTTGGAAATCAGGCGCAGATGTTTGGACTCAATCAGGTTGGGTTTTCTTTCACACCAGAGTCGCTCCCTAAAAATGAGACTTTTGAGATTGACGACTTTGAATTTAAGTGTTTATATACTCCGGGTCATTCTCCTGACCACACTTCATTATATTTTAAAGATCTGGGGTTAGTAATAGCTGGCGATGCTTTATTCAAAGAAAGTATTGGAAGAACGGATCTTTATCAGGGAGATTTCGATCTGTTAGTAAAATCTATTAGAGAGCAATTATATTCATTGCCTGAAGAAACCATAGTTTATCCTGGTCATGGCCCTTCAACTACTATTGGTCATGAGAAAATGAACAATCCTTTCGTGAAAGATTAGTTTTAATTCAACGAAGCTTTTCGATCTCTTCTTTGAAAAGCTGTTCTTTATCCGGATGAAGTGAAATAAGGCGTTCATACATTTGAATAGCCTTTTGTTTTTTACCTTGTATCACGTGAATTTTTGCAAGGGTTTCAGATGCAATATCATCGATTTCTTCAGACTCTTGTGCCAGATCCGTATCATCAAATTCTTCATCTTCTCCGGGAATGCGAATCTTTTTAGATTCAACGGCTTCCAGCATTTCAATTAATCTATCCAGATCAAGAATCGGTGACTTACGCTTGGATTGTAATAGCTTTTTTGATGATCCATAACTGTATTCAGGAACAGCTGCTTCAAACTTTTCAGGATGAACCAAAAAATAGTGGAGATGCTCCATAAGAGGACTTCCTGGTGCATATGTTTTAGCTTTTAAAGCTTCCCTGATAGCTTTATCTCGTTCATCGTTTAAATGATAAAACCAGGAAAGCAAGAAATGACCAACGGCATCCGGACCTCGTTTCTTGAGATGACGGGAAAGTTTGTTGATCGCTGTTTGCGGATTTTTCTCAAACCGTTCATTAAATGATCTGAGAGATTGCGGTATGTTAAAAGGAAGTTCTGCCATTCAAGGGAAGATAATACAATCAGCTGATATCACATTCAAAAGTTTTACCAATTACTTACCGCATCATTAAACATGTTATTAGCAATTTGTTCAAGGGCTTCATCAGCAGCTGTTTGTTCTCCGCTGATTGGGTCCTCAGTCGGATCAAAAGTGAAATTTCCATTAAACGATTTATCCCATTCAGGAGAATCATTCTGTGTGTACAAAAAACGAGCTTTTACTGATATCTGAATCTGATTCTGATTTGCCTGTTCGTCGCCACCGATACTGAACGGACGATTACTGTAACTGGTGATGGAACCATCCAGAACCGCATCCGCATCTTCTTCAGAATTTGCGAGCTGTAATTTACTTTGATTGATAAAACGATCAATTAGAATTCTGTTTAACCGATCACTTAAATCCCCCAATCCACTTTGAGAGCGATCAGGAAAAAAAGGAATATAAATTGAATTTACTCCGGGAGGGATGGAAGCCCCGGTAAAGCTGTACCTGAAGCATCCCGAGAAACTTAAAAATCCGACAATTAAAAGCAGAGCTAGTTTACGCAAGACCATATTGATCAAGTTTACGATATAATGTTCGTTCACTGATTCCCAGTGTTTCGGATGCTTTGCGACGGTTTCCATCATATTTATCCAACGCCTGCTTGATCAAAAATTGCTCGGTAGCTTCGATGGAAGGAATTTCATCCCCACCAAAAAACCTGACAAGTGCCGATTCTTCACTTTCCTGAACTTCATTTTCATCCTTTTCAGAAACAGGATTTTGGTCGGGCATTTCTCTCATCCCAAGCGTGGCATGTTCATCAAGATCTATTCCTGAGCCCGAGCCTTCGGATTCACTCATATTGCTTTGCAGGGCAGGAGGGAGTGCTTTAATGTCTTTGTTCGACATTGTTGAATACATGAAGTTAGCGAGCATTTTCTTCACGTCTGAGATGTCTGTACGAAGTTCTACCAAGGCACGATACACCAATTCACGATCACGGCGCTCAAAATCATTATTATTCTGAGATTGTTGATGCTGATCGTTCTCCGGAACCATGGGGAGGTTGTCCGCAGAACCTTGTCTTTGACGACCTTTCAGATATTTCTGAAGTCGCTCCACATCTATGAACTGAGATTTTTCAAGCACGACTAACTGTTCAGCTACATTCCGGAGCTCACGGATGTTACCCGGCCAGCGGTAGGAGATCAATAATTCTCTGGCTTCATCTGAAAATCCTTTAAACACAGAATCATATCGTGCAGAAAACTCCTTCACAAACTTTCGGAATATCTGAGTGATATCTTCCTGTCGATCGCGAAGCGGAGGTAAATGAATCTGAACAGTATCCAGACGGTAATACAGATCTTCGCGAAAAGAGCCGTCCTGAACTAATTGCCACAAATTCATATTGGTCGCCGCAATTACACGTACATCGGTGGTTTGAACTTTACTGGAACCTACTCTGAAAAACTCTCCGTTTTCGAGCACGCGTAGTAATTTTACCTGTACATTTTTAGGAGTATCTCCGATTTCATCCAGAAAGATAGTTCCGCCGTCAGCTTTCTCGAAGTAGCCTTCGCGACTTTCATTTGCTCCGGTAAAAGCGCCTTTCTCATGTCCGAATAATTCGCTTTCAATAATTCCTTCGGGAATGGCTCCACAGTTTACGATGATAAGATTGTTGTGCTTTCGCTCACTCATAGAGTGAATTGCTCGTGCGGTAACATCTTTACCTACGCCACTTTCGCCCTGTAATAATACACTGATGTCGGTTTTGGCAACCTGCATGATCTTGTCGATCACCTGCTTCATCTCCTGAGAGCTGCCTAAAAGACCAAATTGTTCCTGAAATACTTCGCGATCCATTAATTAAACTGAATTACATTTTTCTGTCAAATTGACGGGAAGTTAAGCATTAGTTCTCAGCTTAGTAAATTTAATAGATGAGAAATTGTTTTGAATATCGATGCATAATCAGATTATAAAATGTTAGTCTTCTTTGTTTTTTAGATTTTCTCGGTTTTTAATATTCCATCTTTTAAAATTGATCTCTTTTCTTCTTCCTATACTCATAAAAAATGCAGATAGAATTAAACCAACAATAAGTGGAATTATGATGTAGCCAGAAATGGGAAATGATTTATCGACAAAAACTTTAACACTATCTGGGGGAACAGATCTTGGTCGTTCTCCGATTTCCGTGATAGAATCAGTTGTGCTATCAAGCTTATAATACATTGGGAGTTTTGTAGACGCAGAATCTTGAGAAAGTACTAATTTAGGAAAAACGGAAAGTATTATGATTAAAAAAAGTGCTTTGAGAAAAGTCATAGTTACTCTGCGTTCTTTGCGTCTTTGCGGTTAGTCACAAAACCTCTGTGGTTTAAAATCTACTTAATCATCTCCGTAGCTTGCTCAATAGGTAAGGCTCTTGTTTCTTTAAAGCTCGAAAGCACCAGATTTGATCGGGTTTTACTAACTCCGGTCCAGGATTGAATTCGGGATAACAATCGCTCGAAAGAAGTAGTGTTTTTAGTTCTAACTTTCAGGAAATGGGACCCATCTCCGGTTATAGAGTGGCATTCCAGAATTTCTTTTTCTTCTTCCACTTTTTCCACAAAGTTAGGATAGTTTTCTGAGCCATCCACCTGTACAAAAATAAATGCGGTGATGTCAAAGTGGAAATCCTTAGAATTCAGAATGGCTTTGTAACCGGTAATCAATCCCCGTTCTTCCAGCTTTCTCATTCGCTCAGATACCGAAGGAACAGAGAGTCCGACCAATTCTGCAATCTGATTTCGTTGAGCTCTCCCATGTTCTTGTAGATGGTTGAGAATGATTACATCAATATCGTCCAATAAATGACTCATAAATCCAAATATTCCTAATTATTATTGGTGTTTATAAATATATCTTAAATAATTTAGGTTAAATATACATTAAAAGAGATTATCCCGCTTTATATTTTTTTGAAAAAATAGGTTATACAAAACCGGATTACCCCTTATCTTTGAGGCTCAATTTTTAAGGCAACACAATTATGTTAGACATCAATTTCATCAAAGAACATACTGAAACCGTAAAGCAAGCTATGCTTGACAAAGGGGAGAAGGATAACTCCATCGTGGATTCAGTAATTGCTAAAGATGAAGAGTGGAGAACACTGGTTCAAAAAGTAGATACACTTCGGGCAGAAAGTAACAGCAAGGCCAAAGAAATTGGTAAACTGATGGGACAGGGTAAAAAAGAAGAAGCTCAGGCAATCATCAAAGAAACTTCAGATACCAAGGAAAAGGTAAAAACACTGGAAGAAGATTTGAAGAAAATCTCCGAAGAAAGAGATCAGTTGTTATATAAAATTCCAAATGTGCCACATCCTTCTGTTCCGGTTGGTCATACCGATGAAGAGAACGAAGTATTTGCAAGCTGGGGAGAACCGAATAAAGATGAGTGGAGAAAACCGCATTGGGAATTAACTGAAAGACATGGTTGGGTAGATTTTGAAAGGGGTGTGAAAGTCACAGGAGCTGGATTTCCTTTTTATGTAGGTGGAGTTGCACAGCTTCAACGCGCGCTTATTAATTACTTTATCAATGAGGCGGGAAAAGAAGGCTTTGTAGAATTACAAGCTCCTTATTTTGTGAATGAAGATTCTGCCCGGGGAACGGGACAAATCCCGGATAAAGAAGACATGATGTATGTAATTCCAAGAGATGAATTTTTTGCGATTCCAACAGCAGAAGTTCCGGTTACAAACTTTCACCGGGATGAAATTATAGATCCCGAACAATTGCCTATTAAATATGTGTGCTACACTCCATGTTGGAGACGAGAGGCAGGCTCTTACGGAAAAGATGTTCGTGGATTGAACAGACTTCATCAGTTTGATAAAGTGGAAGTTGTTAAGATTGTGGATCCTGAATCTTCGTATGAAGAATTAGAACGCCTCAGAGAACATTCTGAAAAATTGCTAAAAGCTCTGGATTTACCTTTCCGAACGCTATTAATGTGCACTGGTGATATGGGTTTTACTCAAACCAAGAAATATGATCTTGAAGTTTGGAGTCCGGGACAGCAACGTTGGCTTGAAGTGAGTTCTTGCTCTAATTTTGAAAGCTTTCAGGCAAGAAGAATGCAACTCCGCTACAGAAAAGATCAGAAAGGAACAGAAATGGTGCACACGTTGAATGGGTCTGCTCTTGCACTTCCCCGTGTGGTAGCTGCCATTCTGGAAGCTTATCAGCAAGAAGATGGAAGAGTAAGAGTTCCTGAAGTACTGAAGCCTTTTCTTGGAAGGGATTATTTGTAGAAGCGTTATCAGCGTAAATCTAATTTTACCAGTTAGAAAATAAATTAGGGTCATCCTGAACTTGTTTCAGGATCTTTGTGAGGAATAACTCTTGAAACTGGTCTATTGACTGTGAGCAGACGCTATGTATAATTTCTAATAAGTTTTGAAGACTGACGCAAGGATTGGAATAGAAAGCGAAAGTTGAATCTAAAAAAAAAGATAGTCTGGAATTAGAACATTCGAATGAAACCTTGATAGGGTTAAGATCAGATCCTAATTAACAGCCATTTCTTAAGATCCTGAAACAAGATCAGGATGACTCAGTTTTAGTAATCAAAAGAGTGTCAATAATTGAGGATAATTACTTAAGCTAATATTCTCATAAGTAAGGATTAGGTCGGCAAATCAAAACTGAGAATCAGTCGTCTTCCTTTATCCTGATATTCAACGCTTTTGGCATATTCTTCCATCAGAAAAACACCACGACCGCTGGTGTTGAGTAAATTTTCTTCGGCAAGTGGATTGGGAATATTTTCAGGATCGAACCCATCTCCTTCATCCTGAATGGAAATAACTAATCCCCGATTTTTTGATTCTGCTTTCAGAAAGACTTTTTTATCTGGATTTAATTCATTTCCATGAACTACACCATTGGTAGCAGCTTCGCTTACAGTAAGCATGAGTTTTGCATAAAACTCATCATCAAATTTCAGGTTTTCCTGTAAGCTGTTTAAAAATCCTTCCAGTTTATCCAGTTCCTTGTAGGTTGACCGGATCTCAAGTTCAATTTTGTAACTCATCTTTTATTATGCGTAAATACCACGCAGTTTCAATGTTGTGGCCACTTTGTCAATGGCATACACATAGGCTGCTTGTCGAAGCGTAATACTATACTTTTCGCTTACCATAAACAAGTTATCAAAAGCTTCTCTCATCATACGGTTCAAACGACGATTTACACGTTCTTCAGTCCAGAAATATCCGTGCCTATCCTGTACCCATTCAAAATAGGAAACGGTAACGCCACCGGCATTTGCGAGGATATCAGGGACCACCATGATACCATTGTCTTCAAGGATCTTATCTGCATTAGCAGTTACCGGACCATTTGCACCTTCGGCAATGATTTTTGCTTTAATATTTGGCGCATTATTCTTATTGATCTGATCTTCTTTAGCAGCAGGAATAAGTACATCACATTCAAGCTCAAGCAGTTTCTCATTGCTGATGAGTTCCGCTCCGTCAAAACCTTCCAGAGAATACCCATTAGTTTCTGAATAGTGAATAGCTGCAGGAATATCGATTCCGTTTTCATTGAAATACCCACCTGAAACATCACTGATTGCGATTACTTTTGCGCCTTGTTCGTAAATCAGTTTAGCCGAAACCGAGCCAACATTTCCAAACCCTTGAACAACAATAGAAGCATCACTTGGAGAAATTCGCAGTTTGTTCATTGCAGCAAGTGCAGTTGTTATTACTCCACGCCCGGTTGCTTCGCGACGGCCTTTTGATCCGCCAAGAATAACCGGTTTTCCGGTAACGACGGCGGTTTCGTTCTTTTTGCTTTTCATGCCGTCTCGCATTCTTGTTTTAACTGTCCC
>Ga0207422_1004926_pt1 | contig 10272 bp, 8 predicted proteins | sample MarCyaLeptolynsp_FD_187757 | JGI IMG/M metagenome (GOLD analysis project Ga0207422, IMG submission 187757) | Marine cyanobacterial communities from Panama - species 1 Leptolyngbya sp. (SPAdes) | ecosystem: Environmental > Aquatic > Marine > Unclassified | place: Panama: Panama City | collected... | reverse complement strand
GGTGCCTTGATGGTCGCGCCTTGGCTAGGGCAGGGAACAGCTTATCTGCTGATTCGACGCGGCAACATCGCCCGCAATATCCAAATGGCACTTATCCTCGTCATGTGTATGACATTACCTTGGACGCTTTTCTTCACGGAATATAACGCGGATGGCTGGGAACCCGGTGCCGACATCACCACAATTTACCGAGATCGCGTGGATGCAGATGGTAATATTATTCATGAAGGCATTATGGCGGGTAGCGCACGCGGGACAGTCCGCTTCTTCTCGCCGATTATGAACATTTGGGGAACATTGCTGCTGGTCGGTGGTGCGATTTATTCAGCGCGCGCATTCCGTCGCAAGCAGATCATGCAAAATCGGATGATCGGCAATTTGCTCATTGCAGGTGGTGGACTTCTTCCGGCAATCGCGGGCGCATTGATTCGACTTGATATTCCGTATTACAAATACTTTGGAGAGATGGGTGGCGCAATTCTGATTTTTATCGGGTTTATGGTGGCAACTAATCGCCCGCAAACGAGTGAATCACCCCTTCCTACTGAAGCACAACCCCAAGCCGCCGGAGATTAACAAGCTCCATGTCATCAGAAGCGGAACAACCCCAAGCAAAGCAAACACGCCCAATTGCGGAATTCGATGATCGCATCGGCTTCATTTCCATCAAACAGATGGATCGCATTTTGATCGCTGCGACAGTCTCATTTCTTCTGGCAGTGGTCATCAATACGATTCTTCGTGTAGAGTCTCCTACAATTTATGTGGTCATGCGTGAACTGCATTATCATATCAGCCGTTATGCGCTATACGTCGCGTTGTTTATGTTTGGCATTGCGATTTACATTGGCTTATTCAAACATGCTGATGTCACGCCATATTATCGACGAGGCACCTATGCGGTTTGGGGATTGATGATTTTTACATCCCTAGTGGGATTCTATATGTACTTTGTCGTGGGTACACGTCCCCATGAAGATGTTCACCTGATTTATGGCGTGGCGGCGATTCTGGCGTTACCGTTTTTTATCTTCGTGGAAAAAACCGCCGAAAAACGTCCCGCAATGGGCAGTTATATGTGGGGCTTTTTCCTGCTGATGGGCATGATTGTTCGGAGCATTAGCACCGGATCATAATTTGTCTTGGAGCATGACCTTAGCAAGTGTCAATCAACGTGTTGCGGAAATACGTGGTATCCATCGGCAGATTACGGGGCTTGGTGTATCGTTTTTGGGGTGATTGCGCTGCGATACGTACTATCAGTGGATTCAATTTGTCAGGTATCGCTCTGGATAAAGCCTCGCTGGACATACTATTCACACCATTGAATCAACTTGTAGCAGCCAGCCAAATTTCGATTTTGCTGGGGATGATTTTTTATGCGTTGGGCTTCTGGGCAAGGCGAATTAAATGATATGATAGTCAGAAAGATAGTATGTCAACAAGAGGCAGTATGGAAATTCACGGTCATACATTACCAGACGAACTCTACATGCTGATAAAACGAGGGCTACCTATTTTCATTAGGTGTGATGTTATACGTAAAATTCTGACATCGAACATGGAAGACAAAGGGGAAATCTTTGACGATGTGCCGTTGCTGAGTTTTGAGGGCATTAAGCGAGAATCTGAATGGGATCGTTTACTAAAACACGAAAATTTAACAGATATCTATCGTATTGGGTCTTCTAGACATCGCGGAGAGCCAATCACCGAAATACATACTCTTGATACTGACCAAGCTCTTTTAATTGCGGTTAACTTAGATGAAGAAGCGATTGCACTTGATTACCGCATTGATCCTATAAACCCCCGTGTTTTAGGTTCGTTCGCACTTACAGGCTGGAAATGGATTCTACTAGCAGATTCATTCGCAGAATTTGCCGAGAAAGTGAATCTGAAGGGTTAATTGCCCTGTTGCTGCGTCAATTGCTGTGAAATGCGATATTCTGGCGACAAGGGTCCGATCATGCCATCGGCATCCCGCACAGAAATCGCAATCCCCGCATAGCGCGAGAAGCTATCCCACTCAACTACATTTTCCGTTGTTTCAAATTGCTGGTTGTAAATTAATGAGCCGGGCCACCTAAGCGCAACAATATACGAGGTTGCTTCTGCATTTGGGTCCCAGCGCAACTCGCTGATATCATTCCCCTGATCGCGCAAGGTGATGTTGCGTGGTGGACGCGGTCCATCAGCGAGGGAAACGAGGGTGGTCAGCAAGGATTGCACCGCACGCCGATAATATCCCGGTTCGATGTATTCAATGGTATCGGTGGGATCGCCATTGAATTTTTCTTCATTGGCTTGGATGAAACGCACTGCCGGAAAACCCGATTCGCTGAATGAGAAGTGATCGCCATAGCGATTTTCGCGGTCAATGGCATCTTGCACTTCCAATTCTAGATCAACCGAGCTATTGAAATTGATGAAATTCACCGTCCGTGCCAATTGGCGTGAAGGCGATGAATCATTGGGTCCAGCAGAGAAAAGGCGCATCTGTGAATCATTGATGCTGCCGCTAAAATCATGATAATTGCCAATCGTATCGACGTTGATCATGGCGATGACATCAATATTGCGTTCTTCCAGCCAATCGACAAAGGCAATGCTGCCGCGCCGCCCCACTTCTTCCGCAGAGAACGCCACAAACATAATGGATGAACGATACTGACGCTGGCTCATAATCCGAGCCAATTCAATCACAGCAGAAACACCTGTGCCGTTATCATTGGCACCGGGTGCATATGTTGATGAATCTTCGATAGGTTGTCCAACACTATCATAATGCGCACCGATGATGATCGTCCCTGCGCCTTCTTCCGTCCCTTGAATCACTGCGCCGACGTTGTATTGATTGGTCGTTACATCTTGATAGGTTAACTCAAATTCATGGTTGAAGGTGTATAAGCGACCATCCGATGTAGCGCGGATTGCTTCAAATTGGTCGCTGATATATTGCGTGGCGCGTCCAATGCCTGTTGGTCCCGAATTGACATGGCGCGTCTCGAAGTTCTGCAAACTATCGACGTGCAACAGCAAGCGATCACTTTCTACTTGGTTGAGCAAGCTGAACATCTCGACATCGGCGGGGGGTGCTGATCCACCTGTGCTGCCGGGTAACAATGTCGATTCTGGCATGGCATAACCGAGTGTTGGCTGCGGTGTCGCAGAGGCGCGGGGTACAAGTGTAGGCGGTTGGTTGGTCGCGCCCAAATTACACGCCATCAAAATCACCAGCGACCAGATCAAGATGCCAATCGAAATTTTATGATGTTTGCTCATCAGCCAAACCTGAAAAAACTATGGAACAATCCCCAAAAGCCATGAACGCGCAGAAGCGCGTCCCCATAGCATATATTCATTGTAGAGACATGGCGTTGCATGTCCAGATATGATCGATTTCTTCATATCCCCATTATATAAAAAATTTGATTCGTTGCTGCCTAATAATCGGGCAGTCGTTGGTCAATCGCCTACCATTCGACCATGCAGGTGACATCATCCAGACGATTCACAGCGCGTCCGGCGGTATCGCAGGTGCCCGCTTCTGCATCGCCATTATTAATCGTGAAGGTTTCGTCTTCTGCGGCATCCGCCCGCCAGAACAGCACATTGGTTGTCAGGGAAGTTTCACGGACAGGGTCACACGCCCAATCATCTGGTAAATCTTGCCCGGTCAAGCGTCCAGTCAATAATGCTAGGCACTCACCTACACCAAGCGATGCACCCAATGCACTATCGCTAAACGATTCGTTTGCATCATCAGTGCTCCCTGCAAATGCCAAACCACTAATATCAACCTCTGTCCCACTGGTATTCCAGATAATCAACGCCCGATCATTGTAGACCAGCGTGATACTGCCACCAACAGGGCTGCTTGCTTGGCTATCACCTTCAGCTTCGTCTGTATCGTCGCTAGCACTATCATCTGATGCTTCGTCTTGTGTATCTGATGTGCTTTCATCGTTTGTTTCCGATGTCGATGTATCAGACTCATCATTTGCAGGTTGCTCCGCAGGTGCGCCTCCACAACCGACCATCACGGCTAACAACATAACGACTAACCCATAGATTAGCTTTCCCCGAATCATATCTTATCCTCCCTCAATTTCTGTTGATGCTTGATAACTCTATCTATCGTTTCATATCATCACAAAAACTGTCAATGTGACTGAGGTCACCAATTAAACTCACAGGTTAAATCGTCCAGCCGCCCGACAGCCCGCCCAACGGTTTCACATTCAACCACTTCCTGCTGTCCATCACGGATAACAAATGCTTGGTCATCGCGTGTATCTGCTCGCCAGAATAAAACTGTTGCTGTTGTCGTTGTTTCACGGACAGGATCACAACCCCATTCTTCAGGGATTTCGATGGCACCTGTACCCCGATCAGTGCGAATTGCGATACATTGATCTTCTGCAAGTGTGCCACTGAAAGCATCATCACTGTATGGTGTGTCATCTGTACTGCTAAAGAAACTAATTGATCCAATGTCGATAGTATTTTCGCCCGTATTCCGCAAAATCAGCACACTATCATTGTAGAGCAACATGACATCCCCATCACCTGTGCCAGAGGCACTCGCATTAACTGTTGGTGCCGGTGTCGTTGGCGTTGCTGATGGTCGCGTGGTCGCAGTCGGGCGATCAGTGGCAGTGGGTTCATCCGTCACGGTTGGCTCATCTGTCGCAGTGGGTTCATCTGTCGCAGTGGGTTCATCCGTCGCAGTTGGCTCATCTGTCGCAGTTGGCTCATCTGTCGCGGTTGGCTCATCCGTTGCAGTGGGTTCATCCGTTGCAGTCGGCTCATCTGTCGCTTCCGCAACAACCTGTGCAGTAGCTTCTGGCGTAGCTTCTTCAGTCACTTCTACAACAGATGCTCCTCCGAAAATTTCAGGGGGCAAGAAACCAAATGTATCCTCTGTAGCATACGCATACCCGATGAATGCCACGACACCAATCAGCAAAACACTAATAATCAATCCAAGTGGATTTCCACGCCGTTTTTGCTCTGCACCCCTAATATCGGGGTCAGTTAATATCTTCGTAGCAGGTTGCCCCTGTTGATTTTGACGGGCTTTTTCCTGTGTTGGTTCTGTCAGATATTCAGGCTCGGGTAACTGCGGCTTGGTTTCCGTAACGACCATTGGCAGTGTTTTCGGCGCATCTTTGGCTTCTGCATAACCTTCTTTAACCGCATTGACAAATTCAGATGCTGTTGGGTGACGATCACTCGGTGATTTACTCAATGCCCTGAGTATTTCGGCTTCTACTTCAAACGGAATATCAGGATTGTGTTTTGTTGGAGGTGTCGGTGCTTCTGTGATATGGCTGATCGCCATTTCCATCGGCGTGGCACCCTGAAACAATATATGTCCAGTCAAAATTTCATAGAGGATGACTGCTAAAGAGTACACATCACTCTGTGATACTGCTGTCTGTGAATCTGTTGCTTGTTCCGGCGAGATGTAACGCGGTGTACCAAATGCGGTGCCCAAAGTTTTATCAACCGATTCCCACAAGACAAGCCCAAAATCTGTCAGGAAGGCTTTGTCATTCTCGGTAATCATGATGTTCGATGGCTTAACATCGCGGTGGATAATACCGCGCAAATGCGAATAGTCTAATGCTTGGGCGACTTGCCCCAGAATATTGACGGCGCGTTCTGGTGAAAGCCGTTCTTTTTTACGGGCAAGCAACGCGATCTCATCAGCTAGATCATGTCCATCGATGAAGCGCATTGCCAAAAAATACATGTCCTCATAATCACCAAATTGGTAAATCGGGATGATGTTATCATGTTCTAATTGGGCAACAGCGCGGGCTTCACGTTCAAAGCGCGCATTCATCGTTTCATCCGCACTGGAAAAATCTGGTGTGAGCACCTTGACGGCGGCTTTACGCCCTAATTTTTCATCTTCACCGATGAAGACATGCGCCATGCCACCACTTGCCAGCTTACTCTTAATCAGATAGTCGCCAAGTTTTTGCCCGATGAGTTCGTTGGGGTCAATCAAGTTCATGATCCTTTCAATGCGAATCGCCATGAAAAAGATACAAATTAGATCAATCGATGCACGATTATAGCATTGCCTAGAATAGCAAAAGCGGCTGATTATTGCTATGCAGCCGCTCCCAATGTTGCATATTTTTTAGAATTGCGAAAATGTGCTAACTATCACCAAGAATACCAAGCTGTTGCGCTTGTTCCCAGTCTAATGTGCCGGATTGATTTTCTTCGGACGCGAGTTCTTCCATATTATCGAGGCTGAACAAGTCTTCACCCCCATCAACATCCCCGCCAAACAGGTCATCAAGGTTGAATTCGTCGTCACCTATGGCTTCAAGCTGTGGCATTACAGACTCGGGTTCAGGAGTATCCTCTTCATGTGAAGCTGCTGCTTCCCCGCTAATTTCAGCACGTTCCAATACAATATGATCTTCTTGTTCTTCGGTACGTTTTGGTTTTGCTTTACGGGTTTCGGCTGGTTTGGGTTTCTCCAATATCCATGCGGATGGACCCATAAGCGCAACGATGTCTTCTGCGGCGCGCCGACCATAACGGTTGACAGCACCCAATTGACGCGAGCCATTTTCACCATCAAAGATGATGCAGACAAAATAGTGCAGTCCCGCCGTCAAGACGAAAATATCGTGTTCATCACCATCATAGAACTGCAAACCAGCAGATTGTCCACCGACAATTTCACTCACCTGATAGTTACTCGTACCAACGGGCATCAGGGCGGTCGCCAACTGCTCACGATCCAGATAGCCTGTTGTACCATGCTCTTGCATGACTTCACCCGCGCGGTTGACCAAGACAATGGCAAGTGCCCCCAAATCAGTCAATAGCGAATTAAGCAAGCCATGCGCGCTATCGAGGTTGATATCGGGCACAGGTCCCATATCATCTGTGGTGACACCACTGGCACCGGCTGTTGCCTTCTTCGCCTCGAAGATGTCTTTGCCATCCATTGCAGCATTCAAAACACGGATGAATTGGTGTGGTTCCAATGGACGCTGTAGGTAAAGAAACCGTCCTTCTTCTTGTGTTTCTTCATCCATATCCGGGTCAGTTTCATCTGCGAGGATGATGATTGATGTATCATCCGATTCACGACGAACATGGGCAGCAAGCTCCCACCCTTTCATATCGTCATCGGGTTCCCATGCGCTAACGACGAGGTTATAGCCGCCGCGCTTGACTTCTTCAATAGCTTCTTCACCGCTTGGGGCATCAACCTGTACAACAAGACGCTCCGTTAAGTTGATTGCGCTGCGGATTATTTGACTGATAGAACCGGTTGGGTCAACTGTAAGTACTCGTGGCAATGGCATAAAATTTATCCAAACTTATTCCGACTATGCACAAACTCATTGTATACAAACATCATTATAATGCAAAATCAACAGGAAAATGGTAAGTAATCGCATTAATTCTTGTAATTTCGCGTTTTGATGTTCGCATTTTGGTTGTGTTATTCTTCATTACAATTAGTATACAGAAACATTCATTAAAAAGAACAAACAATACATGAAGATTTGATTTAGTCTTCTATTATTCATTCGCCTGATTTGGCACTTCGCTCGGTGGCACAGTGCTGGCATCAACATCTCCTTCTTGCGGACTAACCGGTTGGGAAGGTGGTTCAGGTTTAGGCTCTGGTGTGGTGGATTCTTGTGCTGAACTCTGGGGCAGCAGGTCTTGCGGCGAAGTTTCGATATACAGCGAGCGACTGGGGAATGCCATGCTCAAGCCATCTGCTTCGACCATATCCATAATCGCCAGATTAATCTGTTCTGTTTCAGCAGTGAATTGCCCCCAATCCGGCAATAAGATGTTACAGATGATGCGGATTTCGAGCGCACTATCGCCAAATGTTACAAAATGCACCACAACAGACCCTTCTTCGATGTGATCGCGTTCTGTCAATAAATCGCGGATGTCATTTACAATTTGGCGCATTTGCTGGCTGGTTGAATCGTATGTCAAACCAATGACAAAGTCGAGGCGGCGTTTGCTCAACCGGGACCAATTGGTGACGGCGGCATTGGTCAGTGCGCTGTTTGGCACTGTCACCAGCGATTGATCTAACTTACGAACCCGTGTTGAGCGCACCCCAACATGCTCCACGACACCTGCAAAATCTGCGGTAACGATGTAATCGCCGATGTTAAACGGATTATCGCTGACAATTGCTGTAAAACCGAAGACATTCGAGGCGGTATCCTGTGCAGCAAGGGAAAATGCCAGACCCACCACACCAAACGAGGCGATCAAACCTGTGACGTTATAGCCCCACTCTTGAATGATGATTAAACCACCCATCACCAGAATAAACCCTTTGACGATCGTCCGTAGAAAAGGTAGCAACCGCTCATCAAGTCGTAATCCTGTGATAGAGAGCAGTGTGTTCGGGGTAAAGGCAATGATGTCAACGATGTTATAGAGGGCAAAGGCAATCGCTGCGATAATCAACGAGCGCGATGCTGTTTGGGATATGTTGGTCAATGCTGTTCCAAAATCCAGCACAGCAATCACCATGACAATGGCAATGGCGATAATCGCAATCCGGATTGGACCGACAACCGCATCCAAAATCTGATCATCAGTTGCGGTTTTGGTGCGCTTGGCAAGACCGCGCAATGGACGCATGACAATCGCGGTAATCACCCGACGCAGAACCCATACCAGTGCCAAGACAATGACTAACAACAATGCCTGAAGCAATAGGTCACGCATTTCTGGTGTTAAGTCGTTCAATATTGGCATTTGTTCTAGGATGTCCATCGTGCTGTGCCCTCTCACGGATGCTAATTCTTAGACGTTCCATCGTGCCAAATCATCGTGACTTTGGCAACGATGGATTCTATCTTTTATGATGGATCAAAGCGCAGAATATCGCCGGAATAATCGATCAGGTATAATTCGCCTGCTTCATCCTCACCAAAAGAACTGACGCGATAAGGTGTAGACATAAACACCTGCGATTGCCAGTTCATATCGGCATCTCGATATGCTGACCAGATGAGACCAGAACACCAGTCGCCATAAAGATAGGCTGCTTGTAAATCCGGGATGGATTCCCCACGATAGACATAACCGCCTGTGATGGAACATCCCTGACTATGATCGTATTCTGCGATGGGTTCAACGACTTCACCAGATGGATTCCCTGCAAATACAGTGCTGGCTTCAAAGGCATTCCAACCATAATTTTCACCACCAAAGCTAAAAGCTGGCTGGAAGTTAATTTCTTCCCATTGGTTTTGCCCGACATCGCCCATATACATATCGCCTGTAGCGCGATCAAAGCTGAATCGCCAAACATTCCGTAAGCCATAATTCCAGATGGCATCTGCTCCGACATCCGTCCCAACAAAGGGGTTCGTCGATGGTATTGTGAAGGGAAAACCGCTATCAACATCAATCCGTAAAATTGAACCCAGTAAATCAGATGGGTTTTGCCCCGTATCGAGCGGATCATTCGCTGAACCACCATCTCCCAAAGAGAAATATAGGTAGCCATCAGGACCAAAATCCATGTGTCCACCATTGTGATTCGGGTAGGGTTGGCTCTGTGTGAAAATAATCTGCCCACTGGTTGCATCTGCGATATTAGGGTCAGCCGAAACTGTGTATTCTGCAACGACGCTTCCACCATCTTTATCACTATAATTAACGAAGAAACGCCCGTTTTCAGCATAATTCGGGTGGAAGGCGAGTCCGAGTAAACCACGTTCTGTATAACCGCCTGTATTGACATCCCAAGTGAGCAAATCCGTCACATCGAGGAAAGGCGTGGGCAAAACCGAGCCATTCTGCCAGATATGGATTACACCACCTTGCTCCAAGATGAATAACCGATTAGTCCCGTCCCCTGCATGCGTTAGATAAAGCGGACGATTCAAACCAGAGGCAACGGGTGTTAGTTGAACATTATCGGGGTTCGGTGCGCTGCTGCGTGTGATTATCGGTTCTTCTTCATCTTGCGCGGCAATTGGCACCCAGAGTGTAAAAACTACCAGTAAAATTAACAGTCGCTTCATTGAATCTCGTTCCTTAAATTCCAATATGACGTTTATCGAGGGCATTGTAGCACAGGGGCATAAATGGTACATGATAAGTTGTGCACTAAACCACAAAGACGACCCATCGAGGTCGCCTTTGTAGAATCAGGAGGAGAAACGAGATTTGCTATCCTGCTTAGTCACCAGCAGGTTCAGGTAAGTCCATCAAAACGTAAGCATCTGCACCGTGTTC
>Ga0207422_1004924_pt1 | contig 10280 bp, 5 predicted proteins | sample MarCyaLeptolynsp_FD_187757 | JGI IMG/M metagenome (GOLD analysis project Ga0207422, IMG submission 187757) | Marine cyanobacterial communities from Panama - species 1 Leptolyngbya sp. (SPAdes) | ecosystem: Environmental > Aquatic > Marine > Unclassified | place: Panama: Panama City | collected... | reverse complement strand
GGTGCCGGCGTAAATCTTTTTATCTTTAACAATAATTGTTTTTACTGATTGGAGAGGTTCTTCAAAAAGAGTTGTAATTGAATCGCCTTGGAATATTTGAATACCAGTACCGAATTGGGATAATAAGTACTCATTATTGTCATAAAGAGTAATTTCATAGAATGTACCTCCTGCGTTTTCATTTTGGTAAGCAAAAAATTTACTCCCATCAAATTTTAACAACTCAGTGGTACTAACAACCCATAGAAAACCTTCCCTATCCTGATACAGATCCTGAACCTGAATTCCATTGATTCCTTCATCTACCCCATAATTTCGAATATTGTACTCGGATAAGCTAACAAGATGCTCTGAAACTGACTGCGAAAAAACTGATACGGTTTGTAACGCAAAACAAACCAACATCCCTATTTTTTTTATATCCATATCCCCACTTTATTTTTGAAAATAATAAACATTTCAAAAATTGTAAGTAGAAAAACTAAATCATTTATTAACTGTGGTCAAAGAAAGCATTAACATCATCAATGATGTCAGCTGAGCTTAGACCAGACCCTTTGACATTGCAAATCTAACAGCAGAAGCTCTTGAATGCACATGCAGTTTTTTATATATATTTTTGATGTGAGTTCGAACTGTGTGGTGACTGATAAACAGTTCTTCTCCTATCTGCTGTTCAGTAAGGTCATCCACAATACCTTTCAGAATATCCAGCTCTCTGTCAGTTAAAGAAAATTGTTCCTGAGTTTCTTTGGCTTTTTCTTCTTTTGATTGGCGTGAATCTTTCACATAATTCATGAGTTTAGAAGCAATAAGAGGGGAAAGAGCAGCTTTACCATCAGAAAGTTCATGAATTGCATCTACATATTTTTGTACGGGGTCATCCTTTAACAGATAGCCGGATGCTCCAGCCTGTATTGACTGAAAAATCTTTTCATCATGTTCGAAAACGGTTTGTATCAGTATATCGATTTCAGGGTATTTCCCTTTAATAATCCCGGTTAATTCAATTCCTGATTTACCGGGCATTTCGATATCCATAAGTATTACTTCAGGTAAACTCTTTGGTGAACACTTTTCTAAAGCTTTGATCGCCTGAGTACCATTATTTGCAGAAAACACGATTTCAATCTCCTCAAAAAAGGAGAACCTTTCTATTAATCTGTCTATGATCTTTTGCTGATCTTCTACTATTGCTATTCTTTTACTCATATATGAAGAAACCAAGAAATTGAATAAATCTATATACCCTTATGAGGGTATATTTACCTCAAAGATTAATTTTATAACTGTTCCTTTACCCTTTTCTGCGGTGATCTCAAATAATCCATTCATTTCTTTGGCCCGATGAGCCATATTATTTAATCCATTCCCTTTTTCAAGCTCCTCATCAATATCCATTCCTTTCCCGTCATCTTTAATCAGGATGTTTATCTTATTTTTATTTAGTGTGCAGTCGATAGAAAAAGTAGTTGCTTCTGCATATTTGCGACAGTTATTTAGTGCTTCCTGAATTATTCTGGTAAGATTTAAAGATTGACCGGGATCTAATACAGACTGATTATTTACTGAAGAATCTAACGTCACCTTAAGTCCTTCTAAATATCTTTCCTGTCTTCTTAAGTATCCCCGCATATGGTCTATAAATACTCCAAATTCAACCTTTTCCTTATCCAACAACCATATTGTTTCTCTGAGGTCTGTCATCGCACTTCGTGCATCACTATCCAGATTATTTAATAGCGAAAGTGCTTCATCCTGTTGGTTCTTCTTTACGTGAAGGTTACTTACCTCAATTCCTGTAATCAGATTGGTGATTTGAGAGCCTACATTATCATGTAACTCCCGTGATATTCTTTCTCTTTCTGCCTGAATCTTTTGTTGGGTTTCAAGTTCCCGGTTCAAAGCTCTGAGTTTCATATTAGATCGTATATAAACGCCACCCGCACCCGACCCGAACAAACCCAAGAAGCAGATTCCTAAAAACCACCATGTCTTATAAAATGGAGGAAGTACTGTAAAGTCAATACTCGTTGTTTTTTTACTCCATTGTCCATCAGGACCAATCGCCGAAACATTAAATTTATAATCTCCATCCGGTAAATAATCATAGTAAGCAGTATTTCTATTTTCCACATACACCCAGTCTTCATCAATACCATCTAATTTTATTCTGAATTTGGTTTTTCCGGGTGATTGAATATTTAATGCAGAGTAGGAGATCTCGATTTTTTTGTCATCTGGTGTCAATTCTCTCACATTTTCATTACCTAATGACACCTCATCAACCACAAAATCATCTATATAAGGAAAAAATGATTCAGTATTAATTTCTGCATTATCCGGATCGATGAGTACCGCCCCTCTTACAGATGCAAATAAGATATTTCCGTTTGCAAGTTTTTTGACCGTAGCATTATTTGCCGGCTCCATCTTATTTGAAAGCAGCCCCTCATCTAATGCATATTTTGCATAAGACATTTTTTCGAGCTCACCCTTTCTAATTTGTGATAGTTCTTCAGGATTTATTTTAAAGATCCCACTATCAGTAGCGAGCCAAAGCATGCCATTATCATCTTCCACTATTCCTGAAATCGAGTGAGGAGGAATTCCTTCAGCTCGTCCATAATGATAAAATTTTCCATCGATATAGTGAGACAAACCGAATCCTCCGGTGCCAATAAAAACAGTGCCATCAGAATATTCAGCAAAACTAAAAATGTTTTGAGATCCCAATCCTTCTTCAGTACCAAATGTTGTTATGTTGTCTCCATCAATCAATGCTCCGCCTCCTCCAAAAGATCCGTACCAAATTCTCCCTTTTGTGTCACTAATCATAGTTATACAAAAATCATTAGGTAAGCCATTCTCAGTTGTGTAGGCTTTAACTTGTTCTAAAGAAGAATTAAAAACGTTAATCCCTTTATTGGTACCAACCCATAAATTATCCTCATTATCAATAGCTAAGCATCTTGAAAAATTATCAAGCAGACCATCTTCATCAGAAAGTTTTGCAACTACACGTTGATCTTTAACTTTTACAACTCCTGTACCGGGAGTTCCAAACCAAATATTTCCCTCATTATCAACTGTATTTGAGCTACCGTAACCATTAGTATAATTTCCGGCTGTTCCGGGAGATTCAATTAGAGACCATTTTTCATCCCCTTCCTGATAATAAAAAAATCCGCTCCCATCAGTACCAAGCCATATTGCACCATCTCCATCCTGATCTACTGTTACCATTGCTGAAGTAGAAATACCTTTTGTATTTTCATCAAAAACCGTTACCAGTTTTTTTGTTAATACAGAAATCCCCCTTTCTGAAGCTACGAGACCGGTTCCATCTTTAGTAAACCCAACAAAAGTTAGAAAGTTAGAAATCAGGCCATCATCGGCTTTTAGATTGTCAATTTTTCCATTTTTATATCGATCTAAACCTCCTCCATGATGTGCTATCCAAATTGAACTGTCTACAGGGTTTTGTGCAAAATACTGAGGATCAGAATCGCTTAAACCGTCTTTAGTAGTTATATATTTATAAGGCTTATCATCCCTGAAAATTACAATCCCTTCTTTGTCGGTACCCACCCAAATATCACCGTTGAACATTTCGGTAAGTCCTCGGATGTTATTAAATGGAAGACCGTTTTCGGTGGTAAAATTCGTGAATGTACCACTCTCATATATGCTAACACCATCATTCGTACCTATCCATAGTCGTCCTTTTCTATCGGTAATAATTTTCCAGATTTCATCGCTTACCAAACCATGTTCTTTTGTATAGGTTTTTAACTCTTTCTCTCCATCGAAAAAAGCCAACCCTGTACCATAAAGTCCTAACACTAAGGTACTATCATTTAATAATGACATACTTTTAACAAATCCGTTTGGGGAGGTGAGTTCTTCTTTATATTGAATTAAAGAATCGCCATTGAATTTATAAATCCCTTCGCCAATTGAGGGTATCCAAAGACCTCCATCAGGTGATGGATATATTTCATACAGAGATCCACCAACATACCCTTTATTGAATTGTTTTAACTTAATACCGTCATATCTGACAAGACCGTTTATGTTAGCCGTCCAGAGGAATCCGTTGTTATCCTCATAGACATAATAAGCTTCTTCATCAGGCATCCCATCCTGAACTCCTAAATTCCTAATAGAATAAGAACTCCAGAAGGAGTTTGTTTCATAAATTGATTGACCAAATAAATTGAGATGTATAAATCCCAACACCACAAATAATACCCCTTTTTTCATACCCTATTAATACCCAATACATTATTAAAAACTATCCAACAAGCTGGCATTTCAAATTAATTTATTTCATTTATTCGACTTTCAAAAATTTTATCCATTCTATCAACTGAATCATACTTTTTACTAAATTTTCGATATTCCTTATTTTAACCTGTGTAAATGGATTAGTAACAAAATTGCAAAGCAATGAATAACTCTGTAGGAATCATCGGAATGGGCTGGGTCGGCTCAAGTGTAGCTATCAGTATTTTAAATCAGGGTATTTGCAAAAATCTTCTTGTTAATGATTTAAATCAGGACATAGCCGAAGGTGAAGCCATGGACCTCAATCATGGCTCTTCATTTTATCCGGGTGCCACAGTAAAGCCTGCACAGATTGAAGAAATGATCGGCTGTGATGCTATTGTTATTACTGCAGGAAGAGGTGGCAGTGGATCTGAAACCCGTTTGGACCTTCTAAAAGACAATGTAAAAATAGCACGAACTATTTCTGAGAAACTAAAAGGATTCAAAGGAATTTTGATCATTGTTTCTAATCCTGTGGATGTACTCACTTATTTTTATCAACAGTTTACAGGTTTACCGACTCATAAAGTTATAGGTACAGGAACTTTTCTGGATACCGCCCGACTTCGTGATATTATTGGTGACCGAATGCAGATTGAACCCAAAAGTATCCATGCTTATGTAGTTGGTGAACATGGCGATAGTGAAGTTGTACTTTGGTCCGGAGCTGATATCGGTGGAAAACCAATTCGTGAATGGTCAAAATGGAAACCTGAATATGAGCCGGAAATAGCAGAAAAAGTTCAGAAAGCTGCTTATGAAATTATCAAAAGAAAAGGAGCTACAAATCATGCTATTGGGCTGGTTACTGCAACCCTTTTGAAATGGATCATGAGAAATGAGCGAAGAATAGTTACTGTATCAACGGTAATTGATGGAAATTTTGGGTTAAAAAATGTAGCCATTTCTCTTCCGTCTGTCGTTTCTTCTCAGGGAGTAGAAGAAATAATTGATGTGGAAATGGATGACAACGAAAAAGAAAAATTCCTTCAGTCCGCTCAGGTTTTGAAAGAAGCAATAGCAGAAGTTCAGTAAATTAATCTTCTATAGCTGATCTTAAACGGTCGAACTCCTGCTTCAGGAATATACCGGTGTGTGATTTTTTGATATTTGAAACTTCTTCGGGGGTTCCGGTCGCTATAATCTCTCCGCCACCTCTGCCGCCTTCAGGCCCAAGATCAATAATCCAGTCCGCAGCTTTTATTAGATCCAGATTATGCTCAATCACCATCACCGTATTTCCTTTGTCTACCAGTTGTTGAATTACATCTACTAACATGCGAACATCCTGAAAATGTAAACCTGTAGTAGGTTCGTCCATTACATACAATGTATCGCCGGTTCCTATTTTAGAAAGTTCCCGAGCGAGTTTGATACGTTGCGCTTCTCCTCCTGAAAGTGTAGTTGAAGACTGGCCAAGTGTTAAATATCCAAGCCCTACATCATTTAAAGTTCCAAGAATTCTGCTGATGGCAGGTTGTGCGTCAAAAAATTCTGCTGATTCAGAAATTGGCATCTGAAGAACATCAGAGATATTCTTTCCTTTATAGTAAATTTCTAAAGTTTCCCGGTTGTAGCGTTTTCCATTACAGGTTTCGCAGGTTACGTAAACATCCGGAAGGAAATTCATTTCGATCTTCCTAACACCATCACCACCGCAGGTTTCGCATCGCCCGCCCTTCACATTGAACGAAAATCTTCCCTGATCATAGCCTCGAATTTTTGATTCAGGAAGTTCTGCAAATAACCTCCTGATGTGATCAAATACTTTGGTATAAGTTCCGGGATTTGAACGTGGTGTCCTTCCAATCGGACTTTGATCAATGGAAATGATCTTATCTATTTCGTCCAGCCCTTCCACTGTGTCAAATGGCAAAGGAACACTTTTTGATTTATAAAAATGATTGGAAAGAATCGGAACCAGTGTCTGATTGATCAATGAACTTTTTCCACTTCCGCTAACTCCTGTTACTGAAATAAATTTACCAAGAGGAACTTCCAGTTCTACATTTTGAAGATTATGACCACGTGCATTTTTGATAACAATGGATTTACCATTCCCTTTTCTAACCTTTTCAGGTAACTCAATTACTTCCTCATCCCGAAGAAATTTGGCCGTCATTGAATCCTGAGCTAACTCATTCGGTTTTCCTGCCGAAACAATATAACCTCCATGTACACCTGCTCCAGGTCCCATATCGACTACGAAATCGGCATGCTCAATAGTTTCTCTGTCGTGCTCTACCACCAACACGGAATTACCAAGATCACGCAACATTTCGAGCGATTTAATCAGCTTTATATTATCACGCTGATGCAGACCAATACTGGGTTCATCTAAAATATAAAGCACACCTACTAATTGTGTACCGATTTGAGTTGCCAGACGAATTCGTTGAGCCTCTCCGCCACTTAAAGTTTGAGCCTCTCTATCCAGGTTCAGATAATCGAGTCCAACATTCAGCAGAAAATCCAGCCGATCTCGAATCTCCTTCAGTACCTGACTTCCGATCTTTTGTTGCCGCTCTGTAAGATTAATTCCATACAAAGTATCTCTGATTCCATCGATATCCATCTGAACCAAGTCGTGAATATTATATCCATCAATCTTGTATGAAAGAGCTTCTTTATTGAGACGACCGCCATCACATTCAGGACAAGTCACTTTACTCATAAAAGCTTTTGCTTTATCCCGTTGCTTAGGAGATTTACTATTTTCGTATTGTTCAACAATCATATTTCGTAACCCTTCAAACTTATGTTTATAGGTTACGTTGCTGTCTTTAAAGTCGTAGCTGACAGAATATTTAGTATCTCCTCCACCATCCATCAACAAGTTTAACTCTTCTTCAGAATACTCAGTAAATGGAGTTTCAAAATCTTTATGGATGGAATCCAGGACTGCTTTTAACTGCTTAAATACAAACACATCTCTGGGAGAACCTAAATAACGAAGACCACCGTCCGAAATGGACTGCTCTCGATTTGGCACCAATAATTCCCAGCTTACATCATAGGTACTTCCGAGTCCGTCACAATTCTGACATGCTCCGTAAGGAGAATTAAATGAAAAAAGATTTGGCGCCGGGTCTTCATAAGCGATCCCACTTTCTGCATCGAATAGCTTTTGAGAAAAAAGCTTATCTTCAAACTCATTCCCTTTTTTTATCGCTAGAATTACATTTCCGTCTGCCATTTCCAGAGCAAGACGAATACTTTCTGAAATACGCTTTTCGCTTTTTGCACTGATAACAAACCGATCTACAACCACTTCGATATTGTGTGTTTTGTAGCGATCAAGCTTCATTCCTTCTTCAAGCTCTGTTAACTCACCATCTACCCGAGCAGTTAAAAATCCTTGTTTTATAGTCTGTTCAAATAGCTCACGATAATGACCTTTTCTTCCTCTTACCACTGGGGCTAGACAATACACTTTACTTCCTTCCGGCATATCCATAACAGAAGAAACCACCTGATCTGCAGATTGCTTTTCCATTTTATTTCCGGATTTGTAGGAATATGGAATGCCAACTCTTGCATACAATAATCTTAGAAAATCATAGATTTCGGTTACTGTTCCTACGGTAGATCTTGGATTACGATTGGTGGTTTTCTGATCGATAGAAATAACAGGAGATAACCCATCTATAAAATCAACCTCGGGACGCTCCATCATTCCCAGAAACTGACGGGCATACGCTGATAGCGACTCTAAAAAACGTCTTTGTCCCTCAGCATAAATGGTATCGAATGCGAGCGATGATTTTCCTGACCCTGAAAGACCGGTAATTACAACAAACTTATCTCTTGGAATATCAACATCAAAGTTCTTGAGGTTATGCTCACGAGCTCCTCTTACTACAATATTTTGCTGCAAAGTACTGGCTGTTTTGAGATTCAGAATAACTTGAAAGATACATAACAGTTACTCAAAAACCTTCATTCATAATTTTTGAAATATTTTGATCAGCTATTTCTTGAAATCTGATTATACTCTCTGATGAACAAGCGGTTTGGTACTAATCCTTCTTCGTCTTCTGAATATTCAGGTTTAATTCTTTTCAGGTTATACATAGGGATATCCCCCATGTTTTTTGCTGCTATTTTCCCCCGGGAGTCACATTCAAAAAACTGTTTCACTCTTTGATAGGTAGCATCAGAAATATTCAGAAATTCCTGAGATGCATTCTGTTCCATACGCGCTGCAAGATTAACTGCATTACCCCAAACATCATATGCGAAACGTTTTTTCCCGATAACACCAACAACGGCCGAACCTGAATGAATCCCAATTCTTAAAGGGAAATAAGGAATATTATTTTCCGGCGCTTTTTCTTTTTCCGCTATGAATTTTTTCATCTTTAATGCAGCAAGAATAACATCAATAGGATGCGTTGAGTTACGTTCTGGCAACCCTCCTACCGCCATATAGCTATCGCCAATAGTTTTTATTTTTATAAGCTTATGCTCTTCAGCAAACTCATCAAACTTATCAAAGTAAAAAGAAAGACTTTTAATAAGCTCTTCCGGACTCAAGTTCGGAACAGTTTTAGTAAAATCATCAAAATCGGTAAACATGATTGTAATATCATCAAACCGTTCCGGACTTACATTTCCATAAGCAAGTAAGCTTTCCGCTACTTTTTCCGGGAAGATGTTCTGCAGCAAGCTTTCATACTCATTTTTAGAATATTCGAGTTCTTTAACCGCACCGTTAAGCTTTTGTTTTACGTTTTCCAATTCAACATTCTGCGCTAATGTATTCCGGTATGTAGAAACCAGTAAATTGATAAGGTGAGTATAATCTGCATATATCTCATACTCTTTTCCTTCCACTGTAATTTTTATCTTTTCCCTGTCCCCTATAGCCGTTCCATGGAAATCAAGAAGCTCATCTATCTTTGCAAAAAGAGTTTCATCGTCGTATGGTTTAGTAAGATAATTGTCTGCTCCCGCAGCAATTCCTTTCATTAGTGATTCTGTGGTCACCAATGATGTTACCAAAATAACAGGGATTGTTGTGAATTTAGGATCGCCTTTTATTTTTTCGCACAACTCGTATCCATTCATTACAGGCATTTCCACATCGCTGATTACTATATCAGGATAATCAGATTGAACCATCTTTAATGCTTCCTCACCATTTTGTGCGGTAATTACATCGAAACCACGCTGCACAAGCTTATGTCTCATTAATGTAACTAATGCGGGATAGTCATCTACGATCAGTATTCTGGATTTTGTCTCTAGCATGGTACTCCGAATCAATTTGTGACAAATATATGATATAACATGTATTTTAATTGCATAATTTCTAGCAACACTTTTAAATTAGTATTGAATACTTTCTTCTGAAATAAAGCATGGAAAAAACGATCGAAAAAAACTGGACCCCAACAAGCTGGCAAGAAAAAACTATTACTCAACTACCTCCTTATGAGGATAAAAACAAATTGAGTGAGAATTATGAACTGTTAAAAAGCTTGCCCCCCTTGGTAACCTCATGGGAGATTGAAGCTCTTAAATCGAAACTAGCAGAAGTATCCTCTGGTAAAAGTTTTTTACTCCAGGGTGGGGATTGTGCCGAAAGTTTTGATGCTGTAACCTCTCCAAAGATTGTAAACATGCTGAAGGTAATGCTCCAGATGAGTTTTATTTTGATTCATGAAATGGGAGTTCCTGTTCATCGTATCGGGAGAATAGCCGGACAATATGCAAAACCACGCTCCAGTGATTTTGAGAATGTAAACGGAAAAGAGATCCATAATTATCGTGGCGATCTGATCAATGGTTACGAAGCCAAGGCTGAGGTCAGAAACCCGGATTCCAATCGCCTGATCGAAGGCTATCACAAAGCCGGACTTACTCTCAATTTTCTGAGAGCTCTTGCTGATGAAGGTTTTGCCGATCTTCGTCATCCCGAACAATGGGAAATGGATTTCATGCTA
>Ga0207422_1004921_pt1 | contig 10289 bp, 6 predicted proteins | sample MarCyaLeptolynsp_FD_187757 | JGI IMG/M metagenome (GOLD analysis project Ga0207422, IMG submission 187757) | Marine cyanobacterial communities from Panama - species 1 Leptolyngbya sp. (SPAdes) | ecosystem: Environmental > Aquatic > Marine > Unclassified | place: Panama: Panama City | collected... | reverse complement strand
ACCTCAACCAGCACATCATCAGGAAATGGTATTGATTCAGGTTTAGGTTTTAATGTTTCCCCAACAAGATATAATCAAAACCTTGTTCGATCGCTGATTCCTGCAACAGAAAGAATTAATGGAGCTTTCGCCTTCCGTCATGAATTTGATAATGGTATGGAAGCATTTGGTGATTTCACCTATTTCCGTTCTGAAAGCTCTGGTTTCTTTGGTGCGCCGGTACTGACTACTAGTAATAATTTTGTCATTCCGGCAAATTATGCCTTTAATCCTTTTGGTCCAACGACATTAGAAGGCGGTGCGCCAAATCCTCAGCGTCTTGCAGGTCTTGATCCAAGTGATGTGCCTGATGAAGGTTTAGACGTGCAAATCCGTAGATTTCGTTTTCTGGATATTCCAGCGCGTACTATTGATGTCGATTTGAGCCAATGGCGGGCCCTTGCTGGTGTCAGAGGTACGTTGGGTGACTGGGATTGGGAAAGTGCTATTGGTTATTCAGAATCCAAAGCAACTGATGTAGGTATTCTGGTCAGTCGCAGCTTATTGTTTAATGAACTCTCCCGGACAGATACAGGGGCCTATAATATCTTTAATGGCCCTGAAAACCTTGACCCTGAAGGGGCCGCGCGATTTACAGTCGATGTAACACGCCGCAGCAAGAATACTCTGACGACAGGTGATTTGCGGGTCTCAAATCCAAATATTCTTGAATTGCCAGCCGGACCACTGGCCGTTGGTGCGGGTATTGAATGGCGTCGTGAAACCAATGAAGATGATCGCGATGAAAGATTAGATGGTACGATTGGTTTCACCAATCCTATAACCGGGGAGTTTTTTGATAGTGACCTGTTAGGTGTTAGTGCGACATCAGATTTTGAGGGATCGCGTAATGTGTTCTCAGCTTATGCAGAAGCTATTGTGCCTCTTCTTGAAGGTAAGCCACTCTTCGAAAGTTTGACGACTCAAATTGCGGGGCGTTTTGAGCATTATGATGATATTGATGCGTCAGTTTTCAAGCCAAGGATTGCCCTGTCATGGTATCTGAACGAATGGATTCAGTTACGTGGGGCCTGGTCAAAAGGTTTCCGCGCTCCAAACTTGGTTCAATCCAATACGCCACCCTTTGAAAGATTTACCAACAGCCAAGTGGATTACACGCGTGCTTTAACACAAGGACAAGTGGGTGATGTAGCTGTTATTTCGCGGTTTTTCAGTGACCCAAACTTAGAGCCTGAAAACAGTACAAACTATTCCTTGGGTTTCACATTGCAACCCCCTGTGATTGAAGGTTTGACCATCACACTGGACTATTGGAATATTGAATTCGAAGGAACTGTTGGTATTCTGGGCCGTAATAACGAGATTGCACTGGATGAGTTTCTGTTCCGCACGACAGGTGTAGGTAATCCAAATGTGGTTCGTGCCGATCCTACTCAATCAGATATTGACGATACAGCGGCCCAGAATTTGGCTAATGGGACAGACTTTGCTGCACTCGGAAGTATTATTCGGGTCAACGAAACCATTACCAACCTGAATCAGAGAAAAGTTTCCGGTATCGATTTTAATGTCGTTTATGAAATGCCTGAAACCGATATTGGTGAATTTACGTTCCGCTTTAACGGAGCGTATCTGGAGAATGTTTCGGTAGAACCATTTGAAGGTATTATTGACGCGATCAATGACCCGATTTCAGGTGGCAACTTTGATGTTGATGTTACCGGCGCCAATGAAGTTGGCTTTGAGACGACTCCGAAATGGCGGTTCCAGTTCTCTATCCTGTGGGAGCAGGATGAATGGGATGCAGGTATTTCCGGACGTTATGTCGGACCAACCACTGATACAGGCGTTGTTGTAGATGTGGATGGAGAGGATGTTTTCTTCCAGGTTGATTCCTTCTTTACCATGGATACTTTTGTCGCCTACACTTTTGATGAAGGTGCCCTGGACGGGTTCCGCATCCGCGGTGGTGTGCGTAACCTGTTTGATCAGGATCCGCCATTGTTTGATAACTCTGCTGGTTTCAGCTTCAGAATTTCAAGCCCTCGTGGTCGTCAGTTCTTCCTGTCCCTGACGAAGAAATTCTAAGAAACTCATATAACGGGAGCAGGGTTTTCCTGCTCTCGTTTCCTTTTTTTGGTTGAGAGAAAATCCATGAAAGTTGTCGTTCTGGGGGCAGGCGTTATTGGGGTTGCGACGGCTTATGCCCTGGCCAAGGCCGGACATCGGGTTACCGTCATTGAGCAATCCTGCGGGGTAGCGAAAGAAACAAGTTATGCCAATGGTGCACAGTTGTCTTTCAGTTATACCGACCCCATGGCCACGCCCAATATGCTGATGAAATTGCCGCAGATTATGCGCGGGGCGGACCCTTCGTTTTATATTGAAAAATTATTTGCATCTGATCTGGTGCGCTGGGGCATGTCCTTTGTGATGAACTGTGCCCCCCATAAAGTGCGGTCCAACATGCGCTCGCTGATGAAGCTGGCAGCGGAATCTTCCACCAGTTTTCAGAAACTGACTCAGGAACATCAATTTCCCAGCCGCAAACCACGTTATGGCAAGCTGATCCTGGCCGAAAGCCAAAAATCGTTTAATGCCGGGGCTAAAAGAACCAAACTAAAACGCGAGGCGGGTTTCAATGTGGAATGCCTCAGTGCCGATGAATGCAAGCAGCTGGAGCCCCATTTGGCAGGCTGGCAGAAGCCAATTGCCGGCGGGTTTTATTCACCCGATGATGAAACGCTGGACAGCCTGACCTTTACCAAAGAACTGGCGCGGCATTGTTACGAAGACCTGGGGGTGAAATTCCGGTTGAGTACGACCGTTGAACGGTTGATCATCAAAAATAGCCGCCTTTTGGGCGTGGGCACGGATCAGGGGGACTATACTGGTGATGCGGCGGTGGTCTGTATGGGGCCTTTCGCACCACAGTTTTTAAAACGTTATGATATTGGCCTGAATCTATATCCGCTGAAAGGCTACAGCGTCACCATGCCCGTGAAGAAAAACCCGTTGCGGGTCAGTATCACGGACCTGGAACGCAAAATTGTGTTTGGCAATCTGGGCGATAAAATTCGTCTGGCGGGGCTGACGGATTTTGTTGGTTATGACAAAACCATCGTACCGGAACGGCTGGATTATATGATCGATACAGCCAAATCGGTTTTACCCGATGTGGCGGATTATGATCATATACATAATCGCTGGTCGGGATTACGGCCCACCATGCCGGATGGCTTGCCGGTGATCGGCCAATCAAAATTAAACGGACTGTATCTGAATGTTGGGCATGGTATGCTCGGCTGGACGCTGGCCATGGGCAGCGCGGATCGTCTGGTATCATCTTTAAATGAGGCTTAGGAGGTTCACATGTGGGATAAATTTCAGAAATTAATCATTTCAGCGATCTTTTGCGCGCTGTCATTGGGGATGATCTCTACTGCATCTGCGCGCGATACAGTATGTTCCAGCGATGCGGTGACCATTAACGCAGATTACCCCACCGCGCGGGTGTCGGGCTGTAAAGTGGTGGGCGATCACCGGTTTATACTGGAAATTGCCCCTGAAGATGAACCGCCCATCAACCACAGCCCATGGTATGGGTTTAAAGTTTCCCCCCATGATAAAAGCGTGCGCATTGAACTGCATTATACCCATCACAAACATCGCTATTGGCCAAAAATCAGCCACGATGGCCGGGTGTGGGTGCCGCTGAAACAAAAATATTTCAAGGTGGAAAAGAAAAACCGTCTGCATATTACGCTGCCGCCCTCTTCAAAACCGTTATTTGTCTCGGCTCAGGAAATGTTCAGCAATGCGGCTAATGAAAGCTGGATGGATCGCACGGCCTTTAAAGCGGGCATTACAAAACATCTGGTGGGGCAATCAACCCAGGGGCGTTCGATTTATAAACTGGAAAGCCAGGCTGATTACAAGCCGGGCACAAAAAATCAACCAACCCTGTTTTTAGTCGGGCGTCAGCATCCACCGGAAGTCACCGGAGCCTTGGCCATGATGCATTTTATGGATACGGTATTTGCCGATACTGAACTGGCCAATCGTTTCAGAAGCATTTTTAATGTGATTGCGATCCCCCTTGTTAATCCGGACGGCGTTACCCTTGGTCATTGGCGTCATAATGCCGCTGGCAGGGACCTGAACCGGGATTGGGGACCGTTTGAACATGTTGAAACCCAGCTTATGAAAAAAGAACTGGATCAGCTGACTGATCAAAATCAGCAGGCGGAAAAATCCATGTGGTTGTTCCTGGATTTCCATTCCACGTCGAAAAATGTGTTTTATACACAAACCAATGAGGCGGAAAAATTTATGCGTGGATTTACCGCCAACTGGTTAAAACAAAGCGGCGAGCGTTTGGATAAATATGAATTCGGCCGTGAAGCGCGCCATAACATTAAAAGCGCGACTTCGAAAAATTACGTCTATAAACGCTTTCATATTCCGGCGATTACTTACGAGCTGGGTGATGAAACGGACCGGACACAAATTTATGAATCTGCGGTGGTTTTTGCCGAAGAGATGATGAAAATCCTGCTGGAACAACATGAAAAAGGCGTGCGGCCGCCCCATGAAAAATAAACTTCTGATCATCATTGCGGCTTTCTGGCTCAGTGCATGTGAGCAGAAAGAGCCGATTGCCGCAGACTATCTTCTACTTGGTGGACAGGTCTTTACGGGCCATGATGAACCGGCATTCAAGGGGGATGTGGCAATCAAAGGTGATCAGATTGTTTTTGTCGGCGATGTTTCTGAAGCAAACGTAGTTGCTGCTGAGAAAATCGATGTAACGGGTCGAATTGTGGCACCCGGGTTTATTGACATTCATACCCACAGTTTTGAAGAACTGCTCAGGGAAGAGGGACCGGGGTTTAATGAAAATTATCTGACCCAGGGTATCACAACTGTTTTCAGTGGTAATGATGGCCGGGGGCCTGCCAATATTTCCCAGGTTTTAACTCTGTTTGAACAGCGGGGTTTAGGCACCAACATGGCGTTATTTGTTGGTCATGGGGCCGTGCGTTGGGACGTGTTAGGGGATGAAGACCGTGCACCAACAGCCGATGAACTGGCGCGCATGAAAAGCCTGGTAGATCAGGCCATGCAGCAAGGCGCCTTGGGGTTATCTACGGGGTTATATTATGCGCCAGGGTCCTTTTCGGAAACCAGCGAAGTGATTGAACTTGCCAAGGTGGTGGCCGGGTATAATGGCATATATGACAGTCATATTCGTGATGAAAGCACCTATACCGTCGGTCTGAAAACGGCGGTTCAGGAGGCTCTGGATATCGGCAAGGCGGCCGATATTCCGGTGCATTTTGCTCATATCAAAGCATTGGGCGTTGATGTCTGGGGCCAAAGCCGCGATGTGGTGGCCATGATTGAACAGGCCCAATCAGAAGGATTACATGTCACGGCGGATCAATATCCCTGGACTGCGTCTGGCACACGCATCAGCAATGCCTTGGTACCCCGATGGGCTATGGGTGGGGGTAAAGAAGCCTTATATGACCGCTTGCAGGATGAAAAATTGCTGCCGGGCCTGAAAGAGGAAATCCGTGAAAATATTCGCAAACGCGGTGGCGGTACCGCTTTACTCCTGACTCGCGGCACAGAAGAGATGCTTGGCCGCACACTTGCTGAATATGCCAAGCAGCAAAATCTCAACGAAGTGGATGCAGCGATCCAGATTGTTCTGGCCGGGGATGCCGGGGTTGCGTCCTTTAATATGAATGACGGGGACATAGAATATTTCATGAAGCAACCGTGGGTGATGACGGGGTCCGATGCCGGCAGTGGTCACCCACGGAAATACGCCAGTTATCCCCGCAAATATCAGGTCTATGTCAAAGAAAAACAAACCATCAGTATGGTTGATTTTATTCACCGCAGTACGGGCATGGTCGCCCAAACGTTTGGGCTTTGTGACCGGGGGTACCTTGATGAAGGTTATAAGGCCGATGTGATTGTATTGGATGCTGATGGCTTTCAGGCCAAAGCAGATTTTCAAAACCCCCATGTTTTATCCGAAGGGGTCATCCATGCCTTTGTGAATGGTCAGATGACCATCACCTCTGGTCGTTTGTTGGGTACATTACCTGGTAAAGCACTGATAAAATCTCCTGACGGCTGTTCTTAAATTTACTGGTCTTTATGTTTGATACCAATGTCGTGTTATATAACCAATTATTGGTTATATTGTGCTTTGGAGCCATTTTTTCATCAAAATTACAAAAAAATAGATGACCAATGTCATAATTGGTATTATAAATATCAAAAATTGGTATTATTGATGAAGAGTGAATTATAAATGCAGACACCTAATGTCAGCACGAAAATGCATAAAGAGGCTCAGTCCGCCCCGGATATGGCCCGCGAGCATTTGAAAGCAACGGAAAGTCTACTGGCGACGATTGTCGCAGAGATTAAAAATTTTGACCCGGATTTTGTGGTTACATGCGCCCGGGGCAGTTCAGATCATGCGGCGACCTATGCCAAATATATGTTCGAAACCACCTTGGGATTGCCCGTGGTATCCCATGCCCCGTCGGTATCATCGGTTTTTGAAAGACCTTTGCGTCTGAAGAGAGCTTTATTTATTGGTATTTCCCAGTCCGGCGCCAGTCCGGATCTGGTCAGGTCCGCTGAGGCCGCCCGTGATCAGGGGGCTTTATGCCTGGCCATAGTCAATGCGCCAAATTCTCCCTTGGAAGACGTTTGTGATTTAACCCTGCCTTTGGGGGCGGGTACAGAAGAAAGCGTTGCTGCGACCAAATCATATATTCTTTCACTGGTGGCCATTGCCAATCTGGTGGCCCATTTGGCAGATGATCATGATTTGAAACGGGATATTCAGGATCTGCCGGATAGGTTGGCAGATGCCTGGCAGATGGACTGGACAGCGGCCGTGAGAATTTTGAAGAATGCCCGCAATTTTTTTGTGATTGGTCGGGGTTATGGTTTGGGTATTGTTCAGGAAGCAGCCCTAAAATTTAAAGAGACTGCCGGTCTGCATGCCGAAGCTTACAGTGCGGCGGAAGTTAAACATGGCCCCATGACGTTGATTGGTCAGAAAACACCGGTATTGATGTTTTCACCTTTTGGTGCAGCCAGTGAAAATTTCAAAAGTCTTGCAAATGATCTCTTAAACCGCGAAGCTGAGATTATCTCTGTTGGGTTGGCTTTTGAGGGTGCCACGAATTTGGACAGCATTCAGGATTTTAACCCAAAACTGGCGGGCATTTGTATGATTCAAAGCTTTTATAAATTTGTAAATCATCTGTCGATCATCCGGGGTTTTGATCCGGACCAGCCGCCTTATCTGAAAAAGGTAACCAGAACATTATGACCAGAACAGCATATCAGGCCCCTAAAATACTTTCGCCGGATGGATTTGTTTCGGATCAGGTTCTGGTTGTGGAAAACGGTCTTGTTGCGGGTTTTGAAAAAGCTGACCAGCTTTCTTCTGATACCGAATTACTGACCTTTAAAGATGGTTTTCTGATCCCTGGCTTTATGGATTTGCAAAATAATGGTGGTGGCGGTGTGTTGTTTAATGATGCGCCAACGGTTGAGACCATCAGGACCATTGCTGACGCCCATCGACGGTTTGGCACAACGTCTTTCCTGCCCACACTGATCAGCGACGATCTGGAAAAAATCAGGCTGGCCATTGCTGCGGTGGATCAGGCCATCACTGAAGGTGTGCCTGGTGTTGTGGGCATTCATCTTGAAGGACCATTTTTAAACAAGGTTAAAAAAGGCATTCACGATTCCGATAAGTTTCGTACGCTCACCGATGAAGATATTGCGTTATTGTCGTCATTGAAACAGGGCAAAACACTGGTCACCCTGGCACCTGAATCCGCAGATTTGCAGCTTATCGGCGCACTCGTTGAGGCAGGGGTGCGGGTCTCTGCGGGGCATACAAACGCCACCTATGAACAGACCATGGCGGCAATCGTGGCGGGGTTGAGCGGCTTTACCCACTTGTTTAATGCCATGACCCCCATGGAAAGTCGTGCCCCCGGTGCTGTCGGGGCGGCCTTTGATACTGATGATACATGGGTGGGGCTGATTGCTGACGGGTTTCATGTGCATCCGGCCACCTTGCGTCAGGCCATCAAACTCAAAGGCATTCACCGGTCTATGCTGGTCACTGATGCCATGCCCACTGTAGGCAGTCAGGAAAAAGAATTCTGGTTGGGCGGTGAACATATCATCGCCAAAGATGGCAAATGCACAAACAAAGAAGGTGTTCTGGCCGGTTCGGATCTGGATATGGCTGCGGCTGTAAAATATGCGGTTGATGAAGTGGGGGTTACTTTTCGGGAAGCCATCACCATGGCTACATTAACCCCCGCCGAATATATGGGGCTGGATAAAGACTATGGTTCTCTGGCCGTGGGTAAAAAAGCCGATTTTCTGTTGATGGATGAAGATTATCAAATCCGGAAAGTCTGGATAAATGGTCAACATATGAACGTACAGGAGCATAAATCATGAACCAAAATCGATTAGATCCTGTTGTTATTGAAAAAATCACCGCCTTGATCGGTGACCGTTTCACCACATCACAAGCGGTTCGTGATCAACATGGCCGTGACGCCAGTTTCCATGCCGCCATGCCACCGGATGGGGTGGCTTTTGTGGAAAGTACTGAAGAGGTATCCCAGATCGCCAAAATTTGTTTTCAGTATGATGTGCCGATGATCCCTTTCGGGGTCGGCAGTTCTCTGGAAGGACATATTCTGGCGCTGAATGGTGGTATTTCCATTGATCTCAGCGGCATGACGGACATCTTAAGCGTTAATGCCGAAGATCAGGATTGTCGGGTTCAGGCAGGTGTGACCCGTGAACAGCTTGATCAATATTTACGGGCTGATGGCTTGTTTTTTCCGATTGATCCGGGGGCGCATGCTTCCCTTGGCGGCATGGTGGCCACCTCTGCTTCGGGAACCAATGCGGTTAAATATGGCACCATGAAAGAAAATGTCCTGGGTTTGACGGTGGTGATGTCAGATGGACGGATTGTTACAACCGGCGGGCGGTCACGGAAATCATCGGCGGGGGACGACATGACAAGTCTGTTTGTGGGCTCGGAAGGGACCTTAGGCATTGTTACAGAAATTCAATTGCGTCTGCATGGCAGGCCGGAACAGGTCGCCGCTGCAGTATGCAGTTTTGATGATTTGGAAAATGCGGTCCAGACGGTGATTGCGACGATCCAGGTGGGTGTGCCGGTGGCCCGAATGGAATTGTTGGATGCGGCTTCGATTGCGGCGGTGAATCAGCATTCGCATTTGTCGTTATCTGAAAAGCCGACCTTGTTTTATGAATTCCACGGCACAGAAAATGGTGTGAAAGAACAGAGCGAAATTGTCTCTGATATTGTGCAGGACTTTGGCGGCGGTGATTTTGACTGGGCAACCCGGGAAGAAGACCGTAACCGTTTATGGCGCGCCCGCCATGAGGCTTTTTGGGCGACCAAAGAACTAAAACCCAATCACGAAGTCTGGAGCACAGATGTATGTGTGCCGGTCTCTATTTTAGCGGATTGTATTGTTCAGACGCAGCAGGATATCGACGAAAATGATCTGACGGCACCCATTTTAGGACATGTGGGTGACGGTAATTTCCATGTGCTGATTTTATTGGACCCTGATAATGAAGAAGATGTGCAGAAAGCTACCGCTTTTAACAGCCGTCTGGTAAAGCGCGCCCTGGATATGGGCGGGACCTGCACCGGCGAGCATGGCATAGGCCTTGGCAAGATGGGGTATCTAGAAGCAGAACAAAGCACAGCTATTCCGCTGATGCGGGACGTGAAATCTGTGCTGGATCCGAAAAATCTGATGAATCCCGGCAAGATATTTCGTCTGAAAGATGCTTCATAAATCATGAGACCACTGGATATCCTTTTTGCCAAATCGCTCGAGGGGGATGGTTTGGTCAATGAAGATATCTATGGATATACGGATGATGCTGTTTGGGTGATTGATGGGGCGACCGGCATTGGCCCCAATTATACGGACACAGGTGAAGAGACCAGCACCGATGCGGCGTTTTTTGTATCTTTGGTGAACGGAGCACTGAAAAAGGCCCTATTGGCAAAGCCCGGCCAAAAGACGGATCAACTATTAAATCAGGTTATCCATGCCGCCAAAACATCTTTTCTGGAAAGATGTACAGTCAGAGATATAGCGCGTCCCCATCAACCATCAGCAACCTTTGCTATGATGCGAAGATTATCCGGCCAGCTGGAAGTG
>Ga0207422_1004919_pt1 | contig 10291 bp, 5 predicted proteins | sample MarCyaLeptolynsp_FD_187757 | JGI IMG/M metagenome (GOLD analysis project Ga0207422, IMG submission 187757) | Marine cyanobacterial communities from Panama - species 1 Leptolyngbya sp. (SPAdes) | ecosystem: Environmental > Aquatic > Marine > Unclassified | place: Panama: Panama City | collected... | reverse complement strand
CGCAGGGGCATGGCTATTTCCGTGCACCCAATCCGCCGTTTGGCGCGAACTTCACCTATTACCTGCCGGATGATCTGCCTTCGCTGAAGGACATGCGCCAGGAGCGTGAGAAGCCGCTGATCAAGGAGGGCGCTGATACGCCGTTCCCCGGTTTCCCGGCGATGACGGCTGAGTTGCAGGAGGTTGCACCGGCGATCTGGCTGACCGTGCGCGATGCCGACGGCAACGTCGTGCGCCGTCTCAAGGGTTCGGCCAAGAAGGGCTTCCATCGCGTGAACTGGAATCTGCGCTTCCCTGACACTGGATTGGCACGACCCGTTTCGGGAGATGGCGATGAGCCGACCGGCTTCCTCGTCGCACCGGGCCAATACACGGTGTCGCTGTCGCAGCGCGTCCGTGGGCAGACCACCGAGCTGGTTGGGCCGCAGTCTTTCACCGTGAAGCCACTGCGCGATGGCGCTCTGCCACCGCAGCCAGACGCATCGGCATTCTGGGCCGAGGTGTCGACCTTCGATCGCTCCGTCACCGCGGCGAGCGCAACCTTGGCTGATGCCAAGAAGAAACTCGACCTGCTGGCAATCGCGGTTGCACGGGCACCAGGCGGTGATCCGACCGTGCTCGACAATCGTCTGCATTCGATCCGCACCGAAGTGCTCGCACTCGACGGATTGCTCAACGGCAACGCTGCCCGCAACGCTCTAACCGAGCGGACGCAGCCGACCGTTCGCAGCCGTTTGGGCACGGTGCAGACGGGTCTGTTCGCTTCGACCTACGGGCCGACGCAGACGCATCGCGATCAGTTCAGCTATGCTCAGCAGGAATTTGAAGGGATCCGAGCTCGCATCAATGCGTTGACCGAGTCCACCATTCCTTCGTTCGAAGCGGAGCTTCAGGCGGCCGGCGCTCCATGGGTGCCCGGCGGTCGAATTCCTTGATGAGATGAACCTCAAACGACTTTTACGCCAAGTCCATTATTGGCTTTCACTTGCAGTGTTTGTGCCCGCCGGGATTATTTTCGCGGCGGGCATATTCCTTATGCTGAAGAAGGAAGTCGCCTGGATCCAGCCTCCCACCGAACAGGGTGTGGTGGCGGACCAATTGCCCGCAGCAAGCTTTGAACAGATGCTGGCCGCCGCCAGCGAACATCCTGAAGCGGGCATCACAGAATGGTCAGACATCGATCGGATCGATCTGCGGGTCGACAAGGGTATCGCCAAAATCCGCTCGCAAACGGGGTGGGAAGTGCAAGTCGATACCAACACGTCAGAAGTGCTCAGCGTTGCCTATCGTCGATCAGACCTGATCGAGAGCATCCATGACGGGTCATTCTTCGATGACCGGGTGAAGCTCTACATCTTCCTGCCGACGGGGATCCTGCTGCTGATCATGTGGGGAACCGGGATCTATTTGTTCCTTTTGCCGAGGCTGCAAAAGCGCAAGAAGAAAGCCTGAGCGCACGCTCCGCTCAGAATTGCAGCCGAACACCCGCAATCACATGGCGCCCGGGCTCATTGCTGCCTGATCCATGGGCGCGATAGGCCTGATCAAGCAAATTGTTGAGCGAGAGGGTGAGTGCGAGGCTTTGCCCGATTTCGGTGCCGCCGCGCAGGTTGAGCAAGGCGTAACCGGGCGTGCCACCGGGCGGAATGCGCTGCGTGTCGAGCAGATCGCCGCTGCTGAGTTCGTCCGCAGGCGCCACCACTTGCAGTTCTGTCGCCGCCCAGAGCGAATTGCGTTCCCATTTCAGCGCCAGATTGCCCGTCAGTGGTTGGATCCGGCTGATTGGTTCTTCGACCAAGCCGGTTGCGGTCGGAGCGGTCAATCGTCCGCGCAGCCAAGTGGCATTGCCGTCGATTGCGAAGCCGCTTCCAAGGTCGGCATCGAGCCACAATTCGACGCCGCTGATGCGCCCGGATGCGGCATTCTGCTTGGCGACCTCGGTCAATCCATCGCGCATCTGTCCGGTGGGAAGCGTGGCGATGTAATTGTTGAGCGAGGTTGTGTAGGCATTGGCTCCGACTTGGACAGTGTCGGACTGAAAGCGATATCCAAGCTCAAACGTGTCGAATGTCTCTGGCACCAGATCGAGGCTCGCGACCTCAACCTCCGACGATCGGCTGCGACCAAAGCGGCTGATATCGGCGATATTGGGGGCACGGAAAGAACGGCTGTAGCCACCCCACACAGTGTGCTGATTACGCTGCCACCGCAGCCTTAGCGAGCCGGACAGATTGGACCAATCGTCTGCAAACGTGATCGGCAAGCCGGTAACCGGATCGGCAAAGCGGCCGATCCTGGCGTCCACCAGCGATCCGCGCAGGCTGGCATCGAACGAGAGCGTCGGCGTCAGCTCGTGCACGGCGCGGACAAACAGGCCTGCCTGATCATAACGCGCATCGTCACCCACCGGTCCCTGCAGACGCTGGGTGACGGTTCCGCTCAGCGTGTCGGTGTCGCTGCGTTCGCTGTCGACATTCTCGCGGCTCAAATCCATGCCATAGCTCAGTTCGGTCTTGCCCAGCTCAGCCGTGGCGACAGCACTCAGCGCAAACAGGTCTGAATCGAAGTCCTGATCGATCCGCAGCGCATCGCCGCGCAGGCGCTCCTCGACTTCTGTGCGCGACTGGTAAGAGGCAGTGATCTCGAGCGACCGCAACCACGGGCTTTCGGTCCCTCCGCGCAGCTTGAGATAGGTCAGGCTGCGCTCGTGATCCTTCTCGCGCAGCAGGTCAGACCCGATGCTGGTCCCCTCAAATGGCACCGCGAAGATGGTCGAATGCGTTCGCGGCACATCGTCCTGCCACAATCTCTGATGGTTGATTGTGAGCAGCCAATCGGGCCCAAATGCGACATCCAGCCGCGCATCCACCGCCTGCTCGTCATAGCCAGTGTTGGGCAATGTCCCGAGCTCCGCCGCTCGCACGTCGCCATAATCACGCAGTGTTACCCCCGCGCGCAGACCCCAGGCACCTCCCCGTCCGACATCTATCGCGCTGCGAGAGACAAGGCTGTGGTCACCTCTCGAAACGCGAACGGACTGCTCGCCGCTAACATAGCCATTGGGATTGTCGAATATGCCGGTTTGCCGGGTCGCCAGATTGAGCACGCCGCCCACCGCTTCGCTGCCATAGAGCGCGGAGGAAGGGCCGGAGATAAGCTCAATCTGGGACAGCGCAAAGCTGTCGATCTGAGCGAAATATTCGTTGGCACCGTCGCGAAAGGTGGCGTTGTTGTAGCGCACGCCGTCGACCACCAGCAGCGTGCGATTGCCGGTGAAGCCGCGAATATAGGGGGAGCCATGGCCGGAGGCGGTTTTCTGGACCAGCACGCCCGATAATTGGTCGAGCGCTTCGGGCACCGTCCTTGGCAAATCTCGATCCAGCTCCTCCTGATCGATCACCTGGATTGCATAGGATTCCTGCTCAAGCTCGCGATTGGAGCGGGTGCCGGTGATGACGATGCTTCCAGGGGCGCTCTCCAGCATCGGTGCCGCGCTGTCTTCTGCGGCGGCAGGTACAGCTGTCGATAGCGCGCACACAAAGGCCAGGCCCGCAGCGCCATGCGCTCCGGGCCCAGTCGATCCTTGTGGTCTTGCGTGCCTATTGCGGCCAGTTGGGGACGCCGCTGCCCGCGGTATAGGGCGCACCCAATCCGGCAAGCTCGTTCTCCATTGCCACCACACGGGCCTCGACATCGCGCAGCTGGGCTAGCACGGCTGCGAAATCACTCTTGGCGATTTCGATTGCCGTCTGGTCAGAGCCGGTGACAGGCGCCTGGTGGTTCCAGCCCCAGCCCCTGATCTGGCCCACACGGGCCGAGATCGAGAAGGGAGCCGGCTCATTGCGGCTGCTCACCGTACGATCTCCGAACAGCGCCACATCGGCATTGTCGAGGATCGTCTCCGCACCCTGGATCTGCGCGCGCTGAGTGTCGTTCGCTGTGCTGAGCGATTCCACTGCGACCTTGAGCAAGGCCAGGCGATTGCGCAATTCGCGTGACGCCGCGCCGGCGCCGCTGACAGCACGCGAAAGGTCAGCCGTTTCCTGCTGGAAGGCCAGCACGGCTTCGCGATCTTGTGCCAGCTCTGGGCTGTTTTCGAGCGCCTTGACGGTGAAGGTCTGCGGCGATGCGATCTGAGTGACCACGCCATTGATGCGCTTGGACAGAGTCACGGTGTAATCGCCGGGCACCACCAGCGGGCCGACCGGAACACCACCAAACAGCGAGCCGCTTGGCGGCGTCAGCTGAGCGGGATCGGGCGCCGGATAGCGCAGATCCCACGCCACGCGGTGCAAGCCTTTGGAGCTTGGTCCGGTCATGCGGCGCACGACATTGCCTTGCGCATCTGTGACGGTGAAGACGATCGCGGGAGCATCCTCACGATCTTCTGCCCGCAGCCGATCCCAGGATGGGTAAGGCGTGTCGCCGCCATCCTTCTCGATCTTTTGCTCGGCTTCACGGCGTGTCTTCGAAAGTGACTTCAAGCCATCACGAAGCGTGTAGGTGAAGACGGCGCCGAATGGCGGGTTCTCGGCAAACCAGAAATTGTCGCCGTTGAAGCCCTTCGCTCCGCCCCAGGTGCCCCACAGGTCTCCTTCGACATAGAGCCAGGGATCGCGCACGGAGAACAAGGTGGCTTCCGCAGACGCGACGCTGGCCGCGCTGGTGCGCAGGGCTGAGTAATCGTCGAGCACATAGACCCCGCGGCCAAACGTGCCGACCACGAGGTCGTTCTCGCGCCTCTGGATCTCGATGTCGCGAACGTCGATCGTCGGGAACTTGTTCTTGAGCTGGTGCCAGTTCTGGCCGCCATTCTGAGTGTAGAATAGGCCAAACTCGGTCCCAACAAACAGCAGGTTGGGATCAACATGATCTTCGGCGATCGTGTGAACCGAACCCCAGTCAGGCAAATCACCTGCGATCGACTGCCAAGTGCGGCCACGATCGCTCGAACGGTAGACATAGGGATTGTGGTCGCCGCGTTTATGATTGTCGAATGCGGCATAGGCGACATCGGCGTTGTGCGAGGATGTGATGATATCCTCAACCAAAGTCATGTCGGGAACCCCGCGGACGCTTTCGAGACGACGCCAGTTTGCGCCATTGTCTTCGGTGACCGAGATAACCCCGTCATCGGTTCCGACATAAATCAGGCCTTCGACCAGCGGGCTTTCGCTGAGCGCGATGGCTGCGCCATAGATCGAGGTGGAATCGTTCTTGGCAATCGCATCGACGCTCCAGACCCGGCCCATCACTTCAAGCGCATTGCGATCAATCTGGCGTGTCAAATCCGGGCTGATCTTCTCCCACGAATTGCCGCGATCATTCGAAGCGAACAGATATTCAGCCGCATAGTAGATGCGATCGGGATTGTGCGGGCTGATCAGCAGCGGCGTGTTCCAGTTCCACTTGTAAGCGGGTTCGCCGGCTTCAGGCTGCGGCGTCAGGAAGACGCGCTCTTGTGTGCGCCGATCGTAGCGGGCGAGGCCGCCATACTGATATTGCGTGTAGACAATGTTGGGATCGCGCGGGTCGATTTGGGGTTTGTAGCCATCGCCGCCCAGCACGATGTGCCAGTCGGAATTGGTGATCCCATGCACCGTGGTGGTCCGCGAAGGGCCGCACAGCGAGTTGTTGTCCTGCGTACCGCCGCAGACATTGTAGAACGGCGCTGCATTGTCCGGCTGGATGCGGTAAAATTGGACGATCGGCAGATTGTCGGTGTGGCGCCACAAAGTGCCACCATCCCAGCTTTCATAGATCCCACCGTCGCCGCCAATGATCAGGTGATCGGTGTTCTTTTCGTTGATCCACAAAGCGTGGTCATCAACGTGGCGTTGGCCAACGCCAAGATCGGTGAATGTCTTGCCGCCATCGCGTGACCGCTTGGAGAATGTGTCGAGCGAATAGAGCGTTTCCGGATCTTTCGGATCGACCACGATCTCGTTGTAATATTGCGGGCTGGTGGTCATGTGGCTCGATCTCTTGGACCAGCTCTGGCCAAAGTCAGCCGAGCGATAGATCCCGCGCTCATCGGGTTGTGCCTCGACGATGGCGTAGAGCATGTTGGGGCTCGACGGCGCCATGGCGAGGCCAATCCGGCCCATATCGTCCTTGGGCATGCCAGCCTTGATTTCGCTCCAATTCTCACCGCCATCAGTGGTGCGGTGGATGCCTGAGCCAGGGCCGCCATTGATCAGCACCCAGACATGGCGTCGACGCTGATAGGATGACGCCACAATCAGATCGAAATTGTCCGGATGGACGATGAATTCGTTGATGCCGGTGTGCTCATCGATCTCGAGGATGCGGTCCCAGCTCGCGCCGCCATCGGTGGTTTTGTAGAGGCCGCGATCGCCGCCTGAATTCCACAACGGGCCTTGAGCAGCGACGATGACAGTTTTGGCGTCCTTGGGGTTGATCCAGATCTGGCTGATATGACCTGAGTCTTTAAGGCCCATATTCTTCCAGCTCTTGCCGCCATCGGTCGACTTGTAGACGCCATCGCCAAATGCCACCGAACGCTGAGCGTTGTTCTCACCGGTGCCGACCCAGATCGTGTTTTCATCTGACGGGGCAATCTCGACCACGCCAATGGCATAGGTGCCTTCACGGTCGAAGATCGGGGTCCAGGTCGTGCCGGCATTCTTGGTCACCCACAATCCGCCGGAAGCGGTTGCGACGATGTAGTGGTGATGGCCGCCGGAGAAGAACGCAAAATCCGAGATACGACCGGATGGATAGGCCGGGCCGATAAGGCGCAAAGGAAGCGAGGAAAGCGCGCTCGGCTCTTTCTTCTCACCATCATCTTGTGCGTGGGCCGCAGGCGCGAAGCCCAGTCCCAGCATCAAAGCCCCTGCAACCAGAATTGATACGAATTTCTTGCCCAGCCCGATCATGCGCCGCTCCCCTGCGATCTCATGCATTCCCAATGCCGTTTGTTTTAAACAGGCGAAAGGAATGCGCAATCACTGAGCATGATTGTTTCGGCCCGCAGCTCGAAAAATGGCGGCAATCCGCCAATCTTTCGCCGAAATGCAGATTCGCTCCGACGAAAATCCACCCGGATTCCCCATGCCGATGGCACTGGCAGCGGCGTGAGGACGCAATCCACTCAAAAAGCCCACACTGCGGCGACTCGGGATTGCCGTTACGGATTCGGGCTTTGCACCGAGATTGCCCGGATTCTCGGCGTTGGAAGCTGCTGTTTGAGTGGATTGACAGGCCCGCAAGATTGGCGCTTTCTGCGCTGCGAAATCGCTTGCCAGAGCGTGCATTGCTGCGTCTAGTGATCGCAATCCAGCGTAGCAGCACCGATGGCACTGCCACCCCTCGGGTGCGCTGAGCGAGAGCATTCTGGGAGAGAGATCCGATGAATTTAGAGTTCACCGCTGAAGAGATTGCGTTTCGCGAGGAGGTGCGCGCCTTTATCGCTGAGAAGTATCCCAAGCATTTGGGCGACACCGGTCTGCGCGAAGACCTGGCGCGCGAAGACTTCGTCGCATGGCACAAAGTGCTAGGCGAGAAGGGCTGGTCCACTCCCGCTTGGCCGACGGAATATGGCGGCACCGGCTGGACTCCGACCCAGCGCTATATCTGGTCTGAGGAGAATGCGCGTATCAACGCATTGATGCCGCTGCCCTTTGGTGTCTCGATGGTTGGCCCGGTGATATATACATTCGGAAATGAGGCGCAGAAGGCCGAGCACCTGCCCGGTATTCGCAGCGGTAATGTGTGGTGGTGCCAGGGCTATTCTGAGCCAGGCGCCGGTTCGGACCTCGCTTCGCTCAAGACCACGGCTGTGCGCGATGGCGATCATTATGTGATCAACGGCCAGAAGACTTGGACGACCCTGGCCCAATATGCCGATTGGGGCTTCTTCCTGTGCCGCACCGATCCCGATGCAGCCAAGCCGCAAGAGGGTATCAGCTTCATCCTTGTCGACATGAAATCACCCGGCGTCGAAGTGCGTCCGATCAAGCTCATCGATGGTGGCTATGAGGTCAACGAGACCTGGCTCACCGACGTCCGCGTCCCGGTCGAGAACCTTGTCGGTCAGGAGAATATGGGCTGGACCTACGCCAAATTCCTGCTCGCTCACGAACGCAGCGGTATCGCTGGCGTGGCGCGCTCAAAACGCGGCGTTGAGAAGCTGCGTGAGATCGCCAGTTCCGAACTGCTCGATGGTGAGCCGCTGATGAGCGACTTCGATTTCGCCCGCAAAGTGAGCCAGCTCGAGATCGATCTGGCGGCGCTCGAAATCACCGAGCTGCGCACGCTTGCTGGCGAACAGGCAGGCAAGGGCCCCGGTCCCGAAAGCTCGATCCTCAAGATCAAAGGCACCGAGATCCAGCAGCGCCTGACCGAGCTGACGCTCGAAGCGGTCGGCAGCTATGGCACGCCGCTCTATGGCAGCATCGCCGATGCCGGCTCGAACGAATATCCGGTCGGTCCGGAATATGCCCAGCATGCCGCATCGACCTATTTCAACATGCGCAAGACCTCGATCTATGGCGGATCGAACGAAATCCAGCGCAACATCATCACGAAAATGATCCTCGGCCTCTGAGCCGCTAGCGATCACGGAGAGGAATTGTGGACTTCAACTTCACCGAAGAGCAGGACATGGTGCGCGACGGTTTGTCGCGCATGGTTCGTGAGCAATATGATTGGGACACGCGCCGGGGCGTGATTGAAAGCGAGGCCGGCTGGCGGCCTGAAATCTGGGCCCAACTGGCCGAGCTGGGCATTCTTGGCATGCCATTCAGCGAGGAAGATGGTGGCTTTGGCGGCGGCGCAGTCGACGCGATGGTCGTGATGGAAGAATTCGGCAAAGGACTGGTGGTCGAGCCCTTCGTTCCAACCGTCGTTTGCGCAGGCGGATTTTTGAAGCACGCCGGAACGGCGGCTCAGAAGGAAGAGCATATTGGCGGCATCGTTGATGGCAGCCGGGTATTCGCCTTCGCCTATGCTGAGCCGCGCGGTCGCTATGACTATGCCGATCTCACCACCACCGCGAAGAAGGATGGCGACGGCTATGTCCTCAACGGTCACAAGGCGGTTGTCATCGGAGCGCCTTGGGCGAGCCATCTGATCGTCACCGCACGCACCGGCGGCGGACAGCGCGACGCAGAAGGCGTTTCGGTGTTCGTGGTCGACAAGTCGGCTGACGGCGTCGTCACGCGCGATTATCCGACCGTCGATGGCCGTCATGCTGCAGAAGTCTATTTCGAGAACGTCTCGATCCCGGGCGACGCGCTGATCGGCGAGGAAGGCGCTGGCTTGCCGCTGATCGAGCAAGTCACCGACGAAGCGATTGCTGCGCAATGCGCGGAAGTCTGCGGCGTGATGAAGGTCGCCCATGCGATGACGCTCGAATATTCGAAGCAGCGCAAGCAGTTTGGCGTTCCGATCGGCTCGTTCCAGGTGCTGCAGCACCGCATGGTCGATATGTACACCGAATATGAGCAGGCGGTGTCACTGACCTATCTTGCGACGCTCAAGCTGGATGCAGCGGAACGTGAACGCAAACTTGCCGTCTCAACCGCGAAGGTGCGGATCGGGCAGGCGGCGCATTACATTGGTCAGGACGCGATCCAGATCCATGGCGGGATGGGCATGACCGACGAATTGGCGATCGGCGCCTATTTTAAACGTCTGACGATCTTCGATTCCGAATTTGGCAATGTCGATCACCACATGAAGCGGCATATCGCGCTGTCATAAGCGCGTCGCCGCGGTCAGGCGATCTGATCGAGGAATGTAGTGATGGCCCTGGCCGCCTCCGGCTCATTGAGCAGGGGAGCGTGGCCTCGGCCAGCGACTTCAATGCCGTCAAATGGTCCGGAATGCCGCTGCTTCATCTGTGCAAGAGTTTCGGCGGTGAGGATATCGCTGCGCTCTCCCCTTAGCGCCAGGACCGGCTTGGCATCGAGCGCCTCCCAGGCTGACCAGAGATCAGGTGGAATTGTCGCTGGATCCTCTTCCGCCATGCTGGCGGCAATATTGGGGTCATAGGCAAAGCGTATCAGGCCGTCAGGGCCCCGTGTGCACGTCCTGTGCGCGAACTTCAGCCACTCTTGGGGTCCGAGACCATCGAGCGCCTCTGCGTTAATGGAATGGCACATTCTGGCCGCCTCATCCCAATCCTCGACAGGGTCTCCGACGCCGACATAGGACCGGATCCGGTCGAGCCCTTCTTTGCTCACCTGTGGGCCAATATCGTTGAGCACAATCCCAGCCACTCGGTCCGGCTGCTGCGCGGCCATAACCATCGACATCAAGCCGCCCA
>Ga0207422_1004918_pt1 | contig 10292 bp, 9 predicted proteins | sample MarCyaLeptolynsp_FD_187757 | JGI IMG/M metagenome (GOLD analysis project Ga0207422, IMG submission 187757) | Marine cyanobacterial communities from Panama - species 1 Leptolyngbya sp. (SPAdes) | ecosystem: Environmental > Aquatic > Marine > Unclassified | place: Panama: Panama City | collected... | reverse complement strand
GCAGACACGTTCAAACTGTGCATCCGTGATGCTCTGGGCCATTTCATCGATCAGCGCATTGGCCCGTCTGGTGAAATCGCCCAGAAACGATCCGTCAACCTGGCGTTCGACCACCATCAGTTCGATCGGTGAACGCTGGCTCGCTTTCAGTTCCTGGATCAGCCTGCGTTGAAAGTCCTGGTAGCCCTGAAACCCGAGCTTGGAAACAAAACGCGAGATTGACGGAGACGAAATACCCGTGCGCTCGGCAAGAACCTGTATGGGTTCCAGACCGGCGAAGGGATAGTCCGACAGGAGCGTTGTCGAGAGCTTGCGCTCCGCCCCGGTCAACGCCTCAGAAGTCCCGGTAATCAGATCACGGATTGTGCTGTGAGCTACCATGTCATGCACAGTGGTCTGATAAAAAAATCTTGTCAAGCATTCCCATTTGTGACGAAATGAAAAAAGATTATCAAAACCCCTCTGGAGCTTCACATGCTCAAGGAAGCGGCATATTCCGCGGAAAATATGGGCAAAACCTACCTCTCCGCCTCGGACCCGGAGCCGGTCGAGTGCATCAGGGGACGAGACGACGCGGACGTTGTGCTTGTGTGTGAACACGCCGGACGCGCGATCCCGGAAAGGCTTGGCAGCCTTGGACTGACTCCCCAGGATCTGGACCGGCACATTGCCTGGGACATCGGCGCTCTTGCCGTTTCCGAGCGGATCGCGGCAAATCTCGGCGCGGACCTGATCAAGCAGCGCTATTCGCGGCTTGTCTATGACTGCAACCGTCCCTTCGAAGCGCCTGACGCGACACCTGAAGTCAGCGAAGATGTCGCGATCCCCGGCAATCGGAACCTCTCGACTGAGGAGCGAATGATCCGCAAGCATACGATCTTCGATCCATACGATGCCGCGTTGACCGCGATGCTAGATAACCGCCCGAAACGGGCGGCATTTGCCATCCATTCCTTCACGCCGGTCTATCTCGGCAAGCATCGCCCCTGGCATCTGGGCCTCCTGTCGAGAACTGATCCCCAAACCGCCGATATCATTGCGGCAACCATGCAAAGACGCGACAACCGGATGCTTGTCGGCAAGAATGTGCCCTACATGATCGAGGAAGACAGCGACTGGTTCATCCCGCGTCACGCCGAACCGCGTGGCCTTGCGCACTGCCTGATTGAGATCCGCAACGATCTGATCGACACCGAGGAAGGCCAGGATCTTTGGGCCGGTCATCTGACCGCCGCCTTCAGGGACGTCCTGGAGAAAAGGAAATGATGCTCACACGTGAAGTCCCGCTTGTGCCGGAACAGTCCGGCCTGCTCTTCATAGACGTCCAGAACTTTGCCGCGCACCGCAAGGGCGCGGAATTCGACGGACTGACCGACGAGGCGTTCGACCGGAAATACGGCTGGTTTTTTTCGGAAATGAAGACCCGTGTCGTTCCGAACATGCAGCGGCTTCAAAAAGCCTGCCGTGGCAGCAATGTCGAAGTGATGTACACGACGATCGAAAGCCTCACGAAAGACGGGCGCGACCGCAGTCTCGATTACAAGATCACCGGCTTTAACGTCCCCAAGGGATCCTGGGACGGGAAGGTTATCGACGAGCTGGAACCGGGAGACGATGAAATCCTGTTTCCCAAGTCCTCCTCCTCCGTCTTCGTCTCAACGCATATCCATTACGTGCTTGGCAATCTTGGTATCCGGCAGCTCGTGATCAGCGGAATTGTCACTGATCAGTGCGTTGAAAGCGCGATCCGTGATGCCTGTGATCTCGGCTATCTGGTTACACAGGTGACCGATGCCTGCCTGACCTACACGCCGGAAAGACATGACAATTCCCTGAAAACCATCAAGGGCTATTGCCGCCAGGTCACGACGGACGAGCTGATCGCAGAACTGGAAATCGCATAGCCGGTGTGGCATTGAAAAAGCCCGGCGCTGAATTCAGCGCCGGGCAGATGAGCAACAGTAAACGTCGCCTTATCCGAAGAGGTGCTTGAACCGGTCGATGCAGAGCCGGAAGCCGGCCTCGAAGTCACCGTTGCCCGGATGGTAGACGCTCTCGAATGAGATGACGCCGTCATAGGCATCGGCCTTCAGGGCAGCGGCCATCGGTTCAAACATATCCGCGAGCTGCCCTTCGCCCATGCGCTTCACCTCAAGTGTGGCGCGCGGCGTATCGACTAGAACGTCCTTGATGTGGACATGGCCGAGATAGCCGCCCTTCACTTCGTCGTAACCGTCCGGATAGGCGCGCTCGTGGCACCAGCAGTTGTTCGCCGGATCCCACAGGACTTTCAGCGCATCTCTGGCGTTGAGATCGTCGATCAGCTTGCGCGCGGTATAGTTGGAGTTGACCATCGTGCCGTTGCCGGTTTCCACGACGAGCGTCAGACCTTCCGATCGTGCAAGATCGACGGCAGGCGCGATCAGGGGAAGCGATGCCTCCCACGCGCCCTTGGCGACGTTCCACTTTTCCGCACCGCCCTTGCCCCAGAGGATCTGCTCCTTCTTGTTGGTCATGATCCGGACCAGCGGCGAGTTCAGTTCATGCGCCATGTCCATGACGCGCTTCAACGCATCCATATGTGCTGAATGGAGCGCATCCCCTGGCTTGTTCGCCGTTGTCATGCCGGCAAAGACATGCCGGGACAGGCAGCTGACCGGCTTGCCATGCTTCTCCAGCAGGGCCTTGATCGCGGCGATCTCCTGGCTTGAGTGATCGCCGACCTCTTTCTCTCCGACGAACTGCAGCTCGGCATAGTCCAGGCCGAACTCGTCCATCACGGTCAGCGCGTGACTGAGATCACGGCTGATACCGTCGCAAATGACACCGAGTTTCATGCTTTCTTGGCCTCCTCGCGATGGAGTTCAGCCCCGATGATCTCCTCGATCACCCTTGTGCAGATCCAGTTGTCGCCATTCGGATATTTCGTCTTGCCCGCATGGAAAATCTGCATTGCGGCAGCGGCCGTGTGAAGCGGCACGCCGAGTTCCTCGCCAAGGTTCATCGAAATGGTAAGATCCTTGTGCATCGTATTGATATGACTCCCGGTTCCCTCGAACTGGCGGTCTATGATTTTCTGCAGCGCATTGTTGACCACGCCGCATCCGGCCGAAGAGGTGGAAAACACGTCAAGGATCACCTGCCCGGGCACGCCTGCCTTTGCCGCGAGTGCCGCGGCTTCGAAGGTTGCGGAGAACTGCGAGCCGATCAGGGACTGCAGACACGCCTTGACCGTCTGGCCGTCACCGGCGCTGGTTCCCACACGGTGTATGTTTGCCGATACGGCCTCCATCACGGGTTTGTATGTGTCCAGGACAGCGTCGGGCGCGGCTGCCATCATGGTCAGCGTACCGCCCTGGGCACCTGGAAAACCACCGGAGACGGGACTGTCAATCAGGTAGATGCCACTGCCTTCCAGCATTGCGCCGACTTCGCGGCCCTCTCTTGGTTTGATGGTAGCCGTCAGGATGATGACACTTCCCGGCGCCATGGTCTGGCGCAAACCGCCATCGCCGAAAATGACGTCCTTGACCTGGTCGCCGTTCATCACCATCACGAAGACTGCATCCGATCCGTTGCCAACGTCGCCTGCGCTTTTCGCAAGCGTACCGCCCTTGGCCTCAAATGCGCTCATTCTGTCGGGGGACAGATCGAACCCCCTGGTTTCAAAGCCGTTTGCGATCAGGTTCTTCGCGAGCCCGGAGCCCATGTCACCCAATCCAATCACACCTGTTTTCTGCATCCAAAATCCTCCGGTTGCACAACGAGTTTCTCCGGCGGACTGTTGGTCCACCGGCTTCGATATGCGGGATTTCAAGCGGCGACGTTCCAAAAGGAGCACCGGCGCCGGGCGGGTCCGGAAGACACCCGCTGCCCATGTCTGGCCATCATGCCGGCGCCGGACAACAACCTGGCAACGCCTCGGACTTTCGGTCGGCATGATGCGTTTCTAGAATGTCTCCTCCACGTATTTCCAGGCCGAGCTCAAATGCGCGACGAGAGCTTCCTCTGCACGGGCCGGGTCCCTTTCAAGGATCGCATCATAGATGGCCTTGTGGTCGAGATAGACGGACCTGTTATGGTCGTCGGAGCGGGTCATGCGGGCCCAATTCGGCGACAGCCAGGCCGTAAAGCCCTCATGCATCGCCGGAAAGATCGGGTTGCTGCCGATCCGGTAGAGAACGCCGTGGAAAGCAATGTCCGTGCGGAAAAACTCTTCTGAATTGTCGAGCGCCTTTTCGTTGGCCAGAAGTGCGGCCTTCAGGTCGGAGATGTTTTCCTTGGTGGCGTTAAGTGCGGCGTCCCTGACAAGACCACGCTCTATGAAAACCCTGCTTTGATAGAGGTTTTGAACCCCGCCCGGCTCATTCAGGAGATAACGCACGATCGTGCCGGTGGCGTTGAGCAGCGTGCCGTAGTCGGGTCTGCGCACCACAGGCCTGAATCTGGGACGCAATTCAATGAGGCCGCGATTGGCAAGCGCAGAGATCGCTTCGCGCACGACCGTTCGCGACGTGCCGAATTCTTCCATGAGATCGCGTTCGGGAGGCAAAGGCTTGTTGTTAGCCAATTCGCCTGACGCAATGCGGGCTTCAAGTGCGGTCACGATCGTGTCCGCAGCCCGTTTTTCTCCCTGTTTGTCCGGCATCAAGGCAGCAGCCAATTGGTTGTACCAAACTCTCGTTTACTTTGACCACAATGCTATGCCCCCATATTGGGCGAAAGCAAGTTTTTCCGCACATCATTTGATCACTATAAAAAAAGCCATTTAGAAACAATTGCTTAAAATATTTTTTAAATCGATTTAAATGGATTGACGGGAATCGCTCTTGACTCACCTTTCAAATCGCGCTCTGCTCCGATCTGACTTGGTCGAACCAAAATAATTTACATAGTGTTCTTGGCATCTTGGGAGGGATACCTTGACAACCATCGTCAGCGTATCCGTCAGGCTGTTTCATATTCCGCTTGCCGAGATACTGGTCGATGCAAAGCACGGCGATCATACCCATTTCGAACTGGTGACCGCGACCCTTACTCTCGAAGACGGGCGCACGGCGACCGGCTATACTTACACCGGTGGCAAGGGCGGTCATGCGATTGCGGCAATGATCGAGCACGACCTCGCCCCATTCCTGGTTGGGAAAAACCCTGAAAATGTCGAGGCCCTTTACGAGGAGATGCAGTGGCATGTCCACTATGTCGCGCGGGGTGGCATTGCATCCTTCGCCATATCGGCAGTCGACATTGCTCTTTGGGACCTGCGCGGACAGAAGGAAGGTCTTCCCCTTTGGAAGATGGCCGGCGGCAAGGGCAGAACCTGCAAGGCCTATTGCGGCGGCATCGATCTCGGCTTCCCGTTGCCCAAACTGCTCGACAGCGTCAAGGGCTACCTCGAACGCGGCTTCAACGGTGTGAAGATCAAGGTCGGGCGGCCCTCCCTGGAAGAAGACGTCGCGCGGGTCGCCGCCGTTCGCAGTCTCATTGGTCCGCATGTCGCCCTGATGGTCGATGCCAATTATGCCTTGAGCGTGGATGAGGCGATTGCGGCAGCAAACGCGTTCAAGCCCTTTGACATTCTCTGGTTCGAAGAACCAACGATCCCCGACGACTACAAGGGATACGCCGCAATATCCGAAGCGACGGGAACACCGCTCGCCAAGGGCGAGAACCTTCATACCATTCACGAGTTCGGCTACGCACTCGAGCAGTCAAAGCTCAGCTTCGTTCAGCCGGACGCCTCCAATTGCGGGGGCATCACCGGGTTTTTGCAGGCAGCGGAGCTTGCCGGTCGTCATGGCGTGCCGGTGTGCAGTCACGGCATGCAGGAGCTGCATGTGAGCCTGCTCGCTGGACTTGGCGGTGAAGGCTGGCTCGAAGTTCATTCATTTCCGATCGAAGACTACACCAGGCGGCCTTTGGTCGTTGAAAACATGCTGGCCGTCGCACCCGATGAACCTGGCGTCGGTGTGATTTTCGATTGGACAAAACTGGAAGCAGAGGATTTGCTGTCCAGAGAGAGACGGGGAGCTGCATAGCCGCTGACCGGCAGTCATGCCGGAAAACGAGCAGCTTTCAAGGCCGCATCAGCATGATCGGCCGAGGGGGAACAAGCTCCTTGAGGGTCTTTGGACCCGAGGGAGCAAATCGCTGGAACACCAGCAAATGCGACCGGCAGCGTTTTGACAGCCGGTCTTTTGGAGCAACTTGGGAGGAATAAGGAATGCTCAAGAAACTTACCAGAACCATGCTCGCAGGCGTGGCAACTGCCGGCCTCGCGCTCTCCATGGGCGCTGCAACGGATGCCAGCGCGCAGGACAGCACGAAGCTGCGCATCCAGACGCACTTCTCCACGGAAACGCTCTCCGGCCAGATGGCTCAGGAGTTCATCGATGACGTCACCGCAATGTCAAACGGTGAAATCGAAATCGAGATGTTCTTCGCATCGTCCGTCGTCAAGTCCGCCGAAACCTTTGACGCGGCGGCGACGGGTATTCTGGACTGCGACATGACCGGTGGTGCTTACCAGACCGGTAAGAACCCGGCATTCCAGTTCGCCGGCGACCTGACCGGTGGTTACCAGAACCCATATCAGCAATATGCCTGGCTGCTGCATGGCGGCGGCTATGAAAAGCTGAACGAGCTGTACAATGCCAACAACATGGAATTCATCGGCTGGTGGATTCCGGGCCCTGAATCCCTGTCCTCGACGAAATCCTTCAAGGGTGTCGATGACCTGAAGAACTGGAAATTCCGTTCGCCTCCGGGCGTGATCACGCTGATCTTCGAAAAGCTCGGCGCATCGCCGATCGTGATGGACTTCAACGAGATCTTCACCGCGCTTGAAACCGGCATCATTGACGGCGCCGACGCCGCCAACATCACCAACAATGTCGGCCTCGGCCTTTATGACATTGCAACGGAAACCAACTACCCCGGGTTCCACTCCATGCCGGCTGACCACCTTGCCTGCCGCAAGGACGTCTGGGACGCAATGCCGGATCACCACAAGGCGATCCTGAAGGTTGGAATGCAGGCACTTGCCCTGAAAAACTCCACCATCAACGAAGTGAAGAACGCCCAGACGGCGAAGGAACTTCGTGAAAAAGGCATCGCACTGAACACCTGGTCCGACGAAGATCTGGCGATCTACCGTCAGGCTGTTCAGGACAGCTGGAAAGAGTTCGCGACCACGCCTGAATCCCAGGAACTGCTGCAGAGCCACCTGGACTTCCTGCGCGATCTCGGCGCAATGCAGTAAGACTGGCAGCAGTCGACTAACATGTGGCGGCGGAGCACAACTCCGCCGCCATACCCTCCCCCGGACGCACTTCGAAAACTGGTCCGAATACCAAATGCCGGGGATGGTGAGGATCGCCGGAAGCACGCGGCGATTCATCTGAATTTTCTGTTTCTGGCACCGGCACGTTGCGCCGCGTGACAAAACAGCGGGGAAGACTGAAGGGGCAGCCCATGCGCGCGGATCAACGCGTTTCCTATCGGGGGAAAAGATGAAAGAGCAAAAGTCCGGCGGATTGCGGGAATGGGTCATTCCCGTCGCATTTGCGGTTTGCGCAGGCTGGGTCATCTGGCACGGTCCTGCCTACATTCTTGATTTCTTCCCGCATGCAAATGAAAGCATGACCGCGCAGATCACCGAACTGCACGAGCGCAAGGATGTGTCCCCGGGCCTGTCGGGCATGTTTGGCGGCATCATGGATATCATCGACTGGGCGGCCTTGTTGCTTCTGCCCATTCTGCTTGTCGTCGGCATGCGCAGCGTCGTTCACGCCCAGATGGAATACCCCGACTATACCCGGTTCGACTATTTCGCGCTGTTCATCGGCCGTGTCGTCATGCTCCTGATCATCATCATGACGCTGGTCATGCTCTATGAAGTGTTCCTGCGATACGTGATCGAGGCACCAACCCTGTGGGCCAACGAACTGACCCTCTGGATCGCCGGCTTCGTGTTCCTGCTATCTGGTCTCTATGCGATGCAGCAGCGCTGCCACATCCGCATTTTCATTCTCTACGACATCCTGCCAAGGCCGATGCGCCACGCCTGCGACGTCATTTCGGTGCTGATGATCTGTCTGTTCGCCTTCTTCCTCGTCTACGGCAGTTACAAGCAGGTCTTCGCCATCAAGTTTCACCGTTGGGAAATGTTCGGGACGGCCTTCGATCCGCCGATCCCGGCGACGATCCAGCCCATGATCCTCATCGTGGCCGTGCTCGTCGCAATCCAAGCCGTTGCCAATCTGATTGCCGATTGGGACAAGCAGCCGACCGAAATGGAAGAGCCTGACATCATCGACGAAGAAGAGCTCGAAGCAATCAAGAAAAGCGTGGGTGCAAAGTAATGGACGTCGGCACGATCTCAATAGTCCTGGTTTTCGGACTTCTCTTCCTGCTCGGCATCGGCATGCCGCTCGGCTTTGCCTCGGCAATCCTGGCCGCGCTGGTCATGATCATGAAATTCGAGCCCACCCTGCTCACCGACCCGACGAGTTTCGGAACAGGGCTTCTCACAAGCAATCCGGGCACCGGCCCCTTGTATCTTCTGACCCAGAAGATCTTCGACCTGATGACCGAGTACGTGCTGATCTCGGTGCCCTTGTTCATCTTCATGGCGGCCCTGCTCGAACGCTCCGGCATTGCCAAGCAGATGTATGACAGTCTGGATTTCTGGCTCAGCCGGGCGCGCGGCGGTGTTGCCATCGTGACCTCAATCATGGCGGTTCTGATGGCAGCCATGTCCGGCATCATCGGCGGCGAAGTCGTTCTGCTCGGATTGATCGCCCTGCCGCAGATGCTGCGTCTTGGCTACAACCAGAACCTTGCGATCGGCACCATTTGTGCCTCCGGTTCGCTCGGCACCATGATCCCGCCATCGATCGTGCTCATCATCTACGGCCTCATCACCGAAACATCGATCAAGGCGCTGTTCACTGGAGCCTTCATTCCCGGCTTCATGCTGGCCAGCTTCATCATGATCTACATCGTTGTCCGCACGCAGCTGGACCCGTCCCAGGCACCGCTGCCAGAGCCGCGCGAAGGCGATCCGGAAGGCGGCGAAAAGCTGATCATGTTCGGCGGCTTCGTCAGTGTTGTTGTCTCCGGTATCATGGCAATCCTGATTGCCCGGATCGCTTTCCTAACGGTCACGGGACGGAACGACCCTTCTGTCGAGGCGTTTGAACCGCCGCCCCTCGGGATGGTCTCCGATCTTCCCTGGCTGATCGGCATCGGCGCTCTGGCACTCTTGTTCATTTTCCTGGTCGCCGGACGCCAGAGGACCGCCTCCGGCTGGGAGCACGGCAAGGGCCTCGTACCGCCACTCGCGGTCATCGGCATCGTTCTCGGGTCGATTTACGGCGGCGTCACGGGGATTACCGAGGCGGCCGGCATGGGTGCAGTCGCGGTGTTCCTGATCGCCCTTTTCCGAGGCGAAGCCTCCGTTGACCTGCTCTGGGTCTCCATGATGCGCACCTTGCGGTCGACCGGCACCATCATCTGGGTGACGATCGGTGCAGCCACGCTTGCCGGCGCCTACACGCTCGCCGGCGGCCCGACCTATATCGCGCAACTCATCATCGGCGCGGAAATGCCGACAATGCTGGTGATCCTGACAATGATGGTGATCCTCCTGTTCATGGGAGCCTTCATGGACTGGGTCGGTATCGTGCTGCTGATCATCCCGGTGTTTTTGCCGATCGTGAAGCGGCTGCCGATCGACGAGATCGGTTTCCTCGGCACGTTGTCGCCGCAGCATGTCGCCATCTGGTTCGGCGTTCTGTTCTGCATGAACATGCAGGTCAGTTTCCTGTCGCCGCCCTTCGGTCCCGCCGCGTTCTACCTGAAATCGGTCGCCCCTCCGCACATTTCGCTGACGGATATTTTCCGGGGCTTCCTTCCCTTTATCGGTGTACAATTGGTGGCGCTCGCAGTGCTCCTGATCTGGCCGACGATTGTCACACTGCTGCTTTGAGGATCTCACATCATGCTTAGTCAAGGCGATGTCGAACTGTTCCGAAAACAAGGCTATCTCGTCGTCGAGGGCCTGCTGGACGAGGATGCCCTGACGAACGTCCGGAGCGAGTACAGCACGCTCATGGACGATCTCTACGGCTCGTGGCAGAAGGACGGCAAGGTTCCGCAGCCGCACGAGGGAATGGGCTTCTGGGACAAGCTGGACCGGGCTTACAGGGGCGGTTTCGAGTGGTATCAGCCCTTCGATATCAGCCTGCCGCATTCCGGCATTTCGGACGACACGCCGATGCATTTCGGAC
>Ga0207422_1004917_pt1 | contig 10293 bp, 6 predicted proteins | sample MarCyaLeptolynsp_FD_187757 | JGI IMG/M metagenome (GOLD analysis project Ga0207422, IMG submission 187757) | Marine cyanobacterial communities from Panama - species 1 Leptolyngbya sp. (SPAdes) | ecosystem: Environmental > Aquatic > Marine > Unclassified | place: Panama: Panama City | collected... | reverse complement strand
TGTCTTCGCTCAACAGAAAGCGCAAAGGCGTGCGTTTGAGCGGCCACAGATCCTGGGTATCGCGGCGCTTGTCGCGAATCGCCACCGTCTTTCCGTCGGATACGATGTCGACTTCCGCCGGTTTTGCGTACTTGAAATGGATGCGCCCGGGCCGCAGCAGCGCGAACGTGCCTTCAATGCGCGAACCGTCCGGGCCGAACTGGATAAATTCGCCGGTCAGCGAATTGAAGGAATTCAGATAGGAATTGATCGACGTCACCGCGGTCTTGCGATCGACCTTGCCGTCCTGGGCGGCAGCCTGCGCCGGAAGAGAAATGTTGGCCAGTGCCAGCGCACCGGCAATCAGAGCCATCAAACCGAAAATGCGCCCGGGGAGGGAAAAACGCCGGTTGGTCATGGGACTTGCCTTCTTTCCTGTTTGAAGAGCGGCCGGGGAAGCGGCCGGTTGCATGGGGAGTTCAAAATCTGGTGATACCGGCCGACGGGGCCGCGCGTCCTTGCTGTTTCATTGTGGCGGTTCCGTGACCATCGGTCCGGCGCCCGGTGCTAGATCTCTTCATCGCCGCCCACGAGTATTTCACGTTTGCCGGCGTGGTTGGCCGCACTGATCAGGCCTTCCTGCTCCATTCTTTCAATAATAGAGGCCGCCCGGTTGTAGCCGATCGAAAGCCGTCTCTGTACATAACTGGTGGACGCCTTCTTGTCGCGCAAGACTATTGCGACAGCTTGTTCGTAAAGATCGCCGGATTCGCCGTCGCCGTCCGGTGCCGCACCGCCCGCATCTTCTGCCTCGACACTGTCTTCGTCGGTGATCGATTCCAGATATTGCGGCACACCCTGGCTCTTGAGATGGGTGACGATGGCCTCGACCTCGTCGTCGCTGACGAACGGTCCGTGCACACGCTGGATCCGGCCGCCGCCGGCCATGTAAAGCATGTCGCCCATGCCGAGCAATTGTTCGGCGCCCATTTCGCCCAGAATCGTGCGGCTGTCGATCTTCGACGTGACCTGGAACGACATGCGGGTCGGGAAGTTGGCCTTGATCGTGCCGGTGATAACATCGACGGAGGGGCGCTGGGTGGCCATGATGATATGAATGCCGGCTGCCCGCGCCATCTGCGCCAGACGCTGGATCGCCCCTTCAATGTCCTTGCCGGCGACGATCATCAGGTCGGCCATTTCGTCGACGATGACGACGATGAAGGGCATTGGCGCCAGATCAAGTTCTTCCTGTTCGTAGATGGCTTCGCCGGTGTCGCGGTCGAACCCGGTCTGGATGGTGCGCATCACCACCTCGCCCTTGGCCTCGGCCTGCTTGACCCGGTTGTTGTAGCCGTCGATGTTGCGCACACCGAGCTTCGACATCTTCTTGTAACGGTCCTCCATCTCCCGGACCGTCCATTTCAGGGCCACAACGGCCTTTTTCGGGTCGGTGACCACCGGGGTCAGAAGGTGCGGAATGCCGTCATAGACCGACAGTTCGAGCATTTTCGGATCGACCATGATCAGTTTGCACTCGTCCGGCTTCAGGCGATAGAGCAGGGACGCGATCATGGTGTTGATCGCGACCGACTTGCCTGAACCGGTGGTGCCGGCGACGAGAACATGCGGCATGCGCGCCAGATCGGCGATAACAGGCTCGCCGCCGATCGTCTTGCCGAGGCACAAAGCGAGTTTGGCCTTGGTTTTTTCAAATTGTTCGGAAGCGATCAGTTCCCGGAAGAACACGGTCTCGCGACGCGGATTGGGCAATTCGATGCCGATCGCGTTCTTGCCGGGGATCACCGCAACACGCGCGGAAATTGCACTCATCGAGCGGGCGATGTCGTCCGACAGGCCGATCACCCGCGAGGACTTGATGCCAGGTGCCGGTTCAAGTTCGTAAAGGGTCACGACCGGGCCGGGCCGGACATTGATGATTTCGCCGCGCACGCCGAAATCTTCCAGAACACCTTCCAGAATCCGGGCGTTCTGCTCCAGCGCGTCGTCACTCATGGTTGCGTCGCGTCGCTGCGAAACGGGCTCGCTCAGGAGGTGCAGCGGCGGAAATTCGAATTCCTCCGGCTGCAACAGCGATCCCTGTGCCTCGCGGACGATGCGGCGTCCGGGTTTGGGCGGCGGTGCGGCGGCGGTGACCCGTGCCGAGCCCTGGGGAGCCGGTTGCGGTTGCCGGGTTGCGGGCCTTTGCGGCGACCGCTGTGCGGCTGTCGGCGTCTGGTGCGCCGGTCCGGGAATCGGAGGCCCGTCGGCAAAATCGTCATGGTCCTCATCCGGCCCGTAGCCCGGATCCGCGCCGTAATCGTAGCCGTCGTCGTCGGGGTAGGGCATGTCGGGTCCCGGCCGCCCGTATTCCCGGTCGGGTGCGCCTCGGACGGCTTGCCTCCGGGAGCCCTCCATGGCCGGTTCCGCCCGATCACCGCCATAGAAATCGTCGAGCCCGTCGTCGGGGTCAAGCAGACGTTCGCGCAACTGGGTAAACCAGGACGGTTTGGACTGGCGGGGAGCCGGTGCTTCGCCTGCCGCGTCGTAGTGCCCGTGATCGATATCTTCGGTGTCATGCCGGGGCGGTTCCCTGCGTCGCTGGCCGGTAACGCGTCGCACCTGTGCCTTGGCAAACAGGGTCCAGTGGACCACCGCGCCGATGGAGGTGCTGATACGGTTGAACAGGGACGGCCTTTGTTCGGGTTCGTCGTCGAAACCGTCATCGTCATAGGACTCGTAGTCCGCGTCAGACTGCGGCTTCGCTTTACGGCGCCGGACAAACAGGGTCCGACGCGCCTTGCCGGCCTCGCTTCGTAAATGACGCACCGTGAGGCCGGACGAGCGCAGGAAACAGAACAAAGTACCGCCGCCCAGCACAATCCCGGCGACAACTTTCGCGGCGAGGCTGTTGCTTTCACCGACGAGATAGAGCGGCAGTTGCAGGATCTTGTCGCCAATCACGCCGCCGAGACCAAGCGGCAGTGGCCATGTCGCGGAAACCGGGAGACAGGCGAGGAAACCGGATGCCAGAACGATGCTGGCGATCCAGACGGGCACCGCGCGCCGATCCGGCCAGAACGGGGCGCCGTTGATCAGGCGCATGCCCCAGAAAACCGGTACTAGCGGGATCAGCACCGATGCCAGCCCGACAAATTGCATGGCCAGATCCGCGGTGATCGCGCCGGTCTCGCCGAGGGCATTGCGGATCGGATCGCTGGTCGCGTGGCTCCAGCTCGGATCGTCGACCGACCAGGTCGCCAGTGCGGCGGCGAAGATCGCGGCGGCGGCTATGACAAGCAGACCGCTGGCGCCTTCAATGTTGCGCACCAGTGCATTCTTCAGTCTTTGGTCGGCATCAAGCGGTTCGCCAGAGGAACGAAGCAACGGCATGGAACAGGATCCGGTTATCGACACAATTACGCTCGGACTGTGCGGTGCGGTCCGCACGCAGCCCTTCCAGATCCCCGGACCCTAGCAAGGGTTTGGTTAATCGCGCCTTAACCAGAGCGGGAATCGCCGCCCGGCATCTGCCTTCATTCCGGCTCTAAGGTGCGGGATTGCAGTGCAATTGATGGATTTCGTTGATCCGGGTTTCGGTCTCTTCGCTGATCGTCATATCGGCCGACGCCAGATTTTCCCGAAGTTGTTCCAGACTGGTCGCTCCGATGATGTTGGACGTGACGAAGGACCTGGACGTGACAAAGGCCAGCGCCAGTTGCGCCGGCGTCATGTCGAGGGATCGCGCGATCTTGCCGTACGCCCGGTAGGCGTCCGACGAGCCCGGTTTTTCATAGCGCTGCTGACGGTTGAAAAGGGTCCGGCGGGCGCCCTCCGGCAGGTTGCCGTCGAGATATTTGCCGGACAGAAAACCCTGCGCCAGCGGCGAATAGGCCAGAAGTCCAACATCCTCGCGTTCGGCGATTTCCGCAAGTCCTGTCTCGAAGGTTCGGTTGACCAGGGAATAGGCGTTCTGGATCGACTGCATGCGGGCAAGCTTGCCGGTCTCGGCCGCAAACAGATATTGCATGGTGCCCCAGGGATTTTCATTTGACAGGCCGAGCGCGCGCACCTTGCCGGCCTTCACCAGATCGGTCAGGGCTTCGAGGGTTTCGGCGATCGGGGTTTCATCGGCATGCCGTGCCGCCGTCTTCCACACCGTCGGATTGCCGCCGAAACCGGAAATGTCCCGATCCGGCCAGTGCACCTGATAGAGGTCGATATAGTCGGTCTTCAGGCGGGTCAGGCTGCCGTCTATCGCTTCATTGATCTGCTCGCGGGTCAGGACTGCCGGCCTGCCGCCGCGGCGGAACCAGGTCCTGTCGGTGCGCCCGACAACTTTCGAGGCCAGCACGATTTTGTCGCGGCGCCCGTTTTTCTGCAGCCAGGACCCGATGATCTCCTCGCTGCGGCCCTGGGTCTCCGGGATCGGCGGGATGGTGTAGAGTTCGGCGGTGTCGATGAAATCGACGCCGTGATCCAGCGCCATGTCGATTTGATCGTGACCTTCCTGTTCCGTGTTCTGGTCGCCCCAGTTCATGGATCCAAGGCAGATGGCGCTGACTTCGATGTTACTGCGGCCAAGGCGTCGTCGCTGCATGCAATGCTCTTTCGGTTCGAAGGAAAGGAAATGTCTGCAAAGGAAGGACTGGCGTCATTGCCCCTTTGCGCGGGGCCCATTCACGCGGGCCCCCTCTACGCGGGCCCCCTCTACGCGGGCGATGAGTTCTTCGACATGCGGGAGGATGTTTTTGACGATGACCGCGACGCCTTCGGTGGTCGGATGCAACCCGTCCGGTTGGTTGAGAGCCGGGTCGGCGGCCACCCCTTCAAGGAAAAACGGGTAGAGCAGGGCGTCGTGCTTTTCGGCGAGCCGGGCGTAGATCGGATTGAAGGATGCGGCGTAATCCTCGCCGAAATTCGGCGGCGCCAGCATACCGGCGACCAGCACCTCGACGTTGCGTTCGCCGAGTTTCTGCAGGATTGCGTCAAGAGATTGTTCGGTCAGTTTGGGATCGATGCCGCGCAGGGCGTCGTTGGCGCCGAGTTCGAGAATGACCGCGTCGACCTTATCGTCGATCGCCCAGTCGAGGCGCGACAGACCGCCCCTGGACGTGTCGCCGGAGACACCGGCATTGGCCACGGTCACGTCGGGGTGTTGTTCCCGAAGGGCGTTCTGCAATTGCACGGGAAAGGCGGCTTCGGGCGGCAATTGATAGCCCGCCGTCAGACTGTCGCCGAACGCGACGATCCGGATGCTCTCTTCGGCGCGCGGGTCCTGGATCGGTACCAGCAGGCCGCAAACGGCAATCAGGGCCGCGAAGGTGATGTGAGGGGACAGGCGCATGGGATTGATTCTCGGTGGAATTGAGAGCGGAATTCGATGTTACACTCTGTTCAGTGTCTGCGATATATGTGTACGCTCTGGAACAGCGGGTCAATGATGCCCATATGCACGCGATCGTTCCGGGTCGTATCGTGCCCGGCCTCGCTTTGAAACGTCAGGGGGTGATCGGGATCGTCGCCGCCTCCGTAGTTCTTTCCATCACACCATTACGGGATCAGCAATCTTGTCAGAGCCGGTCGTTTCCCTGAAAGACGTGCACCTGAGCCTGGGCACGGGCGCGTCACGCGTCCATATCCTGAAAGGTGTTGACCTTTCCATCAATGCCGGCGAATCCATCGGGATTGTCGGGCCCTCCGGATCCGGCAAGACGACCTTGCTGATGGTGCTGGCCGGTCTCGAGCAGGCCGACAGCGGCGAAGTGGTCGTCGCCGGCGAAAATCTTCGTGAAATCAATGAGGATGCCCTGGCGCGGTTTCGCGGCCGGTCCGTCGGTATCGTGTTCCAGTCCTTTCACCTGATCCCGAATATGACTGCCCTGGAAAATGTCGCGGTGCCGTTGGAACTTGCCGGCGCGCCGGACCCGTTCGGGCGCGCCCGCGAGGAGCTGGGACTGGTTGGCCTGAAGGACCGGACCACCCATTATCCGGCCGAACTGTCGGGCGGCGAACAGCAGCGGGTGGCGATCGCGCGGGCGCTGGCACCCGAGCCGCGCCTGATGATCGCCGATGAGCCGACCGGCAATCTTGACGAGGCAACCGGCAACCAGATCATTGAACTGATGTTCAACGCGGTGGCCGAACGCAACATGACGCTGGGCCTTGTGACCCACGATAACGGCCTTGCACAAAAATGTGATCGCATGGTGCGGGTCCGCTCCGGAGAAATCGAACGCGATCCGTCCCGGCTGGTGGAGGCCTGAGCGACCATGTCCGCTTTTGTTGCCCCCCGCAAAGGATCCGGACCCGGGCTTGCATTCCGGTTTGCAGTGCGTGAATTGCGCGGCGGATTGAGCGGTTTCTACGTCTTTCTGGCCTGTATTGCGCTCGGCGCGATGACCATTGCCGGGGTCAATTCGATTTCCCGTGCGATGATCGACGGGATTTCCGCGGAGGGTCAGACCATCCTCGGCGGCGATGTGTCGTTTTCCCTGATGCACCGCGAAGCAAACGATGCGGAAGGCGCGTTCCTGAACTCGCTGGGCGCCGTTTCCTCGATCGCCACCATGCGGGCGATGGCACGCAAACCGGACACGGTCGACCAGACACTGGTTGAGATAAAGGCAATTGACGGCGTCTATCCCCTCTACGGGGAGCTGACCCTGAGCGACAATGCCGACATTGACGCCGCGCTGGCGACGAAGGACGGCGCGCATGGCGGGGTCGCCGATCTGGCGTTGCTGGCGCGCCTCGGCCTGACAATCGGGGACGAGATCACAATCGGCAAGGCCCGTGTCCGCATCAACGCCTCCATCGAAGAGGAGCCGGACCGGATTGGCGGCGGTGTCGGATTGGGGCCGCGATTGATGGTCGGAACCGACACGCTCCGGGAATCGGGCCTGGTGCAGCCCGGCAGTCTGGTGCGCTGGCGCTACAGGATCCGGCTATCCGATCAGGGCGTTGCCGATCTGGCCGATATCGAAGCCGCGATCGAGACCGCAAAGCAGGAACATCCGAAGGCCGGCTGGCGCATTCGCTCGCGCGCCAATGCGGCGCCCGGGCTTCAGGTGCAGATCCAGCGTTTCACCGAATTCCTGACCCTGGTCGGACTTACGGCCTTGATTATCGGCGGTGTCGGTGTGGCGAATGCAGTTCGGGCGTTTCTTGAGTCCAAACGTTCGGTGATTGCCACGTTCAAGTGTCTTGGCGCGCCCGGCGGCTTCGTGTTTCAGGTCTATCTCATTCAGATCCTGATCATTGCCGCGGCCGGCATCGCCATTGGTCTGCTGTTCGGGGCGATGACGCCTTTCCTTGCCGGAGCCTTCCTGGCGGAGATCCTGCCGATCGGTTCGCATATCCGGATCTATCCCGGGGCTCTCGGCCTTGCGGTCGCCTACGGATTGCTGACCACTCTCGCTTTTGCCCTGTGGCCGCTCGGGCGCGCCCATGACGTGCCGCCGACAGCTTTGTTCCGCGAACGGGCCGGCGGCCCGTCGCGCCTGCCAAGACGGGTCTACCTGATCGCCATGCTTGTGGCGATTGGCGGGCTGGCGATGCTGGCGATCACGTTTTCGTCGGACCAGCGCATCTCGCTCATCTACATAGCGGCGACGGTCGGAGCCTTTGTCCTGCTGCGACTGGTCTCCATCGGCGTCATGGCGCTGGCCAGGCGATTGCCGCATCCGCGCCGGACCGAGGCGCGCATGGCCCTGACCAATATCTACCGGCCAGGCGCGCTGACGCCGTCGGTGGTGCTGTCGCTGGGCCTCGGCCTTGCGCTGCTGGTCGCCCTGGCGCTGATCGACGGCAACCTGCGCCACCAGTTGACGTCGGGACTGCCGGACAATGCGCCGAGCTTTTTCTTCGTCGACATCCAGGATTATGAAGCCGATGATTTCGAGGCGCTCCTGCATGCCAAGGCGGGCGATGCGGCGATTCAACGGGTGCCGATGTTGCGCGGCCGGTTTGTCGCCATCAAGGACGTGCCCGTCGCCGATGCGACCATCGCCCCCGATGTCGCCTGGGCCATACGCGGCGATCGCGGCCTGACCTATTCCGCGGCCCTGCCGGAGAATTCCGAACTGGTCGAGGGGACCTGGTGGGCGAAGGATCATTCCGGGGAACCGCTGGTTTCCATGGAGGACAAGGTCGCAGAGGGGTTTGGGCTTGAAATCGGTGATCCGGTCACGGTCAATATCCTCGGACGCGAAATCACCGCCCGTCTGGCCAACACCCGCAAATTGCGCTGGCAGTCCCTGTCGATAAATTTTGTCATGGTCTATTCGCCGAATACGTTCGCGGGTGCGCCGCACACCCATCTGGCAACGATCACCTATCCCCGCCAGACCAGTGTTGAAGAGGATCTCGGACTGCTGCGCAGCGTGACCCAGGCGTTTCCGACCGTGACATCGGTGCGCGTCAAGGATGCGCTCGATGCGGTCAACGATCTCGTCGGTCAGCTCGCGGTGGCCATTCGTGCAGCCGCCGCGGTCGCTCTTGTCGCCAGCATACTGGTGCTCGCCGGCGCGCTTGCGGCCGGGCATCGCTATCGAATCTACGACGCGATCATCCTGAAAACCGTTGGCGCGACCCGAGGTCGCATCATGGCGGCGTTCCTGCTCGAATATGCGGCGCTCGGTCTCGTTACGGCGTCGTTTGCGATCGTAGCCGGGACTTTTGCCGCCTACGGCGTGCTCGAGGGCGTCATGTCCATCGACTTCATGTTCCTGCCGCTGACGGCGTTTTCCGCGGTGATTATCGCGCTTTTCCTCACCGTCGGCTTCGGTTTGGTGGGAACCTGGCGGGTGCTTGGCCAGAAACCGGCGCCGATCCTGCGCAATCTTTGATCATTCGTTAACCGTAACGCGTTGTTATCGTGCGCGTATTTTTTGGCGCAAAGGCATGATGGAGAGCCTCCTTGCGGGCCTCTGGCGTCTTCGCGACGAAAATGACAAGGGAAAGCCCGCCTGCAAGGATACCGGCCGAACAGGCTGGTATTCCGCGCCCTTCGGGCGTTTTGGAAAGGCCGCGGCGGTGTCGGAACGGTGTTGACGCACCGTCTTGCACCAGGCCAGGCAGATCTATCCGCCCCGTCCAAACGGATGTTGATACCTTCTGCTTGCATGACTCGCGCAATTGACGCAGGCATGGCCGCTTTATCCGGACTTGTGCTTACGGCAAACTCGCCCCATATTACCGTCAAAGCAGCTGGAACCTCTGGACTGCTCCTTTACCTATGCCTGTTACATAAGAGGGAAACGACATGGCCAATTACGAGCGCGAACGTACCGCGCAATATGGTGCTCCGATGGGCCGCACAGCGGAGGGAGCAATCGATGAAGGTTTGCGCTCCTACATGCTGGGCGTCTACAATTACATGGCGATCGGCCTTGCCATCACCGGCATTGCCGCGCTTTTGATTGCCAATCTGGCAGTGACCAACGATCCGTCGCAGGCTGTTGCGCAATTCGGCAACGGCATCATGCTGACGAGCCTTGGTTCCGCGCTGTATGCAAGCCCGCTCAAATGGGTTGTGATGCTTGCTCCGCTCGGAATGGTCTTTCTGCTGTCAGCCCGCCTGCACACGATGAGCGTCAGCGGCGCACAGATGATGTTCTGGGCCTTTGCCGGTCTGATGGGCGTTTCGATTTCGTCGATCTTCCTGGTCTATACCGGTGAAAGCGTCGTGCGCGTGTTCTTCATGACGTCGGCTGCGTTCGCGGGCCTGAGCCTGTTCGGTTACACGACCAAGAAGGACCTGTCCGGCTGGGGATCGTTCCTGGTCATGGGCGTCATCGGCATCGTGATTGCCATGGTGGTCAACATCTTCCTGCAATCCTCCGCGCTTCAGTTCGCCATTTCGGTGATCGGCGTCCTGGTGTTTGCCGGTCTCACGGCCTACGACACCCAGCAGATCAAGGAAATGTACAGCGCCAACGACGACGGCACGGTCAGAGGACAGAAATCGATCATGGGCGCGCTGCGGCTCTACCTCGACTTCATCAACATGTTCCTGATGCTGTTGAGCCTGTTTGGCAACCGCGAATAGGATCGCATGACCTGAATAGAAAAAGCGCGGTTTCGACCGCGCTTTTTTGTTGGGCAGCCTGCTGGTGAGGCCGCAGAACGCAAACTGTTTCAGATGACCAGCGACAGATGCCGTTTCTTGTCCAGCACCCGAAGGACCTTGGGCAGGTCATGGCCGCGCTTCAGGATCAGGCCTCCCGGGGCAATCACCGAATAGGCGCCTTGTTTTCTCGACAATTTCGGGTTCTTTTCGATCCGGTAAAGCGGCACTTCCGAGGTTCGTCG
>Ga0207422_1004916_pt1 | contig 10294 bp, 7 predicted proteins | sample MarCyaLeptolynsp_FD_187757 | JGI IMG/M metagenome (GOLD analysis project Ga0207422, IMG submission 187757) | Marine cyanobacterial communities from Panama - species 1 Leptolyngbya sp. (SPAdes) | ecosystem: Environmental > Aquatic > Marine > Unclassified | place: Panama: Panama City | collected... | reverse complement strand
TGAGCAGTTTCTGGACATCGCCATAGGTCAGGAGCTCGCTGATATTGGTCTTGATCGTCTCGGTCAGATGGGTCGACAGCACGGTTGCCGGGTCAACGACCGTGTAGCCGCGCAGAGACGCGTCCTCGCGGTATTGCGCCTCCACCCAGGTTGCCGGAAGGCCGAAGGTTGGTTCCGTCGTGTGCGTGCCGGGCAACTTCACCTGCCCGCCCGCCGGGTCCATCACCATGTAGTGGTTCGGATAGAGGATGCCCCGGCCCGCCTCGACTTCCTTGACCTTGATGACATAGTCGTTGGCACCGAGCTGAATATTGTCGAGGATGCGCACCGGCGGCATGATCACACCCATGTCGCCCGCGACCTGACGGCGCAACGCCTTGATCTGCTCGGTCAGGATGTCTCCATCGCCCTGGGCCTTGCCGTTGATCAGCGGCAGCAGCGCATAGCCGAGTTCGATCCGGAGTTCGTCCATCTTGAGCGCGTCGGTGATCGGCGGCTCGGGGGGTGGTTTCGGCGCTGCCTCGATTGCCTTTTCCTGGGCAACCTTGACCTCTTCCTTCTTCTTGTTCGCCCCGACCCTGTAGGCCAGGTAGCCTGCGATTCCGGCGAGCGCGAGAAACGGCACCATCGGCATGCCGGGCAAAAGCGCAAGAATGACCATGACGGCAGCCGACATGCCGAGTGCTTTCGGATAGCCGGTGAACTGGCTGGACAGTGCCTTGTCGGCTGCGCCGTGCACACCGGCCTTGGAGACAAGAAGACCGGCAGCGGTCGACACGATCAGGGCGGGGATCTGCGACACCAGACCGTCGCCGATGGTCAGAAGCGTATAGTTGTTGGCGGCTTCGGAAAAGGTGAGCCCCATCTGGGCGACACCAATGAAGATCCCGCCGAGGATGTTGATGAACGTGATCAGAAGACCCGCGATGGCATCACCGCGAACGAATTTCGAGGCACCGTCCATGGCCCCGAAAAAGGAACTCTCGTCTTCCAGCGCCTTGCGGCGGGCTTTGGCTTCGCCTTCGTCGATCAACCCGGCCGACAGGTCGGCGTCGATCGCCATCTGCTTGCCGGGCATTGCGTCCAGGGTGAAACGCGCGGCAACCTCGGCGATACGGCCAGAACCCTTGGTGATGACGACGAAGTTGACGATCACCAGAATGGCAAAGACGATAATCCCGATGACGAAATTGCCGCCCATCACCAGGTTGCCGAAGGACTGGATGACATTGCCGGCAGCTGCCGTTCCTTCATGGCCGTTGGACAGGATCAGCCGTGTCGAGGCAATGTTCAGCCCGAGCCTGAGCATGGTGGCAATCAGGAGTACGGTCGGGAAGGACGAGAATTCGAGCGGCTTTTGGATAAACAGCCCGGTCATCAGGATCATGACGGAAAAGATGATCGACACGGCCAGAAACGTGTCCAGCATCATCGGCGGCATCGGCAGGATGAGCAGCGTCAGGATGACCAGAATGCCGGTTGCAAGGCCGACATCACCCTTACGCAGGGTATCGATCAGTTCATGAAGGCCCGGCACGCCCGAAATGCCACCGGCGGGTTGCGTTGCCGCCGCCGGTTTTTCGGGTGCGGGTTCAGGTGCCCCGCTCTGTCCGCCTGCTGCCGTGTCCGACATTCCTAATTCCGGTTCCTGACAGGCGATCGACTAGAAAAAACCACGCCAAAAAATGTATTCACTAGTGATCTCAGGGCCTTGCTTCGCCCGGAGCAGGCACGCTAATGCCTTCATCGGTATACTGATTCAGCTTGTTGCGCAGCGTGCGAATTGAGATTCCCAGTATTTTCGCGGCATGCGTCCGGTTGCCCAGGCAATGGTCGAGCGTGTCGAGAATGAGATCCCGTTCCACATCGGCAACCGTGCGTCCGACGAAGGATCTCGTAACGGCTTCCGCCGTCTCGGCTGCGCGTTGCGCCGGTCCTCTTGAAACGGACAGGGGCGAGCCGTCCGGCATGCGGATCGCCTCAACACCGATCTCGGGGCCGGACGCCAGCAGGATGGCCCTGTGCATGGTGTTTTCGAGTTCGCGCACATTGCCCTGCCAGGGATTGGACATCAGCGCCTGGCGTGCTTCCACCGACAGCGGGCGTTGCGGCACGCCGTTGGCCTCGGCGTAGTGCTTGATGAAGAACTGGGCGAGCTCCATGATGTCCGCCGGGCGTTCGCGCAGGGCCGGAAGCTTGAGATTGACCACGTTCAACCGGAACAACAGATCTTCCCGGAATTGTCCCTGCCGGACACTTTCGGCAAGATCCCGGTTGGACGTCGCCAGGATCCTGATATTGACCGGAACCGGGCGGGTCCCTCCGACACGGTCGATCACCCGTTCCTGAAGCGCGCGCAGAAGCTTGGCCTGAAGCCGCACGTCCATTTCCGAGATTTCATCTAGAAGCAATGTACCGCCGTCAGCCTCTTCGAACTTGCCGATACGCCGTGCGACCGCTCCGGTAAAGGCACCCTTTTCATGGCCAAACAGTTCCGACTCCAGCAGGTGCTCGGGGATGGCGGCACAGTTGATCGAAATGAAGGGCTTCGAAGCCCGATTGGAGCACTTGTGCACATGCCGCGCAATCACTTCCTTACCGGTGCCGGACTCGCCCGTGATCAGGACGGATGCTTCAGACGGCGCAACCTGCTCGGCCAGCTTGACGACATTCGCCATCGCCTCGTCGCGGTAGATGAGGTCTCCCCGCTCCTGCGCCACCGCGTGAAGCACGGCAGCGATCATCTCCGGATCGGGCGGCAGCGGGATGTATTCCTTGGCTCCGGCGCGAATGGCCGACACGGCGGCCTGTGCATCCGTTTCCACGCCGCAGGCGACCACCGGCACGTGCACCCGCTCGTCCTGGAGCTTGCCGATCAGCCCGGCGATGTCGAGATGGACTTCAACCATCAGCAGATCGGCGCCGCGACCGGATCTGAGCACCTTCAACGCGCCTTCCACGTTGTCGGCGTGGGTGACCTGAGCACCTCCCTGCATGGCAATTTTCGACGCCGTTGTGAGCTGACCGCCAAGTGTTCCGACTATGAGCAAACGCATCTGAGTTTTCCTATCGGTCGGTCTTGATGATTTCCGTCATGGTGACACCCAGCTTGTCCTCCACCAGAACAACTTCACCGCGCGCGACCAGGCGGTCATTGACGTAGATATCGATTGCCTCCCCGACCTTCCGGTCGAGTTCCAGAACGGTGCCGGAGGCGAGTTTCAACAGCTCCGAAACATGCATGCGCGAATGGCCGAGAACGGCCGATATCCGGACAGGAACGTCAAAGACGGCTTCCAGATCCGCGGCGGATTCCGGCGACGGGACATCCTCGTCCTCCAGACTGCGTTGCGGAGCTTCCAGTTCGTCAAGCGGGATATTGGTATCTTGCTCGTCGCTCATGCGTCAGTTTCCTTTTCCGCCGTCGGTGCGGATGCAATGCCTTTCTTGCCTGCGCCGCGTGCGCGCAAATAGCTTCGAATGCTTGTATCGATCTCGTTTTCGAGCGCCTTCCTGTCGCGCTTGATGCCGCCGTCAGCCCACTCGATATGGCAGTCTCCACGCCCGATTTCCGGCTCGCCGAGGATCACGAGACGACCATCGAAGCCTTTCTCGTGCACGATCGGATCAACCTGGGCCTTGAGCCCCTCAACGTCTTTCTCCGCGATCCGGATGACAAGATGAGGCGCCTTCCTGAGCGGACCCAGACATTCTGACACCAGTGCCACGGTTTCCGCCAGCGGCTGGCGCGCAATCAGGTGTGCACAAAGGCGTCTGGCCACAAGAAATGCGAGACTGACCGCATCCTTTTCCTGCACCGCAAGCCCCTCGTCGATCTGTTCGATCGCCTGACCGACAACATCCACCAGCCTGTTGACCTCTGCCGTCAGTAAGGTCTCCTGCTTGGTCTGAAGGTCCGTGAGCGCCTGAACGCGTCCTTCCTCGAACGCTTTCGCCTTCGCATCGGCAAGCAGTTTCTCGTGGTCGGCAAGCGGTATGGACGGGATTTCCGGTTCGGGCGGCGCAACAACCTCCGGCTCCTCCGGCTCGGAGAAGTCCATGTTGAACAGAAATTTAGACGGGTTGGTCATGCTGCCCATTCTGTTTTCAGTGCCTGCCGGTCGCCCAAGTGCCATCAGTAGATAATTTCCTCATCGCCCTTAGACTTGGAAATCATGATTTCGCCCTTCGCAGCCAGGTCCTTCGCCTTGTTCACCATGCCGGTCTGCGCTTCGTCCACATCACGCAGCCGCACGGGACCAAGCGCATCCATGTCGTCTTCGAGCAGCTTCGCGGCCCGCGACGACATGTTGCCGAAGAAGAACTCGCGCGCCGTGTCGGTGGACCCTTTGAGAGCAATCGCCAGCTGGTCCTTCTCCACATGGCGCAGCAATGTCTGACAACTTGCCGCGTCCAGCTTGAGGAGATCGTCGAAGGTGAACATCAGTGTCTTGATCCGGTCGGCCGCCTCGCGGTTGTCCTCTTCGAGTGCCGCCAGGAACCGGGCCTCGGTCTGCCGGTCGAAATTGTTGAAGATGTCCGCCATCATCTCGTGACTGTCCCGGCGCGACGTGTTCGTCAGGTTGGACATGAATTCCACCCTGAGCGTTTGCTCCACCTTCTCAAGAACTTCCTTCTGTACGGCGTCCATGCGCAGCATGCGGCTGACCACCTCGAGCGCCAGTTCTTCCGGCAGGATGCCCAAGACACGCGCGGCATGGTCGGAGTTGATTTTCGAAAGAACCACGGCAACGGTCTGCGGGTATTCGTTCTTCAGATAGTTCGCGAGAACATTCTCCTGAACATTGGAGAGCTTCTCCCACATGTTCCGTCCGGCCGGCCCCCGGATTTCCTCCATGATGACCGATACTTTGTCTCCGGGAAGAAAGTTTGCCAGCAGGCGTTCGGTCGCATCCACATTACCGGTCAACGCGCCCCTTGAGCTGACCCGCCGAACAAAATCCTTGAAAAGGTTCTCAAGCATGTTCGGTGTCACCGGCCCAAGATTTGCCATCGCCGCCGAGACCTGACGGACTTCGATTTCGTCGAGCTTTTCCCAGATTGGCGAACCGTGCGATTCCCCCAGCGCAAGCAGCAGAACCGCCGCCCGTTCAGCACCTTTCAGTTCACGGTCTTCTTCGTCCGCGCTGATCGTGAGGTGTTGTTGAAGTTGATCGGTTACCATCAGGCCGCCTGCTCATCCAGCCAGCCGCGCACGATGTTGACGGCTTCGGTCGGGTGATCCTTGATCATGTCGCCCACTTTGGCGATCGAGCTCGCCTGCATAGCCCCTTCCTGCTTTGCCTGCTCGAGCCATTCGATCACGAACTCGTCTTCCATGTCCTCTTCCTGCGGCACATCCGTCTCGACGACGAGCGTTCCGTCAGGACCGATCATCAGCTCCTGCGGCTGTTTTTCTTCCGGTGTGACAATCCGGCGAAGCAGCGGCCGCACTACGAACAGAAGAAGCAGGATCGTGATCAGGAACAGAACCCCGAGTTCGGCAAACCGGATGATGTCGTCCCGTGTGAACTCGAACAATCCGTCGCCTTCCGCCAGCAGATCATCCTGGGGCGGCAGCGCAAACTGCAGGTTGACGACTTCGACAAGGTCACCGCGGCTTTCGTCAAAACCGACCGCTGAGCGCACCAGCACCGCGATACGGTCGAGCGTCTCCTGTGGCCGCGGATTGTAGACGGAGTTGCCATTGCCGTCCGGCTCGTAAGTACCGTCGACAAGAACGGCCACGGACAGACGTCTGACCTGCCCGGCCTCGACAACCTCGGTCCGCGTCGAGCGTGAAATCTCGTAGTTGACAACTTCTTCGGTCAGGGAGGCCGTGTCGCGGCCATCGTCGTCCTGTGGCACCTGCGCGTTGGGAAGCTGGTTCCCGGCCGTCACCTGCCCGTTGCGGCTGACGGAGGACGTTGCCTCTTCCTTGGTCTGCGTCGACCGCACGACCTGACCTTCCGGGTCGAAGGTTTCCGTCGTTTCGGTCAGCCGGTTGAAGTCAACCTCCGCATTGACGCGAACCCGTGCCCGTCCCGGACCGACAATGGAATTCAGAATTTCCTCGACCTGGTTGCGCAAGCGGCCTTCAATGGCCACCGTGCGCTCCTGAAGCGATGTGGATACCATGTCTTCATCGCTGGCACCGGCACCGGATGCGAGCAGTCTGCCGCTTTCATCGACGATCGACACCCGGTCCGGGTCCAGACCATCGACAGCCGTCGCGACAAGATGCTGAACGGCACGGATTTCACCGGGACCCAGCGCACCTCGCACATTCAGGACAATCGACGCCGATGGCGGGCGGCGATCCCGCTGAAACAACTGACGCTCGGGGATCACAAGGTGGACACGTGCCGCCTTGATCCTGTCCAGTGATCCGATGGTCCGGGACAGCTCGCCTTCCATTGCCCGCAAATGATTGATGTTCTGCACGAAGCTCGTCGCACCGAGCGTGTCGCTCCGGTCGAAGATCTCATAGCCGATGGAACCGCCCGTCGGCAGGCCTTCGGCGGCAAGCTGCATCCGCAGCCTTGCAACCTGGTCTTTGGGAACGAGAATGGTGGCACCCTGGCGGGTGAGCTGAAACTGGATGCCCTGGCTTTCGAGCTGGCTGACAATCGCCGCGGAATCTTCAAGGGTCAGCTCGTTGTAGAGCGTTGTCATCTGCGGCGCGGTAACACGAAGAATAATAAACGCAAACACACCCACGAGGATGGCCGCAACAGCGCCCATAGCGGCAATCCGCGCAGGACCCAATGTCTTTATGAATTCAATTATGCCGTTCACGAATGCCCGCCCGCATCTGAAACATGTCCAAGCCGTTTTTTTTGGAGCCGGCCAGACATGCCACACCCTCAATGGGCAAAATTTGCCGCCCAGACGGTTAACAACTGGTTAACGGCTTTTGACCCGATTCGGCAAAACAACGGTTTTCCGGGATTTCGGCATTTGCAAAACGCGAGCGAGGTGGGGAAAAAATGCCTACTTCATTAACTTTTGGATAAACCCGAGATTAGACCATCTGGCGATAGGTGTGCACCATTTGACCGTCTCTCCTTTGTCTGCTGAGGAGGCGATTGCGCGCCGTGGCGGGTGGTGTTTCCCACCACTAGCGTGATCCAACGGTGTCAGCAGGCAAAGGAGACCGGCCTTTTGGGTGATGGAAAGCAGCCCATCGGCAGCGTTGCGCCGCTTGCTCGATACACCGCATCGCTCTGCGCGACGTTTCTTGCCGAATGAGCTGCTTGCCAACATCAACATCAAATGCTGCAGACTTACCGCCCGATACTCTAGACAAGGCAAATAAAAAAGGCCGGAATGACCGACCTTTCAAGCGAGCACCGACACGGCTCGTTTTATTCTGTCCTCAGGAGATCAGCCTCGGTATTGCTGAATGCGCGTCGCGCGCAAACCGGCAAGCCCGTGCTTTTCGATAGAACTCTGCCAGGAGAGGAATTCCTCCACCGTCAGGGTGTATCGCTGGCACGCCTCTTCGAGGGACAGGAGGCCACCGCGCACAGCGGCGACAACTTCGGCCTTACGACGAATAACCCAACGCTTCGTCGATGTTGGTGGCAGATCCGCAATAGTGAGCGGGCTACCATCGGGGCCGATGACATATTTTACACGCGAACGAATTTGTTCGGTCATTGTACTCTCACACTAACCATGACCAAGGTGAGATGAGACTACAAGACGACGCTTAACAAACGCCTAAAGCAAAATTGTGTTTTTATTAACTATAAAATCTAAATTTAGTGAATGATATTTAGGAAGTCACAAAGAATAAAACTAAAGTTATTAACTGTATTGCATGGTTCTGTTAACCATGATTTCCCGTGCGTGCAATTTGCAAGGCATATCGACGGAAATAGAAAATCCAAGCGCAGTGCAGGAAGGTGGTGGCCCGAGAAAATTTCTGCCTGCCGCCCCGATTTCCCGGCATCAAGGCAGCCCAGGCCCGAATATGAGGCCGATTTTCCGAAAAAACACATCAACCGGACACCAAACCGGGTTCCAAGCCGCCTCAGGAAGGGGCCGAAACGGATGTTACCGAGGAAATGGGAACACTCTGACCACCAACATTCAGAACGACTTCCGTACCGGACAGGTCAACACTGTCGACAATGCCCTTCGTCTCCGTTCTCACCGTTTCCCGGTTGCTGGCGGCGTCCCGCACGTCGAACGAGATGGTGTAAAGACCGTCGGGAGCTTCCCCGCCTGCGGACAGCTGGCCATTCCAGGTCACGGTTCCGGAGCCGGCCCTGAGATCCGCGTCACCAGTATAAACCACCACCCCGCTGGAATCGCGGACTTCGTAGGTTCCGGTCGCGTCTTCGCTGATCTCGTAGTTCCACGTTGCCTGGCCGCCTGACAGCGTCGTGGTGGACGCATCGGCCGTTACCTCGTTTCCGATATAGCCGACATAGCTCATGCTCATGTTGCTGCCGAGCATGGCTATGATTTCTTCCAGATTCTTGTTCTGCTGGATCGACTGCTCAACGTTCGAATATTGCACCAGTTGGCTTGTGTACTCAGCGGAATCCATCGGATCGAGCGGATCCTGGTTCTGGATCTGCGTCGTGAGAATGCTCAGGAACAGTTCGTAGTTGGCCATCAGGCCCGATTGACTGGCCGTACTGGTGCTCTGCGAGGTGCCAGTTGTACTGGAAGAAACGGTTGTCACACTATGCTCCTTGGATGACCCGTCATCCCGTTCGTCAAATCTTCACATCGAGGCCACCGCGGCTCTCGGCAAGTGTCAGGCGGATGATCTCTTCGGTCTCCGCATCCAGGTCTTCACTCTCTGAACCGCCCGCACCTTCCGCTAAATGTGCCGCTGGTTCACCCTGGCCGTCACCGGACGCAAAGCCCCGCCCACCATCCTGTTTCAGCGAAAACTGGAGGTTCTCGGAATCCGCGTTGAGACCCGCAGCTTCAAGGGCCCGCTCCAGGCCGCGCTGATCGCGCAGGAACATGTCCAGTGTTTCAGGACGCTCCACGACAAGATGCGCATGCACCCCGCCGTCAGCGCCAACACGCATGTTGACTTCAACACGGCCAAGTTCCGGTGGATCGAACCGCATCTGGAACCGCGTTTGCCCGTTCTTGAGGTTCCTTGCGATCTCTGCGGCCACTTGCGTCGCCACCTGACCGGACTGCGCCTGATTGGGCGTTTGCAGGCTCTCGGTTCTGACGGCTCCATGTGTCTCGCCGCCGCGCACCGTCGCAATGAAATCACCGGTCGTCGTGAATTCAACCGGTTTTGTCACCGCCTCCGGATCATCAAGAGGCAGCTGGGCTGCCAGAGCGGCAGCAGCCAAGGGTCCAGCCGGAGGACGGGCGTCAACAGCATTGGCAGCAGGCTGAGCCCCGGCAAGCGCTCCGGGCTGAGATTGCTGGCCAGCGGCCTGTGTTTCAGAGGCAGGACCCTGTGTGGGCGCTTTGTTGTCTTTCGGCGTAGCCTCAGCTTTCAGGGAGACTGGTTCGAAACCCTCCGTTTCCGGAGAAGGGTCGGGAGCAGTTTGCGTCGTCAAAGGCGCTGCTCCGGCGGTTTGAGGAGACTGGCGTACGAATTGCGCCGCAGCAGGGACATCCAGCTCGGCACTGTTTCGCTGCGGCGCTTTCGCAATCTCGGTGTCAACGGGCCACTCGAAACCGTCGACAACCGGGTGCCCCACGACATTACCCGGTCGTGGTTGCACCGTTTGTGCGACACCCGCTGCACCAACTGTCGGCGAAGTTCTGCCATCCAGCGACACCGTCGTGGTGTTGGTAGCGGACTGGTTTGGCGTCGCTGGTGCTGTAAGGGGACCCTGATCAAGTGTCGCTGGCAGCGCTGCTTTCGGCAGGGCCGGCACCGGCGCGCGCAATTCACTCGGAAGCTCGGTCTGCCACCGGCGTCCGTTGGTCAACAGTTGAGCCTCGGGCTGCGCGGCAGGACCCTGCGCGGCACCCTGAGCAGGTCTCTGCTGGGTGGTGGGCGGTACGTTTTCCGAAGGCCTCGGCACCGGTTCAGCAAGCCGGGGAGAGGTGACACCCTGCCCGTCTTCCGGCGCAACCGTGTCCGGCACAAGGATGCTGGCGGCCTGTGTTTCGGCGACCGGGCCTGCGTTCTGCTGCGCCCCTGGCACTGAAACAACGGCTGGAGAAGGCGTGTCCGGTGCATTTGCCAAACCAGTGGCCTGCTCGCGCCCGCCTGGCTGCACCGGTTGCGCAGGTGTCGGCGATTGCGACAATGCACCAACCGGTCGTGTTTCCGGCTGGTTCAACGGAACGGCGG
>Ga0207422_1004915_pt1 | contig 10299 bp, 5 predicted proteins | sample MarCyaLeptolynsp_FD_187757 | JGI IMG/M metagenome (GOLD analysis project Ga0207422, IMG submission 187757) | Marine cyanobacterial communities from Panama - species 1 Leptolyngbya sp. (SPAdes) | ecosystem: Environmental > Aquatic > Marine > Unclassified | place: Panama: Panama City | collected... | reverse complement strand
CGGCCGGACTCGAACACCTTCTCGCGCCTCTGGTGGGTCGCAGAGCTCACCCGCTCGGGCGAGGACTACGATCTGACCCGCCGAGTTCTGTCCACGCAGTCACTCGCCAACGCGATCTTCATTCGCTCGATGTCCAACTACCGGTCGGCTGTATCGGCCGCAGTGGACGTACTCGCCGGTGCCCCGAGCAGTGTCGTCGAGGACATCCTGCTCCGGCTCCACCGTCACCTTGGTGTCGTCCCCCTCGAGGGTCTTCGCGAGGAGGAGATTGCGGCCCTGCTTCGCGGTTGGGCTGAGCGACCACGGAGCAACCCGCGCAACTCGAAAGGAGCCACGTGATGCGAGCCCACTTCCTTCACAACGGTGTCGGGAACGTCCTGGCGCCATTCCTCGAGTCGATTCCGCGCGGATCGGATCTCTACTGGTTGACCTACAACCTTGCCGTACCCGACGAGGTCCTCGAGATCCTACGTAGACGGCGCGTGCGTTCGCGGTTTCTATGCTGTCATCCGCGTGGGGGTCCAGAACTCTCCGCGAGTACCTGGAAGGTGCTCGCGGCCGCGAGGTCCGCCGAACTCCGAGGGCTCCGTGAGGCGGCCCGGTTCCCGGATGGCGAAGACGGACATGTAGGCTTCCTCCACTCCAAGGTCGTAGTCTGGCGCGACCCCAAGGAGCAGGAGTTCGGTCTCGCGACCGGTTCGTTCAACTGCTCACAGGCCGCCTGGGCAGGCAATGCCGAGTCGGTACAGGAGTTCGGCAACGGCGTCGCCGCCAGGCAAGGCTGGGACTACGCGGCTGACCTTTGGTCGCTCGGCGTCGAGCTCACCGAGGACGATGTCGGTCGGGCCAACAGGGTCCGACGACGAGAATTCTCGGACCTGGGCGCGGTCGAAGGCACCACCTACGGCGAAGCACAACGTCGTCCGGTTGCTGCGAAAGCCGTCGAGCCGATTCGGGACCCGCTCTGCATCGCCGAGTTCGCGAAGGCACTCGACGAGTGCCTCCAGAACTACCCCGAACCGGGAGGCGACGAGCAGTGGAAGATCTTCCTGGAACTCTCCGCCCGCGCCGCGGATTTCCGACGTGACCTACTGTACCTGCCGGTCGGCGTCGGCAAGACATTCATCGCGCTCCGGTGGCTCTGCGACCAGCTTTCCGGAGCCGAGGACGGCTACGCGATCTACCTCGTCCCCAATGCTTGGGTCCAGACGACGGTCTGTGGGCACATCGACTGGGTTGCCGAACGGGCCGGCGTATCGAGCTCGTCCATCCACGATTGGATCCGCGTGGTGCGCCCGGGCGAAGTTGCTCGACTGGATCGGTATCCCCACGGTCTCGTGGCTGACGAGTGCCAAAACTGGAACCCTGGGGGAGGAGGCCCCGGGAGCTACACGGAAGCCTTCGAGGATTGTGTCGCGGACTGCCCGATCCTCGGCCTGTCAGCGACCCCGTGTCGAATGGAGGCGGAGCGCCACAACGTCGCTCACTTCATCGAGAGCTTCGTCGGCCGAGAGCTCGATGTCGGAGAATCCGAGCCGTTCATGTCGATGCGGCACGCGCGTGAACACGGGTTCGTGTGCCCCGCCATCGCCGAGCAGCTCTTCGACGATGACACGAACGCGCAGATCGAAGAGCTGCTGACGTACGACGACGGGTCGCTGGTGGGCATGGGCGACTACAGCAGCGTGACCCTTCGTCATGTCTGGGACTTGATCGCAGACGACCCGTTCGAGCTCGCCGACAGGATCCTCGACGCGCTTCGTCGCCACGAACGACGGCGGGTCGTCGTCTTCACACCACCGGTCAACGAGGCGGCGGACGCATTCGTCGAGGCCCTTGCCGACGCTGCTCCCGGACCTGTCATCGATTTCAGGTCGAGGTCGGGGCTCCCACCACGAGAGCTGTTCGACATGTTCGCTGACGGCGATGCCCATGAAGAAGAACCACACATTCTCGTGACCGTGGACAGGTTCGCGGAGGGAGTGAGCGTCAACGACGTCGACGCTCTGGTGATGCTGCGCGCAACGTTGAGCCCCCGCGTCGCGGTCCAGACCCTAGGTCGCGGGATCAGGACAGCTGAAGGGAAGGACTACTGCCTGGTTTTGGATGGTGTCCTCTTCGAGCGTCGTTTGCACGAGTTCGAGCCCGGTGCGCTCGAAGGCTCGGACGGATGGGAACGGGAGGCGACGAGCGCACCAGCGGCTGAAGACGAAGAACTTCGTGCTGCCTTGACGTCCGCGCCGGTGCTCACCGCGTTGCGGCGCGAGCTTCGGAGCGAGCACAATCGCGTTCCTTACCATCGGAAACTCGAGGGGTACGTCGACGCGCTGCTCGACGGCTGCCCTGGAGATGGAAGAGTTTTCTGCGGCGAAATTGGCCAAGGCCATTCGCTCGGTGTCCGTTCGTCGTGCAGTTGCCTTCGAGCTCGAAACGTATGAGAGCGATGTTATGAGGCGTGTTCGCACCCTCTGCCTGCCCGGCGCACGGTCTCGCTTCTCGACGACCTACGCACGGGTTCAGTGACACTCGACTCGCTCGGCAGGCAGGATTGACATGAAGATGCGCCAACTCGCCCTCGAACTGCGCGGTTACCCGCGACCCATCGCCTGGACGCTCTCCGAGGTCGACAGGGCGGTTGGAGATCGCGACCGACACAGCATGGTCGTCACCGCGCTCGAGGAAATCACGCGATACCTCGTCTTGATGCAGCTGGCGCGTTATTCGGAGTATTGGGCGCAGGACCGGCGCGACGAGGACGTCGAGCGGCGGCTCGCAGATCTGAGGCGCCCCTCTTTTGGTCACTACGTCGCGGCCTTGGGCTCGCTCGACCGTTTCCTTGCCAACGCGGAGGACCCCTATTCGATCGGGATCGGTGAGCGGCGGAGAGTTCCCGCGATGCTCCACTTCCTTGCAGCAACGGGGGCAAACACGAAGCGGACCTCCATTCTCGGCTTTCTCGGCAAGGTCGTCGAGCTGCGCAACCGCGACAAGGGGCACGGCTATACTGATCAGCGGGGTGCCCGAGCCATCACCGAACATCTGCAACCCGCCTTGATCGAGCTGCTGAACCATGTACCCGTGCTGGTGGGCCGGCCGCTGGTCTGGATCGAGCAGATCGAATACATCCGCGAGGATCGCTGGATCGTGACGCTGCTGGAGTTGATGGGGACGCAACGAGCTCGTCGCCTGCCTCGAGAAGTCGAGAATCCGGGCAAGCTCGAGAAGGGGTTTTTGTACATGTGGGACGGCGACTCGGCCCCGTTGCAGATGACGCCCTTCCTCCACCTCGATCAAGCGTCGAACGACGAGGTCGTCTACGTCTTGGCGAGCATTGCAGGAGAGCCCGGCTACCAGGCGCGCGGACTGAAGTCGAGTGAGCACCGGCCCGACCAGCTCATGACGCAGTTCGAGGAGAGGGCGCCGTTCCTGCTCCGCGCACAGCCCACGGTCACGACGCCGCGGCCGCCCGATGCCGCGACCTTCTACCGCGATGCTGTCGAGATCGCTCTTGCGGACGGCGGAGTCTCGGGAGCGGAGGAGCAACGCCTCGATGCTTTCCGGCGGCGTCTGGGTCTCGCGGAGGGCGAGGCGGCTTCGATTCACGCAGAACTCGGGTGGGACGGAACGCTTGCCGAAGACGAGGCCGAGTCGACCCCTGCGGAGTCCGGCGACGCTCGGTCCTCCACGGGAGAGTGGCAAAAGGATGCGCATCGACTGCTACGCGCTGTCGAGACCGCGATCCTGCGAGCGCAGCCGGAGCTTCGGGAGGCCACGACGCTCGACGAAGAGATCGGCGTCGCCACCGGCGAGCTCTGGGTCGAGCTCGGCCGAACGCAAGGTGTCTCGATCTGGTTCCCGTCTCGAAGGGGAACTCGCGTTCGCGCCGCGGTTGGGTTCTACTCGACCAACGAGAGTCGCGACCCCGTCTACCGGCGCGCTCGAAAGAAGCTCGAGAACGAGCTCACCGCAAGCAAGGGTTGGTGCTCGTTCACCCGCGAGAGCAAGGCTGGCGGACTCTCGCTGGAGACCCGGAGGTGGTACCAGCTTGACGAGTTGGCGGATCCTGCTGCGGTCAGCGACGTCGCGTCGGTCGCGGCCGCGCTCATTCGAGCGGCGCAGGGTGCACTCCAGGACGACGGGCCTACCGCGCCGAAGCCGTCCGGAGAGCTCCCGACGCCAGGGGCTCCGGTCTCATCAACGGTTCCGGACAACTTCGTGCTCGACCCGCTCGTCGGCAAGCCGCGGATCGAAGGCAGTGTTTGGAAGGCTCGCATTCTCTGGGCACTCGAGTGGGCTCGCCGCCATGACCCAGGGCCGAAGTCAGCGGCGAACATCGCTGCGATCCTCACCGCGAACGGCGTCAGCGTTCCTGGTACGAACACCGCTCGAGCCTTCCGTGTGCAGCACGATGACCCGCGCGTCACCGCTCTGGTCGAGCAACGCGATGGGCAGCGGTACGAGATCACCGCGAAGGGGCGACGGGCGCTGCTGGAGCTGACGAGGTCGGCCTGAGCAAGCTCTCTAAGAGGCCAGGTTCCTTCGGCACATGCCCCTGGACCTCCTCGCCGGCACCGTCGACGAACCAGACTCTTCGCAACTGGATCCCCGCCGCCGACGTGGCAACACCGTGGCAACACCGTACGCTTGACGCCCGCGACGATGCATCGGCATCGTAGTCCTTACCCCCAATGCTGTCGCACCGCTTCCACCCCGGGCACGAGACCCCGCAGCGTTCAGGCGCCTAGCCCTTCACTGGCGATCGTCCATGGGCTCGTCGACACCGAAGTTCCGACTCGGGAACCAGGTCATCACCCTGCTGCCGTCCCGCAACGTCCGTAGGATCGACGACCCCGCAACGGCTCGGAACTTCATCGCTGCAGCACGTGAACAGCTAGGAGATTCTCAGCTCCGCGACGCGATCGCAGGCGACACGCTCGGGAGCCGCGCGTGGAGCGACGACGAACTCGCTGCTCTTCTGCTCGATGGCACGTATGTCGTCGTGGTCCGCGATGAGCAGCCTCGGCTTCTCGATGCACCCAAGTCGGTCCCGCTGTCAGCGCTCGTTCAGGGACCCGAGCCCGAGCCGCTTGCCGTGTCGGGTCGCGAGCCGAACTGGGTCGAGGTCACGATTGTGCATGCGTCCGGCGCGGGCTATCCGGGCGCGAGGTTCGAGCTCACGCTTCCGGACGGCTCGCGCATGCCAATGCGGCTCGATGCAGCTTCGAGCTTCCGTGTCGATGACATCGCCGAGCACGGCAGCTGTTACCTCCGCCCGACTGGGCACGCATATGAGCTCGATGAATCCAAGCGCGGTTCGAGTCCCGTCGCCCTGCGAGGAGGCGACCGGTTTGCGCGTGTCGGTGACGGCGCGCCCCACTCACTTCGAACGGGGGCGGCGTACCGCATCGTGGTCGAGGACGAGATCCTTTTCGACTACGGGGTACGGGTGGTCGACGAGATCGGCGAGCCGCTACCCGATGTTCCCGTGATGATCACGGTCCGCGACGAGGCCCACGAGTGCACGACGGACGTCGACGGTGTGGCATCGATTCAGGCGCCCGAAACGCATGCAGCGCTGGCGGAGATCACCGACCTCGCCGCGCTGCGCGAGCTCGTCCGGACGCGCTGGGAGCAGACCCGCTCGGAGGACTGGATCGAGGAGGAGACGGATCATTCCTATCTGGAATGCGCCGACCCGCTGGCCACGGTCTCCGTCAAGCCGCAGCTCCGGCAGACGATCGTCGTGCAGCCCTGGGTCGTGCGGGCGCGGCTGCTCGAGCTGCTGTTCGATACGAACAAGACCTTCTTGCTACCCAAGGCGCTCGAACACCTGCGCGAGGTGGTTCGCCTGTACCAGCGCCGAGCCAACTCGAAGCTGTTGATCGTCGGTCATACCGACACCAGCGGGGACCCGGATGTCAACGACCCGCTTTCGCTGGAACGAGCGCGGGCAGTCCGAGCGTTTTTATGCGACGACGTCGACGCATGGCTCGCCTACTACGACGAGAGCATGAAAGACTCCGCGCGTTGGGGTGACGTCGAAGACCAGCTGATGCTGCAGTCGGTGCTCGCCGGCTACGACGGGTCGCCGGAGGATGCCCCCGTGGTGCGTTTCCAGAAGCGCGAAGGGCTCGAGCCTACGGGCGAGGTGGACGAGGCGACGCGTCGGCAGATCGTCACGCAATACATGGCCGCGGACGGCACGAGCCTGCCCGCAGACGTCGAGCCGATCGTCCACGGCTGCGGGGAGAACTTCCCGCGTCCGGACGACGATCACGATCCACAAGCGTCAGACGACGAGCAGATGGCTGGCGATCGCCGGGTCGAGCTGTTTTTCTTCGATGGCGAGCTCGGCGTGTTGCCGGAGCCTCCGGGCGACAACTCTAGGCCTGATGGCGTCGAGTATCCGGAGTGGTGCCGTCGTGCGAGCGAGACGCACGACTTCTTCGTACGCGCGGGGACGGTGACCGTACAGGTGCTGCTAGGCGCGCTCGATGCAGAGGGCGCACCGCCGAGCGATCGCCCCGAGCGGCTGCGACTGAGCGCGAGCGACGGGTCCTACGACCAGATCCGGTCCTACAACGATGCCGTGCGGATCTCGTTGCAGCACTTCGCCCTCGAGTTCGAGCACGTCCCGGTCGCGGTGCCCTGCACCGCCCGCATCGACTTTCACGGAGAGGACAGGTTTGCCCACGTCTTGTTCGAGGACGTCGACGTCGGTGCTTCGACCGAGTGCGGCGAAGGCGGCCTGTGCCAGGACGAACCGCCGCCCGGGGTTCCGCCACCCGTCGAGGCTGTGCCGAGCGCTCTGGACGACAACGATGACGGTGACGATGACGGCTCCGTCGCGGAGTTCCCCCTGCTGTAGGTCGCCATGGCGAAGTTGAAAGTAGGTACCGCCAAGTCACCGCCTCTCCGGATCGGCGAATGGACGACGGAGTTCAACGGTAAGATTCCGCGGCACCAGACCCTTGACGGACCGGAGCCGATCGCAGTCGCGGATGCACACGCCGCGCTCGTCGTCGATCGCTGGGTCTACGTCGTCACGCAGCTTGCGGAGGACAAGACGAAGGGCGACGTCGCCTACGAGCTCTACGTCGATCTGCAAGGGAAGATCTGGGTCACCGAAGGCAACCACTACGATCCCATTCCGGAGCGTGGCAGCTCGCTGGTCGGTGAGGCGACACATACCGTGCGCCTTCCTCGGCTCAATCCCGAGCGCAAGGCGATCTGGATGTGGTTGTTCCTGTCCCCGTTCCGCCTCCCGAAGCCGGCTGTTCACGATCTCGAGCAACTTGCAGGCGACCTTCAGAAGCACGTTCCTCCTCTGTGGGCCTGGAGCCGTGGGCGCGCGTTGCCCGGGGTCGTCCACAGCGCCGATGGCTGGTCGCTCGAAGAGACTCCGCTTTGGCTGACGGTACCGCCAGGGCTGCCTGATCAAGGAACCAAGTGTCGCGTCGCGCTTGGCATCGATCCGTTCACACTCGCGGAGGTCCGCAGCCGGACGTACGTGAAGGCCTACAACCGGTACAAGCGCGAGTATGAACCGGAAAACCCGAAGCCGGGAAGCGAGTACCAACGCATCGCACTCGGTCGGCTGATCACTCAAACCGTGCTCGGCAGCGAAACCTCCGCCGATAAGTACAAGGAGTATCTGGACATCGCCAAGCTCAACGCGGCGATGGCCGCCGACGACGAAGTCCGCAACAAGCGGATCCGGGCCTCGGAGGAGGCGGCGGCGGCGATGGTGGACGTGATGGACTCGCGCCTGTTCGACCTTCTGGTTCAGGCGAGTCTCAGCGACGAAGGCCTTGACGAAGGGGCGCCGAGTTACCCGCTCCAGTGTGTGTACCGCGTGCTCGGCTGGTGTACGCGATCCCTCAACGGCAGCGCGGCCGGGCGAGCGTTGCTCCGCGACTGGGCCGACCGGGCGGACAAGCACTCGGATCACTTCATCAACCATGTGATCCTGCCCAAGAAGCACCCATCGATCCCGCGCTTCAAGGCATTCCGCTGGGGGTCGAAAGCGATCGCCAGCGTCCTTGCACAGTACCTTTCGCACCACGTCGCCAGCCTGCGCGCGAAGATCATCGCGCCTGTCGCCAAGGACTTCGAGTTCGAGCTCGGCGAGAAGCTGGGCCGCCTCGCCGGCAAAGCCACCCCGGTGGATTTCACGATCCAACGCAAGCTCAACTTCAGGAGCGTCAGCAAGCAAGTACACCTCAAGTACAACGTCGGCCGCGTCAATGTCGCGGAGATCGAGATGCCGTTTCTCCACGCTGGCGAAAGCGACTGGGTCGAGAAATGGATCGATGCTGGCGAGTTCGAGGAGTTTGGCGTCGGCGCGAAGTTCAAGAACGCCAAGTTCCTCGGCAGTCTGCTCTTGGACACCGTCAACATCGCCCTCGCGGTCGGGGCAGTCCGTGACGCAGACTCCGAGAGCGCGAAGCTGATGGCCGCCGGAACGATTACCGCTCATTCGATGAATCTCGTGAGCGCAATCGGGGAGGAGTACGCCAAGAAGGTCCTCAAGGAGCGTTCACTCCGCGTGGCTCAGAGGGTGTTCTTCGCGGCTCGTGGCGCTACGGGGGCCTTCTTCGCCGCCCAAAACGAAATCGCTGCCAGAAAAGCCGAGAGTAAGGGGGACGCCGACAGAGCTCTCGCTCTTCGCGTGGCAGCAGGTGCCGAGGTCGCGGGGGCCTTCGGCTGCATCCTCTCTGCAGTCGCTGTTTCGAGCGCAGCCGGACCCTGGATATCCGTGATCGCCGGGCTCGTGGCCGCGGGGGCGTACATCGCCGCTGAGATTCTGACGGATGATGACCTCGGCATCTTCCTGTCCCATTGCGAGTGGGGCGCTGATCCCTATAGCAACCCGGATCTCGAGCCGGTCTGGGCTTCTCTCGCCGTCGGGGGGTGGCAAGGTGACTACGTCGAGCAACGACGTCTGCTGCTAAAGCTCCTGACCAAGTTCAGCGTCGGTTGGGAGTCTCACGGGTTTAGCTGGTTGGGGGTGCGGGTCAATCTATCGTTCGTCACGCCCGAGAGCGTGCTGGAGGTGAAGTTTATCTCGCAGCGCCCGGGCCAAGCGCAGGTCGAGGACGACATCACGCTACGAGTCGACAAACTGCCACGGCACTTTCCTGGAAGCGTGACCGTTCGTCCTGAGCAAACCGTGGACGGGGGCGAGCCTCCGGATCTGAGGGCGGTGGTGACCTTCAGATGGCACCCGGACGAGCACGCCGACACAGTGGTATTCCATTTGCGCGTGGGGGGTGTTGACCAACCCGACGAGGACAAGTCCAGCGTGGATTGAGACTCGCAATGGAATCGAAACCGCACCCCTCAATCGGCACGGCGACGTTCCGCGTGTTCCGAAGTGACACAGTCGTTGCCGTTTTCGGGTTGGTCTTGATGGGCTCGGTTGGAGCGTTTTTCACGTGGAGCGCACTCAACCCCGCGGGCGAGTCCGAGGGTCCCATGAGGTGGTTCTCATACCTCCTGGCAGCGCTGACCGACGTTGCGGCAGTCGGAGTCCCGATCTACATGATTCGCCGATCCCGGCGCGAGGGCACGATCGTCATCGACCCTGTCAAGGGCGAGATTCGATTCGGAGAGGAACTCGAGATCCCATTCTCGCAGGTCCGTCAGGTCGAGGTGGTCGAGCACGAGTACACCTACCGCGCGGTTAATTCACAGCACGATACGGTCACGTCGGACATGACTGGCTGGGCAATCGACCTCGGCGGAGGACTGCGGTTGCTGGCAAAGAACGGCCTCTCCGAAAAACGGGTCACCGAGATCGCCGACGCGTTGCGCGAACGGGTGAAGGCGTATCGAGCCCAAACCAACGAAGGCATCGCGCCGATGCCCGAGCCGAGTGAGGGCTTTCTGAAGCGGCTCGCCGGAGCGCTCAAGGAGGAAGGTAAGGTCTTCGAACCGAACTGGCTCGAGCGCGATGGTCCGATGGCGGACGAGATCCGAGCTTGGGATCGTGAACCCACCGAGGCGACGATGGGCCCGGACGGTGCCTTCGCCCGCGCGCTGCGAAAGGCAGGCTACGACCTCGGGGACCGGGGTTGATCCTCGTACGGCGACCAAGACGCTGTCAGCGAGTGAGTCCACACTTCGATTGGGGCGGGCCAGGTTTGGCGAGGCAACCTCGTCCCATCCGAGGTTCGTCCCGTCGCTAGGTTCCTGCAGTTGAGTCGGCCGCTCGATGGCGGGGGAGCGTTTCGGCGAGCACGGCTCGCCGCCTTCGAGAATCGATTCGCCTTCCATGAATCAGCTTCCACTCATTCT
>Ga0207422_1004910_pt1 | contig 10307 bp, 3 predicted proteins | sample MarCyaLeptolynsp_FD_187757 | JGI IMG/M metagenome (GOLD analysis project Ga0207422, IMG submission 187757) | Marine cyanobacterial communities from Panama - species 1 Leptolyngbya sp. (SPAdes) | ecosystem: Environmental > Aquatic > Marine > Unclassified | place: Panama: Panama City | collected... | reverse complement strand
GCAATCGGCTGCTGTTGAAGACGCTGTATCTCACCGGCTTGCGGGTGGGAGAGGTGTGCGCCCTGTGCTGGCGGCACCTGAGCGAGAGCGGCACGTCGGGGCAGTTGAGCGCCTATGGCAAGGGGGGCAAGACGCGGCATATTCTCTTACCGGGGGTGCTGTGGCAGGAGTTGCAGGCGTTTCGCGGTGGGGCGCGACGGGATGCGCCGGTGTTTGGCAGCAAGCGAGGCCGGGCGTTGACGGCAGATCGGGTGTGCGAGATCGTCAAGGATGCGGCGCGGTTGGCGGCGGTGGAGAATGCCGAGGCGGTGGCACCTCACTGGTTGCGCCATAGTTTTGCCAGCCATAGTCTGGATGCGGGGGTGCCGATTCATCTGGTGCAGCGGGATTTGGGCCACGCGAGCGTGGCGACGACGAGCAAGTATTTGCACGCGAGGCCGGGACAGAGCGTGGGGGAGGCGTTGATTGGGGGGAAGGAGGATTGAGGGCGGAGGAGGGAGGAGGGAAGTGGGAGGAGGGTTGGCTTTGGTGGCGATGCGATCGCGCATTGCCTCGCTGGTTTGCGATCGCATTCTCGTTTTTGGGGGAATGAGATCGCACTCTCACCTCATTCCAGAAATGAGATCGCACTCTCATCTTAAACCAATGCGATCGCACTTTCGGTTCAGAAATGTGTTGGCGAAGCCTTGGCAAAGTACGGATCGCACCCAGTTTTTCTACGACAAGTTTGTGCTTGTTTTTTGAGGGTGCGATCGCACCTTTGTTTCATTCTTAAAAAAATGACATTGGCTATTTTTAAGTCAGTACAATTTCCTGCCAATCATTAGAATCCTTGAAAGGTGAGATTTCAATTGAAGGAAACTCATAAAGAGGTATTTCTTGAGAGAATCCAATACCTGTTTTGAGTCCACCAAGTATAAATCCGAGCGTGCCTTCTATTTCATCACTAATGTAATTGCTAATATTTAGCTCAGCATTTGCTGTGATTAAAGCTTCGAACGTCGTCTCAATGTTAAGAATAGGTTGAACTCGAAGGGTGTCGGGCATGAAGTCTAACAGAGCAGAATTTCCTACACCATCAAGCAGAATCTCAAACTCATTACCATTAGTCTCATTAAGATCTGGATCAAATCTAAATCCCTTGAGAAATGCAGTAGTTTCCTGTTCGACATTCAGTGCTAATTCGGCAGATAAGAACTCTCGAACTGAAACAGGTATACCAACAAGCTTCTTAGGGCTTGAACCAGATGCCTTCTCCCGTTCTTCAATGAAATTCACCAGATCAAATCCAAAACCTGCTACATCATCTGTAGTAAGCCTATTACCTGCTTCCCACAGATTTGTGTTGAGATTTAAGCTCGTATCTAGAGTAATTGCTTTCCCAATTGCTTTTCCAATTGGTCCCAAAAGAGCTGTCGTACCTTTTTCGATAGCCTCTTCGATAACATCGTCAAGAGTTAACTCAAAACCAGTACCAAGATCGACAACACTATCCCCAATAATCGGAACATCTTTCACTCCTACTTCCAACCCAACATTCCCAGTAACATTAGCTCCAAGTCCCAGATAACTTGATAGATAAGAAAACCCAGAGTCGAAAGAAGGCCTGTCAACTTTAATAGTTGTCTTCCCTGTGTTTGGGCTGTTGAATATCGATATATCAAATTTTCCTGGGAACCCGATATCAACAGTACCAGCACTTAAAAAACCAGAAACTCCAGCTTCAAGACTCACTTCAGCGAAAAGGCTCCCAACATTTTGACCAAATACCTTAACCGGCAATTCTTTTTCTCCTGCAATTGTAAATTGCCCTCCAAAGTCAATACCACCTAATTCGCTTCCAAAGCTTCCTAAAGCTATATTGTCTAGAGTAAATTGAACAGTTTCAGTCTTCTTTGAAATGAGTTGCACTTGCTCTGGAATAGGAACTGGTAATAAATCGGAGATTGTCTCTTCCTCAAAGTCGTCATCAGGTGGATGACCATTTTCATGAATTGGTTCTTCACCTATTGGTAAATAGACAATTGTTCCCCGTGGAATACGTCGTGCTTCTTCGCTGCTAAAGGTAGTGCCATCAGCTTTGCGGATTTCTTTCCAGCGGAAGCCACTGCCCAGCTCGCGTTCGGCAATTTCCCAGAGGGTGTCGTCCAGATGACCGAGATGCCCGAACTCGTAGGGGCGCATGCCATCAATCGAACCATCTCTGGGCGGATTGGGATTGTAGCCGCCATCATCTGAGACATACTTGACCGGGATATAAACTGAGCGACCAATCTGCAAACGCCGTGCTTCCGCTTCAGTGAAAGTACCGCCATTGGGCGTCTTCAGAATTTCCCGCCAGCGCGCGCCATTGCCCAAATACCGCCGTGCAATTTCCCAGAGCGTATCTCCAGGCTTGATAATATATTCAATCTGCTCGCCAGGACGTGCGGGTGCAGAACCGGGCACAGGCGTTCCACCACCAGATGAAGAGCTATTCTGGTTCTTTAGTTCCCAGAAGGACTTGATCGGATTCAGCGTCGCATTCCTGACAGTAGCTTGATCAGCACTCTGAGAACGGCGATAATTTGGGCCTTGCTGCACTTCTAGATGCAAATGGCTTCCCTTGCTGCCAATGGTGCCAATGACCTGTCCGGCCTCAATCCGGCTACCCGTGGACAGTGCTAATGTCCCTAAATGGCCGTAGATCCATAGTTTGCCGTCATCTCCTTGAACGCCAGCGAAATAGTCCCCACTGCTATTTTGGATCAGGGTCGTGGTTCCGCCCACGAGCGCTTTGACGGGTTCCCCGTTCGGAGTGTCGATATCAAAACCAGAGTGCCATTTGCCAATCCCTTCGCGATAACCGGGATCGAGCAAATAACCAGCTGTAACGGGATAGCGTTTGCCAAATAATTCATTGGACAAATCGGTGTAAATGTTGCGAATCGACTCTGGCGTCAGGTGACGCTCGTCTCTGAAATCAGGCCAACCGACATCAAAGCGTGTATTGTCTTGGGTGTATTCGTTCCACTGTGTATCTGACAGAGAATTTAAATCGGGATAATAGCCTGGGGGTGGCGGTGGGGGTGGCGGATTGTAAGTTGGATCGGGAATATAGACAATAGTTCCGATGGCAATACGCCGCGCTTCTTCGCTGGTATAGGACGAACCGTCACGCTTGACAATTCGCGGCCATAGCGTTCCATCTCCCCATTCTCGTACTGCAATATTCCATAGTCTATCGCCATCTTGAAAAATGTAGGGCCTGGTTCCGGCAGGGCCATCATGGACAGCTCGCTCTGCAGGGGTTACGATCCCGTCTCCACTCCAGGTATCGGGAATCCAACTTGACGGAGCCTCATGCAGTGCTGGATCGGTTGCCTTCGCCAGTCCCACAGCTGCGGCGAGGTTGAGCAATCCCGCTCCAGTTTCAGCATCCCAATCGGTGGTGCTCAAATCTGTTGCTGTTTCTTTGAGGATCTCCAGCACCTGACGGTAACTCAGCTCAGGATTCGCGGCCCAAACTTGAGAGGCAGCACCTGTTACTTGCGCAGCGGCAACAGAACTACCCGCCATCGAACCAATGCCATCGCCAACGGTAGAGAGAGTTGGACTGCCGACGGTGCCACCATCAGCGACAAGATCGAGTCCGTAGCCATAGCTAGAATAGTCAGCTCGGATAAAGGCATCTGGCACAGCAGCAGCTTCAGCATCAAGACGTTGGGCAGCACCCACTGTAATAATGTTGTCAAATTCCTGGGATGCCTGTCCCAGGATAGACATAGCCCCATTGTTGTTTCCAGCAGCAGCAACAATCAAGACATCATTTTGGCGAGCATATTCAATTGCGGCTCGCTCTTTCGGAGTGAATTCGTAGCGAGTGGTGACATTGCCCTCGGCGTCGATTTGGGTCAGGTCGAGGCTGAGGTTTACGACTGCATTTTCTTGACCCGAGGCTTCAGCGGCATCGACAAATTCCACCAAAGAGTCGGCCCAGTCGCCGGAGCCAATGGCTCGCCCTAACCAGATGGGGGCATCGTCGTTGATGCCATCAATACCAATACCATTGTCCTGGGTGGCGGCGATTAGACCCAGGATGTGGGTGCCGTGTTCGTTGCCTTCACCCGGTTGCAGCAATGGGTTAGCGTCGCCATCCACTCGATCCTGCCCCAGGATGAACTGCGAGTAGTCCAGATCGGGATTGTTGGCGCTGAAGCCCGTGTCGATAATGCCGATCAGGGGCTGGTCAGTGGCGGGAGAATTGGGGAGCAAGGCCACGTCCGTGTTGCTGCCATTGACGTAGGGTTCGGCGTAGGCAATCAATGCTTCACCCAGATCGGTGCTGCGCCAATCAGCATCTGTATCAATGACGGTGTCGAGCAATTCGGCTTCGCCTGTGGCTCCTCGTATTTGGAAGATCAGATCGTTGTAGTCCTGGTCTGAATCGGGTAGGGTGAGGTCTTCCATGACGAAGGTGCTGCCATCGCCTGTGACGTCGGCAATCTGGCCCAGATGGAAGGCATCATCTGGGTTGGCCGTGGCCATGGAAAACAATAGGCCCTTGCTTGATTGGATGGAGCTGTTGGGAGCCAGCATGATGCCAAATTCATCGCCGGGATTCATCTGGAAGGTTTTCACGCCCAGATAATCGCCCTGGTTCCAGTCGCCGCGTTCGCCGAGGGTACCGCTGAAACGTGCGCCTTCAGTACGATCGGAGATGACGACGTGACCCAGATCGGAACGGCTGAGGGCACGGCTGACGGCTTCGTTGATGAAGGTATCGGAACCGGGTTCCAATTCGTCCATGCCTTCCAGACTGAAGATAGCGAGTTCGCCTTTGTATTTGCCGCCGTCGAAGAGGAAGTCGATGCTGACTTCGCCGCTGTCGCCAACGGTGAAGACGCCGGAGTCGAATTGAGGAGAAAGGGCTGCGCTTTCAGCCGTAATGAAGTCCAACGGTTCCAGATCGGTATCGACCAGGTCGGCATCGGGCAAACTGGCAACATTGGCCTGGCCAACGTCTCCAGCATCGCTCCCGTCTAGATCAGGCGCATCTGGATCGAGGATATCTGGTTCAATGGCATCTGCCTCGACCAGGTCAAGGACATCGCCGTCAAGCCGATCGGGCAGATCGAGGACATCGGGGCCGTCGGGGTTATCGATCAGGCCGCTGGGGGTCAGAATCGGCTCCAGGATGAAGGTTTGCCGGGCCAACCGCGATGCGGTTTTAGCGGACAGGCGGCGGTGGCCAGTCGTTTGCTTAACTCCTGAACGAAACCAATTCATGACTAAGTTCCTCCTGAGAGATGCTGGATAGCTGGTTTTCTGCCAATTCGATGAAAAAGTGTTGCGACTGAGCGATGCCTGGGCATCGCTTCATCGAAACTTGATGCAATCTTCGGGACAGCTTCATATAGCGGCCCTTTTAATGAAGTTCGGATGAAGCGAGTGCGTTGGCGAAGCCTCTCCTTTGGAGAATCGCACCTCCCCAAGCACCACAACAGAGATCTCAGAAATCGCACCGCTGTTTTATGCAAGATCGCGACTGCTTTACCAAAACTTCATCAACCGCGTTGACCTGCGGACCGGGCGATCGATGCCATCCGATATTTTCTAGATGATGCCTGATGCATGCAGGTATCTTGGCTCACTTTTTGGCTCACTTTTTTTGGCTCAGTTGGCTCAGGGGCCTGAGCGCTTGCTCCTGATATCCCTGGCAATTCAACCCAGAGCAGTGGTTGGCCAGCTCCAGGAGTTTCAAGTCAAACAGCGGCAAGCGAGTCAGACAGGATAAATGGAATCGAGACGATGGCAGATAGCACCAGGGCATCGAACGCAGGGTTAGAACGAGTGGATCGAGCCAGACAGCGCAAAGGCTGGAAAAAAGGCGAAACAGCCTGGTGCCAATTTGCAGCAACCTCTCCAGCGACGCTCAAGCGCTTCTGGCGCGGACGGGCAATCCAAACGGACGCTTTTATCGCAATTTGCAAGGCGGTTGGAGTGAATTGGCAGGAAATTGCAGCACCCAAAGACGAAGGGTCGAGCGAACCTGCCAGTCCTGAGACAGTCTCTTTTGCCCCAGCCCATTCGGCCTTTGTTGGGCGCGAGGCTGCGATCGCGCATCTCCACACCCTAGTCCAGCAAGGAGCAAAAGCGATCGCGATTCAGAGTCCCGGCGGAGTTGGCAAAACCCTGCTGGCCCGCACCTACCTGCGGCAAACCTTTGGTGGCAATATTCTGGAATTCCCCATTGCCAAAGAGGTCAAGGACATTGCCCCGGTGGAACGCTTGGTGGAAGAACGACTGCGGCAGTTGGGCGAAACCCCCGATCCCGAGTTAATGATCTCGCTCGCTCGGCTCAAACAGGTGCTGCAGCAGCGACCCTTTGGCGTTCTGGTCGATAACCTGGAACCCGCGCTGGATAGTCAGGGACGATTGATTGCCGCCCACCGCAGCTACGGCGAACTGCTGCGCGTCTTGACCGATCCAAGCTTGCAGTCGGTGACGCTGATGACCAGTCGCGAGCCGCTGCACGAAGCCGTGGATGTGGTGCCCTATTGCCTGCCCAGTCTGAGTTCTCAGGCATGGCAAGACTTTTTTGCGGCACGCGGTATTGAGACGGAGGAGGAGGCGTTGTCCGATCTGCATCGCGCTTTTGGCGGCAATGCCCTGGCGATGAAAGTCCTCTGCGATCCGATTCAACGCTACTTTGGTGGCAATTTGACGGCTTACTGGCAAGCGAACAACGGCGACGGCGATGGTGACGGCAGTAACAACTGGACGAGGGAATTGGCGGTTGAAACCCTGATGCAAGAGCAATTCAATCGTCTGCAGGCGATCCGGCCAGCGGCCTATCGTCTGCTCTGCCGGTTGGGCTGCTATCGCTATCAGGATGTGCCAACGGTACCGATTGAGGGCCTGCTATGTTTGCTGTGGGATGTGCCCGTCGAGCAGCAACGGCGAGCCATCCGGCCGTTGTGCGATCGCGCCTTAATCGAATTCACCACCGGGGAATACTGGCTGCACCCCGCCATCCGGGCGGCAGCGATCGGGCGCTTGCGCCAGAGTGACGATTGGGAACTTGCCAACAGCGCAGCGGCGCAGTTCTGGACAGGCCAGATTAAGACCGTTGAAACGATTGAAGACGCTCTGGTTGCCTTTGAAGCCTACTATCACTATGCAGCAGCGGCTGACTTTCACCGCGCCAGCACCGTCATGACCCGCGAACGCGCCAACCAATGGGGCAAACGCGAAGGACTGGCCTACTCCTTTTTTAGACTGGGCTTGCTGCAACCGATGCGGAACGCGATCTCCAAGACGATCGCAGCACTGGATGCTGCGGCACTAGATGCTGCGGCACTAGATGCTGCAGCACTAGATGCTGCAGCACTAGATGCCGACGACACCGCTACCCTGGAACAACAGGGAAAGCTGTACAGCGCCTGGGCCGATCTGTCCTGGATTGTGGGCGACATCCCGCAATCGACCGCCTGCAATCAAGCTCTGGGTCAGCTCGCGACGCGACTCAACTCCAAAACGCTGAAAGCAGACTACCTGTTTGGTATGAGCATTTGCCAGTTTTATCGCGGCGACTTGGAACAGTCATGGGACTTTCTCCAGCAGTTTAATCAGATCGATCGAGACACGGCTGGGAGCAACTATGCTGCAGACTCCTGGTACTTGCTGGCCTTTCTCAATTCGGTGTTTGGCCGCGAATCGGAAGCCGAATCCCTGGCCAAAAAGAGCTTAATGGTGGAGTTATCAGAGACCAAGTTTAGCGGTGCCAGTGCTGGCTATCGATCGATCTTTTTGGGATTAACCTATCAAAATTTAGGCCACCTGGAGCAATCCCTGGCTTTTTATCAAGCGGCGATCGCCTACGCGGAGACCAGCGGTTGTGTGTTAGTCAAAGCCCTGGCACTGATCTGGCTAGCGACCTTTTATCGGGAAACGGGGAAAGGGGAGCGGGCGCGATCGCATCACCTGGAAGCCATCAAAATTTTTGAACAGATTGGCGCCCGCTGCGACTTACCCGAAGCCCACTATCAACTGGGTCTCACTGAAGAGAGACTGGGCCATCTCGACCAGAGCCAAACCCATTTCGAGCGAGCGATTGAACTGTTTCAATCCATGGGCGTTCCTAAACAAGTGGAAAAAGTCAAACAATCGCTGGCAGGATTAGGGGTCAGGGGTCAGGGGTCAGGTTTTGAGAGATGGCAGTGTTTCTCTCATCGCTCTGAAAACTGAATACACAGGCCGCGTTTGATAATCAACGTTGTTGATATCGTGATACATAAAGGCCAGCATTTCAAACATATTCAAGAGCGTTAACTGGATGGCTGAACTGGACGTTGCGGCTAGAGCGGCGGGCAGGTATTCCCCAATCAGACCGATCAAATTCTCAATTTTGAGCCAGGTCAAACGGGTTCCTTCCTCAAATCGGGCCAACAGGTCAGGACTGTTCAGCACAGTTTCCAGCTTGAGGTCTTTATAGCTCAAGGCTGTCCCGGCCAGAACATGGCGCACAATGGCATCCCTGGCGTCGGGATGTTTAGCTTTGCCCGCTAACCAGCGCTCCATGCCGATGGCATCGTTGCCTAGTCTGACAATGGTTTCGAGCAGCTTGCCGATTTCTAAGAGGTTGCGATCGCGCACCTCCGCCACCGGACGCCCAGCCAGCCCCATCACCAGAATCGTCAACGCCCTCACCGCCGTCGAATAATCCCCAGCATACGACAGATCCGTAATCGAAAGCCAATCCTCTTCCGCCCGGTGCGCCCGCAACATCGCCCCCGGCGCATATCTGAGATGTTGAACCAAACACTCGAAAACCTCCGGATCTAACTGCCGCTTCAGCCGCATCAGCAAGCCAGCAAGATAGCGAATCATCAGCGAAAGACGGGCAAAATTCGACCCATTTTCCCGAGAATTCTCCCAGCAGTCCCCACAGAGCCGATTCAACAAAAACTGATACAGCTCCGTATCGTTCAACACCCCGTCACCGCTGGCTTCAAAGAACATGTAATTGAACACCGCAACCGCATTCGTCAACAGCACCGCCTGCGGCTCCACCTGATCGATAACCCCATCAAAAAAGCCAAACAGCGAAATCGTATCGCGAACCAACTCCCGTTCCGCCCCACCCAACAGCGCCGCCGGAATAGACCCCAGAATCGCCAGAATTGCCTTCCCCACCCCCACCGCACTCAGCACATCCATCTCGTTCCCTTCATACAAACAAAAGCCAATCGGCAAAGACTGCAAAACAGCCGCCACTCGACCTTGAGTCTTGCCATCGATCGCTTGCATCTGCGCCTGATGCCGCAACCGCAACGCCGTCAGCGACAGGCATCCCCGTTCCGCATTCTCTCGTGCCCATTGCTCAACTTCCCAGCGTTGCCCAGCGCTCAAACGCGCCCCCAACAGCACCTCAGTCAAGCGAAACAGCGGCAACTGAAGACTCCCGGTGAACCGTTGACGATCGATCCGAACCGGATCGCGATATGGTAATTTCATACTCAAAACTCTGTCTCGCTCTCAAATTGCATCGAAAAAAGCACGAACGATCCCGCCGAACGAGTCGTCAAACTCGCTCCAGACTGCCTGCAAATGGCAAATATCAAGCCAGCAAAATGGATAACTGGTCGGTTGGGTTGCAGCGACAGCGAAAACCCAACACAAAGTAGCGTTGTAGTGGTGTGACACGCCTACAATTGTGTCAATTCGTAGTTGGCACTTTAGTGCTGCCGAGGTCTATCGAGTCAGGATTACAGCCTTTCCGACAAACCAACTCGATTGCATCAAATGAGCCGTGACAGTCCACTACCCAGCTACCCAGCTGCTCGCTCTGGCGCGACAATCCTGACGAATCGTTGCCAAAGGCAGAGGTCGCTCGGCCAATTGTTGCTGCCTACCTTTACTCAGGGGCGGCACCGAAAAAATATGCAGGTGCGATTGACCCATGAAAAGTCCCGGCTGCTTCCCCCGTTCCACCCGACAAAATCAAGCATTGCCAACAGCAGCCAGACCTCTGGCCCCATACCAATACCGTTCGGTTAAGGATAGCGGGTTCAATAACCGTACGAAAAATAGACTTGTAGGGGCACGGCATTGCCGTGCCCCTACGCGAGAAATTAATTCTCGTTTCTAAACCGAACAGTATTGGGCCCCATGCAACCCGCCAACTTGCCCCACCCCCGAATGGCGCTTACTTAAGCGTAGGATGGGCAAAGCAAAGCGTGCCCATCACAAGCTCTCTGATGGGCACGGGCATAGCCCTTTGCCCATCCTACTGCCCAGTTTCCAAACGGATGTAATCTGCTTAA
>Ga0207422_1004909_pt1 | contig 10312 bp, 10 predicted proteins | sample MarCyaLeptolynsp_FD_187757 | JGI IMG/M metagenome (GOLD analysis project Ga0207422, IMG submission 187757) | Marine cyanobacterial communities from Panama - species 1 Leptolyngbya sp. (SPAdes) | ecosystem: Environmental > Aquatic > Marine > Unclassified | place: Panama: Panama City | collected... | reverse complement strand
GAGATCAGGTCGTTGCCTGGCTCTTTGTCATGGCTTTGTGATCGTAGCCATTTGACCCGCCACTTGCGAATGCGTCGCCAAGCCAGAAACCCTGCTCTGCCGCTATTGTATTGGCGACATCTGAGAAGCGTGCCGTCCCCTTGTCTGCAGCAACGACGAAGTAAGGATCTTCGCCGTCGTGAACCACCACCTCTTGCGGATGGACAACTTTTCCGTCGACCAAATTGTCCGTGACAGACAGCAGGGTCCTGATGAACGTTTCGTAGCTGGCTTGACCCTCTGCGGCCCAGGCCTCGCGGTCCTTGCTGGGTGACGGCAGCAATTTGGGATAGAAGCCGCCTTTCGCGCCGGTCGGAACGATCACCGCATTTTTGACCCGCTGAGCTTTCATAAGGCCGAGGATCTCGGTGCGGAAATCATCGCGCCGGTCAGACCAACGCAAACCACCGCGAGCAATGATTCCGGATCGCAGGTGGATACCTTCGACGCGGCGCGAATAGACGAAGATCTCGCGCCACGGGACCGGCTTTGGCAGCCCCGGAACCAGCGATGAATCGATCTTAAATGCCAACGCTTCATTTGCCGCAGGTGAGAACGCATTGGTTCGAAGGATCGCGGAGACCACAGCCTGATAGAGCCGCAACAAGCGATCATCATTGATCGCAGAGACATCCGCGAGCGCTTGTGTGAAGGCCTTTCGAGCATCATCAGCGGCCTGCTCCCGGCGCCCCTTAAATGACGGATTATGCATGGCCTCAAATTGATCGAGGATGGCCTTTGTCGCTGGAACCGCGCCAACCAGAGCATCAACCACGGTGTAGATCGTGAAGCTCATTCCGGTCTGCCGCAGATATCGATAGATTGCTCTAAGCCAGTCGGTCTCTTGTGCGGTCAAGCCCGCGGCAACCACCAAGCGGTTAAACGCGTCGTCTTCGTCATTGCCATTGAGAACTTCGGCAATGGCCTCTTCGATAACGTCGCTTCGCTCGAGTAAGGTCGACGCCTCGTTGGCATCCGCAAAATCCAGCGTAAACTCATGGATTGTCCCGAGTTCGCCATGGTCCAGTGCATGCGGAACCATCTTAACCACCCGAAACCCGAAATTCTCAAGGGCGGGGACTGACTCGGAAAGGTCGAGCGCGCCGGGATGCTGATAGATCTTGAGTCTCAGCCAATCGCTTGGATCGATTTCAAGCTGGTACAGCCTCGCGCCACGCTGCGGTTCCTCATCCCCGACGAGCTCGCGAAGCTTTACGATATCGCGTGCCGCTTCGGCGGGATCGTAGCGACCGCGGTATGAATCCGGCAACGCCCCGGCGTAGCGCGCGGCAATTGCTGCCGCGCGAGATTCCTCGTGCGTCCTCAGGAGGTGGTCTTCAACCGCTTCGGCCCAGCCTCGCAGCATATCCTGCAATTGCTGCTCAAGCGCAGATTCATCGAGCGTGTCGCTGGCTTGGCGAACGTCGATTACGAATTTAAGCATCGCTAGTGCGCCGCCTTCGACCTCGACGCTCCAGTCCAGCACTGCAGCGCCCTCGACATCGGAAAGCATGTGCTCGATCTTAAGCCGAGCGTCGGTCGAAAGGACGTCGCGTGGGATCCAGACAAAAGCGTAGACATGCCTGCCCAGGCTCGAATGCACCAATGCGAGGCGAGGCCGTGGCCTGTCGACCAAACTCATCATCGTGGTCGCAACGCGAGAGATTGACTCTTTGCTGAAGCCGATCAGCAGATCGCTGGGCAATGCCGTGAAAGCATGTGCCAGCGCCTTGCTGGCATGACCTCCTGCGGTGAATCCAAGTGAGTCAGTGATCGATTGCAAATCCGACCGTAGCATCGGAACCTCGGTCGGGGCCGAAGCCAAAGCCGCGCTAGTCCAGATGCCGGCATGAACGGAGAGGGACTGTACTTTACCGCTCGCTTGGTCGCGAACGCCGAAGATGAACAGGTCGAGCGGCACTTGGCGATGGACGCGCGAAAGATGGTTGGCCTTGATCACCAAAATGTCTTGCGGCTTGTCCTTGCTGTCGTAATCGTCAAACCAGGCAAAGGCGCGCTCGAATGAGCTGTCCGCCAAGACCTGGCGGGTGCTCTTGCGACAGATCCCTAAGGGTGAACTTTGTGTTCCATCGCGTTCGCGGCGCAGATGACCGAGCTGAGTCAGCATCCCGCTGTTGAGCCAGGAGAGCAGCGCCTCGCATTCGGGCAGTTGGGCAGCTTGCGCATCCTTCTGCATGGCGGACTGCAGTTTTGGCCAATCGCTCACAGCAGCGCGCACGTCGGCAAGGGTTGAGCGAAGTTGTCGCTCGAGCGTCCGTCTCTGACGTGCATCGATGCGCGGGGTCTCGATGTAGATCATCGATTCCTGCACGACCACGCCTTTTGCATCTTCGCCGAGCGACAATAGCGAGCCATTAGAATCACGCGAAACCGGGATAACCGGATGGACCAACCGATCGATCGTAAGGCCTTGCGCTGCAATCGCAGCGGCGATCGAGTCGACGAGGAATGGCATGTCGTCGTTGATGATCGCGATCCGCAGCAAGCGGCGACCCTCTGTCAAAGATTCGAGCGCAAAGGCAGAATGGTTGGCGCTCCGATGCGTTGCCGCCCGAAGCATAAAATCCACTGCCTGACCGAGATCATCCTGGGTGAACGATGAGTCCCCCGGCAAGATTGCCTTACAGAGATGATGCCCTAGCGCATGCTTCGCTTTCTCCGAAACCATCGCCCCTCTCCGTGAAATTTTGTTTTCGTTGGGCGCACTATTACATCAAAGCTCGCCTGAGTTCTATGAAAAGAACGACGCAAGCTGTGGACTCATTAATGGTTCAAGCAGGCACTGTATCGCCAATCGCATCCATGGTTAATTCGAGCGAACGCAGTCGTGCATCGGGATCGTAAGTGGCGCCGCACAGGATAATCTCATCTGCTTTGGTGCGTGACACGAATGCAGCGATCAACTGAGCGACCTGCTTTGGCGATCCAACCGCAGCCGCTTGGCCAAGGTGATCAAGCATAGCTTGCGCAGAGGCCGGTAACGTCTTGGCGTAATCAGCAATTGGAGGAGGAAGCTTGCCTGGGTTGCCGCTGCGCAACCGCACAAAGCTCTGCTGTTGGCTGGAGGCGAGCAATTGGGCTTCGTTTTCATGGTCAGCCGCGAACACGTTCATCGCGACCATAACATGCGGTTTGGACCATTGCGCCGACGGCTCGAAATCGCGGCGATACAGCGCGAGCGCGGAATCGAGATGGTCAGGGGCAAAATGGGCTGCAAACGCATATGGCATTCCCAACTTGGCAGCCAGTTGGGCGCCAAACAGGCTTGATCCGAGCATCCACATTTCGACGTTTGCACCTAGGCCGGGCGTCGCATGAATAGGCAGCTCCACGTCTCCAGTGAGCAAAGCCCGCAGCTCGACCACATCCTGGGGGAAGTACTCGGCCGCTTGATTGAGGTTCTTTCGCAAAGCGCGTTGAAGCTCAGGGCCTGCGCCTGGTGCCCGACCAAGGCCTAAGTCTATCCGCCCGGGGAAAAGCGCATCCAGGGTGCCGAACTGCTCGGCGATCTGGAACGGGGTGTGGTTAGGGAGCATGATCCCGCCCGAACCGATCCGGATTCGATCTGTGGCATTGCCAACATGCGCAAGCACCACCGAGGTTGCTCCGCCAGCAATGCCATCCATCGCATGGTGCTCGGCTACCCAGAAGCGTTTGCACCCCAGATCCTCAGCCTTCTGAGCGAGCTCGGTGGCAGCATTGAACGCTTCGGCCACTGTGCCGCCTTCGCGAACGGGGACCAGATCGAGTACGGAAAAGTCAGTCATGGCTGCGTTTCAACCTCATCCGTTGCATTTGCAGCAGGCTCCAATTGTGCCAGGTACGCCCGCGCTGTTTCGACCTCGCCCGCATCGGGTGTCGAGTCAATGATCGACTGCCAACTCGCGCGGGCCGCGTCATCGCGACCTTCAAGCGCGGCGATAACGCCCGCTTCCAATCCGATCTGCGGATCTAAAGGTGCCAAATCGTTGGCGCGTTCGATCGCGGCTTGCGCTTGCCCGAGTAGCCCGCCACGCCGCAACAGGGTTGCTTGCAGCAACCAGGCCTCCGCTGATTGCGGGAGCAATTGGGTGGCTTTTCTGAGCGCATCAAGCGCTGGATCCTCGAGACCGAGGGAAACGAGCACGCGGGCTCGATCAATGGCCGTTGAGGCGGAGAGCGTTCCTTCAGCTGCGTTGTCAGCATCGGTCTCTGCCTGGATTAACAGTGCAAGCGCGGTCTCTGGTTGTCCATCCTCGAGCGCAGCATTGCCGGCCATCGCACCAAACCGGGCTCGTGTGCGCAGCTCGTCACCGGGGGTCTCGTCACGTGCCGCCGTGAAAGCCACTTGGGCATCGTTCCAGAGACCCAATTCTGTTGCCGCGAGCCCAAGACAGTGGTTGGCCAGCACTCGATCGGTTCCCACCGATCCGTTGCGCCGAATTTGGGCTAGGGTATGCGCCCGTGAGGCGTCCTGCTCGAGCTGATCGAGACACTGCACCAACCACTGGCTTGATGGGTCGAGTGTCTGCTGCGTCCCTGGCATTGGCGGACGGTTGCGCATCTCTGCTGCGAAATCGTCATTGCTGGGAAGCGCGGTGGCTTGCAGTCCAATCGCAAGGAGTCCGGACAGGATCGCTGTAAGCATTGTTCAGGCCGTCTCCAATCAGTAGAACGCATCGACGGTTTTGCGAAGCAATTCGATATCTTGCTCGCGCGACAACCGGTGGTCGCCGTCCTTGACTAAGGTTACCTGTACCGCATCCGAACGCAGCGCTCTGGCAAGTCTTAGGCTTGTTTCCCACGGAACGTCAGCGTCTTTTTGTCCGTGCAGCAAATGGATTGGGCAATCGATGGCTATCGACCTTTCAAGCAATAGATTGCGCTCCGCGTCATCAAAGAAGCCGGGATGGGTAGGGGTAGGCTCCGGGCCATAGGGATTGTCCTCGTAAAGCACCTCACCCGCTACCAGTACCGCGCGCTGCTCCTCACGGTATCCCCAGCGAGTAAAGTCTGGAGCAGCTGCAATACCGATCAATCCGCTCAAGCGCTCGCCCAACGCTTCGCCAATGAGCAGCATCAACCATCCGCCCATCGAAGAGCCGACCAACAGCACCGGTCCCTCTGCAAAGGCGTTGATCAGCGCCAGCACTTCTTCGCGCCAGCGCGATAATGTGCCGTCGGCAAACTCGCCTTCGCTCAAGCCGCAACCTGAATAATCCAGCAACAAGCAAGCGCGACCCAGCTCTTGCGCGCGCTCGTGCATTGAAGTCGCCTTGCTGCCTGACATATCGGACATGTAGCCAGGCAGAAAAACCAGTACTGGCCCAGAGCCGGGGGAATAACGGTACGCGATCTGGCGTCCATCAGGCATTTGGTGCATTTGGGCATCACTCATGGCTGCGGCATGCCTTGAGAGAGGGCGGTTTTGCAAGACTTCATACTGCAACAGGTCTCGCTCATGGCGCTGCGGGAACATTAATTGATCAGATATTTGGGCAGAGGTATTTATGATCGCTACCGAACCACCCGCACCGGGTGCAAACTCAGTTTCGCGCCGAAGCTTGTTTCATATTGCAGGGCTGGGAGCGGCAGCGGCAGCGACTCCGTTGTCGGCGAAATCGTTTGGGAGCGGCTTCACGCACAGCGTCGCAAGCGGTGAACCGGGGCAGGCGTCAGTCCTGCTCTGGTCTCGATTTGTTGCCAGCGCCAAGACCAACCTTGAATGGCAGGTTTCCAAGACGGCGGATTTCGCAAAAACTGTCTCCGAAGGGCAGGTCGAAGCCAGCCCCGATCATGACTGGTGCGTCAAAGCCGTAGCGACTGGTCTTGAGCCCAACAGCTGGTATTTCTTCCGTTTTGTCGCCCCAAATGGGACTATGTCACCGATTGGTCGCACACGAACCCTTCCCGCCGGACCTACAGCCAAATTCCGGATGGCGGTGTTCTCCTGTTCGAATTTCGGGTTCGGTTATTTCAACGCTTATGCGCATGCAGCTGAAGCCAATGATTGCGATCTGGCGCTGCATCTTGGCGATTACATCTACGAATACGGCAAAGGGACGTACCCTTCGCCAGGCCAAGCGAATCCTGATCGCACGCTCTATCCCGATACTGAAATCGTGGCGCTGGCGGATTATCGCACTCGCTATGCGACCTACCGTGCAGATCCCGATCTTCAGCGCTTGCACCAGGTCGTGCCGATGATTGCGGTATGGGATGATCATGAAAGCACCAACGACAGCTGGAAAGACGGCGCGCAGAACCACCAGCCTGAGACCGAAGGCGATTGGGAAGTGCGCAAAGCGGTAGCCAAGCGGGTTTATCGCGAATGGATGCCAGTCTCGGAGGACGTCTACGCCAGTTATGAAGTGGGCGATCTTGCCACTCTGTTCCGACTCGACACTCGGCTAGAAGGTCGCGAGGAGCAGTTCAGCCTCGAGAAGGTGCTCGAGGGTCAGGATTCCCCTGAGAAGATTTTAGCTGCGCTAGCTGCCTTCCGCGACGGAAATTGGTCGGACCCTGAGCGCCAGTTGCTTGGCGCGACGCAGGAACAATGGCTCGCTGACGGGCTCAAGGCATCAACTTCGCACGGCAAAACCTGGCAGGTGCTGGTGCAGCAAGTGCTGATGGGTAAGCTTCGATCGCCCGATAATTTGCTGGAATTGATGGGAGATGGGCTTCCCCCCTTCATTCGCAACCGCATTACGGCTTCGGCGATGGCCAGCAAAGCGGGCCTTCCGCTCAACATGGATGCCTGGGATGGCTATCCTTCAGCCCGCGAGCGAGTGTTCCAATCGGCGCTTGAGGCCAATGCGAACCTGTTCGTGGTTGCCGGCGACACCCACAATGGCTGGGCGTTCGATCTGGGGCATGATGGCGAGACAGTCGGGGTTGAATTCGGGGTCTCTTCGGTGAGTTCGCCGGGCTTCGAGACCTTCCTGCCGATGGTCAAACCGGATGATATGGCCGCGCTGGTCGTCGGCGCGAACGAGGAGCTTCAATGGGCCGACACAAGCCAACGTGGCTATATGATGGTGGAGCTGACCCCATCCACGGCGACGACCGAATATCGCTTTGTCGCTGGAATCAAGCAACGTTCGACCGTGCTCGCCGGAACCAAGTCAATGTCGACCGAGGCGGGATCGAACACGATCAGCAGCTAGATACGGAGCATGGGCTCGTCAGCGCTGAACTGAGCGTTGACGAAAAGCGCGCGGGTTGGTCGAGCATGATGAAGTGAAAGCTGTCGTCGATGATGGCGAGATCGATGGTATCGAGCTCGGCATATGCGTGCGAATAGAGCGCCTCGACCCGCGCTCGTGGGGCGAAAGCGTTGGCCGCTGCGATCACTGTGGTGGGCGCCGTGATTGCGCTCAGGCTTGAGCGCATGTCAGTCGTCATCAGCGTGTGCATCGCACCGGCGAAGGTTGCGCGATCGCTAGCCAACGTCCAGCTTACAACCGTTTGCTGATTATCAGCGCTTTGCACCAAGCTGCGAATGCCCGCGCGCTGGTTGCGTTCAAATGCCGCATCGGACTGGGCAAGGACCTGTTGACGAATAGCTTGGGCTTGGCCACGTGCCGATTCTTCGGTTGCATCGGGCGAGAAAATCAACGGGAAGAACGGCAGTGCGTCAACCACAACGAGGCGCTGAATGCGACTGGGATGCTGAGCAGCGAGCTTCAAGCCAAGGAAGCCCCCGAGTGAATGTCCGACGTAGGCCACGCTTTCGATGGCTTGGCAATCAAGATAGGCGAGGACCTCATTGGCCGCGCGGTCGATTACACCGTCGGGATTCCCTTCAGCGGGCCGCCCTGCGAACCCGGCAATATGGACCCGATGGACGCGATGTTCGGCGCTCAACTGCTCCACAACGCCGTCCCACACTCTAGGCGAAGATCCCAGACCAGGTACGAGCACGATATCAGGCCCGCTTCCCTGGCTTGCGAACTCGGGGCAACCGCCTGCACTTGGCTCCGCGTGGGCCTGGATTGGGAGAGCAGCGAGGACAGCGGTCAGCAGCCAGTGGTGCAGTCTCATGGTTTCAGCCTTTCTCGTTCGAAAATATCGCTTCGATCGGAAGGTCGAAGACTTCGGCGATCTTAAAGGCGAGCGGAAGCGACGGGTCGTAGCGGCCTTTCTCGATCGCGTTGACACTCTGGCGGCTGACCGCGAGCCGGTCGGCGAGATCCTGCTGGCTCCAGTCACGCTCAGCGCGCAGCACCTTGAGGCGGTTGTTCACGCTGCCCCCCAGGTGCCGTATTCGATCCGATTGGCGAGCGCACCGATGAACAGTCCGACAAACCAAACCACAGCGTACCAATAGGCGTCGATATGCGGAACAACGTCAGCGCTTTCAAGGAAACCCCAGACCGACGCGGCGCTCAGCGCGAGTGCAGAAGCCACCAAAGTCTGACGTACGGTTAGCATCTTGATGAACTCGTCGGTCTCCTCGACGATCAGCCGACCGATAGCCCAGAAGAATCCCATAACCGCAAGGCCAGGAAGAGCTGCGACGAGGAAGCGCACCGCCGGGGGGATCGGACCCAGCTGATCGAGAAAGGTCAGCGCGGCGAAGGTCGCAAGGTACAGCGAGGTGAACAGCGCGACACGTTTGACATAGCGTCGCTGCGCTTCGCCTTTCTGGACGCAATCGCCTTGCCCATAGGCATTGGTGTTGAGCATCGCCCGGAACATCGCGAACATGGTGGCCAGCGGGGCGAGCAGCAGGATCAGGACAATCGCGGCGCTGTCTATCGCATCACTGAGCGCGAGGACGGCAACGATTGCCGTCGATGCGAAAGTCATCCCGAGCCAGAAGAACGGCCCGCGTCCGAGAAATCCGGGGGAACGTTTGGTGTCATTTGTCATAGTTCATCGTCCGTGTTGTAGCGCGCGCTGAGGATTGCCTGACCGATCCCGAGACCGACTGCCCAGACCGGAACCACCCACCAAGCCCAAACGTGCGGCACGACGCCGAAGGTCTCTAGGAAACCCCAGATTGTTCCGAGAACGAGCACGCACCCCAGTCCGATAATCGCTGACAGGCTGGCGCGGTGGCGCAGGTATTCGTCCGTCTCTTCGATCAGATAGCGTCCCATGACGACGATCATGGCAAGCGCAGGAAGGGTGGGCAGCAGCGTCACTGCCGCAGCCCAGATTGGCTCAAGCCCTCCGCGGTCGTAGAGCGATACCGCGACCATGAGCCCTACCACATACGCTAGCACAGTGGCGAGCAAGCGGTGATTGTAGCGCATCAGCGCGGCGCTGCCGTATGCGCGGATCATGTCTTCGCGCTTGAACGACCGGAAGAATACGGTCGTCGCAATCGCAACAGCCGCCAACGCAATAAGCGCCACCACCAAGCCGGCCTTCGCGTACAGGAGCACGAAAACCGGTGTTCCGACGCCCATTATCAAGCCAAGCCACGGGCCGGGGGTCTTCCACAGCGTTGGTGTGTTAGCGCTCATCACATGCACCGTGATGACGCGCAGCGCGTGCTGGCACCACTCAGTGTTGCCCACGCGGCAGCGCTAAGCCCGCTTACCAGGGCGAAGCTGGCGCTCTTATCCATGCCAGTCCAATTGGCGAAACCGGCGAGAGCGAGGATAGCTCCGGCCCATAACAATGCTTTGCTTATGTGTTTCATAGGAAAGCCTCCTTTCAATTATGGAAAGGACACTTGTCATTGATTCGGGTAAATGTCAAGCATGCTTTCCAAAGTGGAGCGAACCCTTTCCGTTTGAAGAGATCGGCCATTCCCTTAATGACAGAGTAAGCAGGAGCGCCTATATGGCCCGCATGGCTATTGCGCTGATCACCACCACAACGACTACCACCCCGGCGTTCCGGGGGCGGATGGTCGCGGTCTGATCGCGTTTCCCCGCCACCCGGTTTCGGGTGGCGATGCGCCAGCTTCCTGAAACCGGTTCTCAAACTCTTAGGCGCGTGAGGAAGCCATCATGCGCTATTACATCGATAGCGAATTTAACGGAAACGGCGGGCAATTGCTCAGCCTTGCGCTGGTCCGTCAGGACGGAGCCCATTTTTACGAAGTGCTCCATGCACACGAACTGATTGTGCCGTGGGTCAAAGACCATGTCGTGCCCCATTTCGGGCAAGAGCCAGTGGCTCGCATGCAGCTCGTCAAAAAGCTTCAGAAGTTCTTGCGTAAAGATAAAGGTCCACACGTGTTCATCGCGGATTGGCCTGAAGATATCGCGCATTTTTGCGCAATGCTTCTGCGCGATCATGGCGCGGCCATTGAATG
>Ga0207422_1004907_pt1 | contig 10318 bp, 12 predicted proteins | sample MarCyaLeptolynsp_FD_187757 | JGI IMG/M metagenome (GOLD analysis project Ga0207422, IMG submission 187757) | Marine cyanobacterial communities from Panama - species 1 Leptolyngbya sp. (SPAdes) | ecosystem: Environmental > Aquatic > Marine > Unclassified | place: Panama: Panama City | collected... | reverse complement strand
CTTAACCATAATGCGTTGCCGACGTTGCTCGAACACTGCAGGAATGTGGCGCTGGCGTTCAAATTCAGGCCTGACCATGACACGTTCGGTCACCAGGTCATAAGTTTCCGGCGTCAGGGCGTTGGCAAAACAACGTTTTTCGGGGTCAGGACCGACAAAAGTGCCTGTTGGAATTGCTTCGGCCGCTCCGGCCATAACCAGCCAGAGCAGCGTCACACCAATTACATGCCGGATCGATCGCAGCATCATTACCCCATCGGTTCAGCGTTAATTTAGGCGATCCGACTTTCTCAGCGGTCAATCGAATAGATAAAAATGGATCGAATTCGCGGATCAGGGGAATTATCTGGAGAATTTCCGACTCAGTGCGAATCCGCTGTGAAATCATTACCAATTTGTTGAGAATCTCGTTTGACTTGCTTGCAAGCTTCTGACGTAATCTTTACGAACCCACAATAATCGCACGTTTGTCCAATAAGGCCGTACGAATGTCCAATGCAGCAGAGCAACGCAAGTCCGGGCCTCGCGGCGCGAACCGCGAGCGTATCTTGCGCGCGGCTCTGGACATCATTTCAAAGCGCGGGGTCGACAAGGTCACTCATCGGGCTGTGGCCGCGGTGGCTGGGGTTTCGCCGGGCACGACCACATATCATTTCGCCACGCGCGAAGATCTCGTGCGCGATGCGTTTTCGCTCTACATCGATGATTACCAGCGCACCCTCGTCGAAACGCTGACGCAGCGGCCTGTTCATACGCGCGAAGACTTCATTCGTTTCCTTGGAGGGATGACGACCCTCAACCCGGAACAATCAGGGCTCGAAGCGATAGAATATGAGATGGTGCTGTTTGCCGGCCGTGACGAAGCGATGCGTATGCGGGTTGCGGCCTGGTCCCGGACACTTGAGAGTTGGCTATCGGATCCGCTGGAGCGCCTGGGCGCCAGTCGGCCCCTCGAAGCCGCTCGCATGCTCGTGGCAATGTCGCGAGGCAGTGAATTCGAAGTGCTGTCGCGCAGCCAGGAAATCCACCGCGATCAGTTCGCGTCGCGCCTTAGTGCTTTGCTCGACACGGTCCTGCGCTAATTTGCTTCGTTTGCGAGGCGGTCCAGCGCGGTTTGAAGAATGATGGCTGCGGCGGACGCGTCTATTGTCTCCGCGCGGCGTGCACGCGTCATATCTGCGGCCAGCATTACGCGCTCGGCCTCAGCGCTCGACAGCCGTTCGTCCTGATACGCGAGCGGGACGTCCCGGTATTGCAGGACATTGAAGACCAGCGCCTTAGCCGCCTGGACCCTTGGACCGGAACTGCCATCGAGATTGAGTGGAAGGCCGATCACCAGTCCGACACAATCGCGCTCATCATAGATCTCGAACAAGCGATCCAGGGCCGGGCGCAATTTTCTGCCGCGGGCAATGATCTCAACCGGGCTGGCAATCATGCGCAACCCATCGCTGGCGGCGACCCCGATCGATTTCGCGCCGGGATCGATGCCGAGCAGCGGGCCATTGGCGGGCAGGGAGGTCAGGTTCAGTTCAGGCATGGGCTTGTCTTCCGCTTCACTCGCGCGTATCGCTGCGCCGGTCAATTGGAGTAGCTGACCCATGAGCGTCACAAAAGATGATGTCCGCAAGATTGCCCGCCTGAGCCGGATTGCTGTTCCGGAAGATCAGATGGAGTCGCTGGCTGAAGACCTCAGCGGCATTATGGGCTGGATCGAACAACTCAACGAGGTTGATGTTGAAGGCGTCGAACCGATGACCTCCGTCGTCGCTGCGAAGCTTCCTATGCGTGACGATGTGGTCACCGATGGCAGCATTCAGGATCAGGTCCTGGCCAATGCACCTAAGTCTGACGAAGGCTTTTTTGTCGTTCCCAAAGCGGTCGAATAGGAAAGCTTAGTCGATCGACGCGGTTTCAAGGTCCGCATCGGTCTCTGAGTCAGCCTCGCTGTCTTCATTCTCGGCGTCTTCCGCATCCGGATCCCATTCATAGATGGCTTTGACCCTGCAAGATTGGCGAATGTCAGACTTGTCAAAGCCAAAGGCGCTGTCCGAGGCAAAAATCCGGTCGCCTTTTGTTAGACAGCTTGAGAACGAATCGATGGCCAGAGATTGCGCCCAGTCCAAGTCGAAACATCCCCCAAAGGTCTCGACCAGATAGCGATCTCCGCCTTCGCGGATGACGACGGCGCGCCGCGTGGTTTCGCCGAAGCCATCAATCGAGCTGGCGAAGCAGACGCGGTCGACTTCTTCTCCGCGGCGGACATCATTGGCAAAGACCTGGGCGGCGCGTTCTTGCTCTCGCTCAGCGACAGCTTCGGGTGAAGTGTCCGTGGCACAAGCGGATACGGCGAATAAAAGGACGGCGAAGGCGGTACGATGAGCGAGCATAGTCTCTCCTGCTGCTAATTGTCGTTGGTGCGTCCCTGTCAGCACTAAATCACAGCGCAGATGAACGATCGACAACAATCTCATCAAACTACCGCGATTTACACTTGCTTCACGGGGTGAAGGCGGCATACGAAAGCGCCAAAATATCTGGACACAGGAGATCGCATGAGCGAGCTCACAAATCTCACATTGACCGGAGCTCTCAGCGGGCTCGACAAAGGCGAATTCTCAGCGGTTGAGCTGACCCAGGCCTTTGTCGACACGATTGAAGCTTCGAACGACGCCTTGAACGCCTATGTCGTGAAGACGCCGGACCAAGCGCTGGCCATGGCGACTGAATCAGACACCCGGCGCGCGGCTGGAAATGCTGGACGCCTCGATGGCGCGCCGCTCGGCGTCAAGGATCTCTATTGCACCAAGGGCGTGCGCACGACGGCCTGCTCAAACATTCTCGGCGAATTCACGCCGACCTATGAAAGCACTGTGACGCAGAATCTCTGGGACCAGGGCGCTGTGATGCTCGGTAAGCTCAATATGGACGAGTTTGCCATGGGGTCTTCGAACGAGACCTCGCGATTTGGCCCGCCATCCAACCCGTGGCGGCGCGGCGGCAGCAACGCGACCCTGACTGCGGGTGGCTCATCCGGTGGCTCCGCAACTGCGGTGGCTTCCGACATGTGCCTGGCTGCGACTGCCTCGGATACGGGGGGGTCAATTCGTCAGCCGGCTGCGTTCACCGGCACTGTTGGCGTCAAACCAACCTACGGCCGTGCATCGCGGTACGGCATGGTTGCTTTTGCCAGCTCGCTGGACCAGGCAGGCCCGATCGCCAAGACCGTCTCTGACGCGGCCTTGCTGACGGAAATCATGTGCTCGCATGACGAAAAAGACTCCACCTCTCTGAACGTCGAGACGCCAGGCTGGCTGGGCGACGTCGGCAAGGGCGTCAAAGGCATGAAAATTGGCGTCCCGAAAGAGTATCGCGTCGACGGCATGCCGCAGGAGATTGAAGACCTCTGGCAGACCGGCATTGAATGGCTCAAGAATATGGGCGCAGAGATCGTTGATGTCTCGCTGCCGCATACGAAATACGCGCTGCCTGCCTATTATATCGTGGCGCCGGCAGAAGCCTCTTCGAACCTCGCGCGCTATGACGGCATGCGCTATGGCGCGCGCGTGGATGGCGACGGCCTGACCGGAACTTATGAAGGCACACGTGCGGGCGGCTTCGGGGCAGAGGTCCAGCGCCGTCTGATGATTGGAACCTATGTGCTCTCCTCCGGTTATTACGACGCCTATTATCTGCGCGCGCAGAAAGTGCGGACGCGGATCCTGCAGGATTTCGAAACGGTCTTTTCTGATGTCGACGCTCTGCTGACACCGACCTGTCCAAGCGCTGCCTTTGCCTATGGTGAGAAGACAGATGATCCGGTGCAGATGTATCTGAACGACATCTTTACGGTCACCGCCAACTTGGCGGGCTTACCCGGCATCTCCGTTCCCGCCGGCGTCGATAATGACGGCCTGCCCCTTGGCTTGCAGGTCATCGGCAAAGCCTTGGACGAAGCCACGTGTTTCCGCGTCGCTGGCGCGCTGGAAGAGGCGGCGGGCTTTGTCGCGAAACCGGACAAGTGGTGGTAGACTGAGGCCATGAGCAGCCGCGCGCGCTTCTGGATCATGACCCTGGTGACCTTCGTCATCAGTTGCGGATTGATTTTGCTGACGGCCTATAGCGTCGGAGCCGATCCGCTGCATCCGCGTTCGCGGCATATCTGGGCTTTGTCCCTGGTGGCGGCGGCCTATGCCTCCATCCGTGTTGCGATGATCCTGGGGCGTTTTCTCGATGCCAGAGAAGAGAGCGGGTCGACCTCATTGCTCGCCGGCATGCCGCTGATCGGCAGCAAACAGCACGCCATCGACCGGCGCATGGCGGAACGCCGCGCCCGGGTTGAAGCGGCGCAGAAGCGCAGTAAAGACACAAATGATTCAAAAGAGGATGCAGGCGATGAGTGAGCGCCCGACATATACGCTGAAAGGCGACACTGGAGACTGGGAAATCGTTCTCGGCCTGGAAGTGCACGCGCAGGTTTCCTCCAATGCCAAACTGTTTTCTGGCGCGTCGACCAAGTTCGGGGCTGAGCCGAACCAGAATGTCTCTCTGGTCGATGCAGCGATGCCCGGCATGCTGCCGGTGATCAATGAATTCTGCGTTGAACAGGCCGTGCGGACCGGGCTGGGCCTGAACGCCCAGATCAACAAGGTCTCGCGCTTTGATCGCAAGAATTACTTCTACCCGGATCTGCCGCAAGGCTATCAGATCAGCCAGTTCGAGCATCCAATTGTGGGTGAAGGCGTGATTGAGGTTGATGTTGAGCCGTCTCACGGTGACCCGGCCTATGCTTTCCCGGTTCGGATTGAACGTCTGCACCTGGAACAGGATGCCGGTAAGTCCATTCACGACATGGATCCAAACGCGACCTATGTTGATCTGAACCGGTCTGGCGTTGCTCTGATGGAGATTGTCTCCAAGCCAGATATCCGCACGCCGCTCGAGGCGGCTGCCTATGTGAAGAAGCTCAAATCCATCGTCGTGGCCCTGGGCACCTGTGACGGGGACATGGAGAAGGGCAATTTGCGCGCGGACGTCAATGTGTCGGTCTGCAAGCCTGGCGCTTACGAGAAGTTTCGTGAAACCGGTGACTTCGGTGAGCTGGGCACGCGCTGCGAGATCAAGAACATGAACTCGTTCCGCTTCATTCAGGCTGCGATCGAGTTTGAGGCTCGGCGTCAGATTGAAATCATCGAGGGCGGTGGCAGCGTTGATCAGGAAACCCGCCTGTATGACCCGGATAAGGGCGAGACTCGCTCCATGCGCTCCAAGGAAGATGCGCACGATTATCGTTACTTCCCGGACCCGGACCTGTTGCCGCTCGAGATTGATGACGCCTTCATCGAAGGTATTCGCGTGAACCTGCCAGAACTGCCTGACCAGAAGCGTGCACGGTTCGAGAGCGAATATGGCCTGTCACGCTATGATGCAGGTGTTCTGACTGCGGATGCCGAAAGCGCGACTTTCTATGAAACCGTTGCCAAAGGTCGCGACCCGAAACTTGCTGCCAACTGGGTGACGCAGGAACTGTTCGGCTATCTCAACAAGGCCGAGCTCGAACTTTCTGAAACACCAGTCTCCGCGGTTCAGCTGGGCGGACTGATCGATCTGATCAGTGGTGAGGTGATTTCCGGCAAGATTGCCAAGGATGTGTTCCAGCGCATGATCGATGGTGAAGGCGACCCGGCAGACATTGTCGAGAAGCACGGCCTCAAACAGGTGACCGATACGGGCGCCATCGAGGCGATTATCGACGAGGTGATCGCAGCCAATCCGGAGCAAGCCGCCGCCGTCAAGGAAAAGCCGAAATCCATGGGTTGGTTCGTCGGCCAGGTGATGAAAGCGTCCGGCGGCAAGGCCAACCCGCAAGCGGTGAACAAGATCCTGCGGGAAAAACTCGGCGTCTAGCGTCTAAGGCAGGAGCGCCCCGCAGCCGATGCCTTTTAGCACCGCGCTGATGCGATTATTGACGCCAAACTTGCTGTAGATCCGACGCAGCATCGTATCGACCGTGTTCTCGGTGACGCCCAGGCGCTCGGCAATCGCATTATTCGCCAGACCAGCGGCCACCAATGTCAGGGCTTCGGTCTCCCGCGGGCTAAGGGGTTTGACAGGGGGCTCATCATTGATCTGTGCCAGGTCGCAATAGCGGTTATGAGTCTGAAGGCAGGCAAACTGAATGGCGATCAATTCAGCGTTCGACAGGTTCAGTTCGGATCCTTCACTGGCCATGCTGAACAAAGCAAAAGTGCCCATCGGCCCGAACACCGGCACAGCCAGTCCATCGATCAGGTTCGCTTCTTTGTGAGCGTCAAAGACCTGCTTTTGTTGGGCATTCAATGACTGAGTCCTGGCGACTTCGCCCCAATGAAACGGTCGGGATTCTTTCAGCGAGCGTGAAATGATTGGATCGAACTTGGCGAAGTTGCCTTCAATATAGCGTTTGGCAAATTGGCGAGGAAAGTTCTGACGAACCAGGCCAGCTTCGGGAGGAATGGCGCGCAATTGTTTGGCCATAATAAAGTAGGCGCCATACTTGATGCCAGAACTGGCGACAAAAGCATCGAAGACACGAAACAAATCGTGTTCGCTATCACACGCTTCGGTGCGTTCGATAAATCCTTCCAGCGTCTGCATTGTCCCCTCGCAGGGGGTACATTAGCACATTACTGAGTAAAAGGGCGGATTTTGTTGGCGATTTCTTCCAAATACGCGATCTCGGCCATGGTCCCGCTTGCATGTCCAGCCAGGCTCTTTCCTTGCCAGCGCGGGATGATGTGGAAGTGAAGATGGAACACGGTCTGTCCGGCGGGGGCGCCGTTGAATTGCGTCACAACCACACCGTCTGGCTGCAGACCCTTCTCAACAGCCCGGGCGACGTGCTGGACCCGCTCCATGTAATCGCCCAGCGCTTCCGTCGGCATGTCGAGGAGGTTGCGCGCCTGGACCTGTTTGGGGATGACCAGTGTATGACCTTCGGCTTGCGGAAAGACATCCATGAAGGCGAGGACGACGTCGTCTTCATAGACTTTCACACTCGGCATCTCGCCGCGCAGGATCTTGGCGAAGATATTGTCCGGATCATAATCGGCGTGGAGGGTCATAGATTGTCCTTCTTAAACGGCGTTCGCTTCGTCAGATAAGCATTTTCATGCTCCACCGCCTGGCGTTCGCGGGAGAGATAGTCGTCAATCGCCTCACGCAGGCCCTTGTGGGCGATCCAATGCGCTGAATAGGTCGTGACAGGGGCATAGCCGCGGGCGAGCTTGTGGCCGCCTTGAGCGCCTGCCTCGACCACGCCCAGCTTGTTGGCGATGGCGAAGTCGATGGCTTGGTAATAACAGGTCTCGAAATGCAGGAAGCGGCGCGATGCTGTGCAGCCCCAATAGCGGCCATAAAGCGTATCTGATCCGATCAGGTTGAGCGCGCCGGCAATCGGTTGATCATCCTCACAGGCGAGGATGAGCAGGATATGCTGAGCCATACGCTCACCGAGCAGGGTGAACGTCTCGCGATTGAGATAGGGGTAGCCCCATTTCCGCGACCCTGTGTCCATGTAGAATTCGAAGAACGCGTCCCAGTGATGCGGCTTGATGTCATCACCAGTCAGGTGCTGGAAGCTTAGGCCGGCTTGCGCCTTGGCGCGTTCTTTGCGCAGATTCTTGCGCTTGGAGGAGGATAAAGCGGCGAGGAAATCGTCGAAGCTGGCATAATCGTCATTGCGCCAATGAAATTGCTGATCATTGCGAATGAGCAGGCCGAGCTCGTCGAGTTGCGCGGCCTGTTCCGGTTCAATGAAATTCACGTGCAGGGACGACAAGTCGTTTTGCGCCGCCACCTGGATCGCGGCGGAGACGAGTGCATTGCTCAGCCGGATCTGGTCAGGCCCGGGCCGGGTCAGGAGGCGCCGCCCGGTAACCGGCGTGAACGGCACCGCAGCGAGGAGCTTAGGAAAATAGTCACCGCCGGCGCGTTGGTAGGCCTCTGCCCAGCTATGGTCGAATACAAATTCGCCTTGGCTATGGGTCTTGGCATAAAGTGGCATGGCGGCGGTGATAGAATTGTTCGGGTCTTCAATCACCACATGACAAGGCGACCATCCGGTCTCGGGAATGGCGGCGCCAGACGCCTCCAGCGCTTCCAGAAATTCCCAGCTTAGAAATGGATCGAACGGCAACCCGGCAGGGTTCGCCACGGCGTTCCACGCGGCGGGGTCGATCTCTCGCATGCCGGTGACAATGCGCGCGGTGAGGGCTGTGTCGTCCATGAGAGTCTTATTTATGCAAAATGTGGCGTTTTGCGAGCTCTGGATCGAATGCCTCGAAGATTTGACTGTCCGTGATCGACGCTAGAGCAACACATGTTTCCGCGTCCTTCACGGTCCAGGTGACCAGCGGCGTATGCTTGCGCGCGGCCTGCAGGCTGGCATGTGCGGCGTCAGTCACATGGCAAGCGAAATAGTCGACCGGACCGGGCGCGATATCTGTCAGGTTGGGCGCGTGCGTCATCTCTGAGGGCAGAATGAGCTGGCCGCGCATCAGAGAGCGGGGCAGGGCGCCGACGGCGAGCGGTGAGAAACTCATCGCCGCCGCCGGGCCGGAAAAGGAGAGCAGCATTTCGCCAACCCTGGTCGCGAATTGCTGCGGGTCTGTTTCGCCATCAATCTTGAGTTCGCAAAGCAAAGGCGTCCGAACAGGCCACCTCGCCAGAAGCGTCTCCAGCGCGATGATCTCACCGCCACCGTTCAGCTCGGTACCGATCAGCTCTGTGCTCGGGCGGTCGACCACATTGCCGGTCTCCGCGGTCATTCGGTCAAGGATAGGGTCATGAAAGACGATCGGCACGCCATCTGCAGCCGGGCGGACATCGAACTCGATGCCGAGCCCGGCCTCCGCCGCAGCGAGCAGCGCTTCCAGGCTGTTTTCGGTTAAGCCGCTCTCCGTCCACAAACCGCGATGGGCGTAGACAAAGTCAGACAGCTTGAACGCGTCAGCCAATTTCGAAGATGCCGTCGACTTCTACCGCAACACCGCGTGGCAGAACCGGACTCGCGACTGCAGCGCGGGCGTGGCGACCTTTGTCGCCGAACACTTCGACCATCAGGTCGGAACACCCATTGATCACCTCGGGAAGGTCGGTGAAATCAGGATGTGCGTTGACGAAACCGCCCAGTTTGACGACCCGCTGGATTCGCGACAGATCGCCGACCGCGGCTTTGCATTGCGCGATCAGATTGATAGCGCACAGCTTTGCGGCGGCCTTGCCTTCCTCCAGCGACAGGTTCTCGCCGAGGCGGCCTTGCGCAAGACCATCTGGCCCGGCGCTGACCTGACCAGAAATGAACAACATGTTCCCGGAAATGACGAAGGGTACATAATTGGCGACGGGTGCCATCGGCTCAGGAAGGGTGATGCCCAACTCAGCCAGGCGGGACTCGGGTGATGACATGAAGTCTCCTGTAATTGTCGGTTCGTGCTACCGCTTCTGGCCCCGCCGCGGCAAGGGTCAATTACGATTTTCGCGATTTGCTTTGCGCCAGCCTTATGGCCCGGCCGGTAACGACCGAGGCATTGCCGAACCTTGAGCGCGCTGCGTCGCTCGCGCGTTCCGCCTTAGCGCGTTTTTCAACGCCCGGGTCGACCAGGTCGCGCGTGTCCCACCTGGCGTCTTCCAGATGCGAGATACCGATCCCAATCAGTCGATAGGCGCGGCCTTGCCGGGTTTCCTTCTCCAGTAGCGGCTTGGCGTGGCGAAACAGAACATTAGCGAGGTTAGTTGGCGTCGCGATGGTGATAGATCGCGTCAGATTGCGGAAATCCTTGGATTTCAGTTTCAGCGTAATGGTCGAGCCCTCAACATTGCTGCGCTTGGCGCGAATGGATGTTTCCTCGCAGACCTGCCAGAGCCGGTCTTCGAGAAGTTTGTAGTCGGACATGTCTTCATTGAAGGTTCGCTCCGCTGATACGGATTTGCGGATTGTATCCGTGCGCACGGGTCGATTGTCGATGCCAAGCGAGCGTTGATGCAGCCACAGACCAGTCTCGCCATAGTGCCGGATCAGATCGCGCGCTTCGGCGGTCTGGAGGTCGCCAACCACGCGAAATCCATCCCGTTCAAGCTTCTTAGCCAATTGCTTGCCGACCCCATGCAGGAAGCCAACCTTTTTTTCGGCCATCATTTCGACCGCTTCATCCTTGGCCAGCACAGCGAACCCGCGCGGCTTGTCCAGCTCGCTGGCCGTCTTGGCCAGGAACTTGTTCTCGGCGAGGCCGATTGAGATGGTAATACCGATATCCGCTTCGATCTCGCGGGCGAGGCG
>Ga0207422_1004904_pt1 | contig 10324 bp, 8 predicted proteins | sample MarCyaLeptolynsp_FD_187757 | JGI IMG/M metagenome (GOLD analysis project Ga0207422, IMG submission 187757) | Marine cyanobacterial communities from Panama - species 1 Leptolyngbya sp. (SPAdes) | ecosystem: Environmental > Aquatic > Marine > Unclassified | place: Panama: Panama City | collected... | reverse complement strand
CAGAGATCAAGTCAGCCTGGCCATCGAAATCGCGGGCATTCACTTTCTCGCCGTAACGTTCAATCAACCCTTCTGTATCGGCACGATCTTCGCCCAAGGCCTGCACCATGGCATCCTTTTTAGCGTTTTTGATCATCTCATCCGTGTAAGGCACACCCAAAATGCGCAGGGTTTTCAGATGCTCTGACAGGTCATGTAGTTTTGCGGACTTGTTCAGCAGAAAACCGTAAGATGGCATGATGGATTCCGGCACCAGGTCGGTGGGTTCTTTTAAGTGAGCCACTTGCCATTCATCAGAATATTTGCCACCAACACGGGCCAGGTCCGGACCGGTTCTTTTGGATCCCCACAAAAACGGAAAGTCATACATGCTTTCTGCAGCCAGGGAATAATGACCGTACCTGACAACTTCATCACGCAATGGGCGGATTTGTTGTGAGTGACAGGCCGCACAATTTTCGCGGATATAGATATTTTGTCCGGCCAGTTCCAGTGGCGTATAGGGGCGCACACCTTCTACTGGTTCAATCACGGTTTCTGTGCGGAACAGGGGCACGATCTCGATAATGCCACCGATCAATACGGTAACGATGATAAAGACCAGGAGTAATATAGAATTACGTTCCAGTGTTTCATGTTTTTTCATCAAGCTCATGCCATGGCTCCTTGCATGTTCTCAGGTGTATTATTTAAATTTTTTTCTTTTTTATTCACGTCGCCGCGAATGGTGCGCCAGAAGTTGTAGACCATGATCAATGCGCCGATCAGGTACAGAACCCCACCCAGCACACGGATGAAATAATATGGTTTCATGGCCATTACGCTTTCCACGAAAGAATATTGCAGGAAGCCCATCTCATCATATGTACGCCACATCAGGCCTTGTGAAATACCGGATACCCACATGGCGGCGATATAGAACACAATACCGATGGTGGCGATCCACAGATGGATACTGATCAGTTTTGTGGAATACATACGCTCACGGTTCCAGAGTTTCGGCACCATGTAATAGAGGCAACCAAAAGTGATGAAGCCGTTCCAACCCAGTGCACCGGAGTGCACGTGACCCACTGTCCAGTCTGTATAGTGAGACAGAGAGTTCACCGCACGGATAGACATTAGCGGACCTTCGAACGTGGCCATGCCATAGAAAGCTAGCGCAATGATCATGAATTGCAAAATTGGATCTTCGCGCAGTTTATGCCAGGCGCCGGACAAGGTCATCACTCCGTTGATCATGCCGCCCCAGCTGGGCATCCAGAGCATAATGGAAAAGGTCATGCCCAATGTCTGTGCCCAACCGGGCAGGGCGGTATAATGCAGATGGTGAGGACCAGCCCAGATGTAAATGAAGATCAAAGACCAGAAGTGAATGATCGACAGGCGGTAAGAGAAAACCGGACGGTTGGCCTGCTTCGGAATGAAATAATACATCATGGCCAGGAAGCCAGCTGTCAGGAAGAAGCCCACAGCATTATGGCCGTACCACCACTGGATCATGGCACTTTGCACCCCGGAAAAGGCAGAATAGCTTTTAGCACCGGTCAGGCTTACTGGAATGGCCATTGCATTCCCCAGATGCAGGATTGCCACCGTGATGATAAAGGACAGGAAGAACCAATTGGCCACATAGAGGTGTGGTTCTTTACGTTTAATCACTGTGCCCAGGAAAACCAGTAAATAAGCCACCCAGACAATGGTCAGCCAGATATCTGCATACCATTCAGGCTGGGCATATTCTTTACTTTGTGTGACCCCCATCACATAACCCAGGGCGGCCATGACAATGAATAGCTGATAACCCCAGAAGGTGAAGTTCACCAGGCCATCACCACCCCATAACCTTACCCCGCAGGTGCGCTGGACGATATAATAACTGGTGGCAAACAGGGCATTGCCGCCAAAGGCGAAAATAACCGCCGATGTGTGAACAGGACGTAATCTGCCGAAGGACAGATAAGGTTCAATGTTCAATTCGGGGATGGCCATTTGTAAGGCAATGAAAATCCCGGCCGTAAAACCGACAATACCCCAAAATATAGTGGCAATGGTAAACCGCTTAACGATTTCCATATTGTAATCGGGCGTTTCCGATAGGGTTGCTGCAGTCATTGTTTCAGTCCTTTTACTGACTTATTTTTCTTTAAAGAATCATTTTTCCGCCGACGGCAAAAAGGCCTGCACCACTGATCAACATGGCGCCGCGGGGTAATTGGTCCATCAAAATGGGAAATTTCTGTTTTAATATTTGTCCACTGGCACCAACCATCATCAGGGCCGTCATGGTGCCAATGCTGAAGGCCGCCATACCAAAGCTGGCGGTCAGGGTATCTGGGGCGGTGGAGGCAGCCAATACGGCGGCAATTACCAACCCACAAGGCATAAATCCCAGCATCACACCCGTCAGGTAACGCTTGGTTGTACCTGAGAAAAACCGCAAACGGACCATCATCCGTCCGATGAAACCATACGAGACGATACCTTTGATCTGAGCCGCCCAAGGGAAAAGTGATGAGATTTTGGTAAAGGCGCTGGCGATAAAGATCACACCGGCCAGGAACAGGATATGGGCGGTGAGGGCTTCACGCACAGGTGCAGAAATAAAATCAATATTGATGGATGTATTCAGGATCACAGCCAGCAGAATATAGGTGGTCATACGGCCAAAATGATATGGTAGTAATAAGCCGGACATAAAGCGGCTGACGCCTTTTTCATGAGTTAAATCAGATGTTTGCGCCAATACAAAAGGTGAGCACATACCCGCACAATGGCTGAAGCTGCCCACAACGCCCATTACCAGCAGACTGAGCATCAGTCCCTGTGATGTAGATAAATATTGAATGCATTGACCAATAAACATGTAAAACTCTTTGCAAAAATCTTCCATGGGTATAAGAAAGCGGCTAGAATGCTTCCTTGACAAATGTCAATTTGGATAGCGTTCAATAGTAAAAATCACTGTGTGAGTGGGAAAAGATGCAAAACACAATCGTTCAGCAGACGGATATCGATTTAAATAAAATTTCGATCTTCAAAAAATGCAGTGCTGATTTTTTTTCCAGAATTGCAGATCAAACAAATTTGCAACATCACTCAAAAGGAAAAATCCTTTTTATTCACGGGGATGAAGCAAAACGTCTTTATGTGATCAAAAGCGGTTGGGTGAAACTCTTCCGCGAAACCCTGGATGGCACGCAGGCGATTGTTGATATTCTGCCCGCAGGACATGTGTTCGGTGAAACAGCAATTTTTGAACAGAATATCTATCCTTACAGCGCAGAAGTGGTTGAACCAGGCGAAATCCTATCCATTCCATTGCGTGAATTGAAATCGGAAATCGAAAACAACAACGACATGGCCTTGGGCATGTTGGGATCAATGGCCCGTTATCGCCGACAAATGGATAAGGAAATTGAGCATCGGTCTATCCAGAATGCCCCGCAACGGATCGGTTGCTTTCTTCTGCGTTTGGCAGACCAGACCCTGGAAGGGCCAATGAAAATCCATTTGCCTTATGATAAGACCCTTGTGGCATCACGTTTGGGTATGCAACCGGAAACCTTCTCCCGCGCACTGGGAAAATTGCGCAATCAAACGGGGATTAGGGTGAAAGGGGCCACGGTCGAATTAGATGATCTGAACCAGCTGGTTGATTATTCCTGTGCGGCCTGTTCGTCAGAGTTTCCCTGTAAAGACCTTAACCCTGTTGATTAACATCACACCTTTGATCAAACATCCATTCCCAGTTAATATGGGCAGGGTTGTTGATATATTTCTGCGGGTTATCTGAAACCTGCTGCAGATAATCCTTTTCGATGGACCATTGCCGTATGCATTCACATTCACCGCATTCTGAATGGGGTTTGGCAATGATTTCTTTCTGGTTGATGGTAATGGTATAATTGGCCGCCTGATTTAGCTCAGTTTTTTGATTATCAATGATATGCAGCTCAATCATATTACCATTTTCAGCCCGGCAAGCCGCCCCCAAAATCTGTTTAAAGGGAAAACGGTCTTTGTTCAGGTGTAATGCCTGATTACAAACATCCATGTAATGTTGAATTAAAAGATCATATGCTGATGAAATCATGAGATTCTCCCAACGACTCACTCAGGCCGCCTCAGCATCTACAATGAATCAAATTACAGCTATGGTAATTGATTTTTGTCAAATGGCTGAATTTAGAGGGAGTTAACCGGAAGATGCCCGTGTAATAAGCGGCGTATCAAGGATGAAAGATTCAGCTTTTTGTCCTTTGATGATCGATAACAGTCTGTCGACCAGTTCCTGACCACCCCGCACACAATCCTGCTTAATGGTGGTCAGTGGAGGCGTGAAATAAGAGGCCATGGCGATATCATCATATCCAACAATGGCGACATTTTCCGGTACACGGGAGCCATACTCGCTCAAAGCCCGCACCGCACCAGCAGCAATCACATCAGAACAGGCAAAAATGCCATCAATTTCCGGGGCCGATTTCAAAAAGGCAGCAATTTTTTCATAAGCACCGGGGCCAAAGAAAGGAATGTTTACCAGCAGATCATCATCTTCTTCGCAACCTGCCTCGGCAAGTCCTTTTTGGTACCCTTTATAACGCAAGGCAACTTCCCGTTGATGCGGGTTGCCCATAAAAGCAATACGTTTGCAGCCTTTTCCCGTTAAATGCTGGGTCGCCAGATATCCACCCAATTCATTGTCACTGCCCACAGAACAGAATTTCTGACCGGGCATATGGGCCCCCCATACCGTCATGGGAACGCCTGAGCTGGCCAACTCATTAATATCATCGCGTTGACTGCCCTGATCCGTCAGAATGACGCCATCACAGCTGCCCTGATGAACATTTTCCAAAATCCAGGATTTTACATCATCCTGTGTTGTGGCCAATAAAAGTTCATGGCCATTTTCATTCAGGGTGTCGCGGATGCTGCCCAAAAGTTCTAGGAAAAAGGGATCAAACAGGCGCCAGTTTTCTTCCTTGTTACCGGGGGTCAAAACCGCAATGGTCAAGGTTTCCTGAGTACGGAAGTTACGGGCCCGTTTGTTGATACGGTAATTATGCTTTTTGGCCAGTTCCTTGATGCGTTCCCGGGTTGCTTCCGGGATCAAGGGGTTATCAGCCAGGGCCCTGGAAACTGTGGACTTTGACACGCCTGCAAGCTCTGCCAGATCAGCCATTTTAATCGGCTTCTTTTTGGGAGGCATTATGGTGTTATCCATATGTGTTTCCTTGGGTTTGCATTCTTCCGTACTTAGCCTATGGCCCCAACATAAGCTGATATGGCCAGGGAAATTCTACGAATCTGATCATAACAGCTTTCGATTTCATCGAAAATACGACGATTTTCATACTCATATCCATGAGCATTGTCACTGGTAAAGGTGGCTTTTTCAGGATTTTCCGGGTCTGTCGTGTAACTGGCTTCGGTTGGGAAAATCTGACGCAAAATACCGAGAGCAGCAGGCACATGGAATTGCAAAATCTGCATCATCAGATCATCAACGGAAATACCTTTACGATCCCGGAACCGTGGAATTCGGGTGATCAGCAGAAATATTTTCTGCGTTAATGTCATACGCAGGATATGCAGGATCAAATAATCAGCCCGTTCATCATCGCTCAGTTGATAACCGGCGGTTTCTATTTCACGCTGTTTCAAACCATCGCGCAGATACATCAAATCCTCACGCAGTTTTAATTCAATCCGGTTGAAACTTTCGTATGCGCCATGTTTCTCCAACATTTTAGCCAGCCGCAACATACGTTGGTGATCGTGGCTGTCTTCTTCATAGCGGGCACAATGCATCCAGTAACGGGGACGAAACATCGCCATATACGCTCCCAACAGGTCTTCGTCAGTTAACTTCATGGCCCCGAAGGCCAGTTTCATAATATGACGCAACCTGGGGGACTGTTCATACATGTTCCAGAAACCATCAGCGTCCTGATCCAGTGCGGTCCCAATACCGCCGACACTGTTCGCCAGGAAACCCAGCTGATGAAGCAGCATATTGTTGGGGATCGCGCGAATTTGCGAAAGCTTTTCCAATCCGCGGTTAAGCACACCTTCTTCTCTGCGCAAGGTCATGCGGGAGCCAGATGGATAGGAAATATCTGTGCCCAATAAAGACAGTAATTTGATGTAATCCGGGTCCTGGGCAATGCGACTGTTATAGTCTTTGGCGGTCAGGAAGAAGTCCAGCGACCAGTCCGTATCCTGATAAAAGGGATCAGGTTCGTCAGACGGCACAATCAGCATATTTTCCAAAACCCGTGTCACGGTGGCAAAGGCCAGGTCCGGTGTTTGCAGCCATAAATATCCATCACCACCCTGAAGGCTGAATTCCTGTTTATAACGGATATTGTTTTGAATGATCTGGCGACGGGCTTCATGGGAGTGTTTATAGTCCAGACGACCGTTGAACCCTTCCGGATGTGCACCACGACCTAAACTTTCACCACCGGTATCAAAAATTACCAGCTCAACACCTTCCAGGTCAAATTTTTCCCAAAGGCGGGTCATTTTGATGCGCAGGCGTTCAATACCCAACCCCGCAGCAACCTGGCCCAGATAACGTCCGGCATCGGAATATCCGGCCTGAATGCAAAGCCGTCCACGCTTTTTCACATATTCATAATAATGCTTGTTTTCCAGCAGCTCCTCGATGATGCGGGCACCCCGTTCCAGTGCTTCATCGGTTTCGAACAATGGGGAAATGTCAACACGATCATCAACCCCAAACAGCCGCGCATAACATAAGGCCGCCAAGACCGTAAACGGCGTGTCGGATTCCGCAATCAGGAAACGGATAGGGGTATGGGGATCAATATAACGTAGAATTTGAGCCGTAATCATAAACAACCGCTTAGCAGTGGTTTGTTCATGCATGATATTTTCATAACCGGCAACTGTGGTTTCCGTATGATCAAGAACTTTGCTGACTGCTTTTACAAAACGTCTGCGGTTTGATGGCTCATCAGGATCTTTTTCCAGGGCAACCATCGGTCGGATAGCATTGTGAAGCTGAACAGCATTCAGACGGAAATGAATGTGTGATACACCTGCACCAAACCCGTTAAAGATAGAACGGAAAATGATCAATTGTTTTTGCAGGTCGGTATCTTGCGTACCCGCAATCAATTGGTCCAGTTTTTCGGTAACATGTCCTGGAATTTTATATAACTTTTCCCGGTCATTGGCCATATGTGTGCTGAAGGCGCGCACTTCATCAATGTCTTTGCCATCTTCCGGCAACCGTTCAAGGTCGTCTTTCAGGCGACTATCCAGTATGGTCAGAGCAGATTTGATTTCTTCTACAGCCTCTGGCGCCTCTGGAGTGTCTTTCCAGATATCATCCCATTGTGACAGGTAAGCATCGGTTTGCTTGGTGGCCATAATATAACGGAATTTGATACTGTCTTTCCAGGTGATATCAACACGTCCATCAACATCAAAACCAACCCAACTGGCGGCACTGACCAGTCTCAGATTCAGGTCTCTCCATTGATTAGGATAGAATTCCTGTGCAACATCAAGCACAATGTCATAAACGTCGCGAATAGCATTTTGCAGGTTAGCGAGCGCGTTTTGTGACTGAATGAATTCATAATTCAGACTTAAATTCTGATCAGGACGCGCCTGGCAGGTTTTCATGATTTCATCAAACTTATGATCTGCGGAATTTTGTTCCAGCAATTGCGCCAGCATTTCATATTGGCTGTCCCCAAAACCGAACGTGGGGTGTGCTGTAATCACAATACCCACGATTTCCCGTTCGATGGTGTTGCGGAATTTCTCGAAAGGCAAATTGCCGTTTTGGGCCAGGCCACGGAATTTGCTCAACAGACTTTCGCGATTGGTTTCAGGATTGGTTTCTTTCAGATATTCACGGCCCCGTTTGGCGCGGCTTTGTAAGCTTCTGGCGGTCAGAAGATCAATTAAACCAACAAAATCAGACTGTTGTAGTTTATTTTCCTTCAATCGGTTCAGCAGGCCATATGACAACTGTTGATAGGCATTGACCAGCGGTGTTTCACTGGAAAACTGTTGGCATTTTGTCAGGCTGCTTTTTAATTCATTTAATAAATCTTTGGTCTGATCTGTCATCTATACATTCCCCAGCTGAGCAGCTTCGCGGGCAAGATTTTCCACCTCATCCCATTTATTTTCATTCACAAGATAATTTGGCAACATCCAGGAACCGCCAACACAAATCACATTGGGCAGAGCCAGATATTCCGGGGCCGAAGAGGGGTTAATGCCGCCTGTGGGACAGAATGTAATATCCGGCAGTGGTCCATAAATTGATTTTAACAAAGCACGCCCCCCTACGGCTTCTGCAGGGAACAACTTCAGATATCTATAGCCATTTTCCCAGAGTTGCATGGCTTCGCTGGGGGTGGCGACTCCGGGCAGGTAAGGCATGGGGATTTCATCCGCGGCCTTTAACAGATCAGCGGTATGACCGGGACTGACCGCAAAAGCAGCGCCCGCTGCATGGGATTGTTCAAATTGGGCCGGTGTATTGACCGTACCTACACCAACGATTGCACCATCCACTTCATCAATGATTTTCTTGATGGCATCCAGCGCAGGCGCTGTCCGTAATGTAATTTCCAGAACCTTCAGGCCACCGGCCACCAATGCACGGGCCATGGGTACGGCCTGATCAATATCATTAATTACCATCACAGGAATGACGGGGGCTTGATTTAACATCGTGCTTAATATTGCATTGGTGTGGGTCATGGTTTTCTCTCCTGGACAGTTAAAATAGTTTACCCTGAAGTTTTGCCGCGGCCCCAATCAGGGCAGGGTGTTCTTCAGTGATTTGATATGTTGGTATATCCTGAATGTAATCGAGTCTGCCTTTATTCTCGAATTTCTGGCGGAAAAAGCTTTTTTCAAAAATCGGTTGGATTTTCGGAATAATACCGCCAGCCAGATATACACCAGATGTGGCATTAAAGGTAATCGCCATATCACCGGCAAAACTGCCCAGCATGGAACAGAAAATATGCACGGTTTGTTTGCATATGTCGCTGGTTTCTTCAAAAGCAGCTTTGGTAATTTCGGCAGGGGTTAAAGGCTGCAGGCTGATATCCTTCACATGACCCAAAGCATTGTAAATGCGGCAAAAACCATTTCCAGATAGTAACCTTTCCACAGAAACACGGGGATAATCACGGCTGATGACTTTTAAGATTTCCTGTTCAAAATCATCGCCCGGGGCAAAACCGATATGACCAGCTTCACTGCCCAGAACTTTCCAGCCGTTATCCACTTGGGTAAGACCCGCGACACCGATACCCGTGCCGGGGCCAACCACAACATAATTGCCGTTATCTTTTGGCGCACCACCACCGATTTTTCTCAACTGATTATCCGGTAAATAAGGCAGGGCGCACGCAATGGCTTCAAAGTCATTCAGGACGATGACCTGATCCATTTTCAGCTCATTCGCCAGTTTGGATTGGTAAAATAACCAGGGGCAATTGGTCATATGGACTTCGTCTTCGACAACCGGCCCCGCAACCGCCAAACAGGCTTTGGATGGTCTGTCCTGGGCCCATTTATCAAGATATGTTTCCACAGCATCCTGCAGGCTGGCATAATCATGTGTGGCCAGCACCAGAATATTCTCTAATCTGATCGGGTCGTCGTTATAGGCAATGGCGAAACGTGCATTGGTGCCGCCAATATCAGCCACAAGAATTGGTTCGGACGCAGACATGTTTATTCTTCCCATCCAAAAATACTTGCGCCATTTTCGGCGGCATTAACCAAAGCTCTGGCGCCACCAAATAGGTCGCGACCCATACCCCAGTTATTGGCGGATAAATCCGCAGAAGCAGGTTCACGTTTGGCCAGTTCTTCTGCATCAACATGCAGAACGAGGGTGCCGTTATTGCCGTCCAGCTCAACAATATCACCGTCTCTGATCAGGCCAATCGGGCCTTGATCAAGAGCTTCCGGGCTGAGGTGAATGGCGGCAGGAACCTTGCCCGATGCGCCTGACATACGGCCATCGGTGACCAGGGCGACTTTGAAGCCTTTATCCTGAAGCACACCCAGGGAAGGAGTCAGTTTATGTAATTCGGGCATACCATTGGCTTTGGGGCCTTGAAAACGTACAACGGCAACAAAATCTTTTTCCAGTTCACCGGCCTGAAAACTTGCCAGCATGTCATCCTGGCTATGGAAGACCACAGCTGGGGCTTTGACAACCCGGTTTTCTTCCTTAACGGCGGAAATTTTAATGACAGAACGGCCCAGATTACCGCTGAGCAGTTTCAGACCGCCATCGGGGCTG
>Ga0207422_1004902_pt1 | contig 10329 bp, 6 predicted proteins | sample MarCyaLeptolynsp_FD_187757 | JGI IMG/M metagenome (GOLD analysis project Ga0207422, IMG submission 187757) | Marine cyanobacterial communities from Panama - species 1 Leptolyngbya sp. (SPAdes) | ecosystem: Environmental > Aquatic > Marine > Unclassified | place: Panama: Panama City | collected... | reverse complement strand
TGGCGCGCCACAAGCTCGAGACGGATCCGGACTTCATGGTCGCACTACATCAAGGTGCAGCTTCCGGAACCAGGTGGTTTCTTCGGTGCTGCGACAGACACATCTTCACTGGACATCCCTCGGCTGCTGTGCGCTGTCGAGCCTCTGGTCAAGGCGCGCAACGACGTGCGCCACGCCGATGGCAACCCATCCGAGGAAGAGGCACGGAAGGCCAATCCGGATTTGAGGACACGGTTGCTCAAGGCGTGTGCCGTGCTCGACTTCTTGACCGACTTCCGCTTGATGGTCGTCGTGCATACGCGCCGCAGCGGAGGGCTGGAGCATTGCGTCCTGACTCTACTCGGCAAGACGCTGGTACTGGAGCCGCGCTGGCTTCGCTTCGACGCATCGATTCACGCGCGGGATGTTTTGCTCGTGCACCCGGCATCGAACGCGTACGTGCGCCTCGATCCGCTCTACCGCGGAACAGAGCATCTCGACTCCGAGGGTGTTCTGTGGAGGTACGCGGGCGTCGAGCGTCAAGCAGGTCCACTTGCCACGTACCACTCCGTCGACGGACCCGCGCGGTTCTTGGAAGCCCTGACGCACGGCGTAAAGTCCATCCGCATGACGCAGTACTTGGCTCGGCTTGCGGAAGGGGAGTACCCGAGCCCGCGAGGCACGCTGATGGCGACGGAACGTGACCGAGACGATCTGGCTTGGGAGGCGGTTGCAGCGCCCAGGATTGCGTCGCTTCTCGGCCTGACGGACGTGACGGAGCTACGGACCCACGGATCGGCGCTCGTCTTCTCGGGGCGAACGACCGGACAGCCCCCGGCTGCGAAGTCGGTGGTGAGCCCACGGGTAGAACTCCCGGATCCTCCAGCCCGGGTGGTGGTCAAGACCACGGCCTCGCGCACCAACGACGTCGTACAACGGGACGCTCTGCGGACCGAGTACGACTTGCTCCACCGAATCGACGACGAGCACGTCGTGCGCGCGTGGGACCTCGTCGAACACGAGGACGGCTCGCTCTATCTCGTCGTGGACCACGTTCCGGGAAGGACCTTGTCGGAACACGTCGGTCGCGAGATCGACGAAGGGCGCCGAGCCGGGCTGCCCGAGGATCAAATCGAGCCGCTCGCGCGGCAGATCGCCGCGGGCCTGCACGCGATCCACCTGGTGGGGGCACATCGAGATCTCAAGCCGGCCAACACCGTCGTGAACCCCTCAGACCCCAAGGTGACGCTCATCGATCTCGGTATCGGCCGACGGCTGGATGACGTGACGACGCGAACCTCTGCGGTCGGCACACCCGGCTTCGCGCCCCCGGAGTCTCTGAACCCGAACGAACAGGAAGAGCCTCGTTTGGGCGACATCTACTCTTTCGGCGCGGTGCTTCACTTCATGATCACCGGGGAGGCGCCGGTCGTAGATTCGGCCCGCAACATCATCGTCTCGAGTCTTCGCGCGTCTCGGCGATGGCGGATCCTAATCAAATGGTGCGGGCGGTCCGATCCCGACGAGCGACCGCAGTCCGTGCAGGCAATACTGGAGTTTCTCGATGGCTCCGCTGCGCCCGACGAGATCACGGACGGCGTCGAGTACGACACAGCGATCGAACGCTTCTGGCACGAGGGAGTGGTGCAGGTGGCCATGCTCGCTGCCGTGGGAGCACTCCTTGCGGGCGTCGTTCGTCCTGGCTTCCTGGTCGTACCGGCGATTCTCTTTTCCTTCTGGCTGGCTCGACGCATCAAGGCCGCCGCGGATGCAGCCACCGAACGTAGATTGTGGTCGGGTGTTCTCGACCACATCGTCTTCGTCTTGACGGCCGTGGTTCTCCTTGCCGAAGTCCTCCTCAAGGTGGGACTGATGTTCGGAATTCCGTTGGTCGTGATCATCTGGTTTGCCAGCTCCGCCTGGCTCGGATCGGTCCTCCCCGACGAGGGCACCCACAACATCGTAATCGCGCTCGCGTCGGTCGCCGTCCTCGCGGGCTTCTACGCTCTGCACCGCCGTTTCCTCCGCAGGGCGGGCGAGCTCGACCAACGCCCCAAGTAACCGCGCGGTTCCACGCGGTCATACTTGTTCGTCGCGACGGCGCCGGCGTGCGATAGCAGCGAGCCGAGCAACCTGCATGCTGGCTTATCCTCGCACGCCGGCGAGCGACGAGGCTGGGATTGGTAGCAGGCGCACCCCGAGCGACGGCCGACCGGACCGTTGTCCTGGACCGCTTCTAGCGGCCACGCTCACCACCTACGACCAAAAAGAGTCAGGCAGTTTCTCGATCACCATCCTTACAACCTGCGCACTCGCCCACGCGCAGTAGGCCTGTTGGTCGGTATCGTCTTTGGTCCCGTCGGCGAGATCCGAGATCCCCTTGACCACCAGCGTCGGGACTTCGCGCTCGAGCACCATGCGCCCCGCGAGCATCACAGCGTACGCCTCCATATCCAGTGCGATGACTTTGCGATGCTGCTCTCGAATCTGGCGGAGCCATTCGGTGTCGTCAATGACCGCTCCTCCGCTGGCCATAGGCCCCACCTTCAAGTCCGAAGCCGCCTTCGGTGGGGTGCCCCCCGGCCACTGACGCCGGAGTCCCTGCACGGCCTCCTTGAGGCCTTCACTCGCACAGAGGTTCTTGAGCACTGGGTTCAATGGGACCTGATTCGGCTCACGTTGGAATTTTCCGTCCTTGTACTTGCCTCTCGTGTAGTCCCAGGCCGGGTTCGCGACGACGAGGTTCCCAATCGCAACGGCGTCGCTGAACCCTCCAGCAATCCCGCACATCGCGAGTAAACGCGGGCGGAACTTCAGGAGCAACGCGGACACGGCGCAAGCCGCGGCGGCCATGCCCATGTCGGTCGCTTGAACAGCAGCGACGCGCTTACCTCCCACCGTCGAACGCAGGTACCCCTCGTCCTCCGCCAAGCCGAACGCATGCGTGAGCTGCTTGAGCTCGACGTCCGTCGCGACGACCAGGCACACATCGACCGTCTGTTGCCGACTCCTCTCCCGTAGACGATCGCACTCGAGTTGGAGGGCGGTTTTAGCGGTGCCCACCGCGGCGAGCTCGTTCAACAATCGCTGCACCTCCGCCTGTGCTGCGGCAAGGCGCTCGGTCAGATCCGCTTTCTCTCTGGCCCACGCTTCCGGGTCGAACGCGCGGAGGCGCTGCGCTTCGGCCGTTTTCTCGGCCAACTCGCGCTCTACTTCGCGGAGGCGCCGAGTGAGAGCGACCCAATTCTCATCGGCCGGGGCGCCACCGCCCGACTTGACTACCTGCTCCTCGAGCTCGAGGATTCTCTCCTCAAGCTCGTTGATCCGCTTGGACCGATCGCGGAGCTTGCTCTCCCCTTCCAGGACGTGGCGCTCACGCGCCTCTAACTCGTCCTTCAGTGAGAGCACCTCTCGATTCTTGGCGTTCAGCGATGACTTCAGCTGAATCGCCTCGCGTTGTGCCCGAAAGCTCGGGTCGGGTTGGTGGTCCAAGTCGAAGTCCATGGGCTCGGGCTCGTCTTCAAAGTCCGTCATATGCGCTGACTCGTTCGCTATTGGCCTCGTTGCCCTCGATCAGCTCCGGAAGACATCCCGATGCCGCCCCGGTGGGCCAGCCTTCGCGCCTATCCGGTTGGTCCCCGCGCATTGTAGCTCTATCGCGGCCACCGCGCTTGCGAAGAATCGAATGGTGTTTGAGTCGAGCGCCGGCTCGAATAGGCGTGCGGCGATGACCTCTGCGATCGAGCTGAGGTGGTGATGACGGGCAGCTCGGCATCGCGGTACGAAGAACAGCGGGAGCTGCTGGGGCTGGGTGTCGAGCGGCTCGAACTTGGGCACCCCAGCGGTCTGAGATGAAGGCGAGACGCGAGCAAACGACCAATGGCTCGGCGCAACCGGCTGCCCGCCGATGGGCTGCACCTGCCAGTGCCTGGCCACCCGCAGCCCGTAGATCCTCAAGGCAGGACCCAGCCGTCATCCCCTAATGGCGCGCGCCGAAACAAGGCCTGCGCGCGCGGTGACCAGTCGATGAAGACCGTATTGTGGCCTCCTCCGGTGCTCGTTCTCTGTCCAAGCGGACGCGAGCGAGTTCAGGCTAACCTCGTAGGCAGTGCCTGATGGTTTCGTCTTTCGGCTTCGAGTGCGGTTGAACAAGCCGGTACGTGATGCGGGCGTGCGAGATCTGCTTGATCTCCCAGGGGTCAACCGGGTTGAGATGCACGTCGAGGTAGCGGCCCAGAGCGATGCCGGGGATGAGCCAAGTGTGCCCGACCCCCCCAGCCCCTGACGTTCATTGCGCGCAGCTACGCGACCGAGCAGGCTGCCCGGGCTGCTGGTTCCTGCTTTCGCGAGGCCTTGCTTCTCGCGGGTGCCACCCGAGCACTCGGGGTCGATGCCGGAAGGCCGGGACATGGTCTTCAGTTCAGCGCAGCGGTAAAGGAGCGTGTGCAGGCTGCCAGCGGAAAAGAGCTTCGCGGAGACCGGTTCGGGCTCTCAACGTACCAAGATGGCGCAGTCGCGTTCGTAGGGATGCAAATGACCGGCGTCGTCTCCACGAATCGGGAACGTTTGCTTGAAGAGCTTCAACGCTGGCTTCCATTGGCGGAACGGCTAACGGATCAGCAACGAGCCTCAGCGATTCTGCTGAACGACCTAGAATACGTCGCGACGCCCGAAGCTAGGTTCGTTCTCGCTATCACAGCCGTCGAGGCGCTCTGCGACCAGACGGTCCGCAGCGATGAACACCAACGCGTTGCGGACGAACTCGCAGCATGTCTTCCGACGATATCTAGCGATCCCGACGTGGTCTCCACATTCAACGGAGTTCTGAAGTTCGCGAAGCGGAAGTCAATTCGAAACGCGTACATGACCAAGCTACGCGAGCGCTTGGGTGATCCGGTCGCCCGCCGATTTGACGAGCTCTATCAGCCTCGCAGCACCTACGTGCACGAAGGAGGCGGCCGAGGCCAGCTCGCCGGTGCGGCAGGTGAAGCGCGGGAGATCGCGGTGGCCCTGCTCGGGGCAGAGGTCGAACGACACCTCGGATAGTGAGTCGGACCGGTTTGCAGGAGCGTGCGTGGCGGCGGCGCAGCACCGCAGGGCTCCATAATTGGAGCTCGGAGCGGTCACAGCCAGCGCGCGTAAGCGCTTGGTGGTCTGACCGCCTTGCGCGGGTAGCTCAGGATGTACTCGGTCGGGATGACCGCCGTAGTCCAACGGTCGGCCCTGGACACGGCCAGCTGGGTCGTCTGCCGAGTCCTCGCGACCCTGGCGAAACGGGGTCGCTTGCCGCCGCGAAGCAGTAACCGAGAGAACAGCAGCTCGAGCCGAACGTCTCGCGCGCTTCCGCGCGGTCGTTTTTTCTTCGTCCAGCTTTCCGCTCGGCCAGCCAGCCGAGTGGGTAGTTCGAGGACGCCGAAACGATGACCAACAGCATCACCCCCATGACCGCCGCCGGAATCCGTCACCTGGTCGAGCGCGCGTTCCGGGAAAGCGGAGACCAGCAATACCTCCGCGAGCTGGTGGTCAACGCCCTCGAGGCTGGAGCAACACGGATCGAGATCGGCCCCGAGTGGGGCGCGGTGGAGCGCGACGGCATCTACCGCCTCATGGTCGCCGACAACGGCAAGGGCATGAACCCCGAGGAGCTGCTGAAGTTCCTTAACACCTTCGGCGGTGGCGGCAAGCCGATCGGTGACGCGCACGAGAACTACGGCGTCGGTGCCAAGACCTCGCTCGTCCCGTGGAACCACGCCGGCGTCGTGGTCCTGTCTTGGACGGCCGACAACCCGGACGGCGCCATGATCTGGCTGATGCGCGACCCCAAGTCGGGGGAGTATGGCGCCAAGAAGTTCGAGACCGAGGACGGCGAGTTCACCGAGAAGGTCACGCCGTTCGGCGAGTGGGCGACGGTCAAGCCGGACTGGCTCGAGCACGGCACGGTCGTCGTGTGCCTCGGCAATACTGGCCGCGAGGACACGTTCCTGGGCAAGGACGGCGAAGGCGAGGTCAAGGGTATCTCCGCCTACCTCAACAAGCGGTTCTGGGAGATCCCGGGGCAGGCCGAGGTCTACGTGCAGGAGCTGCGTTCGACCAAGCGCGCGACGTGGCCCCGAAGCTTGGCCGAAGCCACCGGACCTGCGGTCGCCGGCAAGGCGGATCGTCGCTGGAACCGTCGCAAGATCCGAGGCGCCAAGCACTACCTGACCAACCTCGACCCCGACGAAGGCAGCGCGCCGCTGTCGTCGGGCACCGTGTGCCTCCGCGATGGAACCGAGATCGACTGGTTCCTCTGGCGCGGCGAGCGACCAAAGGTCCACTCGTACGCGCACCGTGAGGGCTACATCGCGGCCCTGTACCGCAACGAGCTCTACGACACGCAGCGGCACTTCGCGCACTTCCGCAGCTTCGGGGTCACCCAGACTGCCGTACGAGCCAACCTCACGCTCGTCGCTCGGCCGCCGCACACCGACGGGAGCTTCGGGGTCTACCCAGACACCGCCCGGAACGCCCTCAAGATCCAGGGCACCAAGCGCGCGGGTGAGCCGTTGCCCTGGGCCGACTGGGCGCAGGAGTTCGCCGAGGCCCTCCCGGCCGAGATCGCCGAGGCCGAGGTCAAGGCTCGCCCGTCCCGGCAAGGCACCCTTGCGGACACGACCTGGCGGAAGCGCCTTCAGGACCGCTTTGGTGCGCGCTGGAAGGCCCTGCGCTTTTTGGTGACCCCACGCGGCAAGCAGCGAGCGACGCCCACGGAAACGCCGGGTGGCCCGAAGCGTGGCGGCGGCGGTGGTGGTGGCGGTGGCGGCAAGAACGGCGCCGGTCCGGACATCACCGGAGGCACCGGCAAGCCTCGCGCCGCCTACAAGGCCAGTGCCACCGGTACCGAGCCCGCCGCCCCGGTGCGCCGACGCGGTGGACTCCCCGAGTTCGAGTGGACGACGCTCGAGTCGATCTCCGAGAACGGTGACGTCGCGGCGGTGTGGTGCCCACCCTCCGCCTCGAGCCCGCACGGCCTCGTGCAGCTCGCTCGCGACTTCTCGGCCATCCAAGAGGTGAAGAAGTACTGGCGCGACCAGTACCCCGACCACTTCGGCGAACGCATCGACCAGGTGATCGAAGACGTCTACGGCGAGGCCATGGTGGCCCGTCTCGCCCACTCCGAAGGGTTGGCCAGCGACCCGAAGTGGGGCCGCACCCGCGTCGACGCCGAGCTGCGAACCGGCGCCGCCCTCACGATGGCGGTGCTCGGGCTGCTGTCGGAGGACACCGTCATCTCGAACCGCCTGCGCGGCCTCGGCGTCCGGAGGAAGGCGTCCTAATGGCGAAGACGAAACACAACAACGGTCCGCGCTGGATCTTCGACGCGCTGCCCCCTTCGGGCGCTCGACGCGGCGGCGACCCCTCGGAGCACGCCTTCAAGCACGACCTCGGCACGTTCGTGCGGGAGGTGATCCAAAACGCCAACGACCAGGCCATCGATGCCCCGAGCGTGTCGCTCGACCTGATGGCGCTGAGTGGAAACGAGCTGGCCGCGTTCAAGGAAGCGATCGCCTGGGACACGCTCGAGCCCCATCTCCGAGGAGCTGCCCCGACGCGGGTCGGAAGGCGTGTCGGCGAGCATCTCGACGGCATGGCCGAATCCGACCGGCTCGTCGTGCTTCGCATCGCCGACCACAACACGGTCGGCTTGACGGGCGAAGAGGACACCGGCGAGTCGCACTTCCGTGCTCTGTGCAAGGACACGCTCTTCAGCCACAAGCGCTCCGAAAGCGCGGGCGGCAGCTACGGTCTGGGCAAGTCGGTGCTCTGGGCGTTCTCCGGTCTGTCGACCGTCGTCTTCTCGTCGGTGTTGCAGGAGGACCTCGAGGGACGAGTCTCTCCGAGACTCATCGGCCGGACGGAGCTCCCGTCCCACGTGGTCGGCGAAGACGGTTTCACCGGGTCGGGGTGGTTCGGCCGTCCCGTTCAGCTGTCCCACGGGTTCGAGCGCGCTGAGTCGGTTTGGAGCCGAGATGCCCGAGCACTGGCAAAGCAACTGGGGCTCCAGCGCAGCGGCAGCGCATCCGGCACTTCGATCTTGATCCTCGGATTCCGAGATCCGACCGGCGACAGTGACATGTCCGCCGGCGCGATTCGGAAGGCCATCCAGCATGCGGCGGCGCGCAACTTCTGGCCCGCGATGCAGTTCACGCAGCGTCGACTCGAGATCAACGTGGACGGTGTACCTGTGGACGCCACCGCGGCGCCCGATGCCCGTCCATTCGTGGAGTGTTGGAATGCGCGCGATCGTGCCGTCGAGCAGCTCGAGGCTCCTGGTGACGTCGTCGTTCGACCGATCAAGGTGCAACTTCCCCGTCGCCGTGACCGGAAGCGCGGTGCGGTGGGGCGCGTGGACTTGATCGTCCGGTTGGCGGACGAATCCTCGCGGGACGCCGTCGGGCAGGTCGCACTGTTTCGCGGCTCGGGCATGGTGGTCCGCTACCTGGACCAGTCGGCGCTCGCTGAGTCGCTCCGGAAGTTCCATGCCGTGCTCGCTTGCGGGACCGGGCGTAGCGAGGATCCGGACCCTAGCGACGAGGAGGTCGAGCATTTCCTCCGCGCAGCCGAGCCTCCCGGCCACGACGATTGGCAGAACACCGCGGCGGTGAAGGATGCGTACGTCAAGGGCTACGGCAAGGCGCTCCAACGCCTGAAGGACCAAGTTCTGCACGAGCTCCGCGAAGCACTGGCTCCGTCGATGGGACAGGCCATCGAGGGTCCTGATCGCCTCCGAAAGCGCTTCCCCATCGGGACCAAGGGAGGTGACGGCGGTGCACCGAGTGCCTTCCTCTTCGATGGACTCGAGGCCAGCTTCGATGGCGAACGCTGGGAGTTTCGTGGCGCACTCCGGCCCGCCACGCCAGGTCGACCCTGGCGAGCGACGATCCGGTTGCACGAGCTCGGCGAGGATGGACGGGCGGTAGCCGCAGTGCCGGTCGCCACGGCCGACACCGAAGGTGGTGTCAATCACGTCTCGAGTGACGGCGTCGTAGAGGTCACTGCCGCACAGGGCGTCGACGAAGTTGCATTCCACGGCCGCAGCGTTCCCCAGACGTTGTCTGCCCGAGAGCCGGCAGAGCTCGGCGTCGAGGTTGTCGGTCGTCTCGAGGCCCAGGAGGTTGTCCAGTGAGCGACGTCAGGATCAAGCGGGGACGGTTTCTCCCCTATCCCTACAGTCGGTTCGGGCTCACCTGCGAGCTTCGGAAGGTCGATGTCGATGGGCATGCCGCGGACCAGGGCTTTGATCGTGACGCGCACCTGATCGATCTTCGGGGTTCGTGGTCGGTGGCGAAGCTGACCTTCGCGCTCTCCTGTCGCGAGGGGCTCCTGGCCGAGCTCCTCCCGCCCGACGAGCACGCGGCGCCTCCCGTAGTCGCCACGTTGGCGTTGCGATGCGGCCCGACGCGGCTCCGTCGAGGTGTTCGGACTCCACTCCGCGGTGGCGCAGAGGCGTTGGTGGTCCTCGAGGTCGAGCGAGACGAGCTCTCCGGTCACGCGGAGATCCAGCCGTTCCTCATCCGGACGGCGGATGCGGCCCCCGACACTTCCGGGTTCGCAGCGACGTCCGGTTGCAGGCTCGCAAGTGGCCGGACCTGGACGCTCCGCGTCGACCTGGCACGCCCCCCGACGGGTCGCCACCTCGAGATCCAGTACAAGCACTTCAGCCAGGACCCCGCCATCCCCGCGGCCGAACGCAAGGCCATGTGGAGGCTCGACGCGGCGATGGAGTCGCCCGTTCTGTGGCTCAATCAGGACTACTCGACGATCGCGGAGGTGCTCAATCACGACGGCAACCGTGGCCGACGTGCGTACCTGCGCGAGGTCGTGTTCGATCGGATCACGTCCTCCGTTTGGCCCCGGCTCTTCGTCATCGCGGCCGAAAGCGTCATCAAGACCGGTGAGGCCACCTACGGTTGGGAGGAGTCGGTCCTGGACCAGCTACTGCCCGACCTGTACCCGAGTGCGCCGACCCAGGCCGGTCGGATCGAGAGACTCCGGCAGGAGTTCGACGAGCTTCCTGGCCTGCTTGGCCGGTTGGACGCCGTGCTTCAGACCCGCGACGACGGGGTCGCACACCTCATTCGGCTGGTGGAGGCGAAATGACGGCTCAACTACTGCGACTCGTGCACAGCGGGCGCCGGCTCGTGACGCCGGAGCTCGGACGCGGCGAGGTCCAGCGCTACGCAGAAGAAGCGTACCGAGGTTACGTCGAACCCATGGCACGGGACATCGAGCTGGCTAGCCTCGACGACGCGGTCGACACGTTGCTGGCGGCGACCCGCCCATTCGAGCCTGCGGAAATCGACGCCACTG
>Ga0207422_1004900_pt1 | contig 10330 bp, 8 predicted proteins | sample MarCyaLeptolynsp_FD_187757 | JGI IMG/M metagenome (GOLD analysis project Ga0207422, IMG submission 187757) | Marine cyanobacterial communities from Panama - species 1 Leptolyngbya sp. (SPAdes) | ecosystem: Environmental > Aquatic > Marine > Unclassified | place: Panama: Panama City | collected... | reverse complement strand
GCGCCAATAATTACGAAATGCGAGTTATCGGGTGGATTCGTTAAATCGCAACATCTGCGTAAAAGTCTCGCGATAAACCGGCTGCAAGACGCGCCGAATCGTTGAACGGCGGCTTAACGGCACCCCGAAAATAGGTCTGAACGAGCCGTTTCCACGTGGTTTCCGGGGATTTACCCTGTTTTTGCGCAAGTGCGACAAAGTGCTTGGTCCCATACGCGACATGACGAATCTCATCGTCAAGGATTCGCGCAAGAATCTTTGCACCGCGCTCGTCCCCGATCGCTTTGACGCGCTCAAGTGTGGCGGGAGTCACGTCCAGGCCGCGCGCTTCCAGCACCATCGGAACGATTGCCAGGCGCGCCGCAACATCGTGGCGCGTTTCGTGCGCCGCCTGCCACAACCCGCCATGCGCGGGCAAAGCGCCATAATGGCTGCCATGCGCTTCGAGTTTGCGCGCCAGCAATGCGAAATGCATCGCTTCGTCCGCCGCGACATCAAGAAAGTCTGAGACGAACTCCTCTCCCATCTGTTCGCCAAACCGCCCCGCCATGTCGAGCGCGAGATCGATTGCCACGAATTCGATGTGAGCAAGCGAGTGCCACAGCGCGATCCGCGACCGCTCAGACCCGGCCTTGCCTCGTTTGGGCATCTTGTTGGGGGGCAGCAATTCCGGACGATCGGGACGAGCCGGTTCGTCGGGCATCGCTTCGTCGAACCGCCAGGCCAATTCGCCCTTGCGCCATTGGCGCACCAATCGGCGCGTCGCGAAGCACTTGGCCCGTGGCTCGCCGGTCAGAAGCGCGTCACGAATTGCAGAAGCGACGGATTGCATCGCAGTTAGAGCGCCTGGGCTGCTGCCAGCACTTCGTCCGCGTGGTCTTTGACTTTCACCTTGCGCCAGATCTGCGCAATCTTGCCATCGGCGCCGACCAGATAGGTCGATCGAACCATGCCCATAAAGGTCTTGCCGTACATCTTCTTCTCGGCCCAGACGCCAAGCGCGTCAGACAATCCACCTTCTTCAGCATCAGTCGCCAGTGGGGTTGTGAGGTCGTGCTTGGCGATGAAGTTCAAATGTTTCTTGGCGCTGTCCTTGCTCACGCCAAGCAGTTCGACACCCGCGGCATCGAACTGAGCCTTGAGCGCTGTGAAATCCTTTGCCTCGGTGGTGCAACCCGGCGTGTTGTCCTTGGGGTAGAAGAAGATGACCAGCTTCTTGCCCAGATAGTCGGAGGCTTTGACGCTGCCGCCATCGGGCGTGCCCATGGCGATGTCAGGAAGCGCATCGCCAATCTCGGGAACATTACTCATCATTCAATCTCCAATTGCTGTTCGAACACCGCCGCCCAAACTTGCGCGACGCTTTGCCGGGCAATTGTGAGTTTTTCCAGCAGTTCTGCGAGAGAATCTGCCTCGCACGATCTTGCCAGCTGCTGTGCCGATGCCGGGTGCGGCGCCCGGTTCAACGGAGCGAGCAATCTTCCTGCGATCAGCATCCGGGTCATCAAAGCGTGTGCACGGATTAGGTTCTCGGGAACGAGGTCGGCGGCAATCAGCGCTGTAAGCGCATCACCCAGATCAGGCGCAATGATGTCCGGCGATCGATGACCATGCTCAAGCTGGAGGAAATGGATCACAAATTCGAGATCGACCAAGCCGCCGCGTTGCAGCTTCACGTCGAGCGCGCCGGAAGGCGGTTTGTGCTGCGCCATTTCCGAGCGCATCTTGAGTACGTCCTTGCGCAAGGCGGTCCGATCACGAAATGCGCCCAGCACCGCGCCAATCTCCTGCTCAAGCCGTGTGCGGGCGGAGCCTGAACCAAGAAGTGCTCGGGCTCTCGTGAGCGCCATATGCTCCCACGTCCAGGCGGATTCGCGCTGATACTTTGCAAAGGCGTCGACCGAAACGGCCAAGGGCCCCTGATTGCCTTGCGGGCGCAGCCGAGTGTCAACCTCATACAAGTCGCCCTGCGCGGTGGGGACGGAAAGGGCACCGCTGACCCGCTGCGCCAAGCGATTGAAATACATCGTCGCGCTGAGCGGGCGTGCGCCATCCGATTGCGCGTCGAAACTGCCGGTAAACAGAAAGACAAGGTCGAGATCCGATGCATGGGTCAGAACACCGCCGCCGAGCCGCCCGAGCCCCAGCGCAAGCAATTCAGCGCCTTCAATCTGCCCATGCGCAGCAGCAAATTCCTGCGCTGTCGCCTGCGTCGCCACATGAATCCCCGCTTCAGCGGCGCGCGACAGAGCACGGCCGATGTCGAGTGGGTCGTGCCGCCCCTCGATGAGTTGGACACCCAGGGCAAAGCGCAATTCGCTGGTCACCACGCGGATCGAATCCAGCTGCGCCTCGTAATCATCGCGTTGCGCAAGCTCCCGCATCCGGGCGGCGATCTCATCGACCGATCCCGGAAGATCGAGCGCGCTGCGATCAATCAACGCGTCGAGCAATTCGGGCCGGCGCCCCAACTCATCAGCCAGTGTCGGCGCCATCGTCAGCGTTGAGACTAGCCGTTTGAGCAGGCCAGGTCGCGCGTCGAGCAAGTGGAACAGGTTGATCGCCGAGGAGGCCTTTTCGAGCATGCTCTCCCACCGCGCCATCGCCCGGATCGGGTCTGACGCTTCGGTCAATGCATCAAGCAGGACCGGCTGAATCGCATCAAAGGCTTCGAGCGCCTGCGGCGTGCGGAGCGATTGATAGCGACCGTCCCGCCAGCCGAGGATCCGTCGTTCCAGCTGGCCGCGCAATCCCGCGACGGGTTCGGATGGCGCTGGCACCGCTGGCGCAGGCTGACCAGTCGCGACCGGGCGGGCATCCTCTTCTCCAATCAGTTGATCATAGCTGCGCCCCACCCGCTCTGTGAGGTCGCGCAATTCGCTGACCAAAGCATCGCCATCGCGCAATCCGTCGAGCCGAGCGACGGCATCCAGCGCATCCCCTTGAGGGAGGCTGTGCGTCTGGCGATCGTGGATCATCTGCAAGCGGTGTTCGAGCGTGCGCAGGCGATCGTAGCAAAGGCCCAGCTCGTCTGCGTCCTCGCGAGGGATCAGGCTGGATTCTGCCAATGCGTCCAGCGCAGCTCTTGTGCCACGGACTCGCAGACTCGGATCGCGCCCGCCATGGATCAATTGGTGTGTCTGCGCGAAGAACTCGATCTCACGGATGCCGCCGCGACCACGTTTGAGATCAAATCCCGGGCCCGGCTCTTGCAGCCCATCATAATTGAGGCGGATCTGAGCGGTGAGCCGGCGAATCTCCGCCACCGCACCGAAATCGAGATTGGATCGCCACACGAATGACTTGATCGCTTCGAGGAATTGCTCACCCGCAGCAACATCACCCGCGGCGGCGCGGGCGCGAACAAAGGCTGCACGTTCCCACGCCAGCGCTGAGCTTTCGTAGTGTGCTTGCGCCGATGAGAGCGAGATGGCGGGCGGTGAGACTTCACTCGATGGCCGCAGCCGCAAATCGACACGAAACACGAAGCCGTCAGCGGTGTTCTCGGACAGCAATTTGACGACATGCTGCGCATAGCGGCGCGCCGCTTCTCCCGGTTCGTCCTTTTCCCGGCGCGGCAATGTGTCGGGATCGAACAGCAGGATGGGGTCGATATCCGACGAATAATTGAGCTCACGCGCGCCCTGTTTGCCCAGCGCTAGCGCGACCATGCCTGCGGATTCCGCGCCATCAACGCGCTTGGCAATCGCATCAGCGATGGCGCGATCAAGCGAGCGGTCCGCACAATCCGACAGCGCGGTGACAATCTGCCGCAGATCAAGAGCGCCAGCGAGATCGCCGATTGCCAGCGCGGTCGACAGCGCCACACGCTCGCGCCGCAAGGCCACCGCAAGGTCGGTTTCGCGCGTGCCGATTTGCTGCACCCAAGCCAGTGCGGCGTCTATCTCACCCTGCTCGAGCAGGTGAGCAAGGTCAGGCATGCGGTCTAGCGACCGGGCCAGGAACGGAGCTTCCGCTCGTGCCCTGGCGATCGAGCCATCCCAATCGACTGCCTTCTCCTCTGCCATGGCTTCCTCTTGACCGCGCTTTCGCATCCCCGCAAGACGGGGCGCAGTTTGAGATGAGAGGATTTACCCCATGAACACCCGCTTATTGGGTCTGGCTGGCCTCGCCGCCGGCGCTTTGGCACTTGCAGGCTGCGACGGCATGCTTGGCGGTGGTGACACAGTTGAGCTTGACGTTCCCGAAGTGGAAGCTGGAGATATCACTGAAGCCACATTGGTCGACATAACCCGAGAAATGTCTGGCGATGACTTTGAAGGGCGCATGCCCGGCACAGCTGGCGGCGCAAAGACTGTTGCCTATCTGGTCGAGAAGTTTGAGGCCGCTGGCCTTTCACCAGGCAATGGCGACAGCTGGGTCCAGGACGTGCCATTGATCGAGATCGGTGGATCCAATTTCGCTCCGCTGACGGTTACCAATGGCGAAACTGACCTGGTCTATGACTTCGGGGCCGAATGGGTCGGTGTCACCTACAAGGAAGAAGAAAGCATCCAGCTGGCAAACAGCGAAATGGTGTTTGTCGGATATGGCATCAACGCACCTGAGCGCGGCTGGAACGATTATGAGGGTGTCGACGTGACCGGCAAGACCGTGGTCATGTTGGTCAACGATCCTGACTGGCAGAACGAGGATCTGGAAGGCACCTTCAACGGTCGCGCGATGACCTATTACGGGCGCTGGACCTACAAATTTGAAGAAGCCGGCCGTCAAGGCGCAGCAGCGGCCCTGATCATCCATGACACCGAACCAGCGAGCTATGGCTGGAATGTCGTCGAAAGCTCGTGGTCTGGCACCCAATCCTATGCTTCGCGGGGCGACAGCGCGCCACCGATGACGAGCATGAATGGATGGATCCAAAAGGATGTAGCGCGCGAGATTCTTGCCGCCGCGGGCCAGGATCTTACCAGTTTGACGGCAGCCGCGCAGTCCGAAGACTTCGAAGCGGTTGAGCTTGGTCTCAACGCGTCGACAAGCTTTGAGAACAGCTTCCGCAACTTTACCTCACAAAACGTGATCGGCATCTTGCCGGGCAGCGAAGCGCCCGATGAGTATGTCTTCCACACTGCGCACTGGGATCACCTCGGCCGTTGTACCCCAGCACCCGATGGTGACGACATCTGCAATGGCGCGATCGACAACGCCACAGGCACATCGGCGATCATTGCCATCGCAGAGGCACACGCCAAAGCGGGAGCGCCACGTCGCAGTCTGGTCTTCCTGGCCGTGACAGCTGAGGAATCGGGCCTGCTGGGAGCCGATTACTACGCTGCGAACCCGATTTATCCGCTCGATCAGACGGTCAGCGGCATCAACATCGATGCTCTCCAAATGACCGGTCCGGCGAATGACATCACAGTCGTCGGCCTAGGCAAGTCGCAGCTTGATCAGTTCCTCGATGCGGGACTGGCCGCGGTTGATCGCACGGCTACGCCCAACCCGGCACCAGAGGCGGGGTATTACTATCGCTCGGATCACTTTGCCTTCGCAAAGCGCGGCGTGCCAATGCTTTACCTCACAGGTGGACGCGATCTTGTTGATGGCGGCACCGCAGCGGGCGATGCCTATGCCGAGGATTATCGCGTCAACAAATACCACGCGCCCAAGGACGAGTTCGACGAGAATTGGGTCTGGACCGGTGCGATGGCCGATGTTGGCCTGTTCTATCGTTTGAGCCGGATGATGGCGATGAGCACCAGCTGGCCCAACTGGAATGAAGGCGACGAATTCCGCGCCACGCGGGATGAGAGTTGCGCCAGCGCCGACACCGGCTGCTGATCGCTTCGCGCTGACGTTACGAAAGCCGGTTCATGGCTGTCTTGATGCCTCCCGAATGGGCGCTGCAAGATTGGCTGTGGATCGGCTTTCCGCATCTGGCCGAGGAATGGCCCGGCGTGCTCGAGCCAGCGCAGGAGCAGATCGCTGCATTCGCCAATGCGGTCGCCGAGAGCGGTCAGGAGGTGCGACTGATCGTGCGCGACCAGGCCAATAGTTCGCGCGCCCGGCAATTGGTCAGCGCGGCGGTCACAATCGAACAGCGTCGCTTTGGTGATATCTGGCTTCGCGATACCGGTCCCTTGATCGTGCGCAATGGCGAGCGGCGCGAAGCAAGGCGCTTTGGCTTCAATGGCTGGGGCGGCAAATACGAGATGGCCGGGGATGAGGAAATCGGAGCAGAGATCGCGCGTGGGGCTGGCTTGCCGGTGCAGACCGACAATATGGTGCTGGAAGGCGGCGCGATTGACGGCGACGGGACAGGCCTGGTGGCGACGACCGAGCAATGCCTGCTCAACCCAAACCGCAATCCGGACATGAGTCGCGAGGCGATTGAGAGCAGGCTTCAGTCCATGCTTGGCTTTGATCGCGTGCTATGGCTCGGCGATGGACTGATAAACGACCACACCGATGGCCATATCGACAATCTCGCGCGGTTCGTTGCGCCCAATCGCATGCTCGTGCCTGAGGCGAGCGGAGCGGATGATCCCAACGCGGCGATCTATGCCGATGCCAAACGGCGTATCGAGCAATTTGGGGTTGAGGCAGTGACCATTCCTTCGCCCGGCATGATTCTTCGCGACGGCGAGATCGAACCGGCGAGCTATGCCAATTTTGCGATCACAAGCCATTGCGTGGTCGTTCCGACCTTTGGCTCTCCGCATGACGGGGACGGAGTCGCAGCGATTGCCGCGCTCTTCCCTGATCGCGAAACGATCGGCTTGCCTGCTGATGCCGTCCTTGCCGGCGGCGGCGGTTTCCATTGCGCCAGCCAGCAAATGCCGGCCCACTAGGCCAGAGTTAACGCTTCATTAGGACATTGCCGCGATCCTTTGCCCCATGAGCAAGGTCATCGCCCTTACCCGCACTGTGCAACACGCAGCCCTCGATCGTTCGCACGATATTGCCCGGGGCATGATTGTGACCGGCTGTGCAGCGGCTCTGATCCTGGCAGGCCAGCCCCTGCCATTCTGACGCGCCTTTCCCGCGCGTAACCTTCCCGATCATTTCAGCGAACTCTCTCTAGACCCTTTCGTCTGGGAGAATGCCCGTGATCAAATCGATGACCGCCCTGTTGCTTGGCTGGCTAGCTCTTGCCGGGGCTGCGGCGATAGCCCCTGACGTGTCGCGGGCGCAAAGCGGCGCTGCGCAATCACCTGACAGCGAGCCGGTTTTGCTCGAGCTGTTCACCAGTCAGGGCTGCTCATCGTGCCCGCCGGCTGACCGCTTGGCAGCTCGCCTTGCCCAGGAACCTGGGCTGGTCGTGATTTCCCGTCCTGTGACCTATTGGGATCGGCTCGGCTGGAAGGATACTCTGGCGCGCGAAGAGAATACCGATCTTCAACGCACCTATGCCAAGCGCAATCTCGAAGGACGCAACGGGGTCTACACACCGCAGATCGTCACCGATGGCATGTTTGGCGCGGTCGGATCGCGCGAACGGCAAGTGCGCGACCAGATTGCTCGCGCCCGGCCGCAGCGCAGCGCAATCATCCGCATTCAGCATGGCGAGAATGGCGACATCGGGATTGGGATTGGCGGCAGCACCAGCAGGCGCGCCGAGCTGGTGCTGATGGCGGTTTCGAGCCACGAAAAGGTGCAGATTGGCCGCGGCGAAAACCGTGGTCGCAGCATCGGCTACACCAATGTGCTGCTGAGCGAGACTGTGATTGGCGGCTGGGAAGGGGGCAAAGGAAGCCACCTCTTGCGCGCCAACATGCTGCAATATCCGGGCGCGGATCGCTTCGCTGTGATCCTGCGTGTACCGGGCGGCGGGGACGTTCTCGCCGCACGCTGGATCACCTAGTCGATCAGCTTGATCAAAGCGGCCAAAGCCGCCGCTGCCAGCACGATCGCAACGAAGCTGCGCCACAATCGATCGCTGACCTTTCCGAAGGCGAGCGAGCCGATCCAATTGCCAAGCAGGACTAGCGGAAACAGCCCGAGGCCAAGCCACAAAGTGCGCGATTCGAGCACGCCAATCGCCGCGCCTGAGCCGATTCCAGCAATCGCTGCCACGCCGAACACACCGATCATCGAAGCGCGCGCGGTCTGACGGGGAATGTCGCGCCCGACATAATAGGGGACGACCGGCGGCCCAGGCATCGCGGCAAAGCCTGTAAGGATGCCGGCGGACAGGCCTGTGAGCCCGGTCGTCACCGGACCCGGTATGTGCGCCTGGCGCTGGGGGAGCAGGATCGCGAAGAAGGCCGAAAGCGCGACCAGCGCGATTAGAAGCCGCGCAAGACCTTGCGGCGTTGCTGCGAGCAGCATCAATCCCGGTGCGGTCGCGATCACCACCAGAATGCTGATCGTCAGCGCAGACCGTTCGGCTTCGCGCAGGATGTAACGGATCTCGCTCAATGCCAGCAGACCAGCCATGACATTGATCGCCAGCACGGCCTGGACCGGTGTCAGTGCGAGCGCGAGGATCGGCACCAGCAGGATGCCAAAGCCAAACCCGGTCAGCCCGCGGATGAAGGCTGCGCCAAAGGTAGCCACAACCGCAATCGCGATCTGCGTCGCGCTGAAACCAGCGAGCAGGTCCAAAGGGCTAGGCCCTCAGATCAGGCGGTGTGGCGGCAGAAGTGAGCTGCGCGATCGCGTCATCGACTGACAGGATCTGCTGTTCTTTTTCGCCCAGGGTCCGCATCGCGACTGTGCCCTCTTCAGCCTCACGCTTGCCGACCACCAACAGATGCGGAACCTTGGCCAGCGAATGCTCGCGGATCTTGTAATTGATCTTCTCGTTGCGAAGGTCCGAACTGGCGCGCAGGCCCGCTGCTTCCAGCTTGGCTTCGATCTCCTGCGCATAGCCATCCACGTCGGAGACGATCGGCGCGACCACGGCCTGCATCGGCGAGAGCCAGACCGGCAAACGACCAGCATAATGCTCGATCAGGATACCGATAAAGCGCTCATACGAGCCGAAAATCGCGCGGTGCAGCATGACCGGGCGATGCTTCTCGCCATCCTCGCCAATATAGGTCGCGTCGAGGCGATCGGGCAGCACGCGATCGGATTGGATCGTGCCGACCTGCCAGGTGCGACCAATTGCGTCGGTCAGGTGCCATTCGAGCTTGGGAGCGTAGAACGCGCCTTCGCCCGGAAGCTCTTCCCAGCCGAATTCCTCATTGGCCATTCCGGCTTGGACCACGGCATCGCGCAGCTCCTGCTCGGCCTTGTCCCAATCCTCTTCGGATCCGAACCGTTTCTCGGGACGCAGCGCGAGCTTGATTTCGTATTTGAAGCCGAAATCCTTGTAGACGCCGTCGGCCAGCTTGCAGAAGCGCTGAACCTCTTCGACGACCTGATCTTCGGTGCAAAAGATATGCGCATCGTCCTGCGTGAACTGGCGCACCCGCATCAGCCCGTGCAGTGCGCCATGCGGCTCGTTGCGGTGGCAGCACCCCATCTCGCCCAGCCGGATCGGCAGATCGCGATAGGAGGTGATGCCCTGCTTGAACACCAGCACGTGGGCAGGACAGTTCATCGGTTTGATCGCCATCCAGTCGGCATCAGCGGCGACCTTGGGGGCTGCCACGCCGCTATCTTCATCGACGTCAGGAACGATGTCAGGAACGGCAAACATGTTCTCGGCATATTTGCCCCAGTGGCCGGATTGCTCCCACTGGCGCACATCCATCACTTGCGGCGTCTTGATCTCACGATAGCCGCCGCCATCCATCTTGCGACGCATATAGGCCTCGAGCTCGCGCCAGATGCGATAGCCCTTGGGGTGCCAGAATACACTGCCATGCGCCTCTTCCTGCAAGTGGAACAGATCCATCTCGCGGCCGAGCTTGCGGTGATCGCGCTTGGCCGCTTCTTCCAGGCGGTGGAGGTGAGCGTTGAGCTGCTTCTTGTTGAGCCAGCCAGTGCCATAGATGCGCGTCAGCTGCGCATTGCGCTGGTCGCCGCGCCAATAAGCACCAGCCACCCGCATCAGCTTGAATGCTTGCGGATCAAGCTTGCCTGTCGAGGCGAGGTGTGGGCCGCGACACATGTCGAGCCAGTCATCGCCCGACCAATAGACTGTCAGCTCTTCGTCCTCGGGCAATTCCTTGGCCCATTCGGCCTTGAAGGCCTCACCTTCGCTGTCCCATTTCTCGATCAGCTGCTGGCGCGACCACACTTCGCGGCGCAGCGGTTTGTCAGCCTTGATGATCTCGCGCATCTTCTCTTCGATCGCGGGAAGATCATCCATGCTGAAGGGATCGCGATCGGCGGGCGCCATCACATCGTAATAGAAGCCGTCATCGGTCGCCGGACCGAAAGTGATTTGCGTGCCGGGCCACAAAGCCTGCACGGCCTC
>Ga0207422_1004896_pt1 | contig 10336 bp, 6 predicted proteins | sample MarCyaLeptolynsp_FD_187757 | JGI IMG/M metagenome (GOLD analysis project Ga0207422, IMG submission 187757) | Marine cyanobacterial communities from Panama - species 1 Leptolyngbya sp. (SPAdes) | ecosystem: Environmental > Aquatic > Marine > Unclassified | place: Panama: Panama City | collected... | reverse complement strand
TCTGAAACCTCAATATGCGGAAGAATTGGTGCAAATTGAGGTTTCAGAACAAGGCCTGCCCATCAGTCTGGCAAATGAATTTGTCATTCCGGGCCTGGTGGAATCACTGCAGTACTATGGCGGCTGGGCAACAAAAATCAATGGAACGACCCTTAACAGCTCTGTGCCGGATATGCGCGGCCCTGATGCTTTTGGCCCGCCTTATCTTGCCTACTCTTTGCGTGAACCAATTGGTGTCGTGGGCGGCATTGTTCCCTGGAATTTCCCGTTGATCATGGTGGTTGCCAAACTGGCACCGGCATTGGCCGCTGGATGCACCTGCGTGATTAAACTATCTGAACTTGCGCCACTTGCATGTCTGCGTCTGGGTGAATTATTTGCGGAAGCTGGTTTCCCGGATGGTGTGGTGAATTTGATCCCGGGCTATGGTGCCCGCGCCGGTGCAAGGCTTGCGGCTCATCCGGATGTTGACAAAATCACCTTCACAGGATCAACAGCAACCGGTCGTCAGATCGCAACAACTGCGGCACAATCCAACTTCAAAAAAGTATCGCTGGAAATGGGCGGTAAATCACCCATCATTATATGCGATGATGCCAACCTTGAAGGCGCGATCGATGCAGCCGCAGAAGGCATCTTCATGAATACTGGTCAGATTTGTTTTGCCGGCACCCGTGTCCTGGCCCAAAAAGGCATCTTCGATGATATTGTCGCAGGACTTGTTGAACGGGCAAAAGCACTGAAAATTGGCAATGGCATGAATCCAGATGTTGAAATGGGGCCTCTGATTTCAGGCTTGCAGAAACAGCGCGTTATGTCGTTCTTCGAAAATAAAACAAGTGGTGTCTCCATCGAAACAGGTGGCAATTCTTGGGGAAGCGAAGGTTATTTTGTGGAGCCGACAATCGCGGTGAGCGACAATGCATCATCCCAATTCATGCAGGAAGAGATTTTCGGGCCAGTACTGACCTGTATGCCTTTTGAAACACTGGATGATGCCATATCCGTTGCGAATAATGGTGATTATGGTCTTTCGTCCAACGTTTGGACATCTAACCTGTCAAAGGCGCACGGATTGGCCGCAGAAATCCATTCCGGAAGCGTATTTATTAACTGTCACAGCCTGATTGATGAAGGCATGCCATTTGGCGGTTATAAACAATCTGGCTGGGGCCGGGAAGGCGGCTTGGATGGTGTATTATCCTATATGGAAACCAAAGCCGTCATGGCAGCTTTTGACTAGAACCCGCTACTTGTAACGTAAATCGATCTCGTGAATAATCTTAAAGATATTCAGCAGAAGTGATCGTTGATCTATGACCCTCAAACCCATAGATCAACGATCAACTCCACTTGACTAAAATCTTCCCCAGGCACCATCATTTCTTTTCTTTTTCCTCTTGTATATCTGGTGGAATGCCAGATAGCATATGGGGCATATTTGTACTCTCACATATGAGCAAGAAAGAATTTACATTGTCATCTTGACCTATGAGGGCCAGCAAACTAATATACTAGTATGTCATATGTTAATTTAAGGATATTTTTAAATGGCCAATAATACTAAAGCCACGGTTTCAGAAGGCTCGAAATGGCTTTTATTCCTCAAGCGCGATTGTGAGACGTGTGATTTGGTGCGTCCTGTTATTGGGGCTTTGTTGTCTTCGGGGTTGGCTGTTGATGTTTTTGTTCAGGATTATCCTGAGAGTTATGCTGATTTTGATCCCGTTGATGATACGTCTTTGAAGCAGTCCTTTCTGAATGATATTGAGGTAACACCGACGCTGGTCCGTCTGGATGATCAGGGCAAAGAAGTGGCCCGGGTAGAAAGCTGGTTCCGTGAGGAATGGCGGGATCTGTTACAGATGCCGGATCTGGGTGAAGAACTGCCCGCCATGCGGCCGGGATGTGGCTCCAAAAGCCGCGAGCCGGGTGTTCATGAAAAACTGGTGGCCCAGTATGGCGATAGTGGCATTGCCGCCCGCGAGATCGAAGTGGGCAAATGGGATGATGAAATGGAAGCCTGCTTTGAGCGGGGCTGGACCGATGGCCTGCCGGTGATCCCGCCCACCGATGAGCGTATCATCCGCATGTTATCGGGTACCCGCCGGGATCCTAAGGAAGTGATTGGCAAGGTGCCGCCAAACCTGGCGCCCATCACAGTGGAAAAAGTCGCCATCAATGCGGTGATGGCTGGCTGTAAACCGGAATATCTGCCGGTGGTGATTGCCGCCCTGGAAGCGGCCCTTGAGCCGATCTTCACCATGCATGGGTTGTTATGTACCACCTGTTTTTCCAGTCCGGTGATTGTGGTCAATGGCCCCATTGCCAAATCCATCGGCATGAACTGGGGCATGAATGTATTGGGTCAGGGCAACCGGGCCAATGCCACCATCGGCCGGGCCCTGAACCTGATCATCCGGAATGTGGGCGGCGGGGTGCCCGGGGACCTGGATCGTTCCACCTTGGGCGGGCCCGGGAAATATACCTTCTGTTTTGCCGAAGATGAGACAGATCCCACATGGGAATCTCTGTCGGTTCAGCGGGGCTTTGAGGCGGGCCAGAATACCGTGACCCTGTTCCAGGGGGACGGTATTCAGGGCTTTATTGATCAACGGTCCAATACCCCGGAACAAATGGTCAAATCCCTGGCCTCAGGCCTGTTGGCTGTGGGCCATCCCAAGCTGGCGGAATTTACCAATGCCATGCTGGTTCTGTCGCCGGAACATTACGGTATCTTCCGGGATGCCGGATGGGACCGGGCCAAAATCACTGAAGAATTACATGCCCTGATGCGTCGTCCCGGCTCAGAACTTGTTTATGGGGCCCAGGGCGTTGGCGAAGGTATCAAACCGGGCCGTGAAGATGAACTGGTCAATAAATTCTGGCCGGAAGGATTATTGATTGTCAAAGCCGGTGGTCAGGCGGGTCTTTATTCCGCCATTTGTGCCGGTTGGACCGGGGGTCGCTTCCGGGCTGAATCCCAGGCCGTTACAAAGGAGATTACATTATGACACTTGCTGTTCTCAGAGATCCCACAGCGGAAACATCCCCCACCAAACGTCAACGCAAAACCCCGCCCGAAACATTGGATGGCAAGACGGTGGCTTTGTTGGACATTGGCAAGATGCGGGGTGATGAATTTGTCGACCGTCTGGAAGTTTTATTTACCGAAAAAGGTATCAAAACCAAACGTTATAAAAAACCCACCAATACCCGCACGGCCCCGCAGGAGACCATTCAGGATATTGTCAGTTCCACTGATGTGGTGGTCATTGCCCTGTCGGATTGTGGTTCCTGTACATCCTGTTCCACTCATGACTTGAATGATCTGGATCAGCTGGGCATTCCCGGGGTCAGTATTCTGACGGAAGAGTTCCGAACTGCCTTTGCCGGACAGAGTGAGAAGATCGGCTTTGCCGGGGCGTCCATTTATACCCCGCATCCCATGCAGAATAAAACCACCGCAGAACTTCATGAGTTCGCCGATAACATCTTCGATGAAATCATCACATCAATTACAAAACAAGCTGCTTAAAAGATAATACAAAATGAATAATCATTCTTCCGTTATGGTCAATGCAGGGTTCTTCCTGAATTTTGCCCGCATAATAGTGATTATAATTTCTCTTATTGCAGCAAATGAACTAGGCTTGTTTTAATTTTACGATCTGGGGTATGGGACGGAGTAGACTTAATGGTTAAATCGCAAAAAAATAATACCTTCAATATCACCAGGAACTTATTTGGTCATATGATTATAGTGGCCAGTTTTCTGCTCACAGGTTGTAATGAAAATTCTGCACCGGAGAAAATGGTATCTGCTCAATCGCAAGATACACTTCTATTTGGAGGCCCGATCTATACAGGAGATGACGAAAATCCATTAGTGGAAGCGTTGCTGATCAGAAAAGATAAAATTGCGTTTGTCGGCACCGAGCATAAAGCGCGATCATTGGCGAAAGAAGGCCTAAAAGAAATAAACCTTGATGGTGCGGCTGCGTTTCCAGGGTTTGCGGATTCTCATGTCCATCTGTTAGGTATTGGCAATCGTGAGATAGAATTTGATTTATCAGATGTTTCTTCGATCGCGGAAATGAAAACCAGAGTAGCAGCGGAAGTAGCCAAATTACCAAAAGGGGAAACTTTATTTGGCGACGGTTGGATAGAAACCCATTGGCCAGAAAAAAGGATGCCTACCCGCTATGATCTGGATGAAGTCTCCCCTGATCATCCTGTTATGCTGGGCAGAGTTGATGGGCATATGATGTTGTTTAATTCTCTGGCTTTGGAACTCAGCAATGTGGATTCCACAACCGTTTCGCCAGAAGGCGGGAAAATTGTTAAAGGACCAGATGGTCAACCAAACGGACATATGCTGAACAACGCAATGGCCTTCGGTGACAAACTGATGCCGGTACAATCTTTAGACCAGATGAAGGAGGCTATGGCCGCTGGCGCAGAAGTGATGGCCCGAAAATGCTGGACATCCGTACATAATATGTCCGTTGGCATGAACAGGTTGCCTCTGTTTAAGGAACTGGCCAAAGAAGGCCGATTACCCATCAGGGTTTATAATGCGCTAGGTGCGACTGCGGACAATTTGGCTTTTACAAAGCTGGAACCCGAAATTGACTCTGATCTCCAAATAGTGCGTACAAGATCGGTAAAGCTGTTTGCCGATGGTTCATTGGGGGCGCGGGGAGCGGCTCTTTTCGAACCCTACAGTGATATGTCGGACAGCAACGGTTTGATGTTAATGGATGAAGAGCGTGTAATGCCCTTTTTGGAACATGCGCTTAAATCCGGCATTCAGGTGACGACCCATGCCATCGGACCCAGGGCAAATCGTCTGGTATTGGACTGGTATGAAAGGGCTTTCAATAGTGTACCCGTTGAGGAAAGGGCAGTGAAAGAACCTCGCTGGCGTATTGAACATGCTCAGATCATTCATCCTGATGACATCAAAAGGTTTGCTGCATTGGGTGTCATTCCTTCCATGCAGCCGTCCCATGCCATCGGCGATTTTCATTTTGCGCCAAAACGCCTTGGCAAAGAGCGCCTAAAGGGGGCCTATGCCTGGAATAGCCTGATCGATGCTGGTGCGATGATCGCCGGGGGCTCCGATGCGCCGGTGGAAAAAGGCAACCCTGAAATCGAATTCTATGCGGCCACCAGCCGCCATGATTTAAAGGGCTTTCAGGGAGAAGACTGGCACCCGGAAGAAGCCGTTTCCAGGTCTCAAGCCCTGAAAATGCTCACAGCATGGCCAGCCTATGCCGCTTTTTCAGAAAATGATTTGGGAACACTGACAATAGGTAAGCAGGCCGATATTTCCGTGATGTCCACCGACCTGATGACAATCCCGGAAGCTGCCATACCAAAGGCAAAATGTATGATGACCATTGTTGGCGGCCAGATACAATATCAAGCTGATAGAAATCAATAATAAAACGAATGGGGAGTGGTAGTGGACGCAGTCTACAACTAACCCGTCTCTCATGTATTTCGCTGATAATATGGGAAAATACGGGGAGTTTATTAAGATATAGGAGCCCGCTTCATAATAAAGCTTAAAAAGCCTTATACATACAGCCACTTATTGCCAAAGTCCCTAAATATAATGATAGGGAAATAAATCGAAAAAGCGGGTTAGACACTAATACTCCTTAATTGTGAAAACTTTACATTTCACGATAGAGCGCATATGGTTTGATCAAAATTGCTTATGTCTTGGAGCCTGTAAAAGGTATCCACAGAAGTTTTTACGTTCTTCATATTCTGGCATATGATGGCTGTCCATGAAACCGGTAGATGATAAAAAATCTTTTACAAAAATCTTTACGTCTTTCATTAAACATGAAAAGGCCATACGGGCTTTTTTGAGCCGTTCTGTGCCCAATAATGCGGAATTAGATGATCTATTGCAGGATGTTTTTGAGACAGCCTACAAAGCCGAAACCAACAAAAAAATCGAAAACCCGAAAGCGTTTCTCTATGGTGTCGCCCGCATACTGGCCACACGTGTTATTTCCAAAAAATCCCGGTCCATTATTGATTTTGTTGAAGACCTGACAACCTCATCAGACATACCACATGATAACCCCTCTGTGGAACAAACGGTTAGCGATCAACAGCGCTGGGATATATTTTCACAAGGCGTTTCCACTTTACCGCCTCAATGTCAGAAAGTCTTTGTGCTCAAAAAAGTTTATGGCTTGAGCAATAAGGATATCGCCAAACGACTTGAAATTTCCGTCAGCACCGTTGAAAAACATATTGCACTTGGCCTGAAAAGATGTGCCGATTATATGGACGCACAGGAAAGTAATAACGCTAATGTGCATATTCTTGCAGATGCTAAAGACCGGAAAACGGGAGACGGGTCAAAATGACGAACTCTCCCCAAAAAAGCGCCGACAATATTTTACGTTCCGAAGCGGCCGCCTGGATAGCGCAATTAGAAACGGGCGATCTGTCTGGGGGCGATATAACGGCCTTGAAAGAATGGGTCAATCGCAGCCCCCAACATAAAATGGAATTACAAAAGCTCGCAAAATTATGGGGCATGCTGGATGAACCGCCTCTTTTGAGAGAGCTTCTGGATCAAAACCACGCTCAACAACGACATATGACGTCCTCACCTGTGCGCAAAAAGTCAGTCCGCAAAATTTTCTGGACCACGGCTACGGGTGTTTGTGCCGCCATCTGTTTGATGCTTGCTATCAGTTTTTATCAAACAAGCTTGATGCAGGAAGACCGGCAAATCATGACGGCCGTCGGTCAAATCGAAACGATTGATTTAAAAGACGGGTCAGTTATTTCGATTAACACGGATACCCAACTGGATATTTCATTCTCGGCTAAAGAACGGCGCATTCGCATGTTATCCGGGGAAGCCATTTTTGAAGTGGCCCATGATGAAAAACGTCCATTCCTGGTCCATGTGGGCAAAAATCAAATACGGGCCGTGGGCACAGCTTTTGCCATCCGTATCGATCAACAGGACATGCGCCTGACCGTGACAGATGGACGTGTTGAAATGGCAAAAACACTTAATGATGCCCCAAGCGATAATGACAATACCTCTCAGGCCCCTCAACCCATAGCGATCCTTTTAAAAGGCCAAAGCGTTGAAATGAAAGATGACGTCCTGGGCGCAATCAGCTCTCTGGAGCAGGACCAGATCGATCGTAAATTATCCTGGCAAAAAGGCGTACTGGAATTTGCCGGGGAACCTTTGCAGCATGTGGTCACTGAACTCACACGGTATACGTCCATTTCCTTTGAGATCGCTGACGAAGATTTAGCCAGTTTGCCTGTTGGCGGCGTCTTCCGAATTGGTGAAACAGATAAATTGCTGGAAGTGCTCGAACAGAGCTTTGGCATAAAAGTATCACAAACAAATCCGAACAAAATCCAGTTATCCAGGTCGGAAATATAATTTTTCCCAAAATTATTTTCTTCAGAACTTCATGTTTTATTATTTAAAATCAAATCCTTAAATCAATACACCAGATTGAGATTTGTTTTTGTTGCAAAAAAATCAAATTTTTTATGGAGGATTTTCTTTTCTGCCGAGACTTCAGTGTAAGACCACTGAAAAGATGGCCGATAAGGAGAAGGGATGGAAAATATCCAGTAATTTGTCTAGGACAAGACAAAAAGTATCTTATGTGTTGATTGTTCTTTATTTTGTGATTTCGATGTTTGGTGGTGCAAGCAATATTGCGTTTGCATCAGGGGAGAGCTTTGACCTTAACCTGGAAGCAGCTCCCGCGAAATCAAGCCTTGTTAAATTATCCAGAATTACTGGAATTTCTGTTCTATATGACTTTAATGCTGTTGGTCCTGTTCGTACAAACCCTGTAAAAGGGCAGTACAACATTGCTGATGCATTAAAAATCATGTTCGATGGGACCGGCCTGTCCGGTGGTCTGACCGAAGGAGGTGCGATCCAGGTATCTCTCTCGGCTTCATTAACACCACGGGAGGAAACTCACATGTCGAATATGGAAAAAATATCCAAGCCTACGGGCCTGGCTGGCATTCTTGCCTTTTTAATCAGCAACACAAGCGCCGATAAAGCACAGGCCGCAGATGCCGATAAAGAAGCAAATACGGAAGGCGTCTGGGAAGAATTAATTGTAACTGCCCGAAAACGGGCGGAGTCTCTGCAAGATGTGCCTGTATCGATTGTCGCTTTTTCTGGCGAAGAAATTGAAAAAAATCAAATCTTTGACCTGGGGTCAATTGAACTTAATACCCCGAGCTTCAACTATGACCAGATTGGTCTGAAATCCCGCCCGGCCCTGCGCGGCTTTGGGGGCGACCCGCTGAGCCCGGGCCAGGATTTCACCACCGGTATTTTTGTCGATGGCATTTATCAAAGCACGGGCGGTATGACAGTAGTTGATGTTTTTGATGTTAACCGGATTGAGGTCTTGCGCGGACCCCAAGGTACTCTGTGGGGCAAGAACGTCATCGGGGGTGGCATTAACATCGTGCCTAATAAGCCGGTTGATGACTTTGAAGCCAAAATCGGTTTAAAGGTTGGTAATTATGGCCGCCGTGATCTGGAAGGCATGGTGAATTTCGTCACAGGTAACTTCAAACATCGTCTGGTCGCCGTTAAGCGGGACAATAATGGTATCACCGAAAATGCCAACACCGACACCAGAATTAATGACATCAATCGTTTCAGTTTCCGATATTCCATTGCAGCCGATATCACAGAATCCATCAGCTGGGATTTCACACTGGATGGCACAAATGATGATCAACGTGGCAGAAATGCTGTGATCACAGGGGGCAGAACAACCACGGGTGCCCCGTCCCCTCATTGGGATTACATGGCCAATATCTATGGATATAATGAGCGCGGAGATAATTTCACCGTGTTCGGTGCCGATGATGGATTTGCCAAACGGGATATGTTTGGAGTACGCAATGAAATCAATATTGACTTTGACACTTTCACTCTGACGTCCATCTTTGCCTATCGGGAAATCACAGACGGTTGGTATGATGATTTCACACCTTACAATCGCACACAATATGCGGACGCTTTGTTGGCCTTACAAGCCAGAGGCGACTTGGATACCGACTCCCGTATTCGCAGTTTTGCCATTGGCGATGATACGGAAGCCAATCAGTGGTCAAAAGAAATCCGATTATCAAATGCCGGTCAATCAGACGAAAATGTCACCTGGACCATTGGTGCTTTTTACAGCAAGGAAAAAGGTGAACAATCTTTTGGTTTCCAATTGGATAACTTTACAACACCAGCCGATTTATCAGGATGTCAGGAAACCATCGGCATTGTTTGTGTTACAGAATCACCAATCTTCTGGAATTCAGAAAACACCTCGACGGATTACGCGTTCTTTGGTGATTTTACCTGGCATGTCAGTGAACGTTTTGATGTAACTGCCGGCCTAAGATATTCCCATAACGAAAAAGATTTCCATGGCGACAATATCGGCTCTGTTGCTGCACAATATAATGTTGATCGTGTGGGCACATGGGATGATGTCACTTATCGTCTGGTCCTGGATTACAAAGTCAACGATGACATGCTGGTTTACGCATCCTATGCAACAGGATTCAAACCGGGCGGTGCAACCGTACTGGGTGCTACACCAGCAACTGCGGGATTATTCATTAATGAAGAAACAGCAGAATCATATGAATTGGGCTTTAAAGGGGATTTATTCGACAATAAAACCCGCCTGAATCTGGCCCTGTTCTACACAGACTTTGTGGGGTTGCAGGCCGTACAGTTTAACGGTTCTGTTGGTTTCTTCGCAAATGCAGATTCTGTGGAAGTTAAGGGTATCGAATTGGAATGGCTACAAGCGATTACAGAAAATATTTCCTCACAAATTCGCTATACGTTCCTGGACAGTTCTGTGACCGGTTTCCCCGGTGGCTTTGACGGTCAAGCCCTGCAAAGAGCACCAAGACATGATGTCGTGGGCACCTTGCAATATGCCAAAAAATTCTCTGATGACAGCGAGATTGACATGACCATCACGGCGTCATATCGCTCGGAATCCTTCGATGATCCGGATGCCAATATCGTGGAAAGACGTCCGCCACGCACCCTTGTGGATGCACAGGCATCATACCTGACGGGAGATAGTAAATATCGTCTGCAAGTATGGGGTAAGAACCTCTTTAACGAAGATTACCCGTTCATGATTGCGGATTTTGATGGCGGTGTTTCTGAGATATTGGGTGAACCACGTACCTTTGGCATCACACTCACCGCTTATTTCCAATAATCACCAACCTCATGAAGCAATAGCAACTGATATTGCTCCCCGACTGAGCA
>Ga0207422_1004895_pt1 | contig 10338 bp, 10 predicted proteins | sample MarCyaLeptolynsp_FD_187757 | JGI IMG/M metagenome (GOLD analysis project Ga0207422, IMG submission 187757) | Marine cyanobacterial communities from Panama - species 1 Leptolyngbya sp. (SPAdes) | ecosystem: Environmental > Aquatic > Marine > Unclassified | place: Panama: Panama City | collected... | reverse complement strand
CTTCGCTTCTTGGGTGGTGCGACTAAGGGAACAAGCAGCGCTCAACTTGGCAACAGCAAATTCGCGGGTCGATGCAGAACTACAGAAAACTTCAACGATTGAGGTTTCGCTTTCTATCCATATGGATTTGCGGAAAGTCCAATTTACACAATTCCGCACTCATTACGGTTTTGCGCAATTCTTCTCGGAAAATCCCAGAATTCCTTAGGATTGAGGGCCAAAGCTCGGCGGCATCGCAAATTTTCTCCCTATAGCTTTGCTCAAGGTGCGTTATACCCGCTGTAGCTGGGCAAAACGATGAGCGACAAAAGAGACACCAAGACACTCACTGAAATTCAGCTGCAGATCCTGATTCGCCTTAATGAAGGTATGCGTCAGAGAGACATTGCAGATGCCGTTGGCCGATCTGAATCGGCAATTCATAAAAGCGTTCGCAGCATCAAAGACCACTACGGTGTTGACAGTCTGGTTGAGGTGCTTCGCAAGTTCCGCCGTGAGCGTCCAGAACACCGCCCAGCCGATCCAGACGCCTTCATTCCGCTGTCACCTGCCCAAACCGATGATGCCGTCAAACTGCTGAATCGAGCGGCGCTCGGCGGCGCGGCACAATCGATCGTCGCCGCGCTGATGGCGTTCGGCCTAATGCGGCTGCTGCAGCATTGGTATGGCCCGGACGGTGCGCACTTCCAGTTCGAGCTGTTTGATCTCACGTGGCGGGTGAATCTGTTTGTGATGTTCATCGCCGGGGCGGCAGTCACGTTCTCGGGCCCTATTTTCTATCTGTGGTTGTTCCCCCGCCCTTGGCTCAAGGCCGCACGGCTCGCGTGGGTGCATGTCGAGGACTTTCGCGAGAACACGAACCGAACCGCCTACACCTCGGCTGCGCTGGTCTATGTAGTCAGCATCGGCTTGGGCCTGCAATACGCCTTCATCGATGCGCTCGGTGCGGTGCTATCGATCGGCGAGATGCTCGCGCTCGCAATTGGGCTTGCGGTGTTTGGATTGATCCCGGCTGTTGTGGTCAACCACGTGCTAACGTTTCGCCCCAAAGAGTTGATTATCTTCGACACAATCTATTGGCTGATAGCTGCGATACTGATCGGCACGACGCAGGTTCTGCTAACTTAGATAAACCACGCGAGCCCTCCGCCCCCCGCGGTGATCGCGAGCAGCGCAATCAGTGCAATCCGGGCACTGGTGCGCAGAAATACCAAACACACCATAAGTCCGTGAATAACAGCGAAGCCAAGCACCAGTCCTGGACCTGGTGGGTTCGGAGAGTTGGCCGGGATGCCCGAAAGCAAGCCGAGCCAGATGTTCACTGTGAGAAACAGCCAAGCGAGCCAGTTCGCTGTGTGCCTCCATTGATCGGCAAGCAGCCAGCGCGCAAGTGCAGCGCCCGTCATCACCGCAATCAGCGTTCCAAGAGCTACAGCGCGCAGATCGAAACGAACCAACCAATCAAGCAATTCGAACTTGAGCATTGCTCTCACGCTTAAGAAAACTGATTGACGGGCGCGTAGCAGCGAATGCACAAGGCCTCTAGTCGAGTGAATTAGGGGTAATTACTTACTTTCTCCATGAGCGACGGCACCGAAAAAACTGAGTTGAGCAAGGACCAGCTCGCCGTGATGGTGCGGCTCAGCCAAAGCAAATCCCAGCAGCAAATCGCTGACGATATGGGCAAGTCGCTATCGTGGGTTCAAAAGACCGTCCGCTCGGTCAAGGATCATTACGGCGTTGACAGTCTACCAGCACTCATCACGACATTTACCGAAGAAGCGCCCGATGCGCGCTTTTTCGATCCCGACAAAGAGGAACGCGTTGAGCCTTACAATCTTCGCGTGTTTGCCCGCAAAGGCATTCGGGCGACCCTCGCTGCGCTCGTGGTGATAGTGACACTGTCGCTGGCACTGCGCGGCGATCCGGGGCCGCCGAGCGGTATTCCACTGATTGATATCAGTATCGGCGCAGTGATCGCGGGCGCAATCGTCAATCTGCTGCTCGGCTACTATTGGTTCGGCCTACTTCACTATAGCCGCCTGGTCGAACTTCATATGTTTCCTTCGGTCACGCTGGACAAGAACGGCACCCGGCGGATGTTTTTCTTGCTGATCCCGCTCTCTTTCCTTGGGAGCTGGCTGACGGGCGTGGCGGCGCTGCACTTTGAGCTGTTCGGTCCCAATCCGACATGGTGGATGCAGATCCTCACTGGAACGATCGTGGCGGGTGCGTTCACCACCGCGCCATTGGTCACAACCGTGTTCTCAACCCGGATTGAGAAACGTGGCCTTTGGATCTCCAGCACGTTCTGGGGGATTGCGCGGCCCATGGCTTGCGCCGCGGTGCATGTGCTCTGGCCGGAAACTTGGTTTTAGTTCTGAGCCGCGCCCGCCAGCACCGCCCAAACGTTGACATCGAAAATCAGCCTGCAACAGGCCTAGCCCATGAATTCGGAATTGTCCCTGCCTCACATTGGGATGAAATCCCAATCGGTAGCGCGGAAATTCGCTTTGATGCTCGGGTCTTTCCGGTTGATCTGAGGCTCGTGCTCACCAAGCCATTGGGCCGTCTGCAATCCATCGTCTCCCGCCCAGTTTTCCTACTGCGCCCCGCGCTGCCATAAAGGCTCCATGGCCACCGCCCTTGCCCCAAACAACGCACCGCCCTCTAATCGCCCCACGCGATCAAAAGCCTCCGTTGTGATCGGTTCGATTTTTCCAAATGAACCCTGTTCCATGTGTTCCAACCGTGCATTTTCAGCGACCAACCGAGCCGTCTGGCGATTAAATAGACATTGGCGAAAACGGGGCTCGTGACGATGCTAGAACGTATCGAAGCCCAAGCATTGAGTCGCTCAAGAGTTTGAAAGTTGAGATCCGCAATACCAGCAGAGTCGTCCAGCATGGTTTGTCCCCCCTGCATTCTCCGCCAGTCTTTGATAGGTTCATATGCCGGTGATTCTGTGGCAGGGGATCTCTGAATATGGACAGTATCGAACCACCGCGAAAAAGTGAGCCGTTAAGCCTTATCAAGCGCGGAATTGAAGAGTGTGGCAAGCATCCGTTCGCGACCGGACTTTTTGCGCTTTTGGGGGTATTTGGCCTGCTGTTTGCCTTTTATGACTTCAATGTCTCGCAAAGCCAGGCTGAAGAAAACACGCAGGCACAGGCTGATATCCGACAGGAGCTTGAGGAAATGCGGGCGACGGTCGCAGAACTTCAAAGCGTGGAAGAAGATCAGGATGACTTCGTGCCTTTGGAAGCAGCGCTGTTCTCAGACGCAATCGAAGCAGACAATTTGATATTTTCGAGTGCTTTTGTGAATGATCGATCGGTGTCATTCAAAAGTGAAGATATCAACGACACCATTGAAGAGCTTTACAAGAAGGACCCCAATTCGTTCTTCGATATTTTTTCCGTATCGTTCAACGTCACGTCGACAACAGATCGGAACTACGTCCAACTCGCTCCCTACCTCGTGATCGATGTTCGAAGCGCTAAACCGGAACCGGACGAAACCGTCCAGATCTACCTCGGGGGAAGAGGGGCCGGTAAGGTCGTGCGTGAATTCAATATCATTTTGGAGCCCTATGAAGGACTCCAGTTCGCTGCAGTCTATGGGTCTTCGTTTCGCGATGAAGACCAGTCAATCGACTACTTCAACCTCTCGCCGCGCGAGCCGGAGGAGTTCATTTTGAACATCAACTCCAAGCCTGGGATCGTTTATGAGATGCGTGTTGGGATACACTACAAATACCGGAATAAGCATCGCATCCATTGGGTAACGCCTTTTGTCAGACATGGCTTAACGGCTCACCGTTCGCCAACCTGGACCTGGGGATCAAACGAAGCCTTTGCTCCGCCGGAAGAAGAAGCCTTCGTGTTAGATCCTTCGATAATGGCAAAAAACGAAGCGCAAACGCGGAAGCGGATTGAAGACGATCGGCAATTCGTCGAAGGTGGCAAGGTCTTCAGACCCAGCATGATACCTGCCGAGTATACTAGGCCTCGTGCGCCGGCCGAGTAAGACAGTTTTCACTTTCCTTATGGAGAGATTCTGGCCATCCTGAATTCTCCAATTCCCTAAAATTCCCCTTTGGAGAGGATCATTGAAACTTGTTTCCACCCTTGCAATGGCGGCTGTCATGAGCCTGTCCGCAACGCCCGCCGCCGCTCAGGACGATGGCGTCCCCGGCCCTGATCAGGATCCCTATATCTGGCTGGAAGAAGCCCGCAGCGATGAAGCGCTGGCTTGGGTTGAAGACGAGAACGCCCGCACGCTCGCCCATATGGAGGCCGATCCACGCTTCGAGCAGCTCAAGACTGAATCGCTCGCAATCCTCGACAGCGAAGACCGTATTCCCTTCGTCTCGTTCCGTCCCGATGGGCTGTACAATTTCTGGCAGGACAAGGCGAACCCCAAAGGCCTGCTTCGCCGGACCACGCTCGAAAGCTATCAGACCGACGAGCCCGAGTGGGAGACCATTCTCGACGTTGACGCGCTCGCCGAAGCCGAGGGCAAGGAATGGGTCTACAAAGGATCGACCTGCCTCCCGCCTGCGCTCAACAAGTGCATGATCGCGCTGTCGGATGGCGGCAAAGACGCGACGATCCTGCGCGAGTTCGACACCGCAACCGGGGCATTTATCGAAGGCGGTTTCGAGCTGCCTGAGAGCCAGGGAAACATTCAGTGGGTCGACGAAGACACGCTGTTGGTCACCCGCAATTTCAGCGAAGAGCTGATGACTGAAAGCGAATACCCTTTCACCACGCGAGAATGGAAGCGCGGGACCAGCATCGATGATGCGCCCGAGATCTTCCGCGGCGACAAGAAAGACGTGTGGTCAGGCGCGAGCTTGCTGCGCGACAACAAATCTGTTGTGCACGCACGGACGGCGTTCCGCGGTGTCAGCTTTCACGAAACCGAATATTATGTTGAGAAAGATGGCGAGTGGCTCAAGCTCGACATCCCGCTAAAAGCATCGCCCTATGGGATTGTCGATGGGCACTTGCTCTATTCGACCGATGTCGATTGGGAGACCGACGGCCAGACCTTCCCGGCCGACAGCTTGATCGCGGTGAATCTCGAAGAGTGGAAGGCTGATCCGAACGGCGCGGCTAAAACGCTGGTTTGGGCCCCGGGTGAGCGCCAGACCAAGCGTGGCGGTGCGCTGACGGCAGGGGCTCTCTATGTCGGCTTGCTCGACAATGTTGTCGGCAAGATCCTCAAGTTCAACTTCGAGGATGGTGCCTGGGCCTCCGAACAGGTTGACTTGCCCGATAACGCGACTGTCGGGATCGCAGCGAGCTCGAACGAGAGCGAGCAGATCATGTTCACCGTCACCGATTTCCTCAACCCGACGACGCTGTATTACTCGGACGGCAGCGCCGCGCCGCAAGTGCTCAAGACCTCTCCGAGCCGGTTCGACAAGGCCGGTATGGAAGTCGAGCAGCATGAAGCGACGAGCGCCGACGGAACCAAAATCCCATATTTCATCGTCAAGCCAAAGGGCATGGAGATGGACGGCAGCACGGCCACGCTGATGAGCGGTTATGGCGGATTCCAGATTCCGCGACTGCCAAGCTACATGGGCACCACTGGCAAGCTGTGGCTCGAGAAAGGTGGCGCTTATGTGCTGGCCAATCTGCGCGGCGGCGGTGAGTTCGGGCCGGGCTGGCACCAGACCGCAATCCGCGAGAACAAGCAGCGCACTTGGGATGATTTCATCGCCGTCGGCCAGGATCTGGTCGATCGTGGTTTCACCAGTCCGCAGCATCTCGGGATCCAAGGCGGCTCGCAAGGCGGCTTGCTGGTCGGGACCGCCTTCACGCAACGCCCTGACCTGTTCAACGCCGCGATCGTTGCGATCCCGCTTTTCGACATGCTGCGCTATCATCTGATCGGCCGCGGTGCGTCTTGGATCGGTGAGTATGGCGATCCGCGGATCCCTGAGCAGCGCGAGTGGATCGAGGGCTATTCGCCCTATCAGAAGATCGCAGAAGGGGTGGATTACCCAACCCCGTTCCTGTGGGCCTCTACCGCCGATGACCGCACTCATCCGGCGCATGCCCGCAAGGGCGCCGCCAAGCTCAAGGAGCTGGGTCAGCCATACTTCTATTTTGAAGATATGACGGGCGGGCACTCAGGCGGTGTCGACAACGAGCAGCGCGCGAAGATTCAGGCGCTGCAATATGTCTATCTGATGCAACAGCTGATGGACTCTGCCGAAAATGGAGAAGAGGCGCAGTCGGGCGGATAAGCTCGCAATAAGCACGCTATCGAGCGCGGGGTGGTCGCCTGAGACCGCCCCATTTCGCGGGGGCTGACGCTAGAATGGTGCGCAACCGGTCACCGCATTTTCGGCACATAGCCTATGATAAACAGTCTGTTAGGAGTATTTCGTAGAACGGATTTAACACGCGTCGACCGAAGGTGGGATCACCGGGGGCAAAAGGAGAAAAACCATGCCCTACCCTCGTGATATGACCGTCGCCGAAGCGATAAAGCAAGCCGGTCTTCCCGCATCACACCGTGTCCATTGGTCGAAATCGCGCAAAGCCGATGTCGTCCAAGCGGTGGAAGACGATGTGATCAGCTTCCACGAAGCGAGAAAGCGCTATCTGCTTAGCCGCAGCGAATTCGAGCAATGGAAACGCGAGACCCGCCGAAATCACTTGCGCCCGCGCGCTTTGCAGGACGCTTGACGAGAAGTAGTGTCCTCAGGCTTCAGGCGCCGCGACGGGGATCATCACCTCGTTGCGGCGCATCCTAGCGGGGACACCGGGTGCGTCGTAGAACGCATACTCCGGTTCACCCAATGCGGTTAGCCCTTGTTCTTCGATCCATTTCGAAAGCTCGGTCACCATCAAGGCCAGTTCACTGTCGCGCCCATAACCATTGAACTGAACGATCGCGATCCGGCGAGCTGGCACCTTGGTGAGCGTGATGTCGTCTGGAGCTGTTGGCAACGTCTCGAGCGTGTACTTCGCAGGCATCACAAACCGCATCCGCCAATTGTCAGCACTGGTTTCCTCATGGATCACCGGCGCGGTCATGGCGATGCGCTCGTTCTGATTTGGGCGGTCCTGAATGACTGGTGAGGTCATGGCGATGCTTTCCCCGCCATCAGGGCGATCTTGAGCAAAGATATACGCAGCCAGTCTCCGAAAGCTTGCGCTGCTTGCCGCACGGCGACTGCTCGCGTTGTGAGTAACTTCAGCGACGATCATCGGCTGATAGTCGCGGAGCTGAAATGCCCGGTCAGTGGTCACCACTTCGTAGGCAGGTTCTTCAGATTCGCGATATTGCGCGTTCACAGCCGCTGCTCCCAGAACTGTCGCCGCAAAGCCAAGACCGATCCATTTGAACACGCTCACACCGCACTCCTTTGCTCATTTGCTTTAACAGCAGATACGAACGACAATGGTTCCCAGATGCAAACGCCTCAATGATACTAGCTGCGCGTAGGCGCATGAAAATCGAGCGGCTTGGTGCTAATCCAGCGCACAAACTTAGCAATCGCTTGATTGGCAAGAACAGCGTCGGGATCGTCGCCAATCCTGGCTAACTCGGCATTGGTGAAAGTGGCATGGATCGCCTTGTGGCAGATCGGGTGGACTGGGACGGTCTCACGCCCCTTCTTCGACTTCGGGACTGGATGATGCCACTGGATCCGAGTCCCAAATGGCCTATCACATAGCCAACACCTGAGTTCCTCGTCGCTCAAGCGGAGAACTCGGTCAAAGACAGCGTATTGCCGTCGGGATCGCGAAACCAGCAAACCTTCGCGCCGTCCGGAGCTGTCCAGATGCCGCGGTCATCCTGTTCGAACGGCGGAAAATCGAGGAAGCTGACACCGCGCTCAGCCAAACCGTCGCGCTTGGCTGCGATATCATCAACCTGCCAGCCAATCGCAGTGAAAGGATAAGGATCGAGGCTAGCGACCTTCTGCACCCGCAGCATGGTTCCAGCGGCGTCAAAAGCGAAGGCAAAGGGCGAGTCCTCGATGAGCTCGAAACTCAGGACATCACGGTAGAATTCGAGTGCCTTTGCGTGATTGGCACTCGCCACGAATTGCATTGCTTTCATCGCCCGTTCCTTCCCGCCAGTTCCGTGCGCTCCAATTAATGCGGATCAGCAGCGCTGGTTTCATAGGTAAACAACTGGTCCGCAAGGGGAAATATCCGCTCAGCAGCTTGATACTGGATCGGCAAAACGTCGGGGTCATCGCACACACGGAGGCTTTGCACGGCTCCATCCTCAATCACAACTACCCCGTCGCTAATGGCTGGATAGTTCGGCTCTCCTGGCGCGAAGTTGGTCCGCACTGTTCGACTGAACACGACATACGTCGCCGCATCTTTGACGAAGGCGATTTGGGCTTCCCCACCGCCCGAATAGGCCGCGCGTGCCCATCGTCCGTCAGACAGCACCACTTCTGACTCGCCATCAGCGAAGCGGAATTCTGCCTTAGCGCGCCCGACACCACACACGGCAAATTTCTCCCGACCGCCCGTTGCGCAAGAAAAAACAGCTTCTTCGTCGACAGCACATTGGGCAGCGAAGGAGCCGATCGGATTGCCAATCGAATTGTCACCAGCAGAATTTGCCGCCGCGCTCTCGGTCCCGGGTGCACGATTGGCCGGATCAACGATTTGGCCAACATGCGATTCAGAACACGCAGCCAAAGCACCCAGTGCAATCAAGCCCGCGCCAAGTCTCATTTCTTCTTGGCGGCCTCTTTCTTCTTTTGCATCGTATCATGAAATCGATCAGCCCAGCCGGGCTTCACCAATTGCTCGGCCCGCACCATCCGCAGTTCTCCGGCGTCGACATCGCGAGAAACCGTGCTGCCCGCTGCAACGATCGCATCGGCGCCTACCTTTACCGGTGCAACCAGCGCACTGTTCGAGCCAATAAAGGCGCGCTCACCAATAACGGTTTGGTATTTGAAATAGCCGTCATAATTGCAGGTGATGGTGCCCGCACCGATATTGGCATTAGCCCCAACCGTCGCGTCGCCGATGTAGGTCAAGTGACTTGCCTTGGCTCCAGGGCCAAGAGTCGACTTCTTCATCTCGACAAAATTGCCAACGAAGCTGTTTTCTTCCATCACCGCGCCGGGGCGCAATCGTGCGAATGGACCGGCCGCAGCACCGCTTTCCAAGGTCGCGCCCTCAAGATGCGTATATGCCTTGATATGCACGTGATCTGCAACGCTTACACCGGGTCCAAACACAACATGCGGGTCAATAGTGACATCGCGTCCGATCTTGGTGTCCCAGCTGAAGAACACCGTGTCCGGAGCCTTGAGCGTCGCACCAGCGGCCATGGCCTGGTCACGCCGTTCAGCCTGCCAACGCATCTCAGCCGCCGCGAGCTCAGCTCGAGAATTGATCCCAGCAACCTCGTCAGGATGCTCGGTTTTCACAACTGCGCAGGTCCGGCCATCGGCTATTGCAATATTGACGATATCAGGCAGGTAATATTCGCCCTGCGCGTTCTGATTGCCCACACGTTGGAGCAGCGCGAATATATCCTGGGCGCTAGCCGCCATCAGGCCCGAGTTGCATAGCCTGCATTCTCGCTCCGCAAGGTCGGCGTCCTTAAACTCTACCATCTTGGCAATTTGATCGTCATAGTCGGTAATTACCCGACCATACTGGAGCGGATCATCAGGCTCGAATCCAAGCACAACGACTGCAGGAGCATCTGGTTGCTCTAATCGCTGGAGCATGGCTTTCATGGTCTCAACGGAGACAAAAGGAACGTCGGCGTACAAAACCAGCACATTGCCAGCGAACCCACTGAGCGCAGATTCCGCTTGCTGCACCGCGTGTCCCGTTCCGAGTTGCGGCTCTTGGAGGCAGGTTTCTGCACGACCATCAACAGCGCGCTCAATCTGGTCGCGACCGGAGCCAACGACAACGACTTGTTTGGTCGGACCGAGCTGGTCGATCGACGCCATCAAGTGATCAAGCATTGTGCGACCAGCGATGGGATGCAGCACTTTATGCGTATCGCTTTTCATACGGGTGCCTTTGCCCGCAGCAAGCACAATAGCGGCAAATTCAGTCATTCGGTTTCCTGTCCTGCTTATTCGTAAAGCACCCGTGCTGTGACATCAAATGCTTGCGGTTTGAAGTCTCTTGAGCCACGCGATTGTGCATGGCTGATTTCCCATTCGAAGCCGTCGGATTCGATCTCGACGGAACCTTGCTTGACACATTCCGAGACCTCGGAACAGCGGTGAACCACGCTTTGGAGCTAGGCGGGTTCACCCCCGTTCCGATCGATAGCTCGAAGGACCTTATCGGAGGTGGAGCAAAGATCATG
>Ga0207422_1004893_pt1 | contig 10340 bp, 6 predicted proteins | sample MarCyaLeptolynsp_FD_187757 | JGI IMG/M metagenome (GOLD analysis project Ga0207422, IMG submission 187757) | Marine cyanobacterial communities from Panama - species 1 Leptolyngbya sp. (SPAdes) | ecosystem: Environmental > Aquatic > Marine > Unclassified | place: Panama: Panama City | collected... | reverse complement strand
CCCCACGACCAGATTCGGCGTGTAGCCCATCACCCAATTATCCCGAAAGTCGGTGGTGGTGCCTGTTTTGGCTGCGGCGGGTCTGCCGATATTCAAAACGCTGTTGGTACCAAATGCCGGAATCCGCGCATGATTATCACTCAGAATATCGGTGATGATGCTCGCGACACGCTCATCTAAAACTTGTCGATTGCGTGGTGGTGCTGTCCATTCATAGAGGATTTCGTCAGTTTCGCGTTCCGTCACCTGTAGGATCATCGCTGGCTCAATATAGGTGCCACCATTGGGGAAAATGCTATACGCCGTCGCCATATCTAGCAAACGCACTTCTCCACCGCCGAGCGTCACCGCGAGATCAATATTGGTATTGCGCGTGAGGTTGGTGAGTCCGGCCCTGCTCAAGAGTTCGATGAAATCTTCCAGTCCGACAGCCTCTAGCGTTACCACCGCCGGAATATTATACGATGAAGCCAACGCCTCACGGACGAGAACAGGTCCGTGTTCAACCAATGCAAAATTAGCAGGCGTATAGCTTTCCAACCGGCGGGTGATAAACGGCGTTTCCACATCAAGGATCATCGTCGCGGCAGTATAGGGATTTTCGCGGGTGGGGTTCATGGCAGCAGCATAAGTGAAGGGTTTCAATGCGCTGCCGGGTTGACGATATGCGAGTGCCGCATTAACTGCCCCATCAATAGATTCATCGAAATAATCAGGGCTGCCCAGCATCGTCAGGACTTGTCCGGTGTAGGGGTCAATTGCGACCAGCGCGGCATTATTAGCATTGGCGGAAGCGGTCGTATTATCCGCCGGATGGTTGAGATAGAACAACTGCTGCTGAACAATTGTCTGGGCGATGCGCTGCCAATCGGCATCCACAGTCGTGATGACATCCAACCCACTTTGATAGAGCGCATCGGGATATTCGCGTTCGAGTTGTTTCCAGACTGCCATGACAAAATGCGGAGCTTCTATCGGGAAGCGTGCCGCGCCAAATTGCAATTCATCTCGGAAAGCACTATCGGCTTCATTTTGCGTGATGAACCCCCGATTCACCATCAAATCGAGTGAAATTCGTTGGCGACCCCGCGCAGATGCGAGGTTCGTTAGTGGATCGTGTAAGGACGGATTCTGGATGATGCCTGCTAGCAACGCACATTCTGAGAGGGAGAGTTCGTTGGCAGATTTATGGAAGTAGGCACGCGCTGCCCCTTCGATGCCATATGCCAAGTTCCCATAATAAACCTGATTCAAATAAAGTTTGAGAACATCATCTTTGCTGTGGGCATTTTGCAGCCGTACAGCCAAAATCATTTCACGCAGTTTGCGTTGCAAGGTACGTTCAGCACGTTGCTGTGGATCAAGGAGCAATAAACGGGCGGTTTGCTGGGTGATGGTACTACCCCCTGCGATGATTTCACCCCCACGAATATTAATCCGCACAGCACGCAGCACCCCCACAAGATCAACACCGGGATGTGCATAATAGTTGGCATCTTCAGTCGCAATCGTCGCGTTGATACAATGCTGCGGAATTTGATTGAGTTCTAAAACGGTATTGCGCCCTTGCTCCGGTGGCAAAATTTCATAGAGCAACTCTCCATCTCGATCATAGATATGTGTGGACGGTAGAGCGAAGCCATTTTCCAGCGCATTAAGGGATGGCAGGTCAGTAAATAACCACTGATAAACACCGATCCCAATGATACAAAGCAGTAGCACTAAGAGAATCATCAATTGTTTTAGATACTTGCGAATGAATGTGATCATGCTTGTATTTTAACCGATGTCATCTTTTGAAATTCAACGATTACCCCACGCATTCATAATCCCTTTATGGTTTTATGTAAAAATATTGTAGAGTTTGAATCAAAATCACATCAATTCCGTATATGATGATACAGTAGAGACAGAACGCAAATATAAGGAGATAATCAATATGTCGAAACGAATGCTATTCACAGGCATTGTATCAACATTTGCATTTTTGATGCTTGCTATGAGTCTCATCATGCCAAACCAAACCGTGGAAGCAGGCGGTTGTGACTTTTTGGAAACGGGTATCATAGAATCCGAGACTGTAGAAATCATTGAGGTTTTTGCTGTTGGTAAAAACCGTGTTCTAATCGAAATTGCGGGCGAGCCAGAAACAGAATTCCGTGTACAGATTGGTGGTAGCAGCCTGAGTGGTATCTTTGATGACGATGGCAATAGCATCAGACTATTCCGCAATTACCCAGAAGATGGTATTGGGGATGTGTTTGTTGCCGTTTCTAGCTTCTCTGGTGACATCAGCTATGCGATTGATACTACCAATTGTGATGATGTTGATAGTGAAGATTATGGCGAGGATATCCCGCTAGAAGAAACAGACTTGCTGCTGACTGAAGATGATCCGCGCTTTGGTGTTGCCTACTATGATGAAAGTGGTATTTATCTTTATCGCTTTGATGCAGAAGAAGCAGATGGTGAAGAAGAAATGCCAACAAATATTGGCACATTAGCTGTCTCTGCTACTGCAGAAGACCTTGAGGACATCGCAGAATGCCCTGATGAAGATACCGAAATCGCTGTTAGCGAAGATGAACTGTTCAGCATTTATCGCCTGACAAGTTGTGAATACCAAATTCTGATGGGACCTGACGAAGATGGCAAGACGAAAGTTCTAGTCTTTGAATCACTGGAAACACCTGAATATGCTGTGGACGAAGTAGAGTTTTCGCAACCACAGTAACTCTCAGTTTTTTTGCGATACTATCATGATGGAGATTTAAGGAGCAACAATATATGTCCAAACATACAGTAATTTCTAGTCTGGTTTTTATTATGGCATTGCTCTTGGTTGGCATCTTGTTTGCCCCAACCCAGAGCGTGCAAGCAGGTGGTTGTGATTTCCGTGCAACTGGCGCAGTCGGTAGCGGGGGTACAGCCAATATTGATGTGCCCAATGTCGGGAATAACCGAATCGTTGTCGAGATCGCTGGTAGTGGTGAAGCACGTTATCGTGTGCGAATTGGTGGCAGTAGTCGGAGTGGAACCCTTAATGAGGATGGCGATAGTAGGCGCGTGAGCCGCTCCTTCCCAGATTCTGAGGGAACTGTGGGTGTTCGTGTTGAAAGCCGTCAAGGAAACCTCACCTATGCCATCGCAACAACCAATTGTGATGATGTGGATGGCAGTGGCAATGGTAGCGGTGGCGGTGGTCTACCGAGTAATTTCGATGGACGTGCGAGCAGCTACGGCACATTTGGCGCGGCTTATGTTGATGATACGGGTATTTATGTCTATCGCATTGGCGCAGATAGTCAGGGATATCTGGCAGCATCAGCAACAGCACAACAACTGGCAAATGTTGCGGAATGTCCCACAGAAAATGTGCCGATTGCTGTAAGTGAAGATGGTCGCTTTGGGATTTATCGTCTAACAAGTTGTGAATATCAGGTCAATATCGGACCTGATGATGAAGGTAAAGTTGAAGTTTTGGTATTCAGCAGTTTGAGTGTTGGTGAAGATGAAATCCGACGGGGTGAGTTTTTCCTGCCCTAAGTTCATTTTCGTTATTCAATTTCAAGGCATTCTCTAGGAATTACGTAGTAGGGGCATGGTGTACCATGCCTCTGCGTGCTTTTAGATATAAATTTATGCGGATTTTTCGTCTAGTCGAAACCCACCCTCGATCTGCTCGAACGCCTCCCCAATTGACTCCGCAAATTCAATATCGTGGAATGGATTTTTGGGTAGTAGCTTCTCAAATACATCAAGCAACATCTGAAAACGAAACCCCGTGCCAATCACAATAATGCGTTTTGGGGCAGGGTAAATGGATGTATTGACTAATTTTTGCAGATGGTTGATACACACTCGGGTTGCTACACGATTCTCTGTTAGGTCGAAGAAGTAGCTCACATCATGTTCAACGTCATCATGAAGGAAACTTGCTGTTTGCAACGCCTCACGACAATCGCGCCAATCCCAATCACCTCGGAAATGGAATCCTAACCCTGTCTTAATATCATTTTCCCAACAAACTTCTATCGGCATGTTAAATTCTCACCAAATTGTTATGTCCCTATCTGTAAACAGTATACTTGAAATCAAATTGTTTGCACGTAAAATCCTAATAAAAAATGATCTGAACGGTACCAAGTTCTCAATGAAATCACTCTTATTTGTCTCGCGTTGTCCACCCTATCCGCTCCATTTTGGTGATCGTTTAATCTTGTGGCACCTTGCCCGCGAACTCAAAGCATGGGGTTATGTGATGGATTTGCTGGCGTTTGCCCAGTATGAAAGTGACTTCCATGAACTTGAGATGTACCATGAATTTTTCCGCGATGTGCAGGTCATTCAAGAACCCCAACGCAGCCAACTGAGCTATCTCAGGCGGGTGCTGCTACCCCATACTCGCTTCCCGCGTGAAGCCCGTCATAGCTGGTCGCCGGAGATGTGGCGGGCAATAGCAGGCAAACTGGGTGTGTGGGATTATGATGCGATTCACTTTTTTGGTGGGATTCAGGTTTATGAATTTTATCATGTGTTGCGTGGACAAAAGGCGATCATCACCCCTTATGAATCGTTTAGTTTGTATCTCAAGCGACAAATAGAGCAAACTAATCGCACTGCGGATCGCATTCAACGGGTTATCACGCGCCAGTTTGAACGTTTTATGTACCGACCCTACGATACAACTGTTGTCGTTGCAAAACCTGACCTGCAAGAATTGTTAGATGTCAACCCAGACTTAAACGCTAGAGTCATCTCTAATGGCATTGATTTAGATTTCTTCAAGGTGGAGCCTTCTAAGCGCGAAAAAGCGCGATTGTTATTCACGGGTAATTATGAATACCAGCCCAATTTAGATGCGGCTATGCTTCTGGCAACGGAGATTTTGCCGGAGGTGCAAGCGGCGATTCCAGATTTAAAGTTGTGGCTGGTGGGCAACGCGCCTCCACCTGAATTGATAGCATTGCAAAGTGATGCGATTGAGGTCACGGGACGTGTGCCCGATATTCGTCCGTATCTAGCGGAAGCGACAATTTTTGTTTGTCCATTGCGCTTGGGCGCGGGTATCAAGAATAAAGTGCTGGAAGCAATGGCGATGGGCTTGCCCACGATTGCCACACCTCTGAGCATTGATGGCATTGCTGCACGGCACAATCAGGAGGTGATTATCGCTGAGGTCAGCCAGATTGCAGGTGAGACAATCCGACTCTTGAATACTGTTTCGCTACAACAAACCCTCTCTCAAAATAGTAGAGCATTAATCGAAAATCGCTATAGCTGGACGCAGGTCGCTGAGGCATATCAATCTCTATACGATAGGATTTAAGCTCTTCGATAATTGTCACGATCTGCACAGAATTCACATAATACGTCTTATGTGGAATTCGATTTCTAGTTGAAAATCGAGATTGACACAATGATAAGATTCAAAAAGAACCCATTATTCATTCGGACACGCCGTTGCGCGCCCCTACAATGGGAATTGTGGGGTTTTTGCAGGGACATCCAACGGGATGCCGCCAATTTTCCTACATTTCATGATGAGCCTGCATCATTACACCTCTAAGACGCTTAGATTCCGTCTTGTTTCACACAGATCATATATTCTGTAGATTTATGAAGGTGCGTGAATTTTTCTTTCATGTCTTGCAGAATCATGTATTATTACTAGCAAATAGACTTACAATAAATGGGTAATCATGCTCTACCAGCCAGCGGTTCGTCGGTGATAGAGTTGTAGTTGCCATGATTGTTTCACGATAAGCGCATTTCATATTTAGGACTAGCCTATGATGCACGATATAGGTTCCTCAACGACGATTTTCGGTTTCCTCAAGCGATTGTTATCGCCGCCTATTTTTGCTGATGATCAAAACAAAACACGCAGAGCTAAGTTAGCAAATACGATCCTATGGACGACATTTGCCCTGCTCATTCCTGTGTGGCTCTCGACGATGGTGGGTGATCGCTTCATCACAATTCTCATCGCAACGATCTACTTGCTCTTTTTATTGATGTTGCAAATCCCCCTGCGGCAAGGGCATGTCATGTGGGCAAGTAGCCTGTTGATCGCGTCCATTGTTATCGGAATCAGCACAATCATCACGATCAGTGGGACAATTCGTACTCCGGCATTCGTTTACTATTTCCTCGCCTGTATCATCGCAGAGCTTGTCATCGGACGGCGTGCTGCCCTCATCACTGGAATCTGCACAAGTTGTCTGGTGCTATTTTTCATTTTTGCTGAACTCAATCACATTCTGCCTGCTGCTGACCATCGTGTGACTCTCTCGAATGGTATCGTGATTGTTGCAGGACTGGCAATCACCATCCAATTTCTTAATTTAGCAACGAAAAACACAGACGAAGCACTGATTCGTGCACGGCTTGAATTGGCAGAGCGTAAAAAAATGGAGACCGCGCTGCGCCAGAGCGAAGAACGCTTTCGGCTAATTTCATCCGTTACATCTGACTACACATTTTCTTCAGTGGTTACACCTGATGGCAGGCTCGATCACATTATGTTGACAGGCGCATTTCAAGCAATTACCGGCTATACACCAGAAGAATTCTTGCAAATCGGGGGTTGGCAAGCCACCATCCATCCTGATGATCGAGATAAAGATGCACGAGCATTGATCAATTTACAGAGCAATCATCAGGTGATTACAGAATCTCGGATCATCCATAAGAATGGGAGTATACGTTGGGTGCGCGTCTATGCGCTTCCCGTCTGGGATGAGCAGCAGAATCGGTTGGTCGGCATCAATGGTGGCGTACAAGATATTACTAAGCGTAAAGAAGCAGAAGAAGCCATGCGCCGCAATGAAGCCCATTTACGCGCCTTGTTGGATGCGACCACAGATACCGCGTTTTTGCTATCGCGTGATGGCACAATCCTGACCCTGAATGAATCGCTGGCAAAAGCAACAGGTCAAACAATTGAAGATTTGATTGGGTTGAATAGCTTCGACTTTTTGGAACCAGAGCTGCGCGCAGAAAGATATAATCACTTTGGAACTGTCATGAAAACCAAAACCCCTGTGCGCTGGGAGGATAAAACGGGGTCTAGTTGGTGGGATAACAGCGTATATCCGGTGCTTTCTTCTGATGGTGAAGTGGAAGCATTTGCTGTTTATGCGCGGGATATTACCGAGAATAAACGACTCGAACAAGAAATCCAGCGTTATACAGACCAACTTGAGAAATTGGTCGAGGAGCGCACAGACGAACTCCGTCGTGCAAAAGAACAATTGGAAATCATCCTGAATGCGACCAATGATGCCCTCGCGTTTGCCCATTCCAACGGTGACATCGTGATGACCAATCCAGCATATCTGAAATTATTTGCGAAGGATGCCAAGAATTCAATCGAACTCATCTTAAAATCGCTACAGGATGATGCCCAAATCGAGGAAATATGTGACGCATTGTTGATGGCGATACGGAATGGCGAATCACAACACCTAGAAACACAGATCATTGCTGATAATGGCAGACCCACTGATGTTGATCTAATGCTTACCCCCATCAAGTTCGCGGATGAAGCATTGGAAAATGGCGTGTTATTGAGCGGGCATGACATCACACATCTGAAAGAAATCGAGCGGTTTAAAGAACGCTTTGTGGCAAATGCTGTACATGACCTCGCAACGCCCATCGCCGCCCTGACTATGCGTCTATACTTGCTCAAGCGCAGCCCAGAAAAAGTCACGGATCACATTCGTGCGCTTGAGAAACAAGTGGAGCATTTGCGCAATCTACTGGAGAATTTACGAACCCTGTCACGCCTTGATCGAGGTAAGCTCGAAATCAAACGTGAATTGCACGATGTCAATCAATTGCTGAAGCAAGTCTTTGAGTTATATGAACACACTGCGCTAGAAAAGCAGCAATCCATGCAACTGAAACTTGCTAGCGACATCCCGAATCTACGCATCGATCCGAGTCATTTTGAAACAGCCATCGTAAATCTAGTATTGAATGCAATCAGCTATACAGGCGAGAACAAGAACATCACGATTGCATCCGCACTTGAGGCAAACACAGTTGTGATCACAGTTGTCGATGAGGGAATTGGGATACGCCCGAAAGACTTGCCGAATATCTTTGAGCGGTTCTATCGCACATCTGAAGCACGCGAATTGCTCCCAACAGGCACCGGACTGGGTCTAGCAATCACTAAAGAAATTATTGAATTACATGGTGGTTCGATTCATGCAGAGAGTGACCCTCAAAAAGGCAGTACCCTCACGATCCGACTCCCCTTATCGGGTTAGCTCAATCAAGGATTTCATAGAGTCGCATTCGACCTGTGTCGTAAGGTGGCACAGGTCGCAAGAATTCTGGGGGGGTATCAGGGTCAAATAAAAAGGCTTCTGGCACTGCACCTATTACGCCATTTTCAGCAACCCCTTCAACAACTAGATAGTCGATGTCATACATTTCGGCAAGGGTTGGCACAACCTCCACCGATTCGTTGGGCAAAACCACGCCACCAAAACCTGTAAAATAGAAGAGCAATGCGGGATCATTAATCATGAAGCGGCTGTCTGGCGGAACAATATCCGTAAAGACATTGAATGATGATGTTGTTGTATGACGCACGCGATTATTCCAGCCCATTGTGTAACTCAGCCAGAATACCAGCAGCAAAATTCCGATTGAGAAAGTTCGTTTGGCAGAGGCAGGTTTCCAGCGACGGCGGCGTTTGGCGATCCAATCCACAAGCTGATCTAAACCCATCACAGCAAAGACTGACCAGAAGGGCAATAATGCAGCAACAGAGTGGAACAATCCACCGCGAAAGCCGGGGTAGGTAAAGACAAAGGTCATGGCTAAGTGTAAGCCCAAGGCGTAAATCCAGAAGGCGCGGACAAAGTCATCTTTGCGTTGTGTCCATAAGCCGATCAGCATTAAGGGCATGAGGATGACAAAACCTTCTACAGCGATGAATGTGCCGAGATTATTCGTCAAACCAGCCCAACGGGATTGAAGGAATGTCCCCATGCCATCCGCAAAGAGGGTTTGTGGATTTGCATCCGGTGGGAAATTGAAGAGGTCATCGTATTGGGTAAACCAGATGGATTGCGTGCCGCCAATGGGGAGTGGTGTACCAATTGCATCAAGGTTTCGTAAGAACCACGGGGTCATGATCAGCAGATAGCCGATTGTAACAAGTAGCAGCCAAATGAATCGCTGGCGTATCAAGTGCAACAAGTTTTCACGCTTGAGAAAATCAAAGGGATATAAAATCACAGACCAGCCGACAAGTAGTAAGAGCAAGCCATCAGCGCGGGTGAGATGTCCAAAACCAGCGAAGCCCCCCGCCAGTAACCACCAAAACCAGCGTTGACGCTCCGATGTCATTGCCAAACCCATGAATCCCAGACACAAGGCACCAAAGAACGCATAAGGCACAAAGGTATCTGTCGCACCCCAAAAACGCGCAAAGAAGCCGCCACTCAACGTTATCAGACCAGCAACCCAAGCATGGCGTAAAGATTTGCCCAATTTCCAACCGAGCCAATAAGTGAACATTGCTGTTCCTGCCAACATCAACATAAGGAAAAATTGTGCCGCCTGATAATTCTCTGGTGCATTGAAGAGCCACATTCCTGCTGCCGCCGTGAGAGAGGTCATCGGCATCCAATAGAGGTGCGATGGCGCGGGCAGTTCATCCGGTGCACCAATATATGTCCAGAGATACTGATCCGTGAGTCCGTTGCCCTTCACCAGTTGATTGGCTGCATTCATATGATAATAAGCATCCGTAAAAGCGGGACGTTCGACAATGCCAAAGACGTGTGCAGATGCACCGATCAATGCGATGATGGTGAAAAGAATCGTCGAACGTCGCAATGGAGAATTCATGAGCATAATCGAGCTTAGTTCACAGCAGCACGCACAATACGCACCATGTCCGCAAAGCCTTTGGGGTCAAGCGCGGCACGTCCGATGAATAAACCGTCTACTTCCGGCTGTGCAATAATCTCCGCGCCATTTTCTTGATTCACGCTACCGCCGTAAATGATGCGTGTTTTTCCGGCGATTTCATCACCATAGAGATCAACCAAGACTTGCCGCAGTAAAACGTGTGTTTTCTGGATGTAATCTGGTGATGCGGCTTCTTTCTGCCCGATTGCCCAACGCGGTTCATATGCCAGTACATTATCCGGTATACGTTCTATAGGCACACCCTGTAGTGAAACCGTGATTTGGGTTCGCAGGACTTCGTCACCGCGTCCAGCATTCTTTTCTTCCGATGTTTCCCCCAGACAGATGATCGTCTGGAGATTATGCTCCATTGCCGTTAAGACTTTTTTGTTTACGAATTC
>Ga0207422_1004892_pt1 | contig 10341 bp, 7 predicted proteins | sample MarCyaLeptolynsp_FD_187757 | JGI IMG/M metagenome (GOLD analysis project Ga0207422, IMG submission 187757) | Marine cyanobacterial communities from Panama - species 1 Leptolyngbya sp. (SPAdes) | ecosystem: Environmental > Aquatic > Marine > Unclassified | place: Panama: Panama City | collected... | reverse complement strand
GCCCGAGCCTCGCCAAGCCGAAGTCCGACACCCGGGCGCGCCCGTCGGAGCCCACCAGGATGTTGTTGGGGGTGACGTCGCGATGCACCACCCCGACCGCGTGCGCGGCTTCGAGGCCGCGGACCGCATCGAGGATGACCGCGAGCTTGTCGGCAACCGAGCGCGGGGCCTCGGCCGCCCACGCCCGCAGATTGCCCCCGTCGATCAGCTGGCACGCGAGAAAGGTGCTGCCCTCGGAAAGGTCGACGTCGTAGACCGCCACCACGTTGGGATGCGACAGCATCGCCAGCGCCCGGGCCTCGCGGCGCAGCCACGACCGCAGGTCCGCGGGCGCATCCAGCATCACCTTGAGCGCGACCGGACGATCGAGCACCTGATCGCGTCCCCGGTACACGATGCTCATGCCGCCGGCGCCGAGGATCTCCTCGGGCACATAGCGCGAGCCGAGCACCGCATCCCAGGCCTGGACCGCGGAATCGTCGACCTCGTCCTCGTCGAGCGCCGGCGCAAGCTCGACCAGCAGCGCCCGGCAGGCCGCGCAGGACTCCACGTGCGCCTCGACGGCGGCGAGATCGGCAGGCGGCAGCGCGCCTTCGACGAGCTCGCTGAGCACGTTGTCGTCCGGACACTCCATCCCCGCTCCGACCACGACGCTACCTGGTTTCCGATGTTGCGTTTTTCGCGGGCCTGGGCGCGGGGTCCCCGCCCAAGCCGGCGAATTGCCCCCGCCGCAACGATTGCGGACCCGCGCACCTCCCCACCCCACACGCGATCAGGGGTCCACGATGCCCAATTCCGCCGTCGCCATTGCCCCTGCCGCACCGGTCCTGCGCACCGAAGGCGTCACCAAGGTCTACCGCATGGGCGAGGTCGACGTGCACGCGCTGCGCGGCGTCGACTTCTCGCTGCACGCCGGGGAATTCCTGGTCCTGCTCGGCATGTCGGGCAGCGGCAAGTCGACCCTGCTCAACATTCTGGGCGGGCTCGATGTCCCCTCCGAGGGCCGCGTCTACTACCGCGACTGGGAGCTGACCGACGCGGACGCCGACGAGCTGACCGACTACCGGCGCGAGCACGTGGGGTTCGTGTTCCAGTTCTACAACCTGATCCCGAGCCTGACCGCCGAGGAGAACGTGGCGCTCGTCACCGAGATCGCCCGCGATCCGATGGAGCCCGCGGACGCGCTCGAGCTGGTGGGCCTCAAGGATCGCCGCGCGCACTTTCCCTCGCAGCTTTCGGGCGGTGAGCAGCAGCGGGTGGCCATCGCGCGCGCCATCGCCAAAAACCCGCAGGTCCTGCTGTGCGACGAGCCCACCGGGGCGCTCGACTTTCGCACCGGGGTGCAGGTCCTCGAGGTCATCGAGCGCATCAATCGGGAGCTGAACACCACGACCGCCGTCATCACCCACAACGCTCCGGTGGCGCGCATCGCCGACCGCGTCGTGCACCTCGCCGACGGGGCGATCACGACCGACGAGCGCAATCCGGACAAGATCACCCCGCGCGAGGTCGTCTGGTGAGCCCGCTGTTTCGCAAGCTCGTTCGCGACCTGCGGCAGATGTTCGGCCAGGTCATCACGATCGCGCTGGTCGTGGCCTGTGGCATCGCGAGCTTCGTGACCATGCGCAGCACCTACGACTCGCTGCTGTGGTCGCGGGACAGCTACTACGCCGAGTACCGCTTCGGCGATGCGTTCGTGCACCTCGAGCGCGCCCCCAACTCGATCGAGCCCCGCCTGCAGGAGATCGACGGCGTGGCCTCGGTCTACACGCGGACCGTGCAGTCCGCGATGGTCCCGATGCCCGACATGCCCCGTCCGGCCACGGGCACGGTGGTGGGGCTGCCGGAGCACGGCCGCGCCCCGCTCAACGACGTCTACCTGGAGACCGGGCGCTTTCCCGACCCTGGTCGCGCGGACGAGGCGGTGGTGCTCGAAGCATTCGCCAAGGCGCACGACCTGCGCCCCGGCGACACGGTCCCCGCGGTGATCAACGGGCGACTGCGCCGCCTTCGCATCGTGGGCATCGGCATGTCCCCCGAGTTCGTGCTCACGATGCCCCCCGGCGCGATGACGTTCGACCCCGAGCGGGTCGCGGTGCTGTGGATGAGCCGCAGCGCGGTCGAGGCGGCCTACCAGATGGAGGGCGGGTTCAACGACGCGGTCTTTCGGCTGCAGCCGGGGGCGGACGAGGCCTCGGTGCTCGCGGCCATCGATCGCATCGTGGAGCCCTACGGGGGCGTGGGGGCGGTGGCACGGGACAAGCAGCCGAGCAACTACATGCTCAACGGCGAGATCGTCCAGCTGCAGAGCATGTCTCAGGTGGTGCCGTTCATCTTCTTGTTCGTCGCCGCCTTTCTGCTCAACGTGGTGCTGTCGCGCCTGGTCACGCTGCATCGCGCCCAGATCGCCACGCTCAAGGCGGTCGGCTATCGCGATCGCGACGTCGGGCTGCACTACCTGCAGCTGGTCTCGGTGGTGGTGCTGATCGGGGCCGTGCTCGGGGTGCTGCTTGGGGCCTACCTCGGCGAGGCCATGCTGGGCCTGTACACCGGCGAATACTTTCGGTTCCCCTCCCCCGACTACCGGCTCGAGGTCGACGTGGCCGCGTTCGGCATCCTCGTGAGCCTGGGCGCGGCCGTGGTGGGGGCGCTGGCGGCCGTGCGCAAGGTGGCGCGCCTGCCCCCCGCCGAGGCGATGCGCCCGCCGAGCCCGGCCGTGTATCGGGCCACGCTGCTCGAGCGCATCGGGCTGTTTCACTGGCTGGGACCCGCCACGCGGATGATCCTGCGCGAACTGCAGCGCCGGCCCGTGCGGGTGCTGCTGTCGGCGATCGGCATCTCGATGGCGATCGGCATCGTCGTCGTCAGCCGGTTCATGGTCGACGCGATGGACGTGATGCTCGACGTGCAGGTGCACCGGGCCCTGCGCGAGGACATCACCGTCACCCTGGCCAAGCCGATGCCCTCGCGGGCGGTCCGCGAGCTCGCCCACCTCGAGGGCGTGCATCGAGCCGAAGGCATGCGAACGGTGGCGGTGCGGGTGCACAGCGAGCACCGCTGGCGCGACGTCGCGATCATGGGTCATCCGCCCGCCAGTCAGCTGCGCCACCTCGTCGACCGCGACGGGCACGAGGTGTCCATTCCCGACGGCGACGCGCTGCTGCTGACCGCCAAGCTCGGCGAGCTGCTCGAGCTGTCGCGCGGGGACGTGCTCGAGATGGAGCTACGCGAGGGCGACCGGGCGCGCTTGACCCATCGCGTCGCGGGCTTTGTCGACGAGTCGTTCGGCCTGCAGGGGCACATGCACATCGAGGCGCTGCACCGGCTCGTCGGCGAGAGCGACGTGGTCAACACGGTGCTGCTCGACGTCGACCCCGTGCACTTCGACGCCGTGATGCGGCGCCTCAAGGAACTGCCGTGGGTGCTCGGGGTGTCCAGTCCACGGGACTTTCGCGACCAGTTCGAGGAGCAGAGCGGCGAGATGATCGCCGTGTACACCTTCATCCTGACCGCGTTCGCGAGCGTGATCGCGATCGGGGTCATCTACAACAACACCCGCGTGGCGCTGTCGCAGCGCAGCCGCGACCTGGCGAGCCTGCGCGTGCTCGGCTACACGCAGCGCGAGATTGCGGCCATCTTGCTCGGGGAGCAGGCCTTTCAGGTCGCGCTCGCGATCCCGATCGGACTCGCCGTCGGCTACGGGATGGTCGTGTCGCTGATGTCGACCGTCGATCCGGAGACCTACCGGATGCCGATCGTGATCTCGATGCGCACGTACATCTACGCCTCGATGGTGGCGCTGGCGTCGGCGTTCATCAGCGCCCTGCTCGTGCGCCGCAAGCTCGCGCGCCTGGATCTGATCGGCGTGCTCAAGACCCGGGAGTGACCCACCATGGCCAAGGCAAAACACCGGACCCTCGTACGCTGGATCAAACGCATTCTCGGCATCGCCTTCGTCGCCGCCGTCGCCGGCATGGTCGTGATGGCGTGGATGCCCAAGCCGATTCCCGTCGAAACCGCCCAGGCCACCCTCGGTGCGCTCGTCGTGGAGGTGGTCGAGGAGGGCCGCACCCGGGTCAAGGACCGCTACGTCGTCTCCGCGCCGCTGGCCGGCACCGTGGCGCGCATCGAGCTCGACCCCGGAGACGACGTGCAGGAGGGCGACGTGCTCGCGCGCATTCAGCCGGTGCTCAGCCCGCTGATGGACGCGAGCACCAAGGCGGGGGCCGAGGCGCGGGTCGCCGCCGCCAAGGCCTCCACCACCCAGGCCAAGGCGCAGATCGACCGGGCCAAGGTGGCCAAGACCTACGCCGGCCAGGAGCTGTCGCGCACGCGCGCGCTGGTGGATAAGGGCGCCGCCTCGACCGCCGAACTGGAGCGGCTGCAGCTCGAGCTCGACAGCCGCACCGCCGAGCTGGCGTCGGCGCGCTCGGCCGCGCGGGTGGCCAGTCACGACCTGATGATGGCCAAGGCCGCGCTGCGCCGGGTCGACGGGACCGACGAGGGCAACGACCAGCTCGTGGTGTCCGCCCCGATCTCGGGCCGGGTGCTCGCGGTGCATCGCCCGAGCGAAGGCGTGGCCCAGCCCGGTGCCCCCCTGGTGGACATCGGCGATCCCAAGGCGCTCGAGGTCGTGGTCGACGTGCTGACCCAGGACGCGGTGAACATCGAGCGCGGGGCGTCGGCGCGGATCGATCGCTGGGGCGGCGAGCCGCTGCAGGCCAAGGTCCGCCTGGTCGAGCCCTCCGCGTTCACCCGCATGTCGTCGCTCGGGGTTCAGGAGCAGCGCGTCAACGCGGTGCTCGAGATCGAGGCGCCCTACGAGCAGTGGCGCCAGCTCGGCGAGGGCTACCGCGTGGAGGCCGGCATCACGATCTGGTCGGCCGAGATGGCGCTCAAGATCCCCGCCTCGGCCCTGTTTCGCCACGAGGGCGGCTGGGGCGTGTTCGTGGTCACCGACGGCGTCGCCGAGCGCGTCACCGTCGAGGTCGGCCGCCGCAACGGGCTGGAGGCGCAGATCCTGTCGGGGGTGAGCGACGGCGACCGGGTGATCATTCACCCCAGCGATCGGGTGGAGGACGGCTCGGACGTGGTCTGGCGGTGAACGGAACCGCCCTGCGGTAGAGTCGTCGCGCACGCGATGACGATCGAGCGAACCCCCGAGCATCCCTCCCGCCGCTCTGGCGCCACGGTCTTCGTTCCGGAGATGTCGGAGCTGGACGACGACGCCCTCGTCCAGCGGATCGAGCAGCACTTCAACAAGCTCGGCACGATCGGCATTCAGCCCGATGGTTCGATCACGCGCATGGCGTGGTCGGACGAAGAGTCGGCGGCGATGGCCTACGTGCGTGCCGAAGGCGAGGCCTTTGGCCTCGAGGGCAGCTACGACGGGGTCGGCAACCTGCTGCTGTCCACGCCCGGCACGCCCGAGAAGCGCTACCTGCTCGGCTCGCACCTCGACTCGGTGCCCCACGGCGGCAACTTCGATGGTGCCGCGGGCGTCATCTCGGCGCTCGAGGCCTTGCGAACGTTCATGCACGAGGCCCCCGATGCCAAGACCGGGGCCACCCTCGTCGCGTGGCGCGGCGAGGAGTACACCTTCAATGCCGTGTACAAGGGCAGCGCGGCCGCGTTCGGGCTCGGCGAGCCCCGCATCCTGCACAACCTGTACGGCGACCACTCGCTGCGGGACGCGATTCGGCAGCAGGACTTCGACCCGAACTACATCGACGAGAGCATTCCGACCTTCGACCCGGAGTTCATCGATTCACTCGCCGGCTACTTCGAGCTGCACATCGAGCAAGGCGTGATGCTCGAGCGCGAGCGCCTCGACGTCGGCATCGTCACGAGCATCGCCGGCGACCGTCGCTACCTCGTGGTGCTCGAGGGGCGCTTCGACCACTCTGGGGCGACGCCGATGGGCTCGAAGTTTCGCGGGGACGTCAATCTCGCGATGGCCTACGTCCAGGTGCGACTGGACGAGCTGGCCCGCAAACGCCTGGACGAGGGGCAGGTCTTCACCCAGACGGTCGGCATCGTCAACGCCGACCCCGAGATCGACAAGCTCTACCCCGCCGTGCACGGCAACTCGGTGACCAAGGTCAGCGGGATGGGTTACTTCACCATCGACTTGATGTCGGCGGACGACGACTTTCTCGACGCGCACTCGGCCGAGCTGTTGCGGACGATCTGGAAGACGGCGCGCGAGTTCAACGTCAAGGCCTTCATCGAGATGACCGACTCGAGCCGGGGTCTGCTCGAGCTCGACGCCGATCTAAGGGGCTCGCTGCGCGCCGCCGCCGAGTCGACGGGCGCCAAGTTCTGCGACCTGCCCAGCGGTGCCGGCCACGATGCCGTGATGGTCGGCCTCGCCGAGCGTCCCAGCGGCGGGAGCATCCCGGTGGCGATGCTCTTCGTACCCTGCCGGGCCGGCATCAGCCACGCCAAGGAAGAGTACGCGTCGGCCGATCACGTCGCCAAGGCGACGAAGGTGCTCGCCAAGGCCCTCGTCCAGCGCTGCCGGGCCGATTGACCGGCCGGCCTGGGTTCGCAGCGCTTCACAGCTCGGGGCGTCCGTCGCCCTGGACGAACTGCCGGTGCAGGATCTGAAGCCCCAGCAGGTGGTTGACGATGATGTCGTCGCGGACCGCGTCGCTGCGCGCCTGCCGTGAGCGTGTGGCGGCGAGAAAGTCGGCCACGCGCTGGGCATCGAACAGGCCGGCCTCTTCGATCGCCGCCGCCGACAGATCGCGCTCGATCATCGGCTGCACCGCGGCCCACTTGTCGTCGTCGATCGTGGCCGGCGGCGCCATGAAGGCGAACTTCTCCCGCTCGTAGAGCACCCGCGGCAGGACCGACTTCATCGCCTCGCGCAGCACCCACTTCTCCCGCATGTCGAAGATGCGCAGATGGGGCGGCACCGCGAACGCGACCTCGGCCAGCAGGTGGTCGAGGAACGGCGGCCGCGACTCCATCGAGTTGGCCATGTCCACGCGGTCGCCTCCCCAGGTGAGGATCTGGCCCTCGAGCATGGTCTCTTTCCACGTGTACTGGACCTTGTCGAGCGGGTGACGCCCCCGCAGCCCGGCCGGATCGATGGTCTGGGCGATCGCTGCGACCGGGTCGTAGTCGGCCAGCTCCTCGCGCAGCGCCGGCGACAGCAGCGGGCGGACCTGCTGCAGGGTCAAGATCCACGGCTGGATCCACGACGGGGTGAAGCCCACCAGATCGTTCCACGCATCGTGCTCGGTGCTCGACTCGGCGAGCAACGCTCCGCGCACCACGGAGTTGTTGCCCTCCAGACGTTTCATCAGGGCGGCGCGCTCGGCCTCCCCGACGCAGTGCAGCAGATAGTCGCGCTTGAAGAACGGATAGCCTCCAAACAGCTCGTCGCTGCCCTCCCCCGTGATCACCACCTTGTAGCCACACTCGTGCACGCGGCGGCTCATGTGCCACTTGGCGACCCCGAGCGTGTTGTAAAACGTGCGCTCGGCGTGCCACAGCGTGCGCTCGTAGGGCCGGCCGTAGAGCTCGGCGGGGGATAGCCGCAGCAGCTCCTGATCGGCCTTGGTCTTGACCGCCATGTGATGGGCGATGTCCGCCTCGTCGTACGCGTCGTCGTCGAAGGAGATCGTGAACGCCTTGACGTGGCTCTGCTGCATGGCGGTGGCGAGCCCCAGCGCCGAGCACGAGTCGATGCCGCCCGAGAGGTAACACCCCACCGGGACGTCGGCTTCGAGCCGTACGCGGACCGCGTCGATCAGGGCGTCGCGCACCGCGGCCACGTGCTCGTCCGGATCGGCGCGCGGATCGTGCTCTTTGGCCGCGGGAAAGTCCGCGTCCCACCAGCGATGGGTCCGCGCCTCGAGCCGGTCCCCGCGGCGCTCGATCACCATCATGTGCCCCGGCCGGATCGCCGAGACGCCCTCGAACGAGGTCGAGCCGGGCACCATCGTCTGCATCAGCTCGGCGAGCACCGAGCGGGCCGACAGCCGCGGCGAGACGTCCGGGTGCGCCAGGATCGCCTTGACCTCTGAGCCCCACATCACCGCGTCCTCGGTCACGCGCACGTAGATCGGCTTGATGCCGAAGCGGTCGCGCACGATCACCAGCCGGTCGCGGGTCGCGTCGTAGAGCGTCAGCGCAAACTCGCCGCGCAGGTGGTGCGGAAAGTCGAGCCCAAAGCGCTCGTACAGGTGAATGGCTGTCTCGCTGTCGGTCTTGGTCGAAAACTCGAGCCCTTCGCAGACCATCCGGGTGCGGACGACCTTGTAGTCGTACAGCTCGCCGTTGACGGTGAGCACCGTGCGTCCGCCCGGTCCCACCAGCGGCTGGTCGCCGGTGTGCAGGTCGATGATCGCCAGGCGGGTGTGGCCCATCGCCAGGCCGCGCGCCTCCTCGACGTGGGTCCCGCGCCCGTCGGGTCCACGATGGACCAGGCTGTCCATCATCGATTCGAGCGCCACAGTGTCGTCCGTGCGCAGGCCCTGCGCGCGCCAAAGTCCAGTGATGCCGCACATGGTGTTCTCAGCTCCAGACCTCGGCGGGCAGCCGATCGAGTCGGCCGAGCACCGCGGTGAGCAGGGCCTGGCGGGCGTAGACAGCCCCGGCCGCCTGCGCGAAGTAGAGGTTGTGCTCGGTGTCGTCGAGGTCCTGGGGCAGCTCCTCGCGGCGCGCCAGCGGATGCATGACGACGGCGTGGGGGCGCAGGCGGGAGCCGGGCGTGATCCGGTAGCGCGAGTCGAGCTTGAGATAGGTGTCGCCCAGCAGCGCCAGCGAGTTCATGTAGATCACGTCCAGCGTGGGCAAGACCTCGGCCAGGTCGTTGGTCACGGTGACCTCGACCCCGGAGTGGCGCACGGCCGCCTCGAGCTCGGCCCCGAACGGGTCGACGAGCTCCGAGACCACGGTCAGGCCCTTCAGGGCCGGGGCGAACTGCAGCGCGAGAAACACGAAGCTCTTGACCGCCCGCATGTTGCCCGGGGTGCCGACGATCCCGAGCGTGATGCGCTGGTCCTCGGGGACCTCGGCGCTGCACAGATCCGGACGCCACTTGAGCAGCGCGTACCAGTCGACGAGCGCCTGGGTCGGGTGCTCGCCCGAGCCGTTGCCGGCGTTGACCAGCGGAATGCGCATGTAGGTCGCCACCTGCCGAATCGACTCCGTAGCGGGGTGCCGCATCACGACCAGGTCGCCGTAGCCGTTGAACATCTCGCCAATGTCCTCGAGCGACTCGCCCTTGGCGACGCCGGTGGTGCGGCCATCGGCGACCGAGACGACCTTGCCGTCGAGGCGCAGCACGGCGGACTCGAAGCTCAGGCGCGTGCGCGTGCTGGCCTCGAAGAACGCGGTGATGACGAGCTTGCCGTCGAGCGGATGGTGCTGGGCGACCTCGGTCGTCTCCATCGCGGCCGCGAGGCGGCACAGCTCCACGACGTCGTCGCGCTGCAGGTCGACCGAGCCCACGATCGACCGTCCGGCGATGCGCTCGAGGACCGCACGGTTGACCGGCCCTCCGTGTTGAGCCAGGCGGCGCGGATCGAGATACACGCCTCGCGAGTTCTTGGGTTCGTCGTTCACCACATCGTTCACCGTTCGTTCACCAGGTCGTTCACCAGGTCGTTCACCAGGTCGTTCACCAGAGGTTCCGATTCGAATAGTCGCGGTACCAAAGCCCCGCCAGCACGAGCGCGGCGACGCCCACCCATCCCAGCGCGACCCAGACCAGCGCCGACAGAAATCCCGCCGAGAAGGTCATGCGCGCGGCCCCTCCCCTTCGGGGCCGGCTTGGGCCAGCACCGAAAAGTCGAAGCGATGCTGGGAGCGCGCGCTCGTGACGATCACGAGCACGGCGGAGACCAGCGCCGATGCCATCGAGGCCGCGTACCAGCCCACCGCGAAGTAGACGTACAGCCCCACCGCGGTCCCGCCGACCATGCCGGCGACGGCCGACGACGCACTCGCGCGCCGCCAGTACAGCCCCGCGACGATCGGCCAGATCATGCTCGCGACCATGGGTCCCGCGAAGAACAGGACGGTGGCGAGCGTGCCGACCTTGGGCAGGCACAGCCCCCACGCCACGACCGCGGTCCCGATGACCACCCAGGTCGCCCCTCGTCGTTTGGCGTCGTCGTCGGCACCCCGCAGCCACGTCCGGCCGAGCACCTCGTGGGTCACCAGGTCGCTGGTCGCCGCGAGCAGGCTGTCGATGCTCGACGCGATCGATGCGAACACGACCACGAAGACGAGCACCGCCCCGACTTCGCCGAGCAGCGTGCCGGCCACGACCGGAGCCACCATGTCGGGACGGGCCACCGAGATGCCCAGCGCCGGCGCGGCCAG
>Ga0207422_1004890_pt1 | contig 10342 bp, 8 predicted proteins | sample MarCyaLeptolynsp_FD_187757 | JGI IMG/M metagenome (GOLD analysis project Ga0207422, IMG submission 187757) | Marine cyanobacterial communities from Panama - species 1 Leptolyngbya sp. (SPAdes) | ecosystem: Environmental > Aquatic > Marine > Unclassified | place: Panama: Panama City | collected... | reverse complement strand
TTGAATTGTCCTTGCGGATCACCGATTTCCGGTGCAGCAGGGCGAGCAGGCGCTTGCATCGGCACTTGGCCCATGCTGTTTATCCTCTGGCTGATCGGAGCCTACAGCGCGGCTGGAACGCTTGCCGTTGTCGCGCTCCTGATCCCGACAGAGCGGCTTGTCCGCAAGACGATTGAACAGGCATTCGACGAGAGCCGGGCGGAAGCGAAGCCGGGCAGTGACAGCGCCGGCAACGAAGGCTTGGAAACCGACGTTGAAACCGGGGCCGAAGTCGCCGTAGGGCCGGAAACAGGTTCAGAGGCAGAAGCACCCGGGGAGGAAGAACGGGAGGCCATCACCAATGCGGAGGCGATGCACGGCGTCTACCTTCCTGTGGCGGTGCGGCTGGGGCGTTTTGTCGTTGTCGTGTCCGCGGTTGTCTGCATCGGGCTGTTCTGGGGTGTGCAGCCGTGGAACATGTCAGCTGTCAATTCGGCACCGGCGCAGATCGTGCGGGTCCTGATCGATGTCATGGTGGCCTTCCTGATCGGCGATCTGATCTGGACGGCCACCAAGACTGCGATCGACCGGCGCATGGCGAGCATGCCGAAACTCGTGCCCGGCATGGCGCCCGGACCGGAAGCGCGCATGGCGACGTTGCTGCCCCTTATCAAGAAGGTTGTCCTCGTGACGATCCTGGTGATGGTGGCGCTGATCGGTTTGTCATCCATGGGTATCAATATCACGCCGCTGTTGGCGGGTGCCGGGGTTGTCGGTCTTGCCGTTGGTTTCGGGGCGCAGGCGCTGGTGCGTGATATCGTTTCCGGCGTCTTCTTCCTGATCGACGATGCATTCCGAGTCGGTGAATATATCGAGATGGGCGATATTCGCGGCACCGTGGAATCGATGTCGATCCGGTCCCTGCAGTTGCGACATCACCGGGGCGCCGTTCACACGATTCCCTTTGGTGAACTCAAGTCGCTGACAAACTACAGCCGTGACTGGGTGATGATGAAGCTGGAGTTCCGGGTTCCTTTCGACACCGATCTGAAACTTGCCAAGAAAATCGTGAAGAACATCGATGCGGAATTGCAGGAGAATCCGGACTATGGCGGCAACTTCCTTCAGCCGCTGAAGTTTCAGGGTGTCCGGCGCATGGAAGAATTCAACATGGTTGTGGGCGTCAAGTTCATGACCAAGCCGGGCGGCCAGTGGACGATCCGGCGCGATGCCTACCAGCGCATCCGTGACGAATTCGAAAAGGCGGGTATCAACTTTGCACAGCGGAACGTCAAGGTGGAAGTCATCGGTGCGGACGAGCTTGACGAGGAGACGAAAGAAAAGGCGGCCGCTGCAGCCATGGATGCGATCGAACAGAATGTGGAGCCTGCGCCGGGTTGACAATGCCATGGTGCTCGTGGGCGCCGTGTCGGGAATGGATCACGGTGGCAGAAGGTCGGCTTGCAAACGGTAATTTTTCCAGCAATGTGGTGTGCCACGCCGAGACGATACAACACGCGCAACGGAGAACCTCATGTCGGGACACGGTTATGAATCCGGCCGCCTGAACCTGCCTTTTGTCGGGATCTCAACCTTCGGCAAGAAGGAATATGTCGCCGACTGGGACGCGATCGATGCCGATGTTGCCGTGCTCGGCGCTCCTTTTGATTTCGGCTGCCAGTTCCGGTCCGGCGCACGCTTCGGACCGCGTTCCGTGCGTGAGGCGTCAACGCTTTTCAGTTTCGGCCACGCGGGCGCCTACGATCATGAGGACGACGCCACTTATCTTGGCGCCGAGGTGCGTATCGTCGATATTGGCGATGCCGACATCATTCATACCAAGACCGAAGAAAGCCACGCCAATATCGAATACGGGGTGAAGAAAATCCTGAAGGCTGGGGCTCTGCCGGTCGTGATCGGCGGCGACCACTCGGTGAACATTCCCTGTATCAGTGCCTTTGAGGAGGATTGCGCGGCGAACGGGCCGATCCACGTCGTCCAGATCGATGCACATCTGGATTTCGTTGACGAACGCCACGGGGTTACAGCCGGCCATGGCAACCCGATGCGCCGGGCGATTGAAAAGGACTACGTTTCCGGCATGACCCAGCTTGGCATCCGAAACGTGTCCTCGACTGCCAGGGAAGGCTATGAGGATGCGCGCGCGCGGGGCTCGGATATTCTGTCCGTCCGCCAGGTGCGCAAACTTGGAACCGACGCCGTCCTGGAGCGCATTCCCGCCGGGGTTCGATACTACGTCACCATCGACATTGACGCCTTCTGCCCCTCAATCGCGCCCGGAACAGGGACGCCGAGCCATGGCGGTTTTCTCTACTACGATGTCCTGGAGATCCTGCAGGGACTGTCCAAGCGGGGCCAGGTTGCCGGGATAGATCTGGTTGAGGTCGCGCCGGACTATGACCCGAGCCAGAGCACGCAGATCCTGGCCGCGCAGATCCTGCTCAATTTCATCGGCTTCATCTTCCACAACAAGGGCTGAGTTTCCGAAAGGAAACAGGACAGGTTCCGGCTACTCCAGACTCACCCAGAGCACCTTCGCGTCTTCCTCGCCGGTTGAAATGCAGCCGTGACCCATGCCGCTGTCATAATAGACACTGTCGCCTGCCTTCATCGGCAGAGGCCGGTAGTGCTCGGTGAAGAAGGTCAGTTCGCCACTGATCACATACATGAATTCTTCTCCCCTGTGACGGATCCAGGACTCGAATTCGGAGACGTCGCGGGCCTTGATCGTACTGATGTAGGGAAACATGCGCTTGCTGGTCAGCTCGATGCACAGGAGTTCGTGCGAATAGGTGGGTGTGTCCTGTAACTCGCCGCCACCGGCGGGCGTGACGTCGCGTCGTCCTGAGATATCACTCGGACCAGATTGCACGAAGAGCTGTGGCGTCTTGAGCTCCAGCGCCTTGGTCAGGCGGCGGACAATGTCGAAACTCGGCCGGGTCTGGCTGTTCTCGATCTTGGAGAGAGTCGACCGGCCGATCCCAGCCGCTTTTCCGGCTTCCTCCAGCGTCCAGCCTTTCCTGAGCCGCGCTTCGCGGATCATTTTTCCAAGATGATCCGTATCGACGGCGTCAGCAATGTCGTCTTCTGATTGGGAAACCGGGTCCATGTCAGCTCTTTCCGATGTTTCTTTGAAACTTGCACAGTCTCAGAAACGCGTCAATTTCTTCTCATTAAAACATACGTTGCCAATTATGGAAAAGTTTCTTATAAGAAACAAATGATGAGAAAGGGGAGCGTTGTGGCGTTTCCGGCGAGCCGCCAAGGTGATAGTCTTGACCGGTCCCGATGCCACGACATCCTGTCCGATACGCAAACCGCTTTTGCAAAAAATCAGGTTTCGAATTCGGACCGGAGCTGCTCCAACTGGAACAGGAAAGGACCGGTAACATGGCTGATGCTCCCAAACGCACACCCCTTTATGACCTTCATGTGGAACTGGGTGGCAAGATGGTGGATTTCGCCGGCTGGGAAATGCCGGTCCAGTATCCGCTGGGAATCATGGGAGAGCACAAGCAGTGCCGCGAGAAGGCGGCGCTTTTCGATGTCAGCCACATGGGGCAGGTTATCCTCAAGGGGGAGAATGTCGGCGAGAAGCTGGAGGCTCTGTGCCCGCAGGCGTTCTCAACGCTGAAGGAAGGCAAGGCGCGCTACGGCTTCTTCACCAACGAGAGCGGCGGCATCATGGATGACCTGATCGTTTCCAATGCGGGCGATCATTTCTTCGTCGTCGTCAACGCATCGATGCGGCACCAGGACATCCCGCACATGGCTGCGCATCTGGATGGTGTCGAGGTGACCGAAATCTTCGACCGGGCGCTTGTCGCCGTGCAGGGCCCCAAGGCAGAAGACGTTGTCGGCGCTTTGTGTCCGGCTGCACGCGATCTCAAGTTCATGGAAACGACAGTCGCCGAGATCAATGGTGTGGAATGCCGTGTGTCGCGCCTCGGCTATACCGGCGAGGACGGCTACGAGATTTCCATTCCCGAAGACAGGGCCGAAGAGGTCACACGTGCCTTCCTGGCGGACGAAAACTGCGAACCAGCGGGTCTTGGTGCGCGCGATTCCCTCCGGCTTGAAGCCGGGCTCTGCCTCTATGGAAGCGATATCGACACAGAGACCTCACCGATCGAGGCGTCACTTATCTGGGCCATCCAGAAGCGTCGTCGTGAAGAGGGCGGCTTTCCGGGCGCGGAGCGCATCCAGCGCGAGATTGCCGAAGGACCGTCGCGCAAACTGGTCGGAATTCGCCCGGAAGGACGCGCGCCCGCACGTCACGGCGTTGAGGTCCAGGCTGAGGATGGCGGCGCCATCGGAGAGATCACGTCAGGCGGATTTGGGCCGACTGCAGGCGGTCCGGTTGCGATGGGCTATGTTGCCACGGCTCTTGCCGAGCCGGGCACCAAAGTGAACTTGATGATCAGGGGCAAGGCACAACCGGCCGAGGTTGTCGCGCTGCCGTTCGTACAACAGAATTACAAGCGTTAATCGGGGAGAGACCGACATGAGCACCTATTTTTCCGAAGACCACGAGTGGATCAAGGTCGAGGGGGACACCGCAACCCTCGGGATCACTGCTCACGCAGCCGAACAGCTCGGCGAGATCGTTTACGTGGAGCAGAAGGAAACCGGCGAAAGCTTCGAGAAGTCGGATGAGATCGGCGTTGTCGAATCGGTCAAGGCCGCGTCTGAAATCTATGCGCCCGTTGACGGCGAGATCGTCGAGGTAAACGGTTCGCTGGCGGACAGCCCGGCAACGCTGAGCGAGAGCCCGGAAGCGGATGGCTGGCTCTACAAGATCAAGCTGTCGAACACCGATCAGTTGAGCGAACTGATGGATCTCGACGCCTACAAGGCCTTCATCGCCTAGTCACCTGACCCTGAAGTTCGACTCATTTCGCAGCGAGCTTCGAATGAACTTCAAATTCACCGCACTACGGGAATTGCAACAGATGGCTTTCGAACTCACGACCTACCAGGCCTACGACTTTGCCAACCGCCGGCACATCGGCCCGTCGCCTTCCGAAATGACGGAGATGCTGAAACTGATTGGCTTTGCCAGTCTCGATGATCTGATCGATGCCACCGTGCCGCCGGCAATCCGCCAGCAAGAAGCGCTCGACTGGGGCGGCCCCGGCCTTTCGGAACGTGATGCGCTCTTTCACATGAAGCAGGTGGCGTCTAAGAACAAGGTGCTGACCTCCCTGATCGGTCAAGGCTACTACGGAACGACGACTCCAGCGCCGATCCTGCGCAATATCCTGGAGAACCCGGCCTGGTATACGGCCTATACGCCGTACCAGCCCGAAATCTCGCAGGGCCGGCTGGAAGCCTTGCTCAATTTCCAGACCATGGTGTCCGACCTGACGGGCCTCGACGTCGCGAACGCGTCGCTGCTGGATGAATCCACGGCGGCAGCCGAAGCAATGACCATGGCCAAGCGTTCGGCAAAGTCCAAGTCGAACACCTTTTTCGTCGATGAGAATTGTCACCCGCAGAACATTGCCGTCATCCAGACGCGCGCCGAGCCGCTCGGCATCGAGGTCGTCGTCGGCGATCCGGACACGCTCGATCCAGAAGCCGTTTTCGGTGCGATCTTTCAGTATCCCGGCACCTATGGGCACGTGCGCGATTTCACCGATATCATCGGAAAGCTGCACGAAAACAAGGCGCTTGCGATCGTTGCGGCCGATCCCCTGGCTCTGGCGCTCCTGAAATCGCCGGGCGAAATGGGAGCGGATATTGCCGTTGGTTCCACGCAACGCTTCGGCGTTCCGATGGGATATGGCGGGCCGCATGCCGCCTACATGTCCTGCAAGGACGCGTTCAAACGCAGCATGCCGGGCCGGATCATCGGGGTGTCGATCGACAGCCGGGGCAAGAAAGCCTACCGCCTGTCGCTGCAGACCCGCGAACAGCACATACGCCGCGAAAAAGCCAATTCGAACGTCTGCACGGCGCAGGCGCTGCTGGCCGTGATTGCATCCATGTATGCGGTCTATCACGGGCCGGACGGTATCAAGGCAATTGCGCAATCGGTTCACCGCAAGACGTCGCGCCTGGCCACAGGTCTTGAAAAGCTCGGCTTCAAGGTGGAGCCGGACGTGTTCTTCGACACGATTACCGTGGATGTCGGCGCCCTGCAGGGGGTCGTGATGAATGCGGCTGTTGCCAATGACATCAACCTGCGCAAGGTCGGCGATACCCGCGTCGGGATTTCGCTCGACGAGCAGACCCGGCCAGAAACCATCGAAGCGGTCTGGCGTGCCTTCGGCGGCGACATGATCGACGACAGCGAGTTGAACCGGGATTATCGCCTGCCGCAGCATGCCTTGCGGGAAAGCGCCTACCTGACGCATCCGATCTTTCACATGAACCGCGCGGAAGCAGAAATGACGCGCTACATGCGCCGCCTGGCGGATCGTGACCTTGCCCTTGACCGAGCCATGATCCCGCTCGGCTCCTGCACAATGAAGCTGAACGCAACCATCGAGATGATCCCGGTCACCTGGCCGGAATTTTCGAACCTGCATCCGTTCGTTCCGGAAGATCAGGCCGCGGGCTATCACGAGATGATCGCGGATCTGAATGAAAAGCTGTGCCAGATAACCGGTTACGACGCGATCAGCCAGCAGCCGAATTCCGGTGCGCAGGGCGAATATGCCGGTCTTCTGACCATCCGGAACTACCATGTTGCGCGGGGCGAAGGTCATCGCGATATCTGTCTGATCCCGACCTCAGCCCACGGCACCAACCCTGCCTCCGCGCAGATGGTCGGTTACAAGGTCGTGCCGGTGAAATCCGACGAAAAGGGCGATATCGACCTTGCCGATTTCCGTGAAAAAGCGCAGCAGCATTCGGACAACCTTGCGGCCTGCATGATCACCTATCCGTCGACGCATGGCGTCTTTGAGGAAACAGTGCAGGAAGTCTGCCAGATCACGCATGATCATGGCGGCCAGGTTTACATCGACGGTGCGAACATGAATGCGATGGTCGGTCTGTCACAGCCGGGTGCCATCGGCGGCGATGTCAGTCACCTGAACCTGCATAAGACCTTCTGCATCCCGCATGGCGGCGGCGGCCCAGGCATGGGTCCCATCGGGGTAAAGGCGCATCTGGAGCCCTACCTGCCCGGCCATCCGGAATATGGCACGGCCGTTGGTCCGGTCTCCGCCGCGCCGTTCGGGTCTCCCTCGATCCTGCCGGTGAGCTGGGCCTATGTGCTGCTCATGGGTGGTCCGGGCCTGACGCAGGCAACAAAGGTTGCCATCCTGAACGCGAACTACATCGCGGCGCGGTTGAAGGACGCCTACGAGATTCTCTACACCTCTGAGACAGGCCGGGTTGCGCATGAGTGCATTCTCGATACGCGTCCTCTTGCCGACAGCGCGGGAGTGACGGTCGAGGACGTGGCCAAGCGCCTGATGGACAGCGGTTTTCATGCGCCGACCATGTCCTGGCCGGTTGCCGGGACCCTGATGGTTGAGCCGACTGAGTCTGAACCGAAGGCGGAACTCGACCGTTTCTGCGACGCGATGTTGTCCATTCGCGCAGAAGCACAGGACATCATCGACGGCAGGATCGATCCGGAAAACAATCCGCTCAAGAACGCACCCCACACGGTGGCGGATCTTGTCGGCGAGTGGGACCGCCCGTATACGCGGGAGCAGGCCTGCTATCCGGCCGGCTCGCTCGATGTCGACAAGTACTGGGCACCTGTGAACCGCGTCGACAACGCCTATGGCGACCGCAACCTTGTCTGCACCTGTCCGCCGATGTCTGACTACGCGGAAGCGGCTGAATAACTCACGAGCGCGGCGCTCACGGGCGCCGCGCATTCGGGGCATAGCGCATGTTCCTCAGCGTCTTCGATATTTTCAAGATCGGGATCGGCCCGTCATCGTCACACACGATGGGGCCGATGACGGCGGCCGTCGATTTCCTGGACCGGCTGGCCGGCGGTGACGGCGGACGTTTCGACCCCGCGGAAGCCGCTCAGATAAGTGCGTCGCTGCACGGCTCCCTGGCCTTTACCGGCAAGGGTCACGCGACCGACCGAGCGGTCATGCTGGGGCTGCTCGGGTTCCGTCCGGACAATGTGGACGCTGATCTCGCGGAGCAAAAACTCCTTGAACTGCATGAATCACGGACACTTCATGCTGGCAACTGTGGCAAAATCGGCTTCGACCCGGATCATGATCTGAGCTTCGATTACGGTCCTGCGCTGCCGCTTCATGCAAACGGCATGAAGCTGACCACAAGGGACAAGGACGGTCACGTTCTGGTCGCCGAAACCTACTATTCCATCGGTGGCGGTTTCATCGCGACGGAGGCCGAACTCCTTGCGGCCGAAAAGGCGCCGGACGTTGATCTGCATGATGAAAAGGAAGCGATCGGCTATCCGTTTCCGTTCGGATCGGCGGCGGAGATGCTGGAGATGGGCCGCGCTTCGGGCCTGAGCATTGCCGACATGAAGCGGGCCAACGAGGAATCCGTCCTGGGGGGCGACGTTCTCAATAGCCGTCTGGAAGCGATCTGGTCGGTCATGGACGGATGTATCACGCGCGGCCTCACGCTGGAGGGCATCCTGCCCGGAGGATTGAGCGTCAAGCGCCGTGCCCGGGCGATTCACCAGCGCCTTCAGAACCAGAGCGGCTCCAACAGTCAGCAGCCGCACGCCATCAACGATTGGCTCTCTGTCTATGCGATGGCGGTGAATGAGGAAAACGCCGCAGGCGGTCAAGTGGTCACGTCGCCGACCAACGGAGCGGCAGGTGTCGTCCCGGCGGTTATCCGGTACTACCGTGATCATTGCGTTGGCACGTCCAGCAAAGGGATCGACGACTTTCTTCTGACGGCGGCCGCCATCGGCGGGCTGATCAAGCACAATGCGTCGATCTCCGGTGCGGAATGCGGATGTCAGGCTGAGGTCGGATCGGCGTCCGCGATGGCGGCTGCGGGACTGTGCGCAGCCCTCGGCGGCAGCAACGCGCAGGTCGAGAATGCGGCCGAGATCGCGCTTGAACATCACCTGGGGATGACTTGCGATCCCGTGAAAGGCCTTGTCCAGGTCCCGTGCATCGAACGGAACGGCATGGGTGCGATCAAGGCGGTGTCGGCCGCCTCGCTTGCGCTCCATGGCGACGGCGTGCATTTCATGCCGCTCGACAATTGCATCGAAACGATGCGCCAGACCGGACAAGACATGCGCGACAAGTACAAGGAGACCTCCCTCGGCGGTCTCGCCGTCAACCTGCCGGAGTGCTGAGAACAACACCCTAAATTGCAGGTTTTTGCCCGGCGAATGGGACATGGCGCCCACGCGCCCTCAAGGCGTATCGAGATTTTCGGTCAATCGCAGGATTTGGCGGATCTGTTGGTGACTTTTTAAGCCACTGCCGCTATGGAAGCGCCATGATCAGACGCCTTTACGACTGGACCCTGTCCCTTGCCGCCGGACCGCGCGCGCCTGCCGCGCTTGGCTCCGTTTCCTTCGTTGAAAGCTCCGTCTTTCCGATCCCTCCGGATATTCTCCTGATCCCCATGGTGATCGCGCGCAAGGAGAAAGCGTGGTGGTACGCGCTGCTGTGTACTCTGACCTCGGTCGCCGGCGGTGTGCTTGGTTACCTGATCGGGATGTTCCTGTTTGAGCAGGTCGCGCAACCGATCCTGAGCTTCTACGGCAAAATGGACAAGTTCGACGAGTTCAGCGCGGTCTTCAATCACTGGGGATGGTGGTTCGTCTTCATCGCCGGTCTGACGCCTTTTCCTTACAAGGTCATAACGATTGCATCCGGCGTGGCCGGTCTGAGCCTGCCGATCTTCATCGTCGCCAGCATCGTTTCCAGAGGTTTGCGCTTCTTTGTCGTGGCGGGACTGCTCTATTTCTTTGGGCCGCCGATCAAGGACTTCATCGAGAAACGCCTCGGTCTCATGTTTACCCTATTTGTGGTGTTGCTGGTCGGCGGCTTTATCCTGCTGCGATATATCTGATTGAAGAGGACGCAATGATCCAGAGCATGACCGCTCGAAATGTGACCGGCCTGATCCTGGCGGGCGGACTTGCCGTGATAGCAACCGCCTGGGGTTTTCAGCTGATTGGCGGCTATGTTCCCTGCAAGCTTTGCCTGGAACAGCGCGTGCCTTACTACGCGGGATTGCCGTTGACGGCGCTGGCGCTCCTCCTGATCTCGACCCGCAAGACCGTTCTGGCGCTGTTGGCGCTCCTTGGTGTCGCAGCGATCTTTGCCTATGGATCGGGTCTGGGCATTTACCAGGCCGGGGCCGAATGGCAGTTCTGGGCGGGCCCAAACGATTGCGGCGGCGGCTCGGCTGCACC
>Ga0207422_1004889_pt1 | contig 10343 bp, 8 predicted proteins | sample MarCyaLeptolynsp_FD_187757 | JGI IMG/M metagenome (GOLD analysis project Ga0207422, IMG submission 187757) | Marine cyanobacterial communities from Panama - species 1 Leptolyngbya sp. (SPAdes) | ecosystem: Environmental > Aquatic > Marine > Unclassified | place: Panama: Panama City | collected... | reverse complement strand
CCGGCCGATCCCGAGACTGCCGCCGGTGATCAGGGCCGCGCGCCCGTCGAGCCGAACCTCCATGTCCTCACCCCAAATGTTCGTGTCACGCGCCCAGGATGGCACGCGGCGCGCGCGGTCGGGGAGAGGCAATTGTGTACAAAGCGGTTATCGGCGGGGCGGCGCTACTCGATCGGGTCGCGGATCAGCGGCGAGGTCGAGCAGTGGATGCCACCGCCGCCCTGGAAGATCTTGTCGTAGACCACCGGCACGATCTCGATGCCGAGCGTGTCCAGGGTCTCCGCCGTGCGCGGCGACAGCCCGGCCTCCATCACCACACGCCCTGGCTTGACCGCGATGCAGTTGACCACGCCCGACGGATCGTCAGGATGGACCTCCACGGTGCGGATGCCGAGCTCCTGCAGCTTGCCGAGGAACCAGAACGGCAGCTGGGTCGGGTTGATGATGGCGGTATCCACGTCGATCATCACCAGCGCCCCGTCGATGTGCAGGCGGTAGCCCGTCAGGTCGACCCGCAGCAGTTCCACGCCCTGGGCGTTCAGCACCTCCTCGACCTGGCGCGTGCCCTCCTCGTTCACCCGCGACGAGCGGCCGATCACGGCGGTGCGCGGGTTGAGCCACACGAAGCTGCCGCCCTCCATCAGGCCGGTGCCGTGGACCGTGCGCAGGATCGGCATGCCGATCGAGGCCAGGGTCTCGGTCACCGGCGCCTCCTCGCCCCGGCGCACGATCGGACCGAGCCGGGTGACGATCGCCCCGCCCTTCACGCCGATGCAGCTGTCGCGGGTGTAGATCGACTTGTGCCGGCCCGGCGCGCAGCGCTTGAGGTAGACGACGTCGACGCCCTCGGCGCGCAGGGTGTCGGCCAGCGCGTCGTGCTGTTCCTGCTGTTCCTCCATCGAGTGGATGACGTCGCCGCGCCAGTACCAGGTCTGGCCCTCGGCGTCGCCATAGGAGCCGAGATGCTCCAGGCGCTTGGCGGGGTCCAGGATCTTCATCTCCTCGCCCGGCCGGTGCATCAGAACCTTGCGCAGGGTGCCGACATCGTTGTCGCAGCCCCAGCGCCGGCCCCAGATCTCCTCCTGCTGGGCCGCGCTCTCGAAGCCCGGCTCGGCATGGCTGGGGAAGGTCTTGATGGTCATGTTGTAGCGGTACTCGAACTCGCTCACCGCGCCCATGGTCGGGGTCCTCCTCTCGTTTCTCAGCTGTGCTTCGGCGGCGTGGGCATCACCCACTCGGCACCGCGCGCGGTCTCCACGTATTCCGGCCAGGGGAAGTGCACGGGTGCTGGATAGTCCTTGCCCAGCAGCGGTGGGATCCACGTCTTGCCGCCGATGCCGCCGCCGGTACGCTCCTCGAATTCGGCCTTGCAGCGCGCCAGGGCGGCCGGGTCCTCCATCAGTTCGAGCCCGGTCGTCGCGATCACCTTGCCGGCGGTCAGGAACATCGGGTCCATCGCCCCCGGCACGCCGCCGAGCGCGCAGTGGCACCAATGCGGCACCTTCACGCCGGGCGCCGGGTTCTTCAGCGCCGCCCGGCCGACATAGAGCCGCGCGGTCGGCGTGTGCCAGGTCATGTCGGTGTAGTCGTCGGAGGTGTAGTTCTTCTGCCAGGAGGGCAGTTGCGCGCGCAGCTTGGCCTCACCCTCCTCAGGGTCGACGAGTTGCTCGAGGATTTCGGGAAACGGTTCCTCGGGGGCGTCATAGCCGAGGTTGCGGATCATCTCGCGCCCGAACTCCTTGGCGTCCTCGGTGAACCGGGGCGGGCCGACCAGCTCGAAATTGGCGAAGGTGATGGCGGCAAGCGCATTGTTGGCAAGACCAGGACGGGTCTTGGTGACCCAGTCGGAGGAGACCTCGCAATGGGTCAGGCCGGCGACATGCTTGGCGTTGTTGTCCAGCACATGCTCGATCGCCTCGGCCATCTCTATCGACGGGCAGCGCCAGGCGTACTGGATCTGGGCGAAACGCGGCGGCAGGTTGTCCGCGGTCGCGAACCCGCCGTTCAGGATCGCTTCGTTCAGCGTCCAGGAGCCGCGATGCGGCAGCATGTTTTCCTTGGTGTACTTGGTGGTGGTGTACATCAGGCACATGGCGTCCAGCGCCGCCGGCGCGCGGGCAACGGCGTGGCTGTTCTGCGCACCCTTGCGTTCGCCGGCCGCGCCCCAGGTCTCCGGGTCCACCGCCTCGAAGGTGTAGACCTTCGACCAGTAGCAGCCGCAATGGGTCTCCCAGACCACGGTGTTCGACAGGTCCGGCAGCGAGGTCGGATGGAAGCTGATCAGCGCGTCGATGTCGTCGTAGTAGCCGTGGGAGGCGTGGACCGGCTTGGAGCCGCACATCTTCTCCGCCGGCTCGCCGAAGAACTTGATGCGGCCGGCGATGTTATGCGCCTTCATCGCCGCCTGCATGGCCAGCGCCCCGGTCAGCCCACCGAGCCCCAGCGCGGAATGCGGGTCGGTGTGACCGGCGGCATAGGGATGCACGCCCTCGCGCGGCTTGCGGTAGGGCACCGCCTCCTGGCTTGAGCCGACCACGGCGTCGTATTCGGCATAGCAGGATATCGTCGGCCCGCCGGTCCCGTTCTCCCAGGTGGCGCAGAGCGCGGTCGGCATGCCGGCCGAGCCCGGCTCGACCTCGAACCCCTCGCCCCGCAGCCGCTCGACATACCAGGCCGCCGACTTGTACTCGCGCCAGGACGGCTCATGCAGGTGCCAGATCTCCATGTGGTCGCGCGACAGGCGGTCGGCGTTCGCATAGACCCAGGCAAGGGCCGTTCGTTTGGCGGGCGTCAGGCGGTCGGTCATCGGTCGGCACTCCGAATGAAGGGGCCGGCGGCTATTTCGCCTCCCGCTTGCGGCGCAGCCACAGGTCCATCAGCAGAAGGGCCAAGGTCACCGCGATCAGGAGGGTCGCCACCGAGGCGATGGTCGGATCCAGGTGGTCCTGGATGCCGTTCCAGATCCGCTTGGGCAGGGTGTAGATGTTGCGGCTGGTGATGAAGAGCACCATGACGATCTCGTCGAACGAGATGGTGAAGGCGAACAGCCCGCCGGACAGCACCCCCGGCATGATGCTCGGCACGATCACCCAGCGCACGGTCTGACTGATCGAGGCGCCGAGGTTGCGGGCGGCCTGCTCCAGACGGACGTCGAAATTGGCCAGCGACGCCGACACCGTGATCACCACGTAGGGGATCGAGACCAGGGTGTGGGCGAGGATCACGCCGATATAGGTGTCGACGATGCCGAGATCGATCCAGAACCGGTACAGCGCCAGCGCCTGCACGATGGTCGGCACGATGATCGGCAGCAGCATGAAGGTGCGCACCCGCTCCGACCAGGCGGAGGCGATGCGCCAGCAGCCGATGGCGCAGAGCGTGCCCAGCAGCACCGCCAGCACCGTCGAGCAGCTGGCGATCACCACGCTCTGGAACGTGGCGTCGAGCCACTTCTCGTCGGTGAAGAAGGCCTCGTAATGCTCCCAGGAGATCTGCTCCTTCGGCAGCGACAGGTAGTACTGGTCGGTCACCGAGACCGGGAAGACGATGATCATCGGCATGACCAGGAAGGCGAGCACGGTCCACGCCGCGCCCAGCACCATCAGCCGTCCGAAGGTCCATTTCGTCTCGATCATGAGGCCCCCCCGTTCATGAGGCGCCGAAGACCCGCCTGAGGTCGACGAACCGCCCGACAATGCCGAGCAGCAGGAACACCCCGAACAGCAGCGACGAGGACAGCATCGTCGCCTTGCCCCAGAGCAGGGTCTCCTCGAAGGCGACGCGGATGTATTCCGAGATCATCACCACCTTGCCGCCGCCGAGGATTGCCGGGGTGATGAAGAAGCCGAGGGAGAACACGAAGACCAGCATGCAGGCGGCGATGATGCCGGGCCGGCTGAGCGGCAGGTAGACCCACAGGAACGCCTGGACCGCCGAGCCGCCGAGGCCGCGGGCCGCCGACACGTACTTGGCGTCGATCGACCGGATGTTGGCGTAGATCGGCAGGATCGCCAGCGGCAGCATGAAATGCACCATGCCGATCACCACGCCGATCTCGTTGCGCGCCAGGCGCAGCGGCCGATCGATCAGGCCGATGAACTGCAGGAACTCGTTGATCGTGCCCTGGGTGCGCAGCAGCATCACCCAGGCGAAGGCCCGCACCAGCACGCTGAGCCAGAACGTCAGCAGGATGCAGAACATCATCGCCGTCATCTGCCGGCGCTCGACATGCGCCATGGCGAAGGCGACGACGTAGCCGAGGACCACGGTCAGCGCCGTGGTCAGCACGCAGATCCGCGCCGTGGTCCACCAGATCTTGTGCAGGAACGCGCTGTTGAACAGCTCGGCGTAGTTGCCGAGACCGGGCTCCGGCTCGTTGACGCTGATCCACAGCACCTGGATCAGCGGGTAGACGTAGAAGATCAGCATCAGCGCGACGGCCGGCAGGATCAGCATCCAGTACCGGACCTGTTGGGATGATCCGCCCAAGAGAGAGCCCTCCAGCCGCCGCGCGTCGCCGTGTCAGACCGCCGGGCCTACGACTGGGCCTCCAGCCACTTCTCGCGGGAGTACTGGTCGTTGGTCTTCCCGCTGGCATGCATCTCGCGGTACCAGACGCCGTTGAACGGCACCTGCTTGGCGAGGTTGGCCGGCTGGCCGGGATCGAAGGCCTTCAGGTCGTCCGGCACCAGGCCGGCGGCGGCCGGGTTGGCCGGGCCGTTGCCCATGATCTTGAACAGCTCGACCTGCTGGGCCGGGTCCTGCGACGAGGCGATGAACTGCATCGCGGTGTCCTTGCCGGCCGGGTTGCCCTTCGGCACGTTCCACATGCCCGGCGCCACGCAGCCGCCGTCCCAGGTCCACTCGACCGCGCCGTTCATGTCGCGGCGCAGCAGGTTGGCGCGGGTGTGCCAGATGTTGCCCATGACCACCTCGCCCTCGCGGAACAGCTGCTGGCTTTGCGAGCCCGAGCCCCAGATGATGACGTCGTCCTTGATCTCCTTGAACTTGTCGATCGCGCTGTCGATGTCGATCGGGTAGACGTCCTTGGGTGAGCGGCCGAGCGCCTGCATGCAGGCCTCCATCATGCCGTTCGGCTGCTTGCGCATGGTGCGATAGCCGGGGAAGTCGGCGGTGTTCCAGAAGTCGGCCCAGCCGGTCGGGACCTTGCCCACGGTCTCCTTGTTGTAGGCCAGGATGAAGCTGAACATGTAGTTGACCACGCCGTGGTCGAAGGCGAACTCCGGCAGCACCTTGGCCTTGTCGACGATGGAGTAGTCGATCTCCTCGATCACCCCGGCATCGGCCAGCACCAGCGTCGTGCCGGCGCCGGTGTCGCAGACGTCCCAGGTCACCGCCCCGGCCTCGACCATGGCCCGGATCTTGGAGCCGAGCGGGCCGGTGCCGTCGATCACCACCTTGACGCCGGTCGCCGCCTCGAACGGCTCACCGAACGCCTTCTGGTAGGCGTCGACCGCCGGGCCGCCCCAGTTGACGATGACGATCTCGCCGGCCGCGTTGGCGCGCCCGCCGCCCAGCGTCACCGCCGTCGGGATGGCGCCGAGGAAGGCCACCGCCTTCATGAAGGTCCGGCGGTCGATCTCGCCCCGGGCCAGCCGCTCGGAGGCGATCTCGACGCAGTCGCGCGCGAAGTCGCTGTCGCAGTTGTCCTCGATCTCGGGATAGAGGTCCTTCTCGTACAGGGTCTTGGTCACAGCCATGTCAGCCTCCTCAGGTTGGCGCGCCGGCCCCCCGCCGGCACGCGGTTGGTCCCATCCTCAGCGGTCGCGGACGACGACCGACGCATCGGGCTCCCAGCCGAGCCAGATCTCGTTGCCGATGGACGGTTCGACGGCGCAGGTCCAGGCCGGCGCCGTGGCGATCAGCTCGCCCAGCGTCTCAGTCGTGACCTGAAAGTGATACGCCGATCCGTAGTAGTTGAAGGCGCTGATCCGGCCGGATACCGCGTTGGTGCTCGCCGGTCGCTCGGGGCTCAGCGCGATCTTCTCCGGGCGCAGCGCGACGACGACCTCGCCGCCCAGCTTGGTGTGGGCGGCGGCCCCGCCCTGCACCAGCGGCTGGCCGCCGCAGACATAGGTGAAGGCGCCGTCACCGGTCTCCGAGACCGCTCCCTGAAGGAAGTTCGACTTGCCCAGGAAGTCGGCGACGAAACGGGTCGCCGGCTTCTCGTACAGCGTCCCCGGCACGCCCTGCTGCTCGATCTTGCCGTCGCGCAGGATGACGATCTCGTCCGACATCGAGAGCGCCTCCTCCTGGTCGTGGGTGACGTAGATGAACGTGGTGTTGAGCCGCTGGTGCAGGGATTTCAGCTCCCACTGCAGGTCGGCGCGAAGCTTCTTGTCGAGCGCCGAGAGCGGCTCGTCGAGCAGCAGCAGGTCGGGTTCGAACACCAGCGCCCGGGCCAGCGCCACGCGCTGCTGCTGGCCGCCGGAAAGCTGCGAGGGAAAACGTTCGGCCAGATGCGCCATCTGCACCAGTTCCAGGGCGCTGCGGATCTTTTCCCCGGCATTGGCCTTGGAGACGCCCCGCACCTTCAGCGGGAACCAGATGTTGTCGGCGACCGTCATGTGCGGAAACAGGGCGTAGCCCTGGAACACCATGCCGAAATTGCGCTTGTCCGGCGGCAGCCGGGTGATGTCGGTGTCGTCCAGCAGAATGCTGCCGCCGCTCGGCTCGACGAAGCCGGCGATCGCCATCAGGATCGTCGTCTTGCCGGAGCCCGAGGGCCCGAGAAGCGTCAGGAAGGACCCGCGCGGCACGTCCAGGTCGACGCCGTCAACCGCGGCCAGCGACCCGTAGAACTTGGAAAGGTTTCGAAGCGACAGGGCATGGCCGGACCGCGCCCCGTTCAGTCCTTCCGACATGTTCGCATTCCTTGCTCACCGAACAGCGAGAAATTTATGCTGCGCTTTTAGGCAAGGGCGATGCAAGACCATATTTTAGGCACTATTTGCTTAAATATTGATCAATCAAGAACTGGAGTTTCTCGGGGCCGAAGCTTTCCCGATGGCCGCCATGCACGTTTGAGACTTTAAGTTGTTTTAGCCGGCGCATGGACTCCCCATAAACTACGGGGTCGCTGTCGGGCAGGGTGTCGATCAGCAGCCCGTCATAGATCGTGTCGCCGCCGATCAGCACCCCCGTCGCCGGCTCCCACAGGCAGATCGAGCCCGGGCTGTGCCCCGGCGTGTGCAGCACCTCGAAGACCCGGTCGCCGAGCTCGACCGTGTCGCCATCGGCGACGATCCGGGTCGGCGCGGCACCGGGCACGTGCCAGTCCTCCGGCGCGAAGGAGGGCGACGGGGCGGCGGCGATCAGCGCGCCGGACACGTCGAACCCGGCCCGGCGCAGGCGCGCCGTCTTCTCCGGCGGATACCCGTCGAACGACAGCGCCAGGTCGCGCGGCGGGTCGCGCAGGATCCCCGCCTCGGCGGCGTGCATCACCAGGTCGTCGGCGAACTCGTGGGACGAGCCGATGTGGTCGACATGGGTATGGGTGACGACATGGATCACGGGTTTGTCCAGGAACGGGTCGAGGAAGCGGCGCAGGCTGCACACCCCCATGCCGGCATCGACCAGCAGGTCGCGGTCGCGGCCGCGGACCAGGAACATGTTGGCCCGCAGCAGCCGCGTCACATGCGGCTCCCAGATCCGCATGACGTCGTCCGGCAGCCATTCGACGGCGAACCAGTTATCGGCGGTGGGCAGGCGGTCGAAGGTCGGGCCTGGCGTCATCGCGGTCTCCGTGGGCGGCTGGGATGATGAACGACGCTTGTCGCGCGCGGCGATCCTCGCGAGGATTGGGGCCTCAGCATGCCCCGCCTTTTCCAATCGCGACAGCCGGAGACTGACATGACCCGCCTCACCGCCGACCTGGTGATGACCGCCGGTCGCATCGCCACCATGGATTCCCGCCACTCGCGGGTCGAGGCCTTGGCGGTGCGCGACGGCAAGATCGTGGCGCTCGGCCGCGACGCCGACATGGAGATGCTGATCGGCCCGGACACCCGGCTGATCGATCTGGAAGGCCGCACAGCCATCCCCGGCATCGTCGACAGCCACTGTCACCCGGATTCCTACGCCGCCCGCCTCGCCTCCTGGGAGCTGCTGAGCCCGGACCGCATCCAAAGCCGGGATGCCCTGCTCGCGCGCATCGCGGACGCCGCCGACGCCCGGGGACCGGACGGCTGGATCGCCGGCTACCGGCTGAACGAGAACAAGTCCGGCGGCTATCCGACGCTGGAGGAGATGGACGCCGCGGCCAAGGGCCGGCCGCTGTTCATCCTGCGCACCGACGGCCATATCGGGCTGGCCAACAGCCGCGCGTTCGCCGAACTCGGCATCGACGCCGCCACCCCGGACCCGGCCTTTGGCTCGTTCGACCGCCATCCGCAGACCGGCGCCCTGACCGGCGTGGTGCGGGAGACGGCGGCCCACCTGTTCCTCGACCGGATCCATGACGGCGACACCCCGGAGAGCATCGCCGACGGGCTGGAGCGGGTGTTCGCCGAGTGGACGACCTACGGCATCACCTCGGTCTACAACTCGCTCACCCCGTCCAAGGGCATCCGCGCCTACCAGCTGATGAAGGACCAGGGCCGCCTCGACATGCGGGTCGGCATCATCGTGTCGGGCCGCGAGGCCGGGCTGGTGGAGGCGACGGCGACCGCCGGCATCCGCTCCGGCTTCGGCGACGAGTGGGTGCGGATCATCGGCGTCGAGTGGTGCCCCGACTGCTCCACCTCCGGCCGCACGGCGGCCTATTACGAGCCCTATATCGGCACGAAGATCGCCGGTGAGCCGGAGGTCAACACCGGCGTGCTGCTCTACGAGCTGGAGGACCTGAAGGAGCGGGCGCTCACCGCCCACCGGGCCGGGCTGCAAGTGATGATCGAGGGCGTGGGCGACCGCGGCATCGACTTCGCCCTCGACGCCATCGAACACTGCCTGACGCAGCATCCGGTCGACGATCACCGCATGCGGGTCGAGCACTGCTGCTACGTCACCCCGGCGCTGCAGGAGCGGATCCGCACGCTCGGCGTGATCGACAGCTCGGCCACCGGTTTCATGTACGACCTGGGCGACGCCTACATCGCCAACCGCGGCCAGGAGGCGATGGCCCGCATGTGGCCACACCGGGCGATGATCGACGCCGGCATCCCCGCCCCCGGCCATTCCGACGCCATGGTCTGCCAGGCCAATCCGTTCCTGGCCCTGTGGTCGATGGTCAACCGCAAGTCCGACACCGGCGGCGACCTCGACGCCTCGCAGGCGGTCACCCCGACCGAGGCCCTGCGCGCCTATACCTGGCTCGGCGCCTATTCCGGCCGCGAGGAGGCGGACAAGGGATCGCTGGAGATCGGCAAGCTGGCCGACATCGCCGTGCTCGACCGCGACTATTTCTCGATCCCGAATGAAGAGATCCGCGAAGTGCAGGTCGACATGACCGTGATCGGCGGTAGAGTCGTGCACCGGCGGTGAGGATTTCTCCCGTCGCCGCCGCTTTGAGGCTGTTCGCGCGCCGGGGGGCGTCGTAGCCTCACGCTTCGCATGGGTTTGTATGCAATCCCCCGAGCAAGAGGGGAGCCCGCCCCGACCGGGGAGCGGGATTGGAAACGAACACGGGAAGGGCCATGACCGACATTCGATATCTGGCACCGCAGACGCTCGACGACGCGGTCGCCCAATACGCCGCCGCCTCGGGAGCCGCGCGCATCCTCGCCGGCGGCACCGACCTGCTGGTGCAGATGCGCTCCGGCATGCTGACGCCGAGCACCATCGTCGACGTGAAGAAAATCCCGGAGCTGACGGCGATCCGCGAGACCGCCGAGGGCGGCTTCGTGGTCGGCGCCGCGGTCTCCGGCGCCGCGCTCGAGGAACATCCCAAGTTCGGCCAGGCCTGGCCGGGCGTGCTGGAAGGACTGACCCTGATCGGCTCGACCCAGATCCAGGGCCGCGCCTCCATGGGCGGCAACCTGTGCAACGGCTCGCCCGCCGGCGACGCCGTGCCCGCCCTGGTGGCGGCCGGCGCGGTCGCGACGATCCACGGCCCCGACGGCAGCCGCGAGCTGAAGGTCGAGGACGTGCCGGCCGGGCCCGGCAAGACCAACCTGAAGCCGGGCGAGATCCTGGTGAGCTTCGCCTTCCCGGCGCGGCCCAAGGGCTCCAGCGACGCCTATCTGCGGATGATCCCGCGCACCGAGATGGACATCGCGGTGGTCGGCGTCGGCGTCAGCCTGACGCTGGAGGGCGGCACCTGCACCGCCGCCCGGGTCGGCCTGGGCGCGGTGGCGCCGACGGTGCTGCTGGTCGAGGACGCGAGA
>Ga0207422_1004888_pt1 | contig 10343 bp, 10 predicted proteins | sample MarCyaLeptolynsp_FD_187757 | JGI IMG/M metagenome (GOLD analysis project Ga0207422, IMG submission 187757) | Marine cyanobacterial communities from Panama - species 1 Leptolyngbya sp. (SPAdes) | ecosystem: Environmental > Aquatic > Marine > Unclassified | place: Panama: Panama City | collected... | reverse complement strand
CCGCTTCTGCCACATGACTAGCCCGAATCGCTGCTGCACCTTCCAGGTCGGCAATGGTTCGGGCTACTTTTAGGATTCTATCATAAGCTCGTCCGCTGAGATTTAAGCGCTCTATGGCCAGCTTCGCATTTCCTACTACCGAAATTTAAATATCCTAGGATTACCATAACGCGATGCAAGGGAACCGGCTTTGGCATAAAATGATTTGCTTTATTTAATGGGGGGGGTCTGCTTTATTGAAGTGCACAGGACAGCCTGAAACGTCCTATAAAGCAATCACACATTTGCTTAGCAAGATTGCAGGTCATTCCCTTGACACTACATTTACCTGCATCTTGTTGGGGATTTCCAAAGCCCCTTTTAACATCCTTTAAACTGTTGGGGTTTTAAAGGGGACTTATATGAACAAATTGTGCTTGAAAAAATAATGCATTGTAAGCCTAAGTCTTTGGGCTTGACCTTACTTAATTATGCCAGTTGGCTGACCAACAAAATGAGTAGTACTGTTTTCCGAATCACTCATTTGGAAGATCTACGAAGTCATCTTAAAAAAATAAAGGGGGGGGGAGGGGAATCTGATTAATATGTAGATAGCTTTTACATATAAAAATCAAAAAACATGTTTATCTCTTCAATCGGCAATAGCCTTTCAGATCTTTAAGTGGATAAACCAAATAAATCGAAACTTACCGAAAGGATGTTATTATTTTTACCCTGTCAACAGATACTTTGACCCTCTCTAACTGGTTAAAACAGTTTCTTAAAACTAATCACCTTGAAATTCTCACTGCCATATTCCCTACCATATGGCCGAAAATACAGAAAACCGTTTGATCCACTTTTTAAAAAACCAGTGTTAACAAGATCCATATAGGCAGGCTTAGGATTATCCATTAATGTTACTATATCTTTATTTGCCATTAATTTGACAGGACCCATATAAGAGCTGAATAGGTAAATTGCTTCCTTGTTCAAAAACAACATTTTAAAACCCTTCTTACTCCTATACAGTTCGACTTCCTGGAAACCCTTCGATCTCCTTACGATTTCAGTGAGCACAAAATATTCATCCACCGTTTCTTTTATAAAGAATATTCTTTCCTCGTACTTTTGAGCAGACAAAATTCGGGATACCCCCTCAGACTTTAGATCAATATACTCTTCTCTTAGACGCATTGGATTGAAACCTTCCAAATAATGTAGAACTAGGCTTGTATCCTTTCCTTGCAAGGTAATTACGCAGTAGGAACTATCATTACCCAAGTTGATTAATTTCATATCATGAGCTTTGTATATCCCAGAACCCATCCCATGATAACCACTTAAGTAAATTCTAGAAATGGGCACCTTCAAATTTGGTAGACTATAGACTAAGACCTCAGTTGTTTCATTGCGCTTCGCCCCTATCCTAGTCCCTATGATGGATAAATTTTTACCGCTTAAATTAAGATCGGATATATAAAAACCCTCAAACACAAACTCATTAATGACGCTATCTTTTTTGAGATCATAAAGACACAATTTACTCGAAACAATACCTTTTGAGACATATGCTAGAATTAATGTATCTCCAAAGGTCACAATTCCCGACACTAAGCCCACACTTTCACCCGGGATAGACAAAGTCTTCCTTAGGTGACCATTTCTTGAATCATGAATGAGCAAATTCAAAGAAATTCTTCTTTTACCTTTCTTTGCAAAGAACAGAGCATTAGTAGTGTCATTAACAACAGCGGCTTTATAAGAAATAGTATTGTTACTTTGAGCAAATTCGGTTTGACCTCGGACCTCAATCTGAAACAGCAACAAGAGAACTGAAATACCCAAAAGGCGTTGAATCTTCATAGGTCTCATCTTACTAAACTTTGAAAAGCCTGAACTTGACTATTATTTTGATACGCGGAGTTAAGATTCCCACCAGTTAAGAAAGACAGCCCAATTGACAGACTCGCTCCGTTTTCTGTCAATTGTCTACCTCCTTCAACGACATCACCTAAAGCATCCTTTGTTAATGTATAGGTATGAGTAGTAGTAAGGATAAAACTTCCAGTACCAATATATACTATAACAGTCACATTTTGAGAAATGGTTAATTGGGTATATCCTGAACTAGTGGTTGTAGTTACAATCTTAGGAATAGAGGCAACAACTCTACCTAAAGGTGCATATCCTAATGTTGGATCGAACGCTCCTACCAAATAATTCATTTCTAACTTTTTTAAACAACCGATCGCCCATGTCCACGATATTTCCGATTCCTTGGACTTCATCAACCTTTTCATGTCCGCCAAACCCATACCTATAACCATCAGACCCTTGGAAGGACCTCCCCGGCATCACCATCCCAAAGGGATAATAGTCTTGGCTATTCAACACCTTAGCCACTAAGAGCACCTCATCACATTGCTCCACTAATTCAAAGCGTTTTTAAGGTCATGGTGCAACCAGTGGTTAGGTGATAGCTAAAACGGAGGCTGTCGGATTGGGTATTGGAATAAGAAATACAATGCTCGCCATTGGCGGTGAAGATGCTATTGGACAAGGTATCGCCGTTTTGGCCTTGAACCACCAGTTGTCCGGTGCCGCTTAAGTCGCTAATGCTAAAGCATAAGCTTTGGGTACAAGTTGAATCAATAGCCACAGTGGTGCTTATCTCGTGTTGAGCGCTAGCACCCGAATGATAATATAAGCTGAGGCCGCCATTCGCCGTGCTGCCGGTACAAGCATTGGCTTCTTCCCAGAATGCGGGTAAGTTAATCCAAGATACTGACTCGGTGCCGAGCGTTAGAGATACCGTACTATTGGGGTGCAGCTGCACCTCATAGGTGCCATCCCCATACTGACTGATATCAAAGCAATAGCTACCCGCACTTGTAATCCACTGATTAATAAGCTGGGTAGAGCCACCGGTCTCGGTAATAATCACCCGTACTTCTTCCCCTTCTTCAAAGTCGAGGTTTATACAATATTTATAATTAGCATGAGGAAGAGTAGGATTTTGTTAATACATAGTTACTTTACATAATTAAAAGTTTCTCGGATTTCACATTTAAAGACTTCTTAAGTTCCTAATATACTCATATAATTCATCCACATCCATATTATAAATGGACTTGGATATCCCACATTCCTCAAGAATTGTTAGGAGAATACGATCCGCATTCTCAGGCTCCTCTGGCCCGTAATCAACATTCTTGACCAAATTGCACATAAGAGCAAATAGCACCGCTTCGTCAATTCTATCATCTTTTTTCTCCGCACAATAAGCATTAAACGACTCTAACAACTCCCAATAATTACCCTTGAAATTAAACCTCTCATTAGTTTCACTTACGATAAGTTTTATTGCGGAATTAAAGAAAATAACATCATTATAATCGAAATTCTCGAAGCTAAAGACTACATTTTGGTAAAAACTGTTAGTAGCAAAAAAGGATCTAATAGTCTCAATTTCAGAATCCCCAATTAAAGCTTGATTTACTTTCTGACTTCCCTCAAAAAGAATATCCAATTTAATCTTGCTAAAATTTCTACAAAATTCTAAATTCTTATAAATCAAAGTCTTTACTATCAAATCATTTGAGAAAGTATCGTAGTAATAAGGTGCGTTTCCAATGGAGCCTACACCTTTGTATAATATCCCAATCTCCAGAGTATCGTGGTTAATAGTGGCTCCAACGGTATTTGAAAGGTTCCATGATGCTAGGTCAGAAGAAATTTTCTGAGAAATTTCTTCTGTTGAAGGTCTTGAACTTGCTGAATTGTTGGAGCAAGCTAAAACCATTAAAACAGCAATTAGATAACTAGTAAAGTTTCGCATTTTTTTTCAATTATTATTTGACACTTTCAAGATACTCTCTACCTCCTCCATTGTTGAACAACGCTGTGTCTTTTCTTGCCTGCTCAATAGAGTCTTTCTTCGTATCTATATATTCTGCATTGGAAAAATCAAAAATGGGGAATGATAAACTTGCTCCAAGGCCATGTCCCTTTCCATTACCCTCGATAACCGGATTATAGTCCTTATCGAATCCTGTAATTGACCCAAAGAAAATTATTGCCCCTCCAACTTCGCCATTAAATTTAATATTTGATAAAGCACCTTTAAAACCTTCACCTTCCAAGTTAGTTGTTGCCGAGGCTTCATATCTTATTTTAACAAAAAGTTCCATACTTGAGCCGGGTCCCAGTGTAGGGGATAAGGTATATGGGACTTCTAACTTTCTTCCAAAGTAGCCCAATTGAGCATCATTGGGAGCCTGTATTATAACTTTTGAAACCCCCACTGAAGCTATCGTCCATCCTGCTGAAACAAGAGTCTTTTGGGTTATCAGTAGTTCAGTCCCTTTTGGAATTCCAACTGGCATGGTCTGTTCGACAACATTCAGTTTATTTGGTTCTAGACATTGCTGTGCAGACGTTATGCTGATTGGTTCACCTGGATTTATATTCATGTCCCAATATCCTGGCTCATTGATATCCTCAAAGTTTAAGACGTTTGATTTAAGCTTAAATAACTCTATGTTGTCCTGAACAATTTGGTCCCAGGTTACTGGCTCCAAAAGACAATATCCCCACTTTTTTTGTGTCTCTGGATTATTGATATCTTCAGCTATTTGAGTAGGACCCTGACCTGATTGGACATTATATCCTATTAAAACCCCACCTTCTACCTTAGGTTCAAGCCCATCTATATCTATCGCCCAAATCGGCATATTTCCCGCATACTGATAGGGTGTGTACCATGGGAAATCCGAGGACAATGGATCAACACTCAAAAACCTCCCAATCCTTGGATTATAAATTCTAAACCCATAGTCATACTGATTTGCATCGCCCAATACTTCATCATCCAATTCCTTACCATTAAACCCATACCGATAACGGGCACTACCCTGATAAGATCTCCCCGGCATCACCATCCCAAAGGGATAATAATCCTGGCTATTCAGGATATTAGCCACTAAGAGCACTTCCTCACACTGCTCTACTAATTCAAAACGTTTTAAGGTCATGGTGCTGCCAGTGGTTAGGCGGTAGCTAAAAATAAGACTATCGGCTTGGGTATTGGAATAAGAAATGCAATGCTCGCCATTGGCGGTGAAGATGCTATTGGACAAGGTATCGCCATTTTGGCCTTCAACTACCAGCTCTCCGGTGCCGTTTAAATCGCTAAAGCATAAGCTTTGGGTACAGGTATCATAAGCCTCAAAAAACGACATCAAGCCAGGACGGATTCGCTTAGCAGGAATGCAGGTCATTCCATTGACAGTTCATTTACCTGAATCTTGTTGGGGATTTCCCCAAGCCCTTTTTAACATCCTTTAAACTGTTGGGGGGTTAAGGGGACTTAGAATCGATTCAGCAAGAATAAACTAAGCCTTGGCGTAAGAGCTTAGGATATTGTAACCTTACCCAGGCTTTACCCTTGGTTTAAATATTAATAAAGGCACAAAGGATGAATCTACAGGTTCAAAGCTAGGATGGCTAAATAGACTTTTTTCCATCACCCCATCCCGAAACAAATAAACCCCTTTTAGTGTACCCTCCTCACTAAAGTACCAAGTCTCACCATCTAACACCCAGTCTTTCAATGACACTATGTACTTTATTCTACCATCAGGATAGAATAAAAGGGCACTTTCGATTCCATTACCTGTAGAATCATAGGAATAGCTCTCTTGAAGGACACCTTCAGAGGTAAAAAACATTTCAGTCTTTCTAATAGTATCATATTTTGATTCAATACTGAACCTACCATCATAACCCCGGCTAAGAAATACTGTGTCTTTATCAACGTATTGATAATATCTAGGAAGTCTTCCCTCCTGAAGAAGAAGAAGATTCTTATTTCTGCTACACGACCATGAAACCAGAATAAACAGAATTGTATAAAAAATAAATCTCATAAGATTGAATTATAGATAATCAATAAGCTCCTTGTCCTGGTATATTTACAGGAAGGTTTCCACCAGTCAATGGATTAAAGTTACCATTACTATATTCATAAAGCGGCCATTTATAAAGTGTCCCTTTACCAGATGAAATAAAAAGGCGTATAGCTTTATGGCTCATATGTTTCAATTGCATATGACCATAATAGGTATTAACCTTTGCATAATAATTTGGATACATTGGTCCAAGCGGTTCCCAATATGTTTGAGAAATACCTGGAACGAGGGTAATAACTTGATGCTTAGCCCTAGCTTCTTCATCTAACAAATCACTGGGAATGTGTATCCCCCATTTACCAGCTAAGTTTTGTGTATAATTAGCACGCCCATAATAAGCATTTGAGAAATGAAACAATTCTTCAATCAGAGGTGACGCGCCAATTTGCCTGTTCGACGATGTGTTATCCCAATAAATGATATAATCATTTTCGCCAACTTTTATCATAGCGCCCTTCGCCAAAGCAGGGATTGGATGAGGTAAATCCTTGACATTATCGGTAAAGGTTAGGCTTACCCCAGTGTCCAAAATGGCTGTATTAATGATAAAAGGAATTTCATCCCCATAAACCTCCCTATTCTTCGGATCTAGAAGTTCTGCGATGGTTTTTCGAGCCGTTGAGGTTTTAACAGTAGTGTCAGCTCCGCTTGGATCAGTAAACCATACTGGATTATTAGCCAGAGCAGCGTAAGGGGATTCAAACACCTTAACTACAGGATCAATATTCCACCTCTTTACAACTCGGCTGTCATACTGCCAGAATGGTGCCGTGTAAGAATTACCGTTTCCCGCCACTTCATCATCCCTCTCCATCGCGTTAAACCCATACCTATAACCATCTGAACCTTGGAAGGACCTCCCCGGCATCACCATCCCAAAGGGATAATAATCTTGGCTATTTAAAACATTAGCCACTAAAAGCACATCATCACACTGCTCTACTAATTCAAAACGTTTTAAGGTCATGGTGCTGCCAGTGGTTAGGCGGTAGCTAAAACGAAGACTATCGGCTTGGATATTGGAATAAGAAATACAATGCTCGCCATTAGCAACAATGTTACTACTGGACAAGGTATCGCCATTTTGGTCTTGAACTACCAGCTCTCCGGTGCCGCTCAAATCGCTAATGCTAAAGCATAAGCTTTGGGTACAGGTAGAATCAATAGCCACAGTAGTGCTTATCTCGTGTTGAGCGCTAGCACCCGAATGGTAGTATAAGCTGAGGCCGCCATTCGCCGTGCTACCGGTACAGGCATTGGCTTCTTCCCAGAATGCGGGTAAGCTGATCCAAGACACCGATTCTGCGCTTACCGTTAGAGATACCGTACTATTGGGATGCAGCTGCACCTCATAGGTGCCATTACCATACTGATTAATATCAAAGCAATAGCTACCCGCACTTGTAATCCACTGATTAATAAGCTGGGTAGAGCCACCGGTCTCGGTAATAATCACCCGTACTTCTTCCCCTTCTTCAAAGTCGAGATTTATACAATATTCATAGTTGCATTCTGCCGTTCCGGCGGTAAAAGTGCGGCTTATGTAATCGGTATCCTCGGTCATGAATAAGACTTCCCCCAATAGCCTGCGGCTGAACATAGACCAGTCGCTGTGCTCCTTCTTAGATCTTAGACCGGCCGCAAGGCTCCCTTTTAGACTATTATTGTTCATTGGCACTACCACTTATCTTCTGAGGTAAATAAGCTGCTGTGAAAAACATCCCTTAAAAGAGGCTGTGGAAGGTAAAAGCAAGAGGTTAGGTTTTAGCGAGGGTTTGAAGATAAGTGTTTTCTAGTACCTTTTCATTTTTAAAGCTGAGTGCTGCGCACGCTTTTTTTTACTTTCATTTTTGCTTGATCAAAAAGAAACAAAAAATCAAGGCTTGGAAGCTCTGCCTCAAAAATGTTCCTAGTCTCCTGCTTCGGTGGGCGAGCTCCTTGCGTCGCTTCCCAACTCAGCTAGTCGCCTACTTCCATTTTATCAGCTATCCTTCCTAGGCCGTAAACCACCGAAAAGAGTTTAACTCTAAATAGGGAGATTTTTAGTCTCCAGAAAATCCATCGGTGTATTATACAAGGGAACAATGTGCTTTGCTTAGACCTACAAATGACGCTACTACAGAATATTATTAGAATTGTTGAAGTAATGGGAGACTTACACAATGATCACTCTGAATGTTGGAATATGGTTCTAACTCTAAAAATCTCCTACAAAGTCTTACCTGCTAAAGTACTTTCTAAAGCCGACGTGAATTCCCGCCGGCTTTTTTTCTCACACCCACTCTTCAGCCCTAGCAAGATTGCAGGTCATTCCGTTGAAACTACCTTACCGTGCATCTTGTTAGGGATTCCCCCAAACCCCGAATAGTTGCTTCTATATTTGTCTACATTCAATGAGGTTTAAAACTATTGTTTGATCTATAATGCGTAGCGAAAAGCAGGAATTTTATTTAGAATATAATCTGCTTCAGCCAATGACAGCCTATTTCATCTATTTACCGAAGTACTGAGTGTGTTTTTTGGTCACACCCTCACTATTATCAGTACACAGCAGCAGTTCATGAATTATCCCAAAGATTGACAAAATCTCTCAAATAGTAATCTATGTAGTTGCTTACCACTTCCTCACTAAACTTTACAAGTTTCAAATTTGCTAATACCTCTCTGAACAGAAGCTGCCAGTTTTCAAAATTCAATGATCTTTTATTGCCATTCAGATAACGCACTAAGATTTCTACAATCAATCTAAGTATCAAATTTCCACGAATATAAATCATCATCTGCTCGTATCTACGCCATAAACGCCAATCAATGGGTTCATGATCGTTTTCTGATAGCCCAGCATGTTTTACTAAAAACCAATTTCTGTGCCTAGGATGCTGTTGTGCGTTTATACTACATTCCACCAAGCTTGGTAAATTGTTGATATTCAAATTAATATATTTTTCAAATATCGGATTCCATTTATATACACCTCTTGTAATTGGTTGGTCATAGTATCGTATTGGGCCAAAGAGCATTTCTCCAATAACTTCACCAGATTGAACTTGCCCATTGTAAATGTTTAGAAGATTATAATTAAATACGGTCTCGTTTAATGTCAACCACTCAACAATCACATCTTCAACGTTTATCAACACTTTAAACGAACTTGACTCTAAAGTAATCTTCGGAAAACTATAGTATGTTTTTTTAACCTTCATAAATTTGTAAGGTTCCCCTAATTAGAAGCATTGGTAAATATATTTTCTTTCCTTAAATGACAATCTATGTTAACAGAAGGAAAACTAGTTTTCCTTCTGTTTTCGATGAATTTTATCGGTGCCATATAACCTAATGCTTTATATGGTCTTACGTGGTTGTAGTTCCACATCCAGCCTAGGGTCTGATCTCTAACTTGATCTAAATGCGTGAATAAATGGGCATTGAGGACTTCTTTCCTATAGTTGCCGTTAAATCTTTCTATTAGAGCATTTTGAGTGGGTTTTCCGGGTTGAATAAAACAGATCTTTATCCGGTGTTTCCTCGCCCAGGCATCAAAAACTGCAGAAGTGAACTCAGGGCCATTGTCCACCCTAATAACCTCAGGGGCCCCTCTCCATTCAATTAAGCGATCCAACTCCCTAGTGATTCGTCTGGCGCTCAGTGAGGTGTCTACCGTGATCATTAAGGCTTCTCGGTTATGATCATCGATCACGTTAAAGGTCCTAAAAGACTTACCATTTATCATGGTGTCATGCATAAAATCCACGCTCCAGGTAACATTGCAATTGATCGGCAAGATGTGTGGGGTTTTTACCCTTGCAGGGAGTCTTCTCTTGCGCTTACGACGCAGGTTTAACCCCATCATAACGTAAATCCGATAAACCCTTTTGTGGTTCCAATAAAACCCCTGAGATCTGAGTAGATAAAACATCTTCCTAAACCCATAGGTCGGATGTTCACCGGCGATCCGTTCCAGTTCGGCTATAATTTTCACATCCTGATCTTTCGATTTAGAACGATAGTAGTAAACCGATAAGCTTATCTGCAATGCTAAACAGGCCCGCCGGATACTTATCTTTTCTTCTTTGACTAGAAATCCGACTGCTTCGCGCTTCTCGGCAGGCCTTAGAGCTTTTTCTCAATCAAGTTCTTTAGAGCATTGTTCTCAAAGGCCAGGTCGGCATTCATCTTCTTAAACTGCGCCAACTTCTGTTCAACCTCTTTGAGCTTTTTAAGCTGGTTGGGACTCATCCCCCATACTTACTCTTCCAGTTATAAAAAGTAGGTTGGCTAATACCATGACTACGGCAAATCTCTCCAACGCTTTTACCAGACTCCTGCTCAGCCAAAATACTGATGATTTGACGCTCTGTGAAACGGGACTTTTTCATTCTCCTAAATTTAAAC
>Ga0207422_1004887_pt1 | contig 10344 bp, 10 predicted proteins | sample MarCyaLeptolynsp_FD_187757 | JGI IMG/M metagenome (GOLD analysis project Ga0207422, IMG submission 187757) | Marine cyanobacterial communities from Panama - species 1 Leptolyngbya sp. (SPAdes) | ecosystem: Environmental > Aquatic > Marine > Unclassified | place: Panama: Panama City | collected... | reverse complement strand
ACTAAAGTAGAGCATCCATGCAAAACTTCGAGTCTCTTGTCGGCGAACAGATTGACCAATATCGCGTAGTTGAATTAATTGGTGTAGGCGGTATGTCCGAAGTGTATCGGGCACAAGCCCCTAATTCCGATGAACAAGTCGCGCTCAAGGTCTTGCTGGAAGGTTGGTCACACCGCCCAGATGTGACACGGCGGTTCATCTCTGAAGGCAAAATCCTCCAACGGCTTGATCATCCACATATCGTCAAAGCGATGAGTGTCGGTGACTATAAAGATCGACACTATTTTGTTCTTGAATATGTTGCGAATGGTAGCTTGGGCGATTATTTGCGACGTGGCGAGATGCTCTCCGTCGGGGATGTGGTACAAATTCTTGGGCAGATTGGCAGCGCACTTGATTATGGTCATACACAGGGCATCATCCACCGCGACCTCAAACCGGGCAACATTCTACTACGGAGCAAAACTTACGCTCTACTGACAGATTTTGGTATCGCTCGTGAAGAAGATACGACGCGCCTGACAACGATTGGCGCACATCCTGTCGGCACACCCGAATATATGTCGCCGGAGCAAATCATCGGGGAAGACCCCAATCGCCATTCCGATCAATATGCACTCGCGATCATCGCTTATTGGTTGTTTACAGGTCGCGCTCCCTTTCGTGGAGATACAGCATCCATCATCTATAATCAGCACCTCACGATTAATCCGCGTAAGCCGAGTTTGCTCAATGCTGATTTACCCGCCCAACTTGATGATGTGATTTTACGCGGTTTAGCCAAAGAACCTGAAAAACGCTATCCGACGGTTGTTGCATTTTGTGAGGCACTGGCACAGCTCGTACAGAAGCACGACCTTGCAGAATTACCTGCCGGGCATGGCACGGATGAACCCAAAACCATCACAGATGAACCATCTCAAAAAGTGGGACGTAAAAAGGCATCGTCTTCTGGCACATTTATCGCAAAAGATGTTGCTCTTTCTGCAATGGATGCCACCCTAGATGTTAATCCTTCATCTGCTGCACCACCTATTCGGCGTTCGCCTTCATGGGTAGGGCTTGCAACAGCCACTGCACTCGTCGTTGTGCTGATTGTTGGTGGCTTACTATTTGTCCAAGGTGGCAATATAGATGCAGAAAACCCTGATTCGCAAGTTGTGGCAGCTATAACGGATGAGGTGACGGAGGAAGCAACAGTCGAGCCAACCGTCACAGAGGAACCGACAGAAACGGACGAACCGACAGAAACAGCAACCGATGAACCAACCGCTACGGCAGAATCCACCGAAACACCGACAGAGGAACCGACAGAAACGGACGAACCGACAGAAACAGCAACCGATGCTCCGACCACGACACCTACAGCGACAAACACTGTAAGACCCAGCCGCACGCCGACACACACACCCTCTGCAACAGCAACCCATACCGCGACATCGACACATACACCCAGCCGAACACCTACACAAACTCCGACCCTTACACCTGTGCCGCTCATGCTTGGCGAAGTGATCGATAACTTTGATAGCCCCGAGTTGGGGACTTTCGGGAATTTTAACTGTGAATACTTCGCGGAAAATTATGCGTTGATTCTTGAGGGAATCGATGCAGATCAGCCCGATTTCCAGCTTGCAGCAAACCTGTTTGAAGATTCCGAATACGGTTTGACGATTATCTACGAAGTCTGTGATGAGGCAGAAAACCCCGATGGCTTCCGGCTAGAACCGCGCATCTTTGCCTTGTTACAACCAGCACTAGACGAATTGCGGGCGAACCTGCCAACCCCTACACCTGATTTATAGAGTGAGGGTCTATGAAGAAGTTAAGACGATTCCTGACCAATTTTGCACCGACAGACGCGCTCATCCGCCAGATGGGGAGCGAGAGCAACGAATCTGCATTAGCGGCAGCAACCATCTTGCACGAAAGATTGTGCTTCCAAGAAGGGACCTTGCGCCATATGAACCTTGCTGGTGCTAATTTAGCGAAGGTGACATTGGCGAAAGCGAAATTGGAAGGCGTTAATTTACAGAAGTCAAATCTGGTTAAAGCCTATTTCTTTGATGCGCAGTTGCAAGGTGCGAATCTCTCTCATAGCGATTTAACCGATGCCAATTTACGGCAGGCGCATTTAGCAGAAGCCACTTTAGCCAATGCAAAATTAGTGCGTGCAAACCTCGCCCGAATTGATTTAACCGATGCGGATTTGACCAACGCGAATTTGCGTGAGGCGAACTTATGGAATGCCTTGCTTTACGGCGCAAACCTCACAAATGCTAATCTGACCGATGTGAATTTTGAATACGCCCAATTTGATAGCCAGACGATTTTCCCCGATGGTCGCCAATGGTCAGCCAGCACACCATTAACAGAAATTCTCGCGTCCTTCACCTAGGCTCATCACTAATACAAAACCAATAGACATCTGCTATAATTTTCACAATCGAACTTGTAGATAGGTGTTATATTGATGATCACTGCAATTTATGATGGTTATTGTGTCATTTGCAATCAAACACGACGCACTGTTCGCTTGCTGGATTGGTTCAACCGGATTGAGTTTTTGGATTTGCATCAATCACAGATTGTAGCAGCGCGATATCCATCATTAGATTTCGATGACTTGATGGGGCAAATTCATGTGGTAGACGGGGACGTGGATATTGTTTATCAGGGTTATTATGGCACCAAACGCATGCTACGTGAGTTACCACTTGGTTTTCCCATCTGGTTGATTACTATGATTCCCGGAATGGATGCAGTCGGCAAACGAGTGTATCGTTGGGTAGCACGCAATCGCTATCAAATCAACAAAGCCTTCGGTGTTGAATTGCCAGATTGCGTGGATGGTGTTTGCAAAATCCCGGAATAGGGAACCTCATAACCGCCGACCCGAAATATAGCGTGTGAGTAAGTCCTTCCGCACATAGAGGAAAATCGTAATGGCGGCGAGGAACCCCGTCATATGAGCGATGGTATTAACACCTCCCATCTCGGCTCCTTGAATCACCTCGAATGATGCTGTGATATTATCCACTGCGAAGAAGATCAGCAGCACCCATGCAGGGATATTGACCGTCCAAGAGAAGTCTTCCAGCAAGGCTTTTTTTCCTTCTTTTTTCTTAGAATCCTCACTGAGACCGAACTCTCGTCCAAGAAATCGCCGTAGAATAAATAAGCCGAATCGGGCGAGAATCACTATTGCCCAGATGCCAATATCAAGTTGGAAGAAGAAGGTGCTATACACAAGCAATAAATTGATCACCACCACCCCAACAAGTTTTCCGGCTGCCATTGAAGGGCTATCTTTGGGTGAATAGAGTAGCTGGAGCAAGATAAAACTCACAAAACGGATTGCCAGAATCAGCACAACCAGTTCGAACCCGTCATCAATTGTTCCACCGAGAAAGAAGTACAAACTCATCCCCGCCGCTATAGATGCAGCAACCCCTGTATCTTTGATGCCAAAACCCACACCCCACAAACAGGCGATATTCACACCCGGGAAAAGAATCAAATAGGCACCCATAATGCCGGAAATTGCGCCACTGGCACCCACACCGGGACGATCAAGTACATCCAGTGGTGACAAAATCAAATACCCCACATTGGCGACCATGCCCGCAACCAGATAAAACACCAGATACCGCCAAGGACCGCAAGCATCTTCCACGCGCTTGCCGAATGCCCACAAATAAAACATATTGCCCAACAGGTGTGATAAATTGCCGTGCATGAACATTGATGTAAATGACGAAAATGCGCCGATGCTCTGATGTTCATAAATAAAACTCGGACGTGAGCCATATGTCCAGATGATTTCTGCGAATGGGACGAACATCTCGATGACATCTTGTTCGGTTTGGGCGAGTGCGATCAACTCGAAGTAGGGCAAGCCTTCCCACAAGACAAACGCCAGCACATTGGCAACCATCAGCGAAATAGTCATCCACGGGAAGGAACGATAGCGCACAGTGGTATCATCACCGACGGGCAGGGGCAGCAAAAAGACACCAAAGAGCATCATCATGACATCGATAAGACCGACTGCCAACCCCATGCCTTGCCCTTGCCGCGCACCGACATCGAGAACAGGCGCGACCGATACCAACGATATGAGCAATAGAAGACCAATGATCGGGAAGAAGCGTTTCGTCATCTGCTTGATTCACTCAACTATGTGACATGCACCATTGTATGACAGACTGTATGGACTCACAAACGGCTTTTAGCTACAAAATAGCGAAATCCTAGATGTCGGGGCGGATGATCTGGTCGTATTTGGATACGCTGTTGCGCGTCCCTACAACGCGACTCGCAACGTAGAGGCGGTTGGTGACCCTCAGGCATCAAGATAGACATTAATAAAGGGCTTTTGCAAAGTCAGGAATACGAATTGATGTAGGGGTGGTTCGTGAACCGCCCAATTCCCACCACCACCTCATCCGCTTCGTAGGAACGCGCAACGGCGCGTCCGCCCTTCTTCAACCCATCCTCCACCATTTGCAAACCCTAACCACACAAAACGAACTTTTGTGCTAAAATGAATCCGTCGCACCTTATCACCCCACCATATGATTTTGACCTTGCCGCGGCATGCCGTCTCCCACCGTTTTATACGGACTCCCGCCGATAAAAATTTCTTCGGCGGCGGCGGCAAACAGGGATAAATATGCTAGGATAGGGTCAGCAAATAAATTGAGGTCAAATCTATGGATAAACCACTCAGCCCCCTTGCACGTCGCATCCGCGATGGGGGATACAAACTCACCAACGCCCGTCTCATCGTGCTCCAAGTCATCGAGGAAAGTCACGGGCACATCACCTCTGCGGATATTGTGGAGCGCGTCGCAGAGCTAGATGAGTCCATTGGTCGTGCCAGCGTTTTCCGCACACTGGATATGCTCACCCGCTTGAATATCGTGCGCCCCAGCTATATTGAAGGGAGCCAATCCCCTCAGTATGTCCTCCTCCATGAAGGACATCATCACCATATTGTCTGCACCAATTGTCACCAAACCATCGAATTCCACGATTGTGGACTCGATAAAATGACGCTAGCACTTCAACAACAATATAATGTGGAAATCACCGGGCACCTGCTGGAATTCTACGGATTATGCGAAAATTGCAAACCAACCTAACGGAGGTCTCACAATGACTCTACCAATCAATCGCCAAATGAGCGTTTTTGAATTTGATACATGGGTGCTTCAACCCGAAAACCAAGAGACTGTCTATGAATTCATCAATGGGGAGATACTCGAAGTGCCAAGTAATCCATATGTATCTAAAATTGCCATGATAATCGGTGCCGCGATTCTGCTCTATCTAAGTGAAAATGATATTGGTCATGTCACAGGTGAAGCAGGTGGCTATCAAGTTGCAGGGAATCGCTATGCGCCGGATGTTGCCTATATCTCCTACGAGAGACAGCCTGAATTAGCGAAAAAAGGCTATAATCCCAACCCACCTGAACTCGCTGTTGAAGTCATTTCTGACAAAAATAACACTGAAGAACAACGCATTCTCAGATTGAAATTGAGTAATTATCTCGCAGCAGGTGTTGTTGTGTGGATTGTTGACCCTGAAGATCAGGTTATCGAAGTTCACACGCCGGGAAAAGCCTCTCTCGAACTTGATGCAGAAGGCACACTCACCGCAGAGGACATTCTGCCGGGATTTCAATTGCCCGTGAAAAATATCTTCCGCAATTTGAAAAAGAGCAATTAGCTGAATGAGAATCAGAAGCCTATCATGGTTATTCGCCGTGCTTTGGATTTTCATTATCCAAGTTGATGCTCAACCGCCATATGTTGATTCATCAGAGGCAATAGTCTATGAACAAATCATCAATGACGATGTATTTATCATCACATATGATGATGAAAATAAGCATGTCTATGAACCATATCCAGAAAATTGTCACGTTGTCTCGAGGCATGGTATTTATATTGCTGAAGCTGCAAAAGAAAGCCCATCCTATCTGTTCGTTCGAAACTTAGAAACAGGAAATATTGTTTTTCAGATTGAATGGCAAGATCAATGGATGTGTAACTTTGCTTGGTTTGATACATCAGACCTACGGTTGTCCATAAGAAATGATGTTGATGTTGACATCTATGCACCAGATTACAGCGAACGTCAATATACTCGATACGATTTTTCTAGTGGTTTACTTGAATTATACCGACTTGATTATCAGCCGTTGGATTATTCATTTTTGCCCAATTTGTATGAGGATGATTATTGGGAATTGCAGTTCGTTCTACCTGCACCAAACAGTACAACTTATTTGTACAAGCGATGTCCCGGCAAACAAATTGTTGATGATGACCAGCACTGTTCCGACGTAAACGAATACATCATTTATGATGTGGTTGATGGTGATATTTTTCAGCTAGAGGATGTTGCGGGGTCAATACTGGAGGGAGTCGATGTCATGCAGAGACCTCTTTACACGCCTGCCTCTGCATGGTCGTATGATTCCAGATTTCTTGCTTATCGTATTGTGAACGAGTCAATCTACGATGATTTTGACCTAGCGATTTATGATTTGCAAACTGCCAGCCATTTAGACACAAGTTTCTTCAATGAACAGATCAAAGATACAGGCTGGTTTGAATGGTCATCAGCATCAAACCAATTCCTGTTTCAAGTTAGAGGTCGCAGTGGTGAAGATATAGTTGGTGATAATTACAATACCACTGTTCATCCTGTACTCTATGATGTTGACAATCAAAAATTCTTGGCGATTGATCGCCCCTATGATATTACAACTCGAAGCTGGCTAACATGGTCACCGAATGGTCACGCTTTTGTTTTCACAGATGATAGCGATTCTTTAATTCATGTTGATGTGAACACAGGTAATTCGACTGTACTGGATAACAATGTGACGCGGATTTATTCATGGCGTAATGATTGGTAAGTTATTGATTGAAATTTTTGAAGTTTACATCTGGAAGCCGGAGCGATAACGCACCAGTTTGCGGGAGTAGTTCGCCGTGTATTCGAGTAGTCGCGCTTCTAGGTCATCCCATTCGGAGCTATCGAACATATCAAAAACGGCTTTTTCACTCTCTGCGAGGAATTCGACATGGCGCATAGGATAGGGTCCATAAGCGACATGCCAAGCCATGTGCATATAGACACCCATTTCTTGCATAGCGGGCACCATCTCTTGCGTCACATAACGGAAATACGAATCTTGCGTTTCGGGTAAGACATCATAGGAGAGCATCAGCTTGAATCGTGGGACAATGTAATTCGCCATCTTAAAGGAAAAACTTTCCGCTACTATCGCTGACCCTACTCTATCATGAAGCCTCGTCAGGGACAATATCATAGAGCGAACCCTAAGGGAAACCACACTTGCCGCTAATCTCAGAATAGGGTAACGTTTTGTGGTAGTGAGGAAGGGGTATGACCCGATGTATGATATCCAACGACGCATAGACCAGCTCCGTTATCAATTGCAAAACGCAGGGGTGGATGATGATTTATCTAGCCTTGAAGCGGAAGCACGCGAATTATTGAGCGATGCCAAAAACACGCCGCATGAAGCACAAGTGCAAGAACTCTTCTCGGAATTGGCGCGGCGCAACAACCCCGCGACGCAATCTTCGGCGGCGGTGCGTGGCTTGACCCGTCGGGCACGGATTCGGATTGAAATTGCGGGTGATGATGAAGACATTGATGAAGCGATTGATATTCTGGCGGAAGCTATCGGTATGGATAACACCGATGCGGATACGATCAATCTGCTGCAAATGGCAGCCGCGAATAATTCACAGGCGGCGCGTCGTGTGCAAGATTTGTTTGATCGCTATAATGTCTCGGCATCGGTGACACCAACCACCCCTGAACCGCCTCAAGCCCAAGCACCGACAAATGAACCACCCCCTCCGCCGCGTTATGCAGCAGGGGATTCTGCACCACAGCAATCGGAGCCAGAAATTACGGGTCCCGCGCCGCGTGTTCCGGGGCAAACTGGCTATATCGGCACAGATGTTGATGAGGCAATGTCTCAGCTTACAGAAGCGTATTATGCAGGGGATTATCAGCAGACAATTGATATTGCCAATCGCATTTTAGGGCAAAGCCCCGGCAATCCGACTGCAACCGATTATCGCCAAAAAGCAGAGGATAACTTGATTCGAGGCATTGTGCCGGATCATCGCATTCCGTTTGATGCGCGTGTTTCATATAACCGTGCGAATTCTCTGGTACGTGCGGGTAATTATGACGAAGCGGTTCGTTTATACCGTGAAGCCCGTGAATTAGCAGAACGTGATGGCATCCTCACATGGAAGGATGTCGAACAGGCGTTGCTGGATATTCAAGATTTGGCGTTGGCACGTGAACTGCTGAACGATGGTGATCGGCTGATGGCGGCGGATAATTGGTCGGAGGCGTTGCGCAAATATCAAGGTGCGTTGCGTGTTGTTCCGAATGATCCGCAAGCTGAAGAACGCATTGATATGGTGCGCCGTGTACAGCAAGATGCGGATCAAGTATCTGTGCAGATGAATATGCTCAGTGGTGGCTTGGAAGAACAGGTCACACAATTACAGACGATCCGCACTAATTTGGCACGGGCACGGCAATTATTACCGAATAGCCAACGTTTGGCACAGTTGCAACAGGATGTCGATAACCGCTTGCAATCGGTCAAGGTGCAGTTGAACGATCAGGCGCAATCGTTGTTGAATCGTGCGGATAGTGCGACTTCTATTGATGAACGGACGCGCCTACACAACGAAGCCCTCAAGCTGATGGAACTCGCTGTAGAACTTGACCCGTCTGATAACAACCTCTCCGAAAAGATGATCAATTCGCGGTCGTCGGTTGGGGATTTGACACGCTCGCGTCAAGTGATTGAGCGGGCAGCAGCACTCATCGCGCAAAATTTTGATACAGAACTCTCGCAGGCGAAGTCCATGCTGGCAGGCTTGACTGAAAACGCGCAAGATGAACGCTATCGCATGGTGGTCAATGATTTGCTCTCGCGGTATGTTGAACGCGCCGAAATCGCATTAGAAGAAGGCGATATTGGCGAGGCGCAAAATTGGCTGGATGCACTGAACGAAGACCCGTTCCGTATTCTGGGACGGCGCACAGAAATCTTCCGGTTAGAAAATACGATTCGTCGGACGCGCACGCGCAATCGTGGCATTACAATCGGTGTCATTGGGATCATCATTATTATTGCGATTGCAGGTGCATTTCTGACGCGGAACCAGTGGCAACCTGTTTTGTTCCCGCCACCTACACCCACATTGACCCCAACACTAACGCCAAGCGCAACCCTTACGCCTAGCGCGACCTTTACACCGAGCCTGACACCAACGGCAACATCTACCTTCACGCCGAGTCCGACGGCGACTGATACATTGACACCCACATGGACATGGACACCTTCACCGACGATAACGCCATCATGGACACCAACACCCTCATTAACCCCGACGCACACGGATACCCCGACGCACACCTATACGCCGTCGCCAACATTTACACCAAGCATCACACCGACTCAGACGGATGTGCCATCGCCGACACCCACACCACCGGAGTTATGTCGTGCATTGGTTTTGGGACCGGATGGTATTTTCATGCGATCACGCCCAACGACGGGTTCACAACGCTTGTCCATCTTATCACCGGGAACAGCGATGGATGTGCTGGAACAACGGCGCGAGGAAGGACTCGTAAACGGTCCCATCTGGTATTTCATCCGAGTTCGGGTGGAAGATACACAACAAACAGGTTGGGTACGGGCAGACATTGTTTCTGAATTGACTGAATGTCCGCCGTTGCCACTTGGCAACTAGAACACCTACTGTGTGGGTATATCAAGCGGGTTTTACCTGTGAGGGTTAACTCAGAGTAAGTTCAATTATCCATAAAAAGTGTGACGGGTATTTCGTGGAGGCGCGGTTGCGCGCCCCGACGCAACACTGTGACAGAGTGCTGGATGCCCGTCCGCACTACGCCAATTCGATTTGATCCTCTTCCATGCTGGTGATAGTCGCAAGCGCATGAACCGGGACGTTGAAACCAGCCTTTTTCATCGCCTCACGACCACCTTCAAAGCTCTTTTCGACGACAACTCCCACACCAACAAGCTCACAATTGGCACTCCGTACCATACGTGCCAATGCCATCAGCGTTTTACCTGTCGCCAGAAAGTCATCAATAATCAATACTTTTTCGCCACCTATCAAAAATTCAGCCGATACAAGCAACGAAACTTCACCGCCTTTGGTGTGGCTGGGTGCCGTTTCGAGGAAAACAGGACCCGCCATGGAATGGGCGATATTTCATTAGAACTACCGG
>Ga0207422_1004885_pt1 | contig 10345 bp, 11 predicted proteins | sample MarCyaLeptolynsp_FD_187757 | JGI IMG/M metagenome (GOLD analysis project Ga0207422, IMG submission 187757) | Marine cyanobacterial communities from Panama - species 1 Leptolyngbya sp. (SPAdes) | ecosystem: Environmental > Aquatic > Marine > Unclassified | place: Panama: Panama City | collected... | reverse complement strand
TCCATGAAAAAAACCTTTCTTTTAGCTCATAATTTACCTAGATTCCTTATTATAACGTGCTGATCCAATCCAGATAGAATTGGTCTTATTGGGTCATGAAAAATCATGTTTGCCAACAATCGATGGACAGATTATGCTATACCTAGATAACACACGTAATAGTTAACAAAAACCATGAGCGAAGCAAACACCTATCGACAAGCAGTTGCTGCCATCAAAGCAGGTGATGAAAAAACTGGACATAAATTACTGGTGCAAATTTTGCGTGCTGATGATAGCCACGAGATGGCGTGGGTTTGGTTAGCACGCATCACACCAAATGACGATAAGCAACGTGACTATATTGAACGTGCCTTGCAGATCAACCCACAAAACCCGCATGCACTGGACTTACAAGCTGAACTTGAACTCTCTGTCATTTTTGATAAAAACACAACACCTCTAAAACCCACCTCGGATGAACTGAGTGACATCAAGAAGCGCATCAAACGCGGGGATATTCTGGCAAGGCAAAATGACATAGAAGGCGCACTCGATGAGTATATTTCTGCATTAGACATTTTGCCTGATCATGAAGTTGCGCTGGAAAAAGCGATACAACATCTGACGCAATTGGGGTATACCGATGATGCTAGAGAATTGATTCAAAACGCATTGCAGTCCGGCACGCGCAATGCAGGTGTTTTCCTGACAGCGATGACCTTCGCGCAGGATATGGGCAAAGACAATCAGGTCGAGATTCTGCTGCGACGTGTGACAACGCTGCCTAAATTGCCTGTGCAACCGATTGTCGAATTCATCAATCGCAGCGTTACACGCGATAAACTGGATGTCGCGCATAAACTTGCGGAAGCGGCTACACAAATCCAGCCCAAAAACCAAGAATTCATGGTCAAGCTGGCACAAGTACAAGAGAAACAGGGACTTAAAGCAGAATCCCTCCAGACGTATGAAAAAGCGGCGGCTTTAGGTGGTGGTACGGAAATCGGCAAGCTGGCAACACAAAAGCTGGAATCCTTCATCCCTGTTCTGACAGACAAAGAACGGGGTAATGTGGGCTTGGCTTGGCGTGAGGTGCTGGGCGTGGGAATTTTGTACTTTTTGCTGGCATGGCAAGATGCAGGCTTGAATGTTGCGCTCATGGGTTTCCGGCGATGGATGGGTGTGATTCTGGCACTTGCAGGGAGCTATTTGTTGATTACAGCGACATCCTCCCCACAGCAGCAACCGATAGCCGCGTGGTTAGGGGGTGTCGTGCCATCGAATCGCCAAGAAACGGATGCAGAAGGGAATGTCACCGCAGAAAAATCCCACATCCCGATTATTCCAATGGCGGTTCGCATTCCCATGGGGATTGTGGGCGTGGGTATGTTGATCTTCGGCTTTTTGCTGGTGTTTTCCGCCGCCCTAATTCTGATTCAAGACCCTGTCGAACCGTATATCCCACCATTTGATTTGATGGGGTGATAAATGATCACCGCCCGCCCTCTGCAAAAGTGCCGCGAATGTGCTATGTTGACAGCAGTAGCTTCCAACTCGGTGTTTCAGCCTAAGGAATTATGAATGAAAAGAAGCTCTATCGCTATTTTATCAATTGTGGCTATTGTTATTGTTACTTCTATTTTTGTGGCAAATGTCGCGTTCAACTTGCTAATCCCTTCAAATCCAGTGCCAGTTCGTACAATTTCACTTAACACACTTGATAACATTGATTTTTCATGGTTCAACTGGCATCCTGCATCTAACCAAATTGTATCTGGAAATACAGGTCGAATTTGGAGTATCGCGGAATCTGCAGAAGGGCGTTCAATTTCTCAATCTCATTTGGAATTTGCTGCGTGGAATCGGTCTCGGGGAAAAATAATTCTGCTACTATCTGATTACAACAATAATGCTAGCGTTTACAATCATACGATCCAAATATTAAATACAGAGACCTACTCTATATCGAATGAATACACTTTGAGAGAATCTACACAACGGCGCTACGATTCATTCCGTATAGACCCAAGCGAACAGTTCATTGCTCTTATTGGCTCCGAACATATCCAAATTGTTGATTTCGTCAACGGAGATATCATCGAATTGATACCCAACTTTATGAATAGAACAGCACTAAGCTACGATATGCAGATGGTTGCAATTGCAGATCAGCAAGGCATCATAGATATATGTTCTATACATAATTGCGATATTGAGGAATTCCCAGAGAAACAGTCTCTAGTACGTTGGTCTTTCGCCCAAACTCAATTGGTAAGTTGGTACCCCGATCCGTCTCAGATGAGCCTTGACCAATCAGGCAATTTGCTTATTTGGGATGCTTCCAGCATGGAAGTTGTTAATCAGGTACCTGTATTTGGTACTATTCACTCAATGGAATGGAGTCCAGATGGCACTCAAATAGCTTTTCTAAAGTCGATTGTTCTTGAAAAAACTATCGAAATTGAATGGAGTTTACACATTTATGACGTGAAGAATCGTAATTTAACTGATATTCCTTTAACAGACAGAGTTAGAAAAGCTATTGAGGTGTTGGAAAATAACATCAAATGGCATCCCAATAATCAATATCTTGTGATTTCAAGTTCAGAATCAGTTAATCCAGACAAGAATTCGTATTTAGCAAACCTCTGGTTTGCTGATTCTCAATCACGAATAATATTTAAACAGCTTAGATTTCAAACAGAAAATTCACATAGCATATCTGATTGGAGTTGGAGTCCTGACGGTACTTTGTTTGGCGTGATAGTTGAAAATCGTATACTCCTTTGGAATCTCTCTTCACTCACCAAATAACGCACAATTAGCGTAGAACAAAACAACGAATCCTCTATGCTCCCCTGCAAAAGTGCCGCGAATGTGCTATGTTGGCAGCATGATGAACAGAAAGCGATCAACTATGACAACATGGAAATTCTGCGGGCTGATTTGCCTCAGCCTGATACTCGCTGTTTTGCCTGTCCAAGCACAAGCCTGCCTCTTACCTCCCATTGAAGCTGAATGCGATGATTTAGAACGCGATCAGCTATGTGTCGTTGGTGGTGATGTCGCTCTCGAATTGTGGGATGCGGACGAAAGTGGACTAGAAACACGCTCTACCGGTGATGTGATTTCGCTGGATGATATTGCCTCAATTCAAATTGACAATGGAATTGCCTTGCTCAATCTTGGCTTGACTTATCCCGCTAGCCAACCCGACCGCACTGCAACAGTGATTCTGTTTGGTGACGCGATGTTCACTAGCATGGTTGATCCGACGATGATCCAATCCCCGATTACTTTTGGGGGTACAGCAACAGATAACCTCAATCTGCGAGATGGACCCGATACGCGCTTCAACGTGGTGAATTCGTTGTTGCGTGGTGATGCCGTTACCGTCATTGGGCGAGATGATTCTGGTGAATGGTTGCTGATCGAACAGCCGGATATGCCACTTTGGGGATTTGCCCCTCTGATTAACATCGAAGGAGATGTCAATCAATTACCTGTTGTTCCTCGTGGCGAACGCCCACCCAATTCACCGGAAAATACGGTGTTTGGTTCTGCATCACTGGAAACATCGGATTGTGGAGGTGCCTTGCTGCAATCATCGGCTGGTTCAGCAGAGGTAATTATCAACGATATGCCCTATACACTTGATGGCACCGCTTATCTAACAGGTGGCTCTGATCCGATCACACTTGCAGGAACGATTGTTTCAGCAGGAAATCAATTTACGGAAACATTGTCATTTGCTGATGCGATTGATTTGCCGTTGGGATTATTGCCGCGTCCTGTTCGACTAGATTTAGGTGATAGTTTTCTGTTCGATATGGCGACTTGTACCTTGCAGCAAAACGGTACAATTTTAGAAGCTGCACCAGCAGGTGAACTCATCCTCGCGGGTCGAGGTATCGCGGATATTTCGGCTGACGCATTGAATTCAGTGATTGAAAACGCACAAGTTGACTTCACGTTGGATGATGAAATCGTTGCGTTACAAAGCATCCGACAATATTCAACCAACTGGAATAGCCGCACTTATGAAGCTGCCGATTGGTTATTCGCGTTGCGTGAGTTGGAAGTGGGCAGCTATCAACTGAGCATGACTGTCGCCAATTCTGCACTGCCGGATGGTGGCAACTGGGACAATGTGTATGATTGCACGTTGATGGTTGAGTAGCTATTCGAATTCTACGGTTTTGGTTAGTGGACATCCGGTTGGATGCCCCTACAAAATAATGTGATGTTTAGAGATGTGTAACGGCACACCCTCGAAAATTTATTTTCCACTGACTAATTGCTTCAGGGGTTCGATGTTGCCTGTTGGAAATTGTTCTTGATATTGGTTCAACGCGACTTTTATGTCATCATCGCTGACGACAAAGCCTTTACCTTGTGCGAATTGAACCAATTTTTCTAAATCTTTTGGACGACTAATATACAGTTGTCCACGTAGGGATTCTTCACGTTCTAGTCTTTCCAGAAATTTTAATGCGGTTTCTACAGCCATGATTAACCTTTCATTGGTTTCTGTGAATCGAATAGCCTTAGTTTACAGCGAAATCTAAAAAAAATCACAATTTATTCTTGAGGAATTAAGGAAATCGGTCTTTATGATGTTGTCTTTACCCACATATGTGGACGTTGCCATGAAACACGACCAGTTGGCAAGCAGTATCCACGTTTCACCGCGCCCATTTTCGCGTAGAATGCTTCAGTAGGTGGATGTGAAATTATCTCTACTTCATCATAACCCATATCTCGGCTAGTCTGAAGCATATGCTGAAACAATTTTCGCCCAATCCCACGCCCAAGAAACTGATTAGCAACGAACATAAAATCGAGTTCAATCCCAATCTCTTTTACTTTGAGGCTATAGAAAGCTGCGATTTTTGCATCGAACTCACAAACAAAAAATTGCTCTCTATACAGATGTTCGGGCGTAAATTCAATAGCCTCGATGATTTTCTGATATTCCCCTTCATACGCTCTTGAAGTACGGACAATTTGTGTCATTGCTGCACAATCTAAAGCGGTCGCTTCTCGAATATTCAACATCATGATTTTTGCTATGCTTTGCTCACCCGCGCTGATTTATCGCGTTCATCGCGTAGCGCATCGCGCATGGTATAGCACTCCACAATAGCGTTGACCTTTTCCATTCCGTGCCAACCTTCCGCTTGCATATATTCCACACCGACGAAGCCTTCGTAGTCTGCTTCATTGAGTGCGCTGATAACATCAGGGATGCGAATCCGACCGCGATCAAAGGGGAGTTGGAGTTGCGCCCGAGCCGCTTGTCGCATTTGGATATGGCGCGTGTATGGTAAAAGCTCCAAAATTTGGTCATGGCGTATGTCCTGACAAATCATCTGTGCCCAGTCAAGTGTAATTTCTAATCCGGGCACTGCTTTGACGAACTTTAGAGCTTGTTCTGGCGTTTGTGCCATCGAATCCATATGGGGTTCAATGCTCACCGGAATATCAGCTTCATTTGCAGCCGAAACCATATCACGCAACGCTGCTATAGTACGATCTTCCGCTTCGTCATCCGTTTTGGGGTGGATTAATCCGGGTGAGATTGTGATACCGGCGACATCTAACCCTTGTGCAAAAGGCATTAGAGTCTTTAACATATCAATATCGCCCTGACGTTTTTCCTCATCAGCTACCGAAATACGCGGTAGCATCAAATACAAATCAGCTAATTTGAGGTTAAAAGTTGTTAGGTCTTCTCGGATTTGATTTACGGTTCGCGTCCGTGTGCTGAGTTTTGCAGCCCGTTGGAGATTTAGGTGTGGTCCGCTACCAAGATCAACATACCGGAAGCCCAATCTGGCAATTGTGCCGAATGCTTCAGGGAGTGTTAGATCGTTGAATGCCCATGTATGGCAGGAAAATTCCATTGTAGTCACTGATCTCGTTGATTAATGTGGATTGATTATACCGTGTCTCTGTGCCGTATCTAAGAACATCAGTTATATTATTATAGCATTATCACTTGTAACGATTGTTTATACGAATGGCTAAAGTTTCACCTCCATTAAAATGGGCTGGCGGTAAGCGATGGCTTGTGCCCATCCTCCGATCACAATGGGAATCTCATGCTGATTGTCGTCTTGTTGAGCCGTTTACAGGTGGTTTGGCAGTCGCACTCGGACTCAGACCCAAAGCGGCATTGTTAAACGATATCAACGTTCATTTGATTAATTTCTACAAACAATTACAGGCTGGCTTGAAATCCGACCTATCGCCGGATGACAACGATAAAGATATATTTTATGCGCGGCGTGAACAATTTAATTCACTCATCCAGCAGAATAATCACCAAACACAAGAATCAGCAAAATTATTCTATTATCTCAATCGTACCTGTTTTAATGGATTGTGCCGCTTTAATAGCAAAGGATACTTTAATGTCCCATTTGGGCGACACAAACGCATCAACTATAAAACCACATCCGAATTCAAATGGTACCAAAATATCTTAGCACAATGGCATTTCTCTCATGGCGATTTTGAAAAGCTACGCCTGCGCGACAATGACTTTGTCTATGCTGATCCGCCTTATGATGTGCAGTTCACCAAATACGCTAAAGATGACTTTCGGTGGGAAGATCAAATACGGTTGGCAGAGTGGCTGACACAGCATCCGGGTCCGGTAGTGCTCTCTAACCAAGCAACAGAGCGCATTCTGGAGCTTTATCGAGATTATGATTTTGAGGTGACACTTCTCAACGCACCTCGACGCATCAGCCGCACAGGAGATCGCACACCTGCAAAAGAAGTGGTTGCTATCCGCAATATGAAAATGATTGAGTATGCGCCTAGACTTCTTTAAATTTGCCTGAGGGAAACGTTCCTAGATTTAAACTTCTGCTAGAATGTGAGTGTGCAAAATCACTTTCAGTTGTGCTAGGACGCATCATGACAACATTAAAAAGCATCCGTCGTCTATTTCAAGAGACGATCAAAGAATGGTTGGAAGATGGCGCATCAAGTATTGCGGCCTCACTCGCGTATTATACGATTTTCTCATTATCCCCTCTGCTGATCTTAATCGCATTGATGATTGGCATTGTGCTAGATCAAGATCAAGTTGAAGATACCTTATTGACGAATGTCGAAACGACTGTTGGTGAAGAAGTTGCACAAACATTTCGTAATTTGCTCCAATCAAGCGAAGAACGTGAAGGAACAGGCACCGTGATCTGGATCGCAGTCATTATCTGGGGGGCATCGGGGTTGTTTTCACAATTGCAAAGTGCGCTCAATAAAATCTGGGAGGTAAAAGCAATGCCCGGACGTTCGCCTTGGTATTTCGTCAAAAATCGAATTATTTCTGCCAGTATTGTTCTTCTAGCAGGGATTACGCTCTTATCAACAATGCTCATCAATACAGGCATCACTTGGGCAATTGATACAATGCCCACCGTCGCAGATACGGCGATCATTATCCGTCCTTTGCAATTAATCATCTCCGTTGTGATGACAACCTTCTTGTTTGCCATGATCTACAAAGTGTTGCCGGATGTCATCATCGGTTGGAAAGATGTGTGGGTGGGTGCAGCATTCACTTCATTCCTGTTTTTTGCTGGTCAATTCGCCGTGGGTCTTTATATTGCGAACTCAGATCAGGGGTCGGTTTTTGGTGCTGCCGGGTCGCTGACGGTTGTGTTGGTTTGGATATATTATTCCGCACAGATTTTGCTCTTTGGCGCAGAATTTACGGAAGTGTGGGCACGGCATCATGGTGCTTCTATCCGACCTGATGAAGGCGCAGTCTGGATTAATGAGGCGCAAGCACGCCGCGAAGCAGAAGCCGCAGGCAAAGAATTCATCAGCACCCAACCCCAAAAGGAATCAAGCTAACGCAGGAAGGTAGGGCAAACTTTCTGTAACTTAGGTTAAGCATCACCTTTAGTGACAATCTGAACGTCCTTGAGCAAGCTGCGATCTAATTCATCTAGCCGTTCTTCTCCTAGCCGCTCTAATTCGGCACGCACTTTGAAAGAATCTTGGCGCAATTGAGCAACATCTATACCCTGACATACATCCGGCAGAATCATCAGCCATTGGACGCTGCGTTGTAACATCTTTACTGCACCCCGAAAATTTCCACGTTCAATCTGATAATAGGCAACACCAACTTGCAAAATTGCTCGATATAAATCACGGACAGGTCCTTGTGTGTTGACCCATTGTTCTTCAAATAGATCATGTTGTGGATAGTATTCACCGTTATTGAATTTTTTCACGCCTTCAACGGCAAGTGGTGGCAGGTCTTCCGCACATTCACAATCTAGTTGTTCTAAAACAGCTAGATCGGGGATACGGGCATAATCTTTGACCAGCTTTTTAATGCCTTTGACTAATTCACCCGATGTATACGCGAAATCTGCTCCTTTAAGGAGGGCATCACTGCGGCGTTCCGCATCATCTGTAATCACCATCAGTGGGATGCGGCGGGTAGCAGGGCTGATTTTCGGTGTGGTTGTCAAACCTTGCCAATTGAGATCATCACCATCAACCAAAATCATCGCTGCATGATGATCAATGAGGGTATTCATGTAGTTCATGCCGGATATGTAACGTATAAGCGCATAATCGACCGATAGTGTGTCGAGAATCGCATCATACCAATCTGCTTGTCCTGTCACAATAATGGTCGGTTTATCGGTCATGATCAGCGCATTCCACGTAGAATGGCTCGTGCATCATCAAGGCTTGGTGCGAATAACAAGTCACGTCCGGCAATACGTTCACCAAAAGCACTCTTGACTGTTGAATAAACCGCTTGCATTGTTTTATTGGCACCGATGATGATGCGTGCCCCTTCGTTATCACGTTGTTCCGGGTTTTCTAGCAAGCGTTTGGCAGCAGACATGAAGTCTTTGGGGATTTTGCTCCCCTCAAGATCAACGATGACATCGACGCGATGGGTTACACCTGCGATCATCTGATCCATCTGGTCAAGTGCTTCATCTAATTCATCCCATGTCCATATTGATTCAAATTCGACGAGAACTGCGGATTTTGCCTTATTGTCCCATTCCACCAAAATCGCCATTTATTCCTGACCTTTACCACTCTGTTCAACTTCCAATATACAACATTGTACGCAAATTCTCGCTGGTGGGTTGCTGGCGAAATGCTAATTCTGCAAGCGCAAATAGTAGGATTCATTGGTGCAAATTGTGATGCTTGTCGAATCTACAACTTCACCGCGAGCTTCGATTTGACTGCCAGATGGCAAATTTTCACTAAATTCACCTAGACATTGCATCATACCATTTGTCCAGATGATATTAATCTCGCCCCGATCAGAAGCAACAACGGCTGCGCAAATTCCATCAAAAGCACAATCATCAATTGAGCCGATAACTTCACCTCGAAGTGTAATCACTTCGCCCATTTGTGTACTCAAGTCGGCGGAAGCAACAGGGAATTCATATAACCAACTACAAGCACATAAAAACATCATGGTGAAGATTGTGAGGATAAATCTCAAAAACATTGTATTGCCTCCAAATGCCATTCATTATGCTAGAATTTTCACCCCATACATGAAAATAATTTTGAAGCGATGGTATTGAACGTGTTAATTTGAAGTGTTTGTAGAGCTTTCAATACTGCAATCATTCATCAGGTCTGCCCAAATCCAACCCGAAATTTCAGAGTTTTGCCAGCGTACATGATACCATTCGCCGGGTGCTTGATTGCTTGCAATAGTTTGTATCTGAAATACTTCATAGGTCAACACCTCCTCGGATTTCGCTACTATGTCAAATGTAACATCGGGTCCACTGCGAATATTATTTCCTGAAATTGTCTGACAAGTGAGGAGTGTTGGCGGTGGGAAAGCAACAACCGACGCAATCGGTATTGTGCCATCTGTTATCCATAAACCTGTTCCCTCAACTGTTAAACGCTGATCCCAAGGATCAAGCCAATTTTCTTTGGAAGGATGCTGCGGTGAGCGAACTTCAAAATGCAAATGTGCGCCACCGAAACCTGTATCCCCACTTAATGCTATGGGAATACCAATCTGGTCGATATAGGTGTTGGGTTCTACAAGAACCTCTTGGAGGTGAGCATACCCTGTGAACCAAGTTTCTGTGTTATTGTCGATGACCCGTGTGTGTTCTATCAAGACATAATTGCCATAAGCATCGCCACAAGTGATGTCATCAGTAGGGCAGTTATTGAGTGTCTTCACAATTAATCCCGGTGCGGCAGCGTAAACAGGTGTTCCTAAAGCCAAACCGTTCGGTTTGCCCCCGACATCGGTGCCCTCATGCCCCCTATATTCTCGTGGAACCGTTAATCCCGGGCATTCCACAGGGAAATTACTATCCGTCCA
>Ga0207422_1004884_pt1 | contig 10346 bp, 10 predicted proteins | sample MarCyaLeptolynsp_FD_187757 | JGI IMG/M metagenome (GOLD analysis project Ga0207422, IMG submission 187757) | Marine cyanobacterial communities from Panama - species 1 Leptolyngbya sp. (SPAdes) | ecosystem: Environmental > Aquatic > Marine > Unclassified | place: Panama: Panama City | collected... | reverse complement strand
GGGTTGAGCTGAAAATGCGCCTCGATCGTGTCTCGGATGAATCCAAGGCGAACCGGATTGAACTTGTGCAGCGGGCGAAACTTGCCTTTCGGGTCCCACCATTCAGCCGCCATGGCCGTAAATTTGGCGACTTCATCCGGGTCAATACTCGGTCGAAACGTTGTATCTGAAACGGTTGCGGCAGTCTCTGTCATCAGTATAGCAATCCTGATTGCGGTTTCGCGCTCATCCCTATAAGGAAGCGCCTGTCCTATTGAGCTTAAATGGTAGATTTTGACGAGGCGGCAATGGCGCGCACTGTATTGAAATTTGGCGGCACATCCGTGGCGGATCTGGAACGGATCTCGCACGTCGCTGACATTGTTGCGCACAGGGCCTCCAAGGGTGAAAAACTGGCCGTTATCGTCTCGGCCATGGCGGGAGAGACCAACAAGCTGGTCGGCCTTGCCAAGGGCGCAGCCGGCGATGCCGTGAATGGCGACAAGTTCGATGATGAATATGACGTCGTCGTTGCCTCTGGTGAACAGGTGACATCCGGCCTTCTGGCGCTGTCACTGCGCAAGCGAGGCCTTGATGCCCGCAGCTGGCTCGGCTGGCAGATGCGGATGAAAACGCGCGAAGGACATGGCGCGGCGCGAATTGATGGGTTCGACGAGGATAGCGGCCTCGGCGCGGCGATTGATGGCGGCCAGGTTGCCGTGATTGCGGGATTTCAGGGCGTCACCGAAGAAGGCCGGGTCTCGACCCTTGGTCGCGGCGGCTCGGACACGACAGCCGTGGCGGTGGCGGCGGCGCTCGGTTCTGTCCCCTGCGATATCTATACTGATGTTGATGGCGTCTACACCACTGACCCACGAATCGTGCCGCAAGCCCGGCGCCTGGAGCGTGTGTCTTATGAAGAGATGCTGGAAATGGCCTCTCTTGGCGCAAAAGTGCTGCAAACCCGCTCTGTGGAGCTGGCAATGAACCATCAGGTGCCCTTGCGGGTGCTGTCTAGTTTCTCCGGGCCTGAGGATGACAATCCCGGGACCTGGATCTGTAATGAGGATGAGATCGTGGAAAAACAGGTCGTAAACGGGGTCACGTATTCGCGCGATGAGGCGAAAGTCACGCTGTATGGCATGGAAGACAAGCCGGGCACGTCGGCCAATCTGTTTGCCTTGCTGGCGCGTGAAGGCGTCAATGTCGACATGATCGTCCAGGCCAATGCCCGCGGCGAAGACCGGGCAAACATGGTCTTCACCTGTACCAGCGGCGATAGCGAGAAGGCTCAGCGCGTGCTGGAAGCCAATGGTGAGACAGTTTCGTTCGACAAGATGGATGTGGCGCGTGATGTTGCCAAAGTCTCGGTCGTCGGCGTCGGCATGAAATCCCATACCGGTGTGGCCGAGACCATGTTTGAAGCGCTCGCGGCCAAGAATATCAACATTGACGTCATCTCGACCTCTGAGATCAAGATTTCGGTCCTGATTGATGCAGATTATACCGAACTCGCCGTTCGCGCGCTTCACACGGCGTTTGACCTTGACGCGACCTAACTGAAGGCCCCATCTGGGCTCTTGCATGCCTGATAGCTTTTCCATCCCCCGGTTATTGATGAACCGCTTGCGGTCGGTCATGGCCGCAGAGGCCGATACTGAAGCGCGGCTGATGAAAGTCGTCCGTCTGATCGCCGGGACGATGGTGGCTGATGTCTGCTCAGTCTATCGACGTACGGATGATGAGCGGATGGAACTCATCGCTACGGAAGGCCTGCGCGAGGACGCCATCCATCGCACCTTCCTGGCAATCGATGAGGGCCTGGTCGGACAGATCGCGCAAACCGCGCAGCCGCTTTCCATTCAGGACGCGCCGCGCCATCCAAACTTCTCCTACCGCCCGGAAACCGGCGAAGATCCGTATCATGCGTTTCTGGGAGTTCCGATCCTGAAAGGCGGGCGCGTGATCGGCGTTTTGACCGTCCAGAACCGCACTGAGCGGATCTATCAGGATGACGAGATCGACAGCCTGCAGACCATCGCCATGGTGCTGGCCGAGATCGTGCCCAGCGATGAGGCAGGCCCGGAGCAAACCGACGCAGCGCGGGAAGGGCGACCGGTAAACCTGCAAGGGCGCAGTCTGTGCGGCGGGCTGGGCATGGGCCGCGTGCGCCTGCACGACCCCGTGATTCCAGCCGCGCGATTCTTCGCAGAAGACCCGGAGATCGAGGAAGATCGCCTCGAGTCGGCGCTCGAGGAACTGCATCTCTCGATCGACCGCCTGCTGGCAGCGGAAATTGGGGGCCTCTGGGGTGAGCCGCGCGAGGTGATTGAAGCATACAAGTTGCTGGCGTCGGACCCGACCTGGGCCGAGAAACTGCGCGAAGGTGTGCGTGGCGGATTGTCCGCAGAGGCGTCGATCGATCGCTTGCGGCGTGAACACAGGGCGCGCTTTGAGAAGGTCAAGGACCCTTATCTGCGCGAACGATTGCACGACCTGGAAGACCTGGATAATCGCCTGCTGCGCATGCTCGCCGGTGGAGATGATCCGAAAGCCAACGGCAAACCGAGAAAAGGCGAAGCCGAAGTCCTGATCGCACGCCGCCTTGGCCCGGCTGAACTGCTCGACTACGGCCAGTCAGGCTATGCCGCTATCATTCTGGAGGAGGTCGCAACTTCCAGCCATGCTGCAATCGTCGCGCGCGGCCTCGGGGTGCCCACGGTGGGCGGGATTGAAGGCCTGCTCACACATGTCTCGCGCGGTGATCAGATCATCGTCGATGGCGAGGATGGCCGCGTCCATTTGCGTCCGGACGATCAGCTGCTGGAAGTCTATGAGAACCGCCAGGCCATTTTGAGTGAGCGGCAGGCCGTGTTCGCGGCGCTGCGTGACGAACCGTCAGAATCCAGCGATGGTGAGCCGGTCCGATTGATGCTGAACGCGGGTCTCGGACTGGACACTCAGCATCTGAACAGTACTGGGGCCGACGGCATTGGCCTGTTCCGGACAGAGTTTCAGTTCCTGATGTCGGAAAAACTGCCCAGCGTGAACGATCAGATTGATCTGTATCGCCAGATCCTCGATGCGGCCGACGGTCGGCCGGTTCATTTCCGCACACTCGATCTGGGTGGCGACAAACTATTGCCGAATCTCAATGATGCGCGTGAAGAAAATCCGGCTCTGGGGTGGCGTTCGATCCGGTTCGCGCTTGATCGCCCGGGCCTGTTCAGACGCCAATTGCGGGCACTGTTGCGCGCAGCGGACTCACGACCGCTTTCGGTGATGTTTCCAATGGTCACCAGCGCGCACGAGTTTCGCGAGGCGAAAGATTTGCTGCTTGACGAGGTCAACTGGGGCAAGACCCGCGGCTTTGACGGACCCAGCGAGATCAAGATCGGCGCGATGCTGGAAACCCCGGCCTTCGCCTATGCCCTGGAAGACATTGCCAGCGAGGTCGACTTCGTTTCGATTGGCACAAATGACATGCTGCAATTCTTCCATGCGGCGGATCGAATGACGCCACTTGTCTCGGAACGTTACCCTTTTGTCAGTCGACCTGTGATGCGGTTCCTGAAACAGGTGCAGGAGACCTGCGCGCGGCTTGATATTCCGGTGGCGATTTGCGGTGAAGGGGCCGGACGTCCGCTCGAAGCGCTTTGTCTGATCGGTCTGGGGTATCGGTCTCTCTCCATGCCGGGCGGTGGCATTGGCCCGGTGAAACGGATGCTCCGCTCCCTGGACTTGTCCAAATTCGGCCCGGCTTTTGCAGAGCTGTTGCAGGAGAGGGACCCAGCATTGCGTAACGGAGTGTTAGAGCTTGCTGAATTACAAGGTATCATACTGAACGATGTCTGAGGATCAGAGCGATAAATTGAACGCCGCGCCGCAAGCTGCATCAGCCGACGCGAATGAGGCTGAAATCGTGAAAACGATGGGCGAACGGCTGCGTGATGCGCGCGTGGCAAAATCACTTCAATTGCGCGATGTGGCGCGCGAGACCCGACAGTCCCAGGACACGCTCGCGGCTCTCGAAGAAATGGAAACTGAGCACATTCCGGACAGCATCCTGCGCCTGCAGGCCCGAAACTATGCCCGCTTCCTTGGCTTGCCTGAAGAAGAAGTTGCTTCTGCTTATGCGGCTAATCGCGGCGCGACGAATGCGTCAGCCATGCCGGTCGAGGTCGAGGGCAAGAAAGTGCCAACCCGGATGATCCTGGTCGCTGCAGCGGCGGTGTTTGCTGTCGGCGTTGTCGGCACAGGGATCAGCCTAATGCTGCAACCTGCCACGCAACAATCTGCGGATCAGCTCGCGATCTCGGCCCGTCTTGCACCAAACACCGTGCAGGAGATCGATTTCGCTGCTCTACGCGCCGATGCTGGTCAGGAATTCTCCCTGCGCGCCAGACAAACCGCCTGGATTGAAGTCCGTGGATCGGACGGCACAGTGTTCCGGTCGCGCGAAATGCGCACCGGGGAGACCTATTTCCCGCGCATGGGTGCAGGCTGGACGATCACTGTACGTGATGCCGGCGCATTTGAGTGGCGCCTGGGCGATGATGTCTATGCGACGGTTGGCGAGGACGAGCAGGCACTATACTCGGTAAGCGTCGATAATGTTCTGGAGGCAGCGATTGCCGCCCAGTCGGCCGCCTTGGCGGAAGCGGCTGGTTCAGACCAACGCCGTTAAAAAAAGCCGACCTGGTGAGGCCGGCTTCTTTCTCAAAACCAAAGTTTCGCAGCGATCAGTCGGCGCTGTTCAACTCTTTCTGAAGCAGAAGTTGCTCACCGACATTTGCGTAATGTGTATCTTCATCGCCTGCAGCCAGGGTTGGGCGACAGGAGGGCGAACAATCATAAGTGAAGTTTGCGCCGGCCCGCTTGACGCTGACCCATGTCGCAGTGTTGGCGGTGACGACGACGTCTGACGAGTGCAGCGTATTGCCGTCCTTGTCGAAGATCATCAGATTGGTTGTGCCGAAGGACTTACCGGTGACAAACAGCAATTTGTCATCATGCACAGCAACATCGGCGACATTCGGATTGCCGATAATCACGCTGTCGGCGTTTGATTTGAGTTTAACCGCCTTCGCTTTACCAGCCTCGACGGTGATTTGTCCGGCATGGGCAGCAAAAGCAACGAGCGCTGCGGCGAGGCCTGAAGCGGCAATCTTGGTCATGGAAATCATGGGAATTCTCCAACAGTTGCGGCTATCTTTGCCGCAAGAAGGTTATTTGAATCCTAAGATGGCGCCGAAGGCGGGACCGGAGACCTTAGAGTCTATAAGGGGAAGGGGCGCGCGAAAATTCCGGCGGTCATCGCGAAAAATTCCGGAATAGATTCACCAGATCTTCAGACCCTAACTGTAACAGTTGCGGCGTTCGAGGGAGCTTGAGCAGTACTAGGGACGATAAACCTGTTGCATGGTGGGAGTCTCTAAATGCAAAATTTCTTTTCAAATGAATCTGGTGCCACCGCGATTGAGTATGGTCTCATCGCTGCTTTGATCGCTGTTGCCATTATCGGTGCAGTGACCGCCCTTGGCGATAATGCGTCGTCTACGTTCGATAAGGTCGCGACAGAAATGCAATAAGCCCTCTAGGCTGATTTGAACTTTCAGAACCGCCAGGTCCGCCTGGCGGTTCTCACGCCAGATCCCGGCAGCCAGCGCTGCTGAGACTGTCATCCAAACTGTGTCTCAAGCGATTGCAGGCGGGCGAAGATCGCGACCTCAACTGACCGGCGCCGTCAGTGCGCCAAGGCCGACTGTGTCGGTGCCTGAACGTCGTCTGCCACGCCGTGTTGAGCGGGTTAACAGACGCTTGCTGAATGTTCAGAAACTTTCTGTTTTGATTCACTGGATTTTCAGCGTGTTGGCGTACAACCACACTCGTTCCGGGGACAAACCCAAGAAAAACCGGGACTTCTATAACCTGCATAGTGGGAGTTTCCAATGCGTAAGTTCTTTAAGAATGAATCAGGTGCAACCGCCATCGAGTATGGTCTCATTGCTGCTCTGATCGCTGTTGCGATCATCGGTGCTGTTACTGCTCTTGGTGAGAACACCTCTTCTACCTTCAACGCAGTCGCAGCCCAAATGGCCTAAGACTAGCCGTTAGGTAGGCCAATTATTTGGCTGGAAGCCGCCGGGTTCGCCCGGCGGCTTCTTTCTTTTGGGCCGTCAAGTCATCCTTAAATCCTTTGCGCTAAAGCGAACGTCACCGACGCTTTATTGAAGGACCGCTCGCATGATCCTCGTTCTGTTTGGCGCCAGCTTTTTTGCGCTGTGCCTGTTTGCTGCCCTGATCGACATTGAGACCCTGACAATTCCGAACTGGTTGAATGGCTGGCTCGCTTTCCTGTTCGTGCCAACCGCGATCATCGCTGCCCCCGGCTGGGACGTGGCGGGCTGGCACCTGCTGATCGGCGCGATCGCCTTTGTCATATCGGTGGGACTGTTCTTTGTCGGCTTCTATGGCGGCGGCGACGCCAAGTTCATTCCGGCAGTCATGCTCTGGCTCGGGCCGGCAGGCGCGGCTCCATTTCTGGTTGCAACTGGCATGGCGGGCGGAGTCCTGACTATTTTGATTGTGATTTTGCGGGCTGTGGTGCCTCAAGGCGTGACCCCTGGATTCGGCCTCGCCACGTTCGAAGATCGCAAGGGAATTCCCTATGGTGTGGCGATCGCGGCAGGTGCATTTTTCGCCGCTCCAGCGTCCCCACTTCTTACTGATTTCTTAAGCCAAATCGCCCGATTCAGTTAACCATGCTTTAGCTTCGGCGTGAAATATTGCGGAGGAATGGCCTCCGCGAATTGAGAGGCCTTGTTGGGAAAAAAGGGCTCTCTCATGTCTCCGATGCGACTCATCATTCTTGCAGTTGCGCTCGTTGCCGCTGGCCTCGCTGCGTTCCTGGTTCGCAACATTGCAAACCAACAACCCACAGTTGTCGCCGGCCCCACCGAGACCGTCGAGAGAATCGTCGAAGTCGAAGTCTCCCAACAAAAGGTCTTGGTCGCCAATGGTGACCTTCGCGTTGGCACGTTGTTGACGCCGGATGATTTCCGGTGGGCCAACTGGCCGGAAGAGACCCTGAACCCAGCTTACTTCTCGCAGGACTTCGCGCCGGACGCGATGGAGCAACTTACAGGCAGCGTGGTGCGCACGGCGATGTATATCGGTGAGCCGATCATGCCGCAAAAAATCGTTCAGAAGGGCGAGACCGGATTCATGGCCGCCCTACTGGCCCCTGGTAAGCGCGCTGTGACCGTCGAGATCTCTCCGGAGTCGGCTTCTGCCGGGTTTATTCTGCCGGATGACCGCGTTGATATTATCCTGACAGAGCAGGTCGAGCTGGTCGGTGCTGATGAAGGCGCCCCAGCCGTCATGGTCACGACGACCATTCTCGAGAATGGCCGCGTGCTGGCGATTGACCAGACCTTTGGCGATGTCGACGGCATTCCGACCCTGACCGGTTCAACCGCAACCCTGGAGCTGACCCAGCCGCAGGCCGAGCTCCTGGCCCGGGCGGCGCGCGTGGGGCAGTTGTCGCTGACTCTGCGCAGCGTTGCGGATGCAGGGTTTAATGAAGGTGAGGCTCTGGCCGACGTCGATTCCCTGGATCGCGTAGGAACCGGTTCGAGCAAAGTGATGATTTATCGCAGCAATAAAGTTGAGGCGGGGGGCAGCTGATGAAGCGGATATCGCCAATCCTCAAAGGCACGACCCTGACGCTGGCACTTGGCCTGGCACCGATGGGCGCGCTGGGGCAGGTACAGATTACGGAAAACCCGATGGGCGTCAGCTCGCTCGACCCCGGTGAGACCGGGGTTACGCGCGTTGTGAAGCTTGGCACCAACAAGTCGATTGTGATCGACCTGGATCGGCCCGCTTCCGATGTCATCATCACCAATCCGTTGATTGCAGACGCGACGGTTCAGACCGCCCGGCGGATCATTTTCCGCGGCGTTCAGGTCGGCCAGACAAACGCGTTCGTCTTCGGCCCCGATGGCCGGCCGTTGATCAATCTCGAAATCACCGTGGATCAGGATACGGCCATCATCGAACAGATGATCGAACGCTATGTCCCTGATGCCCGCGTGACCGTTGAGAGCGCCAATGGCAATCTGGTGGTCTCTGGCACCGTTGATAGCCTGGTTCAGTCGGACCAGGTCATGCGCCTGGCGACAACCTACTCGCCGACTGGCGATGCCACGGGCATCGTCAACATGATGTCGGTGCGCGCCAAGGACCAGGTCATGCTGGAAGTTCGCATCGTCGAAATGCAGCGGACCGTGGTCAAGCAGCTCGGCATCAACCTCACCGGCATGACGAGTTTTGGCGACCTGGCCAGCCAGGCCCTGGGGCCGCTGTTTGATGGGTCCGGACGACCGCTCTTCTTCGACCCGATCTTGGGTCTGAACAATAATGGCCAGGGCGACGCCTTGACTGCGCTGCAGCCTGCTACGCCGTTTTCCAACCGGTTCGAAATTTCCAGCTCGAACACGTTCAACATTGCTGGCGGATCGCTGGGCGGACTTTCGACGGAGGTCGGGTATACCAACTTTGTTGGCGACACGGCGCAGTCTTCGCTGGGCGCCAAGTTTGATGCGCTGGAGCGGGTGGGCATTGTTCGCACGCTGGCCGAGCCAAATATCATGGCCGTATCCGGCGAGAGCGCGAAATTCCTCGCCGGTGGTGAATTCCCAGTTCCTGTGTCGCAGGACGAAGAGGGGCGTATCGGGATCGAATTCAAACCGTTTGGTGTCGGCCTTGCCTTCACGCCAGTGGTGCTTTCGGAAGGCCGGATCTCTCTGAAAGTCTCGACCGAGATCTCTGAGCTGTCGAACCAGGGCGCGTTCCAGGGACAGTCCGTTGCCGGGGTCACGGCAGATGGACAGGTTGTGACTGCACAAACACTGACCATTCCATCGCTGACGGTGCGCCGCGCCGAAAGTGTTGTCGAATTGCCCTCGGGTGGCTCGACCATGCTCGCAGGTCTGATCCAGTCGCGCTCGCGCCAAACCATCGACCAGCTGCCCGGGATCAAGAAACTACCGGTCATCGGCTCGCTGTTCCAGTCGCGTGACTTCATCAATGAAGAAACCGAGATGGTTGTCATCATCACGCCGTACCTGGTCGACCCGGCCAAGAAAGACGAGTTGAAAACGCCGGCCGACGGCTATGTCAACGCTTCTGACCCGCAGACCATCTTCTTCGGCAAACTGAATGCTCAGTATGCGGAAGCTGGCGAAGGTCTGTCCAAGGACAATTACTCCGCCCCGGTCGGATTCATTGAGGAATAAGTGAGGTTATGATGAACACGAAACATCTTCTGATCGGCGCCGCACTTACCGGAGCTTTGGTGATCTCAGGCTGTCAGTCGAATGGTTCGGCCGGTCATGTCCCGGCTGAATATTTCCAAGGTACGACGCTTGATCGCAATCCCATCGGGGTCACTCAGCATACGGAATATCTTGAGGTCCAGATGGACGTGCGAGACACACAATTGCGTGTGCCGGAGCTGATGAAAGTTCGCGACTTCCTCGATGCATACAAGGATGTGGGGCACGGCCCGCTGGTCGTTTCAATGCCGCGCGATGCTGACAATCCGCAGCTGGCTGTTGGCGCTGTCGCCGAAGTTCGGCAACTCGCCTGGGAAGCTGGCGTCGGTTATGAAAGCCTGCTCGGTGCATCCTATGACACAGAAGGCCGGCCCAATACGCCTATTGTGATGGCGTACAAGACTTATAAAGCGGTGGCGCCGAAATGTCCGTCTCTGGCCCAGCTTGACGTGACCAACGCGGTCTCGAACAGCGACTTGCCATCTCTTGGCTGCGCGGTTCGAACCAATATGGCGGCGATGATTGCCGAACCATCTGACCTGCTCGGCGACCGCGACCTTGACGAGGGTGATGTCACCCGCCGCAGCCGCCAACTTGAGCTTTGGCGCAGTGGAGAAACAACAGCAGCAATTCGCACCGAGGCTGAATCAGCCGTCGTGTCGAATGCTGTGAACTAGGCTTGTGAGAATTCACGGGGAGTGAAGTAGATGTCGAACGATAACGCACTTTTCGAAGACGATTTCGAGATGGAATTCGAAGATGATTTCGATTCTGCTTTAGCGACGGTTCTTGATGAAAGCAGCGAGGTCGAGGAAGTCGATCTTGATGCGCCGATGAAGGAGCTGGAAGAGTTCGAACCCGAAGAGATTGCCCAGGAAAGCGCTCCCATCGTCTATTCAGACCATGAAGAGGGTGGGTATCGGGCAATCCCAGCCATCTCGGCTATCGCATTTTGCGAAACCAGCCGCACGACGCAGCTGATGGAAGCCGTCGCCAATGACCGCCGGATGAGCCAGGCCAATGTCT
>Ga0207422_1004880_pt1 | contig 10359 bp, 9 predicted proteins | sample MarCyaLeptolynsp_FD_187757 | JGI IMG/M metagenome (GOLD analysis project Ga0207422, IMG submission 187757) | Marine cyanobacterial communities from Panama - species 1 Leptolyngbya sp. (SPAdes) | ecosystem: Environmental > Aquatic > Marine > Unclassified | place: Panama: Panama City | collected... | reverse complement strand
CTTCCTTCGCTCGTTCGGCCCGTGCCGTTTCGTTGCTGCCATGCCTGGCCGCTACACCACCGCGGCGCCGCGTCGCAGGAGGCACCCTGTAGAGGGCTTACTGATCTACTCAGCACATCGGTGTGCGTGGGTCCACGAGTTCGACGAGGGAGAAGTAACCGACCGCTCGTTCTCGCTCAATCGCGCCGAGCCACTTTACGAGAGCCACAATGGTGCACGCGTGTTGGTGCTTCCCGGCCCCTTCTTGTTGGACACCTACGAGCGCGCAATAGGATCTTTCGAGCACTGGTGCCGGCAGCAAGGCATCTGGCCATAGGGATACCCGAGCATGCGCCCAGAGCCTCGGTCCGAGGGCCCGGAGGTCACCACCTCTGTCACCACCGAGACGGCCAACACCAGCCCACGCCCCGGAACAGGGCGGCACGGGAGGGAACGACCAATCGGAGGGATTCCGCGGGCTTGCGTGCTAACGGCCCACGATGGTTGATGTTTTCGGAACCCCTCCGAAAGGGTTCGACTCCCGGCGCCTCCACTGCACGAAGCCCCCGCTCTGGCGAGCGGGGGCTTTCGTTTGTGGAGCTGGGACCTGGCGGTCCCGGTTTCGGCTTTGCCGAAACGCGCCGGTCGTCGGCCATCCTCGGGGGCAAGGAAGGCGTTGCCTTCCTTGCCGCCTTGCGGTGGTCGACTCCTGGGGCTGGTGTCGTGGGCGTGGGGTCGGCGAGCTGGGACCTGGGGGTCCCGGTTTCGGCTTTGCCGAAACGCGTCGGCCAGCACCCGCGGCTCAACGGCCGGCGGCTGTGGTTTCGAGTATCTCCCGGACGGTGGCCCCTTTTTGGTCGCATATGCCCACCGGTGCGGCCTCCGGGAACACGGCGTGAGCGGGTCGCGGCGGGGGAGTCGAGTCCGTCGTGGGCGGGCGCGAGGGGGCGGTCGCGACTGCGGGGGGCGGAGTGAGGCACGCGCCGAGGCCCAGGGCTTGGAGCAGCAGCGCGGCACGCCGGAGCAACCCACGCGCTCGAACCAGCACCCGTTCCACGTACGCGGGTTATCACGCCGCCCTGCGGTCCCACAACCTCACAGGGATGGGGCAGCTTCACTCGCGGGCAGAGTCTCGACGCTCGGGCTACGTTGTGGAGGCCATGACGCGGCGCGTCTACTACGACCACGAGCCGGCCTACCGAGCGATCGAGCGCCGCGGGGGTCGTGGGTGGGACGATCGGGCCGACGACCCCGATACCGATTCGTACGTGGGTCTCGATGCGTTCATCGCCGAGTACTGCGCCGAGCGGACGCTGGCCGCGGTGCTGGATCTGGGCTGCGGCGGAGGGCAGGCCGCGCTTCGATTCTCGGCTCGGGCCGACAGGGTGGTCGGCATCGACTACTCCGAGACCGCCGTCGCCCTTGCACGGTCCAACGCGGCCGGACTGGTGCACGTTCACTTCGAGGTCGGGGACGTCACGCGGCTCGACGGCGTCGATGGCCCGTTCGACGTCATCGTGGACAACCACGCACTGCACTGCCTCGTGGATGATGACCACCGTCAGGGTATGCTTCGCGGCGTTGCGGGGCTCTTGGCACCCCGAGGGCTGTTCTTCTGCGAAACGATGTCCCGCGAGGGGCGGTTCGATCCTGAGCGGTTCGACGTCGGACCGCCGGGGTTCGTCGATGCCGCCAAGACGCGACGCTGGGTCTCCGCAGCGGAGCTGGACGCAGAGCTGGAGTCGGCGGGCCTCGTCATCGTCGAACGACGGCAGCGGGCCGTGCCTCCGGGTGCGCCGCCCAGCGGCGATCTGTTGTGGACGGTCGCCCGCGCCCGCACGCGGACGGTCTGAAGCCACCTCTCGGTCTACGGGGCTTCGGTCGCGCCGGCGGCGATGATGGTGCGGTTTTCAGACTCGTCCACCAGTAGACGACCAGACCTGGCGTCCACCGCAACAGACGCGTTGCTCACTCGGTTTTGGCCAGGCAAGCCTCGAAGCGTTCGGCGCACTGGCGCTCGCAGGACTCGCATTGGTCGCTGACTTCGCCCTTTGCGGGCTTGCAGCACGAAGTCATGCACGAGCCTGTTCCTCGAACGCACCGCGGTTTGTTCACACCGCGAAACACGTCGCCGTAGCAACGAGCGGTGCCGAAGCTGAACTCCGCTGCGATCTTCCATCGACCGTCGTCAGCGGTCATGACCACCGCCTTGCGATCGAACAGTGGGTACGCAAACTTCTCGGTCGGCCCGTCGCGGTGAATGCCCCAGTGGATCAGGACGACTTCATCCTCGGTGACATGGACGGGCACGATCATCATCGTCGTCAGGGGTCCGGTGCCGCCGGCCGCCGACTCGAAGTACGGTTTTCGAGCTCCTTCGAGCGCTTCGCGGGCCGTGCTCATGTCGCCGTAAAAGCAGGCCATCGGAGCCGCAAACGCACCAAAGTACGCCGCGGCGTCCTTCGTCTCGTAGGCCTCGAGCGCTGTGCGGTACGCTCGTAGGGCCTCCGCGTCCGGAGGCTGATCGGTCTGCGACACGGAGCCGTCTCCTGGCTCGGCGCCAGCTGGCGGACCTTGCCGGGGTCCATCGGCGTCGGCCTGAACGGTCGCGCTGGACGGAGCCCCGTCGCGGTCGCTGGGCACGGGGTCGGAACCCGCCGCACGGGGAGGCTCGGCCGGGCCCGCGGCGGGGGGCCTCGAGCATCCCGCACACAATGCAGCGACGAGGCCGACTGCGGATCGCCTCGTCGAAGTCCAACCCATCGACTCATGTTAGCAGCACGAAGGTTGAGGGGCAGCGGTCCGCTCGCTGCCGCGCTACGCTCGAGCGAAGGATCTTCACGAGGCGTCGTGTAGGAACCATAGCCGTCGAGGGTCCACACCCACACATTCCCGAGCACGTCGCACGAGCCGGAGGCGTTCGCGCCCCGCGTCGCCACCGAGTGCGGCCGTCCGCCCGCGTTGCGCAAGCACCACGCGAAGCGCCCGAGCTCGCCTGCCTGCGAGCGTTACGTGCGACGGTCTGCTCCCGAACCTCACTCCCCCCGAGCCTGAGGCGTGAGCCGCTCGGCAAAGGTCAGCATCATGTTCGCGGTGTCTTCGTCGACCGCCTCGAGGAGCTCACTTTTCGCGGCATCCAGCCCGCGGTTGCATGCCGCTTCGTGGGCGGCAATGAGCGCTTCCAGAAACTGCTGCAGCGTACAGTCCAGAAGATCGAAGCTGTGCGGGTCTTCGCAGACCAGCCCCATGCGCCCGTCGGGGTGGACGACGAAGTAGAAGCCTCCGCCGCCGTTGAGAATGTCGACGGCCGCCATGAGGAAGTCGGTGGCCGCTTCATCGCCGTCGAACCAGTCTTCGAGGACGTCGTCCCGCTCTTCTTCCGTCAGCTCTGGGATGGAGCAGAAGTCTCCCCAAGTCAGGACGCACAGGCTCGGGGGCGAGAAATCGAACGCGAGCGTGCGAAGGGCTTCGAGTTCGACTCGAAGCTGGCCCGAGAAGCGCGTGAACGCGTCGCCTTCGTCGTACTCGACGTCCTCTGCGTTCTTTTGGAGCGTCTTCCCCGTGACACGCTCGATCTCTGCTCTGAGTTTTCCTGATGAGACGTAGTTCATCGCCACACCCATGTTGGTCGATACGTCGCGGGAGCGTCCATGACCAGGATGGGCAATCTACGACCCTTCAAGCGCAACGCTTGCCCAACTCGATCAGGCAGTCGAGCCGAAGAGGACGTTGGCGTCGCGTGGCGCACCCGGCTCAGCTAGGGCGGGTTCTCGGCGATCGTCAACGACACGACAACGACCTCCTCGTCGGTGGCGACGGCGAACCTTCGACCCGCGGGGTCGAGGGCCAAGGGCGGCAGAGGGTCGAGCGCGCGGATGATGCTGCTCAGCTGGTGGCCGGTTGCGAGGTCCGGCCACTCCTCAATCACGGCACCCGTTTCCAGCGAGACCAACCGCGGATGGTCGTAGAACGTGACGACGTGCGTGTCGCTCATCGGCATGAGCGTCCCCGGCACGGTGTCGAGCCTGAGCGCGGACACGCAACGCTTCTCTGCAAGATCATAGACCGCGATTCCCTTGGCCTGAAGTCGCGTTGCCGGCTCTTCGTCCGCTTCTTCCGGATCCTCCTCCTCGTCGGTTCCCCCCAACAGGATCCGCGTATCGGACTGCCAACACGCGGTTCCTTCCTCCGCCAGGCCAACATGCCGTGACTGCGGCGTGGATCCGTCCAGCTTGTCCAGAACTCGTCCATCTCGAAGCGCGGCCTCGATGTCGAAGATGGCCACGGCGTCCCACGGGTGCCAGACCCAGCCTGCGCTGAGCAAACGGGTGCCGCCCGGATTGACCTGCAAGCGCGAATGAAAGAAGTCCTCTGGCGAGCGGTCCCCACGCGTCAACCGTTCGCCCGTCTCCACATCGTCGATCTCGATGCGGTTGTACTCGTCGGGGCAGTGGGCGATGAGAACGCGCTCACGGCTGCGCCAAAGACACACCGGGTACTCGTAAGCGTCCGCGCAGTACGAGCTTCGGTTGAGTTCTCGAACGTGCTCTCCGTTCCGAAGCAGGACCGCCTTCGTGCCAAGCCGTTCGAAGATTACCGCCCACTCGCCGTCGGGCGTGGCCGTGGCCGCATCGAACCTGTAGGCATGGTTCACTGTTGGGGCGATCGTGGTTCCGTCCAGGCTGTATACCGTCCCGCCAGCCACCCAATCGACGAGGTCGTCCCCGCACCAAACCAGCGACTTCACGCCCGGAGCTGGAATCGTGGCGCGCTCATGCGAGACCCCCGTCGAGTGCTCGTTCTGGCGTCGCACAGCACACCCTAGGCCCGAAGTTTTCGGAGAGGCAAGTGTGGGTCACCGAAGCCAGAACCCGTCCCGGAAACGTCGGAGGACAAGTCCCTCGTGCTGCGCCGCCGAGCCCATTACCCTGTCCCCCGTGACCGGCGAGCTCACCCCATCGGTCAGCGCCCCACGCCGCGGCGATCAGATCGGTCACTTCACCATCCTCGCGCAGCTGGGCGCGGGCGGGATGGGGGTCGTGTATGCGGCGTACGATGTCGAGCTCAACCGGAAGGTGGCGATCAAGCTGCTGCGGGTTGCGCCCGGGCAAGACCAGAGCATCGGTCGCGCTCGGCTCATGCGGGAGGCGCAGGCGATGGCGAAGGTCGATCACGTCAACGTGGTGACGGTCTTCGAGGTGGGCAAGCATCGCGGCGACGTCTACATCGCCATGGAGTTCATCGACGGGGAGACCTTCGGCGAGTGGCGCAGGCGGACCGGGGCCCCGTGGCCCGAGGTCCTCGACGTGCTCGGGATGGCGGCCCGTGGTTTGGTGGCGGCGCATGCTCAGGGGTTGGTCCACCGCGACTTCAAGCCCGACAACGTCATGGTCGGTCGCGACGGGCGGGTGCGGGTGATGGACTTTGGCCTCGTCCGCAGCGAGGGCGAGCCGGGGCCGACGTCCGCGTCCGAAGCGGACCGTGACGGGGAGCTCGACACGCCCGTCGCGGACACGAGCCTCGGGCAGACCGGGCCGGACCGCGGTGCCCAAGCGCAGAGCTCGAGCGTGGATCTGACCGAGGCGGGGAGCATCGTGGGCACGCCTGCGTACATGGCTCCCGAGCAGTTCAAGCGCGAGCCGACCGATGCGCGCACCGATCAGTTCAGCTTCTGCGTGACGTTGTGGGAGGCCCTGTTCGACGAGCGCCCGTTCGAAGGCGACTCCGTCCTGATGCTGGGCATGCACGTCACCGAAGGCATGCGCAAGCGGACCCCCGCGGGCACGCGCGTGCCGGCCTGGCTGCTGCGTGTGTGCGAGCGCGGTCTGTCGACCGATCCCGCGGCGCGCTTCGAGTCCATGCAGGCGCTCCTCGACGCGGTGGCGTCCGGTCGACGCCGGTCCAAGCGCCGCTGGCTGGCGGTCGGCGCCGCGACGCTGCTGCTGGGGGCGACCGCAACGTGGGGGACCGGGGTGGTGGCCGAGCGACACCACGTCCAGGCATGTGAGGCCGCCGGTCGAGCCATCGACGAGGTCTGGAACGATGCAGCCAAAACGCGGCTGCGCGACGCTCTGACGCCGCTGGGCGAGGACGTTTCGGCCCGGACGCTCGCATCGGCGACCACGGTGATCGACGAGCTGGCCGGCGCATGGTCGCACGCCCGCACCGAGACCTGCCTGCGTGAGGATCGGTCCGAGGACATGCAGGAGCGTGCGGCGTGGTGTCTCGACGACCACAAACAGATCCTCGGTGCCACCCTCGACGCGGTGGCAAAAGCGCGTGAGCGTGCCGTGCTCTTGCAGCTCGTGCCGGCGTTGTCCGAGCTTGGCGGCGTCGAGGAGTGCCTCGACGACAACGGGCTGCGGGTGCGCTCGCTACCACCGCTGAGCGATCGATCCGCCGTTGTCGCGCTGCGAAGCGAGTTGGCGACGCTGGATGCCTTGCTGCTCACGGCCCAGTTCGACGCCGCGGTGGGAGCGGCTCAGGCGATCGACGCTCGCCCCGACGCGGCCAGCTGGGTGCCGTTTCATGCGGATCTGAGTCTGCGCCTTGGCCGGGCGTTCATCGGTCGAGGTGACCTCGACGCGGCCGAGTCCCGACTCGTCGAGGGCTACCTCGAGGCGGTGGACAGCGACAGCGTGGACATCGCGAGCGCCACCGCGCTCGAGCTCGCCAACCTCTTCGGCGCGCAGCGCAGCGAGCCCACGCGGGGGATGCTGTGGATGCGTCTCGCCGAGGTTCACGAGCGCGCGCGCGGCCAGACGCCACTGCGCCAGGCCGGCCTGCTGCACCGTCGGTCGAGCCTGCTGAGGCAGCTCAAGCGATTCGACGAAGCCGAGGCGGGGTATCTCGAGGCGCTGGAGCTGCTCGAGGCGGAGCTCGGGCCGCGGCACTTGGGGGTCGCGCGGACCCGCAACAACCTCGGCAACCTCTACCAGGAGCTATCGCGCTTCGAGGAAGCCATGGCGCAGTTCGAGGCCGCGATCTCCATCCGGACCGAGACCCTGGGCGAAGCACACCCCGACGTCGCCCAGTCGTTGGTGGGCATGGCGAACACGATGGGCGGGATGGGGGAGCATGATGAGGCCCTCGCTGCGCACTCGCGGGCGCTGACGATCTACCGGGGCGCGCTCGGCGAGGACCATGTGCTGGTCGCCTTGGCTTCGGAGAACCTCGCCGCCGCCCACCTCGACCTGCGCCAGTTCGAGCCCGCCCTCGAGCACGCCACGCACGCGGCGACGATCTACGAGGCGCGGTTCGGGGCGCTGCACGCCAAGACCGCGAACGCGCTGAACTCGATCGGGACGATTCACCATTGGGGCGGCCGGCTCCCCGAGGCCAAGGCTCACTATGAGCGTGCACGTCTCGGACTGGAGGCAACGCTGGGCCCCAGGCACGCCAAGGTTGCGAATGTCCTGTTCAACCTCGCGCTCATCGAGCGAGAGGCCGATGAGACCACGCGGGCTCGCGGCCTGTTTGCGCAGGCGCTCGACATTCGCGAGACCGTCTACGGCAGCAAGGACGTGCTCGTCGCCAACGCGCTGGAAGAGCTCGGCATTCTCGAAGCCGGCGACGCGCACCCCAACGAGGCGCGCGCCATGTTCGAGCGGGCGCAGGCGATTCGCACCGAGGTCCACGGACCGGGCCACGCATCGGTCTGGAGAGCCATCACAAACCAGGCGGATCTCAACGCGCAGACGGACGAGCCCCAGCGCAGCCGCGCGTTGTTTGCGGAGGTCTTGGCGGACTGGACCTTGGCGCTGGGCAGCGACGACCCTGCGCTGGCCATGCCGCTGTTGGCTGCCGCCCAGCTCGAGCTCAGCGAGAACAACCCGGCCGCCGCCATCGCTCCGGCTCGGCGGGCCGTGGCCCTGCGCAGCAAACCGGGCCAGGATGCGGTCGCCCGCGCTCGAGCTCAGTTCACGCTCGCGCAGGCCCTCGCGCCCGACCCCAGCGACGGCGTCACGACCGAAAGCCTCGAGCTCGCGCGCGCAGCCCAAACCCACTACGGCGATGCTTCGGAACACGAGGCCGCGAGGGCCGAGATCGAGGCCTGGCTCAACGCGCGCGGCGCCGAAAGCCCCAACCCCCGATGACACGCACCCCGGTCCCGATCCCGAACGAGGTCTACAGAGCCCGAAAGGTCGGGTACGTTCGTCCCGCCGAGTTCGAAGTGCTGGCGCACTGGCGGGTCGCGAGTGGTGGGCGAGAAGCATGAACGACCATCTCACAACGACGAAGCGCGAAGTCATCCTCGCCGCCCTTGGGTTGGTCGCGTCCGGCTGCGCTCCACTGGAGGCCCAGGGTGATGTCCTGCATGTGGTCGGCGCCCGACGGCACGCATCGGAGGAGGAGGTTCAGTCGATGCTGGGGTGGGCGGAGTACGTGGCGCTGCTGGTTGATCCCGGCAAGACTGGGTTCTCGCTGTTTGGCGAGGACGAGGACGTGGTCGTGGGGCACTGGCTGCTGCAGGGCGGGCCCACGCTGGCGCTACCGCGAAAACCACGAGGAGTTGAGCCTGCGCTCCCAGGGTCAGTCCTACATTCTGCGGGCGTCGTGGTTTCGCTACGTGGATGAGGAGCTCGGGCGGGAGGTCTTGTTGGACCTTGCGGCGGGGCGCGAAGGCTGGGACCGGGAGGCGGTCGAGACGGTGCTGGGAGCGTCGCTCGAGCAAGTCGACGCCGACTGGGAAGCGTGGGCGATGGCCCGCTACGACGCGGTCCCCGACGCCGACGCCAAGGCAGAGGCGTACCGCACGCAGAAGATGGCTTGGTACGAGCCGTGCTTGGAGTAGCCAGATGCGCGCGCTCAGTCCGACCACGCGTCGCTCTGCGAAGTTGTTCCGCGTCGCCGCCTAAGTCTGCGGCTCGACGGTCACCACCGTTTTGACCGAGTTCGCGATGAAGCAGCCCTTGTGGGCTTGGCGGTGGAGGCTCGCGAGCTGCTCTCCGGTGACCGTGACGTCGGCGGCCCACACGATGCGCGGCTTGAGCGTGACCCGCGTGAGGGCGAGGCGGCCTTCGGTGTTCTTCTCGAGCACGCCGACGGCGTTGTCGTCGTAGGACTCGAGCGTGAGCTTGTGTTTCGCAGCGAGGGCGAGGAACGTGAGCATGTGGCACGAGGACAGCGAGGCCACGAGCGCTTCTTCAGGATTCACGCGCTCGGCCTCGCCGAGGTATTCCTTCGCCGCCGATGCGGCCACCGTCTCGGCCTCGAACTGCCAGTCGTGGGCGCGGTTGTACGTCGTGTACGTGAAGTCCGAGCTGGTTCGTTGCCAGGTGATGGTCGCGTGATGTTCCGACATTGGGGCGCGTTCGGGATGATGTCACAGGCGCGAGGCTGTCGATGCCCGGCCGAAATCGTCCTGTCGTGGCCACTGCCGTCGAACAGACCGTTGCACCCCATCGGCGTCGACGCGGGCCGGGGGGGCCGTCTCTGGCCTCGACTCCTCAGCTCCGGCATCGTAGCGGTCGATGGAACGCAACGCCCTCGTGTCGATGTTTGCCGCGCTCCTCACCGGGGCGGGGTGTCGGGCCCCCGCGCCGCCGTCTCCCGCCGAGACCGTCGCGCCGACGCCCCCCTCGGAGTCGGCGAGCACGCCCGAGCTGCGCATCGTCCTCGCGCCAGCGCCCGAAGGCGCGGCCGCGACCTTCGAGCTGTCGCCGCCACGGGACTCCCTTTCGTTCGCAGCACAAGGCAACGTGCGGCGGTCCGCGTGGACGACGTCGACTGCCGGCGTGACGTTGAGTGAACACGGCCTTCATGCCGAGGCCCCGCTGCCCCGAGTCGAGCTCCAGCTCGCGTTCGACCCGGCGGAGTACGACCGCACGTACCCCGCGGTGACGCGCGCCGGTGCCGGCGCGGTCGTGTACGTTCCGGCGCTGCTCGTCGAGGACGTCGAGACGGAGCTCGTGCCCGCGCCGGGAATGTTCGTGTGGCCGCCGCTGGAGGCACCGTTGGGCTACAGCTATCTCGGTCCGGACAGCGAGGTTCGCGAGCACGGGGACGTTCGCCTCATTGGGTTCGACGCCTTGCCTCCGTGGCTCTCGGCGCAGATCGAGGCCGCGGTGGATGCGTCGCTGCCGTACTACGCCGAGGCGCTGGGCAAGGCGACGCAACCGCCCACCGTGATCGCTTCGGATGCCTCGCCGGGGCCGATGGGATTTCACGGGGACGTGACCGCGAACTCGGTCATCTTTGTTCGGTTTCACGGGGAGGCGTGGCAGACCGAAGATCCGCGGGCCGCCCAGGAAGTCGCCAAGTTCGTGCTGCACGAGGCGTTTCACCTGTGGAATCGAACCCACGCCGACGGGACGCCGCCGTGGCTGCACGAGGGCGGAGCAGAGTACGCCGCGCTCATCGCTGCGGTCACGGCGGGGG
>Ga0207422_1004878_pt1 | contig 10362 bp, 7 predicted proteins | sample MarCyaLeptolynsp_FD_187757 | JGI IMG/M metagenome (GOLD analysis project Ga0207422, IMG submission 187757) | Marine cyanobacterial communities from Panama - species 1 Leptolyngbya sp. (SPAdes) | ecosystem: Environmental > Aquatic > Marine > Unclassified | place: Panama: Panama City | collected... | reverse complement strand
TGTGGCGGTTGTCGTGGTTTGATGTAAAAATTGTGCTCTACGGCGTGGCAAAACAGTACCGCTTGCCTTGCGGACTAAATCATTCGCGTCCAAGACAATCACCACTTCACCACTCCCCAAGAGTGAAGCCCCTGCTATATAGGGTGTATTGACTAATTCAGGACCGAGTGGTTTCAAAACCAGCTCTAATTCGCTAGATAATGCATCGACTTCAAATGCAGCAGAGCGGTCGGCTGCACGCAATACAACAACATTCACCCATTCCGAATTTTCATCGGTATAAGTTGGAGCATCTAATATATCTGCTAATGACACCAGTGCCATTGGATGCTCGTTGATGTTGATCAGATTTCGCCCCTCGGTTGTATAGATTGACTCGCGGCGGAATGTTTCCATACGCGCAATCATAATAGACGGTACAGCATATTGCTCATTGCCTAGTTGCATCAAAATACACCGAATGCGCGTTAATGACACCGGAACATTCAATGTGATGGTCGCACCTATCCCCACCTCACTCTGAATGCTGACACGTCCTCGTAGACTTTCAACCCGGTCACGGACGATATCCATACCCAAACCCCGCCCACTCAATGAAGTCACTTCATCCATTGTGCTAAACCCAGAGTGGAAAATTAGCAGCCGAATTTCTTCATCGCTTAGGTTGGACGCAGTCGCTTCATCAATTACGCCTTTGGCAATTGCCTTACGCCGAATTTTCTGGCTATCCATGCCATGTCCATCATCAATCACTTTGATGACAATTTCACTACCACGTTGATCAATCGTTACTTCAATGCGTCCTGTCGGTGCTTTACCTGCTTTTTCACGCACATCAGGCAATTCGATTCCATGATCAACGGCATTTCGCAACAAGTGTAATAAGGGGTCTTTTAGCGCATCTAATACCGTTTTATCAACCTCAACATGATGCCCGGTTACCTCAAGATGGATGCTCTTATGGGTATCCCGTGCCAAGTCCCGCACCATTCGTTGGAATGCGCCAACAATCGTGCCAAATGGCATCATCCGCAACTGAGAAACATCGTCTTGTAACTGATCCGAGAGTGCCGTGAGGTGCAAATTATCTTGCAGTAACAATTGTGTCAGTTGCCCCAGTTGGCGGTTGGATTCCGCCAGATAGCGTTGATTCGTCTCCAAGAATTTGAAAAGCGTCTTGAGTTCGGGGGCTGCTTCTCGGTTGGCATCTTGCACACGCCGCACCAACCGAATATAGGCTGTGCGAACACTGCGCCATTCGCGTTGCCAATCTGCCAAGGTCTCGCGCAAGGTGTCGGCACGTTCATATCGGTTTTCACCCTGCATTCTCGCAACGACGAGTTCGCTTGTTTCTGCCATCAGATGATCCAGTTTGTTGACTGCTACACGAATGGTTTCTTCTGCTGGGCGCATGACCATTGTTGGCAAAACATCTACATCCTCATGTTGTACAGGTTCTGCTGGTACGCTGACCCGCACTGTTTCTTCTGTCGGATGTTTATCAGGATCAAGATCAGGTTGATCTAGGATAGGAATTGGTTTGGTATCGCGCTTTGGGTTGACTACCGGAATTTCTCGTGAATCTGTTGTGGAGCGACGTTTATCGCCATTGCTTCGGGCAGGTGGTGGTGTTGGCGGTTCTTCATCCTCATCGTCTAAATTGATTGCCCCCTGTACCACAACGACTTCTAAATTAGCCATCACCTCGCTAACAACTTCTTCCGGTGTTTCTGTGCCGTCCATCACGTTCTGGATCAAATCCAAGCCATCATAAATCGTGTCGGCAATATCTGGGGATATATGCAGCCCATCTTCTAGGGCAGAATGGAAAATATCCTCCATATAATGCGATGTTGTTTCAATCACACTCAGACCGACTGCCCGCGCAGCACCCTTCATGCTATGCGCGAAGCGGTTCATCTCGCGCAATAGGGCATGCTGCTCTTCACCCTCAATCATTTCGACCTTCATCAGACCGTCATTGAGTGCAGCAATATATTCGCTTACTTCATCTCGAAAAATACTGAGCAGATCGGCATCATTCATCTTTGAATTTCAGTCCATCTAATATCTCATTGACTTGATAAGCAACTTCACGTAGTCGCTGGACGCTGGCTTCTACTTGCATTGTACTACTGACTGTTTCCGTCGTCGCATGTTTGATGGTACGCATTGCCTGTGTGAGTTGATCCATGCCAATCGTTTGCTGGCGCGTACTCGCGGCGATTTGCATGGCTGCCATAGCTGCATCTTCGATGGCTTTGGCAAGTTCTCGGATGGAGTCACCGGCTCTATTCACCAGATGTTGCCCACTATCCACACCTTTACTGCCTTCTTCTGTTACCATCACGGCAGAATTGGTTGCCCGTTGAATTTCACCCAGAATCTCACGCACTTGCACGGTCGCATCTCGATTCTGATCCGCCAGATTACGCACTTCCATTGCCACGACTGCAAAACCCTTACCTTCTTCACCTGCGCGAGCCGCTTCTACGCTAGCATTGAGTGCCAGCATACGGGATTGATCTGCAAGATTGTTGACCGCAGCGATAATTTCACCAATTTGCTGTGTATGCTCGGATAATACCAGAATGTTATCTGCAATATCTTCTACACGCCGCCGAATGACATTCATACCGGAAATCGTTTCTGAAACAGCTTCCGACCCATTTTTAGAAATATCAACAGACAGTTGGGCGGTTTCTGCTACGCTTTGGGCGCGTTCGGCGGTTTCTGTGACAGTAGCACGGACTTCATTTACGGTTGCGGTCGTTTCCGTCACAACAGCATCTTGTTCATTTGCCATTGCAATTTGGCGCGAAGTTGATTCTAGGATCGCTTGTGTATCAATCTCTAAGCGTTTGACCGAATTACGAATTTTTTGTAGTGCGTCTTGCAAATTATCCAGCGTATTGTTGATGCGTTCACCAAGCTGCACCAGAATACGCCCCTCTACGGTTTCTGTGCTTAAATCTGGGACATTAAGCCGCTTCTGCAAATCGCCCGCAGCGACTTCCGCCAATGTATTTGAGTAGCGATTGAGAACACGCTCAAAATCGCGATAACTGATGCTGTAGACGAACATACCAAACAAGAATCCACCAATGATTGCAGCAATGGGGAGGGCGACTAGGAATATTCCTACACTACTTGTATTACCAACAAGAAATATGATGATCGCCAAAATTGCCGTTGGAACTGTTGCAGCCGCAGTCGTGGATGCAACAATCGGGTTACGAAGCTGGCGTAGTAGAGAAGAATTACGTGTAGATTGTGTATTGGATTCTGTCATGATTCATCTATTCCTTCAGGAGAAAGGCGGTCATCGCTAAATAATTGGTCAATGTCAAGGAGTAATAATTTGGTTGTCGCACGAATGCCCTTCGCATAACGCATTTCAATCGGGTCAATCCCACTGACAGGAATTGTCACCACATCTTGCACATGATCTGCTAGGATTCCCAATTGCAGCCCCTGTGCTTCAACGACGATGATTTCCTTAGGCAGTGCGTCCTTGCCCGCAGACACATCAAAAAATCGTTGTAAATCTAGCAAGGTAATAATTTGCCCACGCACATTAATCACCCCCCGAAAAAATACAGGTGTCCCCGGTATGCGTGTCACGGATTCTGTTGTCCGTACACCCCGAATATGCGCTACACTGATGGCATAGCGTTCCTTACCCAGATGAAACGATAAGCCGATAAACAATTCTTCATCGGAGTCAAATTCATCGTCAACAACAGGGGCAGCATAAAGTAAGGCACGTTGATGAAGCCGCTTCTGCAATTGGGTCTTCTGCTCAGAGGCATTGTCCCAATCCAATTGACGACGTAGTTCATCCCAATCAATATTGATGATTGTGTTGTTTGTAGGTGTATCTGTCATTGTAGCCATACTCTAAATATCTTAATCTAGTATACAACGGACTCGCCTACGCGAAACTAAAGGATTCAACCTGTGCTATGATTGAAGCGAATTAGAAACCCTTAACGCACAGGTTCAAGTTTTATGCGGGAAACACAAGCCTATATTGAAAAAATCCGGCGGGTCAACAGCGATTATCAACATCTGGAAATTGCTGTCGATGAATCATTGCAAAAAATACGTGCAGGTGAATCTCTGCTAGCCCGACCACAAGAAGCAGACATCAAGTATTGGTCACCTTATCTACGCATGCGTTGGTGGCCCGTCGCTATCACTGCTGATAAACGCTTAATCATCGAAGTTGCTACGGATAGTGGTCATAGTCCCGGCGATGTATTTAATATTCTGGGACCTGTTGGAAGACCCTATCGCTTTCGACGGTCGCTACGCAATGTCTTGTTGATTGCCTATGATACGCCACCGACTCCACTGATTATGATGACCTACAACCTACTCAAGAACAATGTTAGCGTGACGATGGTCTTGTTAGGGTCGGCGCGGGCTTATAACACATCACACCTCATGCCAGAATTAGAAGTTATTCACGGCGATGATGATCTCAATTGGGCAGATCAGGTTATGACGCTGGGTTGGGCAGATCAAGTATTTTTGACAGTTAATCCGGGAGATGAACTGGCAAATTTCAAACGAATCAAACTCATCATCGAAGAACGACGCAGCGATATTCCAGCGAACTATTTGTTTGGTGTTTTCGCACCATTGGTGCCTTGTGGGGTTGGTGCTTGCCACGCTTGCATGATCACAGTAGAAAATTCACCGTTGTTAACTTGCACGCAGGGTCCAGCAGTGGATTTGTTGCTAGTCAAATTACCGACGCTATAGAACCCAAAAAGGGGACAATTTGTCCCCTACAAGTTAGCTATGCCTTGAGTTTGCTTAGAACATCAGGATTCACGACATTCTGATATTTTTTGTTCAGCAACCCATCGACCATCAGGTGTGCAGCTTCTTCCGCGACAGTTACTTGTGCATCCGATGTGCTAGCTGCAAGGTGTGGTGTGTCAATCACCTCATCCAAACCGATAAGCGGGTGGTCGGCTGGTGGTGGTTCTGTCTCATAAACATCCATTGCAACGCCTGCAACTTTACCGCTTTGAATTGCATTGGCGAGGTCTTGATCGTGAATTAATGCGCCCCGCGCAGCATTGACGATGCGTACCCCCTCTTTCATCTTAGAGAGACTTAATTCGTTGATCATATGGCGGGTTTCTTCCGTCACAATGGTGTGTAACGTGATAAAGTCAGATTGGCGATAGATTTCTTCCAGATCAACCAATTCTACTCCGATTGTGTGGGCGATATCGCGCGGCACATATGGATCGTATGCAATGACGTTCATTTCAAAAGCAATCGCACGGGTTGCGACAGCACGTCCAATCCGCCCTAAGCCGACAATCCCGAGTGTTTTGCCACGCAATTCCACACCCATAAACAATTTGCGATCCCAGCGACCTTCTTGCATGGATTTGTGCCCTTGCGGAATATGACGGGCAAGTGCCAGCATCAAGCCGAAGGTGTGTTCAGCCGTCGCAATCGTATTCCCGTTCGGGGTATTCATCACGACAACGCCGTTAGCAGTTGCAGCTTCCAGATCAACATTATCGACCCCAACACCTGCACGGGTAATGACTTTGAGTTTTTCAGCTTTGCTTAAAACCTCTTGATCGACTGTGACACCACTTCGAATGACAATGCCATCAACATCGACAATATCATCCAAAAAGCGATCACGTTCTAATTTGCCCGGTGCGTTAACGGCGATGCCATCTGTCCGCACAAGGATGTCAATTGCACGTTGGTTTACATTATCAGGGATTAATACGTCGTAGGTCATTTCCAATATACTCCCATTGATGAACATGGTTTGGAGGTTAATCCTCTACTATGTTTTCACAGTTCTTACTTCTATTTGGCTATGGGTTGCTGTGCTGATGATTGAACTAAAAACGCGCTCAGTCCAGCCAAATAATCTTCCAACACATCTGGTTGCAAATCACCCATATGTGCGATGCGGAATGTTTCACCTTTGATCTTGCCGTAGCCTTTATCAATTGCGAAATTGCGTTCCGCCATGAATTTTTCCAATGCCATCACATCGATACCGCGTGTATTCTTCACTGCTGTAATTGTATTGGATCGGAAACCCTCTTGTGCATAATAATCGAAGCCGTTTGCTTCAATCCATTCTGCGGTGCGGGCTTTCATTTGTAAGTGGCGTGCCCAGCGATTTTCAATACCTTCCATCAGAATGAAATCCAATTGAGCATCCGCCGCGAACATCAACGAGATAGGTGGTGTCGATGCGGTATTGTTCTTCTGCAAACGTGCATCCATCTCAATGAAGTCGAAATAATAACCACGATTTTCGACTTGAGCTGCACGTTCCAAAACGCGATCACTGACCGCAGCAAAAGCGATCCCAGGTGGCAGTGCAAATGCTTTTTGCCCGGATGTGAGTGCGATATCGATCTTCCATTCATCAACGCGCAACTCTGTACCGAGAAAGCCACTCACCGTATCAACCAAAAACAGCGTATCGTCATACTGAGAGACGACTTCACCGATTGCTTGGATTGGATTCATCACGCCGGTACTCGTTTCGTTATGTACCATACAGACGACATCATACGATTCTTTTTTCAGTGCTTCTTCGACCATCTCAGGGGTGTGTCCTTGCCCCCAATTGACCTTGATGACATCTACTTCTTTACCATTCAGTTGGCTGACTTTTGCCCAGCGTTCACTAAAGGCACCACCTGTTAGATGGAGTGCTTTTTTGCCATCACGGATACAGTTGCGAGATGCCCCTTCCCAAAAACCTGTGCCAGAACTACCAGCAACCAAAACACGGTTATTCGTAAAGAATGCCTCGCGCAATTTGCTTTGCAGTCGTGCAAATAAATCTGCGAATTCACTAGATCGATGCCCAATCATCCATTGGTTTTGTGCTTGTAGCACTTCTGGACGAACTTCGACAGGACCGGGTAATACGAGATACTTATGATCACGATTCATTGGGGCAATGCCTCCGTTATATGGAGCTAGACAATTAGATGTGTGTTAATTGTGATAATCTGCACACAGCGAGGGATTGTAGCGCAGGGCGATATGACTGCACAGAGTAAAATTGCTTTTGTTGAGAGTTGGTATAAAACGCTTATTTTATTTTGTATCTTCTACCCAAAAGTGGCTATTCGTCATCATCTTCTTCGAGTTCATCTAGCTCGATTTCCGCCGCCAAGCCATCTAAATTGATATTTATTTCTGACCGTTTACCAGTATTCCAGTCCAAAATTGTATCCAGCAACGGTAGCATCGAGCGGATGGTCGCAATTCGATCTTCCGCCGAAAAATCACTAGCATAAATATGTTCGCTCAGGGTATCGAACAACCCGTAATATAAATCGGCAATACAGCAATTGAGTGCGGTATCTGCTTCCCGTAATGAATTGCCACTTTCTAGGTAGGCGGTCAAGTGGTGCTCGCGCAGTAGCTCGATTTGATGAAGACGCGCTGCTAGGTCGCCGCCGATTGTTGCCAGTGGTTTAATCTCTTCATGATAGGCGAGTGCTAGTTCGGGGAACATCGCCAGCCGATCATAACAGGGTTGTGCTTGATTAAACGGTAGAGGAAAATCTACCGCTTCATGGATCAAAAAATCAGATGCTACCATGTGCTTTCCTTACAAGTAGATAGAGTCAATTGCACCCTGAGACATACCAATCTTATTAAACGAACCGCGAATGAGGTCTTTGCGCGACATCCAGCCTGATGTGCCTTGCCAAGGATCACTCACAAGATAATATTTAATCTTCTTAAGCCCTTTTTTCTCAGTGCGGATGTCACTGAATACCATGAAGTGACCGCCACCACCAGCCCACATGACACCAAGAGGTACACTTTTACCTGCAAACAGTGCTTTATCTAACTTGCCAAAATGTTTGGCAATCTTACCGCGCAGCTGCTTTTTGCCACCAATAATTTTCTCTTTGTATTTGATCGCGGTTTCGTTGAAGTCGCGACCTGTTGGTTTCTTCAATTCTTGAGAAGCTAAATTTGCGAAAGATTGATTACCAAGTCCGGGAGCCCCATTTGTTAATAGACCATAGAACTTCTTGAACTGTGCCTTTCGGGTATCAATATTGACACCTGTGCCAAGTGTCTTCAACAAATCAAACCCTTTGTTGCGCCGTGTGGCGTTACTTGCCTGACCAGCCAGCCAGCGATAGACAGCACGTAGTTGTGCCTTTTCCGCATTTGTACCAGAGCTAAAGCGTGTATTTGCAGCTTTATCAACTTTTTCCCAATCATCCTCAACTTCACGAGGCAAAGCTGTATCTACCCCATTGACTTGTTCCAGTAAACGCTTTTGTCGATCTGCCGCCTTACCTGTTGAGTCTAGTTTATGTAAACCTTCTTTGTTGAGTTCCATGGCATAAATGGGATCATAGTCCCCATGCACAATTGTGATTGATGTTGGTCCGCAGGACATAGTGAAACGCTGCTGTAAGCCATCGCCACCACCACGATCTGTGACTTTTGTATTCTTAATCATATCGCCACGCTTCATATCGCGGATTTTTTCCGCAAATTTTTCGATCTTTTCAAGCGCAGCATCGGATTGTGGACCTGCGGTTTCTAGGTCTTTTTTCCGTGCAGCCAATGCCTTGAGTAATGTTGCTTTCTGTGCGACTTGCCCCCAATCATCCCCGGATTTATCCAGCAAGCCTATCATTTTTGAATAATCTGTATCAGAGAGCAAAATTAGTGTATCGACAGCTTTGAGTGCTTGATCAATCCCGATAACACCTGCTTGCCCTTTGTTGTCGGTTAGATTCATCGGCATTGCTACCGCCATGACCAGCATATCGACCAGTTCATCTGTGATACGGTCGGCATTATCCTTTTGTTTCGCCTTCAGCTTTTTCTTGACATCTTTTGCACGGGCTGCATTGGGCGATTGCTTTAGGAATAAATCGACTGCTTCATTCTTCAGGTCTTGAACATGCTTGGTACGCGGATCATCGCTTTTGAGTAGGGTGAGTAACTGGGTGCTAGCGACTTCCACATCTTTGATTTGCATCAAGAACTTACCCAAATCCACATATTCGGGTTTCATCTTCTTGTATTCTTTATGGAAGGTATGGAAATCATCTAAAGCCTTGAGCAGATTTTCATAGCCCTGTTTCTGCATACTATCGATAACGCTGTTCACAACACCTGAGATGAAATTAGCAATTTGCGCGAAGAAGCCGTCATCTTTGTCGTCTTTTTCTTTTTCGCTTTTGTCATCTTTTTCTTTTTCTTTGGCGAGTTTCTTCTCGTGTTTCTTGACATCCTTCTTTACATCTTTGTCGAATGCCACACTCGTAGGGAGACGTTGCACCATCGCATCCGTTTCATCATGACTGAGGAATTGCGGCGGTAAATTTGCGGATGTAACTTTGGGGCGAATTTGCGGGTCTGCGGATTGGGTTAAGCCTTGCATCGCACGATTACCCACTATGCTCTGTAGTTGGATCATTTGATCCGGTGAGAGTTCGCCGGATTGTAATGCGTTCTGGAAACTTGGGCTTGCTATGGTCGCTTGTTGTGTGGGCATGATATCCGCCTGTTGTGATCGGCGTTTACGCCGAACCTTCCTACGAATTCGTCTGATTTTCTTAGGACGTAATGCAACAACCATAATCCACTCCTAGCACTCTTCAAGACAAGGATTTTGTATGCCTCATTGTTAGTATATCAGATTACAACGTATTTACAGCTTATAACCCGGGAAGCCACACCTTGATTTTGAATCAATCACACGACAACACACTGAACGATTTTATGCGGTACAATTTTCACAGAATCCAAATCTATATTGGAATACTCATGCGGTCGCTACAAATCATCATCATTTTTATATTTGCGTATCTGGTCGCTGTAGGTGCAAATTGGAATGGTGTCATCACACCGACTTGGCATCTTGTCAACTTAGGCTTAATTACACTGATGGTCATCATCTGGCTGTTGCAGCGTAACCGTGCGAACTGGCAATGGCACCGTACCCCGTTTGACTTTCCATTTATGTTATGGGCAATCGCATTCATTATCGCATTTATCGCCAACCCCGATGTCTCACGTCGCAGCTTAATCGGGCTCTGGTATATGATACTTTATATCGGCTTGTGGTATGTGCTGCAAGATGTCCTCGCCAACGGATTCAAGCCACAAATCCTGATCAATGCCTTAATAATATCTGGGATAGTGATATTGCTCTTTGGCGTGATCAATATCGTTGTAGTGTGGGGCGCGAAACCTGTGAGCTTGCTGGGCAATACCAATGCTTTTGCAGCGTATCTCTTGGCGATTATCCCGTTTTCATTGTTGCAAATGCTTCATGCGCCCCTGATCTTCCATCAGCGCGAATTC
>Ga0207422_1004875_pt1 | contig 10373 bp, 12 predicted proteins | sample MarCyaLeptolynsp_FD_187757 | JGI IMG/M metagenome (GOLD analysis project Ga0207422, IMG submission 187757) | Marine cyanobacterial communities from Panama - species 1 Leptolyngbya sp. (SPAdes) | ecosystem: Environmental > Aquatic > Marine > Unclassified | place: Panama: Panama City | collected... | reverse complement strand
ATAGAGGGACTTTTCTCCGGTGACCGGGTTCGGCCATACCGCGCGCCAAGCCTGACCTTGGTATCGAATGACCTCTGGCAATTCCAAAAGCCGTTTGTCGGTGGTGAGCCTGGACGGGACTATGGAATGCAGAAAGACGGTCTCCTCCGCACGGTCCTTCAAATCCTCTGGAAGGTCTTGCCACGCCGCGCGGGTCGACGCGATTTCGGTTTCGCCTCCAGATGAGGGGACGACCCGTGCCGTGATGGCATTGATCAACGCCGGTGTCCGCAGAAACGTGCTGTCCGTGTGCCAATATTGATTGGCGATCAGGTTCAGGATTTTCAGAGAGTTTGCGTCGACGGTTCCGTCGCCGGTCTCATTCTGGTTTGTCAGGACCGGCAGTGGCGGTCGCTCACGTGGTTGGGTGCCTTTGGAATCTGCAACCCGATCCTCTAGCGGACCGAACAGCTGAGCGAAGTCCAAATGCGCCTCTTCGTCGATTATTTGATCGCGGAAAAGCAGGAGCGAGTGCTCTTCGAACAACTGTCGAATTTCGGGATAGAATCGATCTTTGGAAACTTTGCGAAGGTCGATGCCTTCGACCTCGACACCGAAACGGGGGTGTAACGGTCGCGTTTTCATAATCGCCTCTCAGATGCAACGGCACGGTTTACGCTAGGCCGGATCAGGGGGGGGCTCAACCATGTCGCGCACGAAAATTATCGATTGGTGATCCTGCTAAACCAATTGCAGTGCGATTGCGGCGACAACGACATAGCGCGCCGTTTTGGCGATCGCGACCAGGATCAGAAAACTCCAAAACGGTTCTCGCAGGACACCGGCGATCACGGTCAGTGGATCGCCGATAAACGGCGCCCAACTCATCAACAAACTCCAGCGGCCGTATCGATGATACCAGCCGATGGTTCGTTCCATCTGCGGTCCCTTAAGTGGAAACCAGCGCCTGTCGCGAAAACGATGGACTAACCGACCAATCGCCCAATTGACACAAGCGCCGAGTGTGTTTCCTAGGCTTGCAACGGCAACAAGCAGAACGACTGAGTGATCGCCGGCCGCTATGAGGGCCGCAAGGCCGACTTCCGATTGGGCTGGAAAAATGGTTGCGGCAAGAAAGGCTAGGGCGAACAGCCCGCCAAAGACAGTCAACGATGCGATCAAAGTGTCTTCCCACCGATCAACGTTTTACAATGCCGATGCGCTCAGCCTGCATTCGGGCGAGAATGTGAGATGCATCTTCGTCACTGATCCCGGCGCCATGGAGGGACAGTTCCATCTGCTCAATAAGTCGGTCGAAGTCTTGCTCGCCAATCAGAAGGTGATTATGGGCGCGACTTAGGTTTCTGCCACGGTACAACTTTGGACCACCGACATAGTCATGCAGTAGGCTTTCCATGTGGGTCCGCATATAGGTCTTTGTGCTGCCGTGAAAGAAGTGTTCCAGCAAATCGTCCGTAAAAACACGATCGTAAAAATCCCTGGCAACAATGTCCCAGATATGGGGTTCGTATTTTTCAAATATGCTGGGCGGCTTTGTCATAGTGAAACAGGGCTGCGTGGCAGTGATTTTTTGGATCGTGACTTAGTTTCGCGTTGGATCGCGTGAAAAGGCAAATGACAAACCGACGCGGTCAGTGGGCAATCATCGCTTCGATCGTGTGGGTCGCATGAGGCGGACCGTCAGAGCAAGGAAGTTCCAGATATTCCACGCTGTGAAAGTCGCATCCCTGAATGTTCAACGGACCGTTCGTGTGGGCAATGAGCTGTCTTTTGCAAACTTCCTCATAAAATTCATTGGCTTCCTGTTCCTCCAACGCGCGTTCGTATTGCTGACTTTTCGTGGTTCCTTTCCTCGTCGCTCCAAAGATCTCATCGAACTGCGTGCCGGAAAGGCGAACGGTCCAATCAAACGGATCGTAGGTGATATCATAGATTGATATCCAGCCATGCCAGCCTTTGAAATCGAAGAAGTCGAAATCTTTCCAGGCTGGAACCCGTCGATCATTTTTTCGGGACTGCCACAAGCGGATTAAATTTTCAAACTGCGGGAGTGTTTCTGGCGCGATATCAGGCTTGAATGCCTGGTAGACCCAGCGTCCTTCCTCCACAGAAATTTCTTTCTGAATTTCCATTAAGTATCGTCGGCCTCTTAGCGAAGGCAATATACTTACATTATTTGTGGTTTTGAGAAACAGGGTTCAGTTCATCATGCGGTGGACACGCGTCAGTCAGCTCCTTTTTTAGCGATACGCAGCCGCTCGAAACTCTCGGGCCGCCACGTTTCCTGATACTCGTAGAACTGTGGAACGGACTTTGCGCCCGGCGGGATAGGAACCCAAGGCTGTTTGCTGTCCGTAAAGATATGTATGTCTGGTTCTATTCCGTGTCCCGCATCCAGCGTTCCCGCAGGGAAAAACCGCACATGTGCTCCCGGCGGGTCGTATTCATGCCAGACCGTACCCTGGCATAGAGAACACTTGAAATAGGTATGGGGGTTTCCGCTTTCGGTCGGTACTGCGAATGCCTCGGTCTCTCCGTGGATGATGGGAGAGGTATACTTTTCTATGAGGATATTAACAGCAAATGCCGAACCTGTTTCCCGTTGGCAGGCATGACAATGGCAGCAATGCACGATGAGCGGTGGCGCCTCCAGCCGGTAACGCACGGACCCGCAGGCGCAGCCGCCTTCGATGATTTGGGCTTCTGTTTTTGACATCACCTGGAGAGTATATCGCCGAGTCGGCGTTGCAATGTCATTACAGTGATAGGGATGACTGTCAGGAATTATTTCCTAGCGCCTTTTGTGTTTTTCACCTAAAATGCAACCTATAGGACGGAAGGGAAAGTACAGGAGTTTTTTACAGAACCATTGGAAATATAGGATTATGTCTGACAGATTTATTGGATCTGGTAATTCCGAGCCGGAGGAAATCCGAGCATCAATCTACTTGAAGCTGCATAAACATCCAAACTTTTCCAAACTCTGCGCGCTTGCATTTTACAATGACCTTTTTGATGTAATGCCCGGCCTCCGCCCGATGTTCGGCAGCATGGACGGCCAAATCCGTATGTTTTCAATGCTAGTAGAGGTTGTCACCAGCACGTCCGATCAACAGGAAGAAATGGAACACCGGCTGCGGCAACTAGGCCGAAAGCACGCGGAAATCGGTGTGACCTCGCTGCATATGAAAGTGGCTCGATCGTGCTTGCTAAAGGCGGTAACAGAATCCTGTCCTGAGCTGGATGAACTCGAACTCGATTACTTCGGGACGTGCTATATGAAGATCGTTTCAGCTATGAACGAACAGGCGCCGATCCTGATTGTTCCGTCCCCCGACTAGGAAACTGTCGGGAAAACAAAGCAGTTTCACTAAACCACCGGCTTATGTGCGTCGTAACTCGCCTCCAGTTCGCCCTTAAGGAAGTCGGAAAATAGCAGCGGCTCGAAACCGGGTTTTCCCGTCCCCTCCAGTGGCGCGATCACCGTGTTCACGTGCGGATCGAAAAAGAACGGCACCGAGTAACGCTCTCGGCCCGTGCCGTTTATCACGCGATGAGGGGTGGACCGTAGCTTTCCGTTGGACATGCGGTGCAGCATGTCGCCGACGTTAACGATCAAAGCGCCGGGCATCGGCTCGGCATCGATCCAATCTCCGTTGGGAGTCATAACTTGCAATCCGCCAACATTGTCCTGTGCCAGGAAGGTTAGGCATCCGAAGTCGCAATGCGGGGCAGACCCATACAAGTCGTCGGGAGCTTGGGGCGGCTGCGGTGGATAATGCAGCAGGCGCAACCAAGTCGTAGGGGTCTCAAATGCCGACAATATGCTCCGGTCTTCGGCCCCTATCGCATCCAATGCCAACCCCATCATCTTTAATCCCAGTCCGGACATAGCGGCAGCGTAGGCTTCGCAAGCTTCGCGGAACCCAGCCAGGACCGGCCAACGATTGGGTCCTGACAGATAAACGCCATCGATCGGTGCGGGATCCTCGCGCATGATCATAATGCTTTCCGACTGATTAGGTTTAGTGACCTCGGCAAGTTTCGTTGTGACATCTGTCGACGTGTCGATGGCAATGAACCCGCGATGGCTTCGGTCCAGGGCGACCGCCATTTTCTCGTCCAGCGGAAGGGCGTGGAAGCGCGCCGCAGCATCAAAGATAGCCTTTGTCAGGGCAGGGTGGATCCCGTGGTTCACGACATAGGCGAACCCAACTTCGCCGTAAGCCTTCGCAAACTCTTCAGCCAGGGGAACGGTATCTACTCCTGCAACAAGGGGCGCTAGGTCGAGAACGGGAATGGATGGCGTATCTGACATCGCGGTCTATCCACTTAAGTTGAACGGTGCCTGGATCCGATCCAGATCGCTTGGCGCGCCGTATTTCGAGACATGACTAAAAGATCTGTTCATGTCGTTTGGTTCAAGCGTGATCTGCGCGTCGTGGACCACCGCGTTCTGCAAAATGCTGCGCGCTCAGGGGGGGCTGTTATCCCGCTTTACGTGGTTGAGCCGGACCTGTGGCGGCAGTCGGATCGCTCAGCGCGGCAATGGGAATTTACGCGCGAGTGCCTCTTGGCCCTACAGCAAGACCTGGCGGCCATCGGCCAATCACTTATCGTTCGCGTCGGGGACGTCAGGGACGTTCTGGAAAGTCTCTGCGCAGAGTATGCAATCGAGAGGGTTTGGTCTCACGAAGAAACCGGATGCGCTTGGACCTATGGGCGCGACCAACGGGTTGGTGCATGGCTTCAGGCAAGGGGTATTGATTGGTCGGAACTGCCTCAGCACGGCGTGGTCCGAAGATTGAAGACGCGCGATGGATGGGCTCGGCGCTGGGATCGATGGATGTCAGAGCCGCTAACGGCACCACCGTCGCAGCTCCCGCACCTCGAAGGACTCCAAGCTGGGTCGATCCCAGTTGCGAGTGATCTGGAACTTGATCCAGATGTTTGTCCGGACCGTCAGCAAGGCGGAAGGGAGGCAGGGCTGGAGCGGCTGCACAGCTTTCTTTCTGTTCGCGGACGCAGCTATCGAAAAGATATGTCCAGTCCCGTTTCAGGTTTTGAGGGCTGTTCTCGTCTATCCCCGCATTTAGCCTTGGGGACGATCTCCATGCGTGAAGCGGCCCAGGCGACATGGCATCGGCAACGGCAATTGAAAGAGGCGGCCACGCAAGGACCTGTTGCCCGGGACGGATGGCGAGGGTCGATGAAGTCGTTTTCAGGACGTCTTCATTGGCACTGCCATTTTATGCAGAAGCTGGAAGATGAGCCGAGCCTCGAACATGCCAATCTGCACCGCGCCTATGATGGTCTTCGACCGACGGCAGCAGATGGTGAAAGTGAGCGCGCCCGCCTTCACGCCTGGTGCAGCGGAGAGACAGGCCTCCCGTTTACGGATGCCGTTATGCGTGCGCTTCATGCGACCGGCTGGATGAACTTCCGTATGCGCGCGATGCTGATGGCGGTTGCCAGTTATCATCTCTGGCTCGATTGGCGGCTGCCGGGAGAGCATCTCGCGCGTATGTTCACGGACTACGAACCCGGGATTCACTGGCCGCAGGTGCAGATGCAATCCGGGACGACAGGCATCAACACGATCCGGATCTACAACCCGATTAAACAAGGTTTCGACCAGGACCCAACGGGGGCGTTCATCCGGCGTTGGGTTCCAGAGCTTGCACCCGTCCCGTCGGACTATCTGCACGAACCCTGGAAATGGGAGAATGCCGGTACGGTCATGGACCGGATCTATCCGCTTCCAATTATGGATGCCCTTGCGGCAGCGAAGGAGGCACGCCGAAAGGTTTGGTCTTTGCGCGGTGGGAAGGCGTTCAAGGAAACCGCAAGCGAGATTCAATCAAAGCATGGAAGTCGAAAAAGCGGCGTCCCGATGCGCGGCGGAAGAAAGCAAAAGAAGAAGACGCACGCCAACGGCGATCAGCTTTCCCTTTTTCCCTAATCGCAGACATGCCTAATGGCATAGGCAATATAGTTTCGCTGGATGTATCCGACGGCCGTGGCGTCACCGCGGCGCATCGCATCCAGCGTTGCGTCTAGCTCTCGGACGAAATCCTCCGCAATAGGCGCACCGAGCTCTCTTGCGGTGGTGTACCATGCACGCGCCGTTTGGAAGTACAGACGGTCCCACATCTCGCGCAGAGCTACATTGCCGATGATCCTGGCAATCAGGAAATGAACCTCGTGATTGATTGCAAGAAAGGTCGTCACGTCGAACCTATTCGTCAACTCCTGTGCCCTGGCCGTATGCGCCTCCATCTCGGCCAGATGTTCGGCGTCGATCCCGTTGGGCGCCATCGCGCCGATCAGTTCGGCAACTTTCAGCCGCATCTCATAGGCCTGGCGGATCAATACAGGATCCGGTTCTGTGACAATGGTGCCAACGCCGTTTCGACTCTCCACAAGGCCCAGGGATGCAACCTGTTGGATTGCCTCGCGGACCGGTGTTCTGCTCACGCCGTACTGCGCGGCTAACTCCGCTTCCCGAAGGACTGCGCCGGGCGGAATGTCCAACAGGCAGATGCGGTCCCGAAGGTCTGCGTAGATATCTGCCGGTGAAATGCGCGCGATTGGGATGTCGTTCGGCATGAGTTCAGTGCTCCGACAGAAGGCTTCCGTAACCATCGAAGCGGTCGGTGATGCCCGCTTTTCTGAGGCAGTCCCAAATCATCGCCTGGTTGGAACAGATCGCCGGCTTTCCTGCTCGAGCCTCGATCTCGGCAATGACATCCAGGGTGCGCAGCGCCCCGCAGGAGACAAAGATCGCTTCCGCTTCAGGTCGGTCGGCGGCCAGGGCAAATTCGATCAGGTAGTCCGGAGGGACCCGCACCATGTCGCTGTCCTTTTCTAGGCCCAGACCCTGAATGTTCACGACCTCAATCCCGCGATCTTCCATATAGATTTCCTCCTGCCGGTCGATCTCCGGCAGGTAGGGGGTTGCGACCGCAACCTTGCGAACATCCAGGGCGTGCAGCGCTGCAATCACCGCGGTGATGATCGATGTCGGAACGGCATTGGGCGCGCCTTTGCGGAATTCTTCGAAGACGCGATCTTCGCCGATCACAAGACTGCCTGACGTACAGGCATAGCAGACAACGTCTAAACTGCCGTCGGGCAGAAGTGTTTCCGCAGCGCCTGCGAGATGGTCCGCCTGCGCCGCCAGCGTCTCCGCCGTAATGCTGTCGGGAATCGGGGCGCGCGCGAAGTGGACGCCCACACCCTTTGGCCTCAGGGTGAAGACGTCGTCCTGGATGGTCTGTTCCGTGGCCAGCAAAACATAGCCGATCTTGGCGCGCGGGTGACGCCCGTCATCGAAAGGTACATGCGCGGCGGTGAAGGGGGCCGGTGGAAGGTCGTTCATGGCCATCATCCAATAGCTGTATGCAGAAATGACAAATTATCACAAAATTAGTTGAAGGAAACGCATAAAGTGGTACAGCTGCATACAGCACATCAAATCATCCAGCGGGGAACGACCATGCCTATCCATTTTACCGAAGCCGAATTCGCCGACCGAAAGGCCCGCGCAGTAAAGGCGCTGGAGGCGCGTGGTGTTGATGGCCTGTTGATGTTTATGCCGGAAAGCCATTTCTGGCTAACCGGCTACGACACGTTCGGTTTTTCGATGTTTCAGTGCATGGTCTTGTCCGGAAATGGCGATGTACGGCTGATAACACGCCTGCCGGATATGCGTCAGGCGCAGCAGACCTCCATCCTTGCGGATGAGGAGATCGTGATATGGACGGAAGTCGAAGGCGCATCCCCCGCGCAGGACCTCGCCGCTCTGGTCCGTGACATGGGATTGGCCGGCAAGCGGCTTGGGATCGAAACGCGGACGGCGGGTCTCACCTATGCGAATGGTGCTGCGGTACATGCCGCTTTGGATGGTGTCGCCGAATTGGTCGAGGCGTCGGACCTGATCACACTGGAACGGCGGCACAAGTCAAAACAGGAAATCGATTTCCATCGCCGTGCAGCCGAGCTTTCCGATGACGCGCTAGACGCGTGCCTTGAAATCGCGGCTCCCGACGCCTTTGAAGGAGACATCCTGGCTGCGATGCAGGGCGCCGTCTTCAAGGGCGGCGGGGATTATGCCGGGAACGAGTTCATAATTGGCTCGGGACCGACGGCTCTCTTGGTCCGCTATCATGCAGGCCGCCGTCATTTGGACCCAAGCGATCAGCTGACGCTGGAATGGTCAGGCGCTTATCGGCGCTACCACGCTGCGATGATGCGGACCATCGTGGTAGGGGAGCCGACGGATCATCAGCGCCGCATGCATGCGGCGACGGTTGAGGCGATGGAAGCCTGCGAGGCAGCGACCCGTCCCGGCAATCCGATGGGCCAAGTTTTCGATGCCCATGCCGAGGTTTTCGACCGCCATGGCCTAGAACATGCGCGATTCCAGGCTTGCGGCTACGGGATGGGCGCTATTTACAATCCGATTTGGGTCGATTTCCCCATGTTCTATCACGGCAATCCGCTTGAGATGGAGGAAGGCAATGTCTTTTTCCTCCACATGATCCTGAACGACTCGGTTTCCGGTTACGCCATGTCCTACGGTCATTCCGTCTTGGTGAAGGCGGACGGTGTGGAGCGCCTGTCGAGGCATAGTTTGAATCTGCTGTTGGCGTGAGGGCTGACTTGTTCCTGTTCGTCCCCAATCGAAGCTCGGTCATTCCGGCGAAGGTTGGAATCCAGGACCACATTCTCGAACTTATGCGTGTCGCTCTGGACACTGGGTCAGGTCCGGGGTGACAGTTCAGAATAAATTGGAAGTTCGCTGCGCGATTGCGCTAACCTCTCTCTATGATTGAACTTCGAAAGCTGCGTGGCGATTGGGTCGTTTGTAATGGAAGCAGTCCTCGAGGCATTCTCGAACGACCTCATTATTTCTTGCGCGGCGCTCTAGTAGTCTTGGTACTTCTGAGTATTCCCTGCTACGGGACACATGCAGAAAACCTAGAAACGATACGAGAAGCCCAAACTGCTTTTGACGAAGCTCGATATAGCGATGTTATAGCACTGATTGGCGACGAGTGCGGCCAAAGTAATCCGCAGGCCAGTGTCATTATTGGAAGGTTGTATTTTGCAGGTCTCGAAGTGGAGCAAGACCGAAGAGTCTTCGAAGAATGCTTCGTGCATGCGGCGGACCACGGCGTACCTGTAGCATTGTTTTTGATTGCTCATGGAAAGGTGTTTCCTGGGCAAGGCGCTGTTCCAAGACCTGTAGGTATAACTTTACTTGAAGAAGCTGCGGATCAGAGACACCGATTGTCGCAGTTGTACTTGGGTTCATTCATGTATCTGGGATACTTGGTCGAAAGAGACGAAGACGGTGCCATGGAGATATTTTCTCTTGTTTCACATGACTATTTCACAACGGAAGAGCTCCAGTTCTTCGGCGGGTTGGACGTAAGGCTTGCCCGAATTTTTGGAACAACAAGTGTTGGGCTTCTTTACGATCATATGATCGATGCTGGTTTGCCTTACGAAGATTTTCGCAAGAGTTTCGAGGATTTTATGAGCGCAAGTGATTGGAACGAATTACAGGCAGCGCGTCGCGGCAATAACTAGGACATTCCCGTCGTACGTTTGTAGGGTAAACTCTCCCCATGACCAAAGTCGGCGAAAAGCTCGAGAATGGCGAGGTGGTGCTCTGGACGGGTGAAGCAGAGCCGGTACAAACATCTCCGTTCAGTCGCTTCTGCCGTCTCTACTTCGTTGAGGCGATGTGGCGGCAATACAGGATTGTGCGCAAGTTTCCGCCTGTCTTCGTGCTTCTCATGGCAGCTGTAGGTCTGTCTACGGGCTCTGTTCTCATTTATTCTCAGACCGGTTCCCTAATTCTGCCCGCGGCTGGGATACTCTTGCCTGTAACACTGCTCAGTGTGGTTTATACGCATCTGTTGTCGCGGATTTCTGGTTTCTCGAGGCGCACTTCCTATCGCTATGTCCTTACGGATAAATTTCTTCATGTGTTCGAGAGTGGCGGAGATGAGGCTCTGAGGTCGATCCCGCAAGCGGAACTCCGTCGACGCGCGATGATTTCTCACGAACAAGACTTAAACCAAGGTCCCGTTACGATCTTCTTTCGAGAGCGCTTGGGCATCCTCACATCCCTTATCCATTTCTTGGACTTCCACGGGAATTCGGTCTGGAACGTTACCGATCCGGGTGCACTGATCGCCGCTATGGATCAGGCTCAGGATCAGCGTATTTAAAAAACGTTGACAATTTATCGATAAAATGTCGATATAGTGTGAATTACAAATCCAATACATTGCAAACGTGAGGGAACACCGATGTCGACGGCGGGTATGGCAACGCAAGCGGAGCCGAAAAAAGAGGGG
>Ga0207422_1004874_pt1 | contig 10374 bp, 9 predicted proteins | sample MarCyaLeptolynsp_FD_187757 | JGI IMG/M metagenome (GOLD analysis project Ga0207422, IMG submission 187757) | Marine cyanobacterial communities from Panama - species 1 Leptolyngbya sp. (SPAdes) | ecosystem: Environmental > Aquatic > Marine > Unclassified | place: Panama: Panama City | collected... | reverse complement strand
CCGATAACGGCAGAATCTGTTCTAAAGAATCCTAATCCTACTTTATGTCCTTTTAGTTTAATATTTCCCACCCTTACTCCTTTACCTACTAGCACTTTATCAATTAGGTGCTCTGTTGAATATGCAGTATCAACCTGCAATTGACATCGAGAAGAAATTGAAATAAGAGTGAAGAATAAGATTAGGTAAAGACGCATCATTATTTGTTACTAAGACCAACAAAAACATCAAGGAGGTTGTCCAAAAGGTCAATCTAGGAGATGTTATAAAGCACAGTTTTAAAATTTAAGTCTAACTATATTAGTTAACGTTTTTTTTCTGGATTAATTCTGTAGCTGCTTTATGTGCATCTTTAGTCATGTTAGGGTCATTTGCAATTCGCTCTAATTCTCTCAAAGATTTTCTATAATACTTTCTCTTTAGATAATCTACACGACTTGCATTAGGAGGTAATGGGGGAGGTAATTTGATTTTTTCTAGGCGTTCTTTGATCCAGTCACTCGTGAGTTTTTGATTTTGATCTTTCGCCAATGTAAGCTTGACTGTTTTAAACTGATTAAAAGCAAGCCAAAATACAATTGAGGCAGTTCCAAGTATATAGATCGGGAGCCAAATTAGTGGGTTTCCAGAATCATATATAATCCAATTTAGAGTCGGATATGTCGCTGCCCCAATTCCTGCACCAACAGTGGTCAATGTAGTTTTATCGGCTTCAATAATAGAATTGCATTTCCTACACCTAAACTTATCAGATAGCTTTGAAAGAAAACCAATCTTTAGGAATGCTTGTCTTGATGAACATTTTGGGCAATTTGCCATATTTTATACAATTAGCTTATGTTAGAGCTATCATGCGTTTGAATGGTTTGCTTGATAAGACTTGTAATTTTAGCATTTATTAGAAACCATAATTCTAACTTCCAATTTTCCCATACCGCTGATACTCGGTAAAATAAATTACAATTCTATTTTGTCCTTTAAAGAATGGGTAAAAAAGTTCATATCGTCCATCATGTGAACTGTATCGATATTCTCCATTCTCATCTTCAAATACACTGTTCAAATAGATTCGTTCCGATTGGGTTGTTTTGGTGATAAAAGTCTTTTTTATTGGTTGTATTGTGTCTGATAGTTTCCCATGATAGTAAGAGGTGAATCCGAGAAAAACAGGCTCACTATCTATAGAATCCTTTACAATTATGGAAACATGCGGGAAGTTATCATCAGTTTTTGATAAAATTTCGAGTATATCTTTCGTAGCTACAATCCAATTTACGTTAAAAGAGTAATTTGCCAAATGCTCATTTTTCTTGGTATTGGATTCAATTATTGATTTTGCTGTTTCCACCAATAGTCTTTCTTTCTTTTTCGAAGTCATGTAGTCGCCTCCAAATAAGAACAAGAGGAGGATTGGAAAACTTAACAATAGTACCCAACCTACTTTTTTACCCTTATTTGTAACTTGCTCGTCCTGATTATGTTTCTGTGCAATTCTGGTAAGATTAAACATGATATTGATAATCAATGCTCCTACCATTAGAGCTAAAATACCCAAAACACTCATGTAGAACGTTTGTGTAATATTTTCTCGGAATACTTTAAGTCCGAATACTTCAATAATAATGAAAGTAAATACCCAATATACGAGGAGTACTATTGAGATTATCCCAATTATGTTACTAAGCCTGACGAGTCGTTTTGGATTCATTTGTTATCTTTTTATATGATTACCAACGTTCTGGCGATGAAATGTAGCCAAAACATTTCATCATAGCCATACTTGGCTACCCGCCTATGGCAGGCAGGTGTTTTATAGCTCTTGTTAGACTTATGTTACTATTTTTTTTATCTCATCAATAATCGCAATTACTACCCAAATAGACGGAACAAGAAATACCCAAAATAAAGTGAATTTTAATCCTTTTATAAAAAGTTTTGGAGCATATTTGGGCTCCCTTCTTTTTATTATTTCTGATATCCATCCAAAGGTGTATCCAATATTGCATAGTATCGCAAATACAGGTACCATAAAAGGTTCAAACAAATCCTCTCCGGGTTCAAGTTTTACTCTACCTGCAGCAGCTAAATACATTATGATAATGCTCAATATGCCTGAAACAAGTACAATCAGGTTGTAAAGTATTCTTCTAATCTCCCACCAAATAATAATCCGAAAATTTGATCTATTCGATTCATTGATTTTTAATAGTGGGGTTAAAATTTTTATCATTTAATTGAGCCTAATGACCCGGCTATGCGTAGTGCGGGATTTGAAAAGCGGAGTTTTCAAATTTGCACGTAGCCAAGAGTTTATATTTTGTTTTTAATTTATTCACTTTAAATACCAAATTAAAATATTGGCGGAATTCATTAATTGCACTGACCTTCTGTTTTAGTAGAAAACCCACATTATGTATAGGTTTTGTTAGCGGTAGTCATATTTTATATTTTTAATTAATTCTCCGTCTTTGTACTCTTTTCTACCTATTATGATTCCATCTCTTGTAATATAAAACTCACCATTTTTAATGTACGTACGATTCTCACCAAATTCTATTTTTTTTATTTCTATCCACTCTTTCTGATAAGAATGCACATTGTCATCTTTATCAATGAATGTTTCAAAATTTTCATTACAGATATATGTAGAGTGATAAAATCCATTATGATATGCATATGGTCGATGGATCTTTCCTCCATCTTTAGTTATCCTATGAACTGACCAGAATCCATCACTGAGTCCGTTTTTAAATTCTTTGATTACGTATGTAGAGTCATTAACACGGGCAAACCATTTACCATTAGCCAGTCCATTTTTATATTGCTTAAAGCCAATTGTATCTCCATCATTGTTAAGATAAACCCAAAGTCTCTCGGGAACATTTGAATTTGTCATAGAGTCGTTTGGTATTTGAAATTGCCAAATGGATTTTATGTTTCCATTTTTATAATAATTTCTATATTCTCCGAAAGGACCGATTTCTTGGTCTTGTTCATAAGAAGTAAATTTTAATACACCGTTAATATCTTTGTGTTTAACAAATCGAATTCCTTTAATAGTTTCATAGGCATCATTGGATTGACTAAGTTTATTATATTCTTCCTTTGAAATGGGCTTGCCATCTACACTATAAACTCTATTAGAAAGAGAAAGTGAACTATACATATAATAATCTACTGTATCAACATTCTTATTCCATTGAGAAAAGCTGTCTGTGGTACAGAGAATTAATATGATGATTATTACGTTCTTCATAATTACCGCTAACGGTCCCCGGCTAAAAGCCGTGGGCCTATTTGGTTAAAGTTAGTAATTAGAATTGTTGATAATTAGGACATGGATTTTAGCCGATGTTGTGTGTAGGCTTTTTATTTTTTTGTTTTCAGTGTTTCAAGCTTTTCAATTGTCTCCAAAATTCCTGGGTAGAAGAATTGACCATTCAATTTTTCGATGTGCACTCGTTCAATTTCTTGTCTGTACTTAACGACCGTTTTCTCGTTGATCTCAAGTTGACCTAATGTCGCTTTGTATTTGAATTCAGAGAATTTTCTGTCAGGCCAATTTCCTTGTACGACAAGCGTTGAAGCAACTTGTCCAGATTGTCCATCTGTGAACGTATGTGGTTTTAGTTCCACTATATCCCCAGGCCAAAATTCAAATAAGTGAAGTGGAAAATCAACAGTGTCGAGGTACTTGTCACCTTCTAAAATTTTGAATCTTAAGCCGTCGATCTTTTTGGCTTTTATTGGTACCCAAACGGTCGTTCCATCAAGAAGTTGAACATATATTTTTTCTGTTCTCGTATTCATACTTTAGCTTACACACAACATCTGTATAAACGCATTGCGTTTATTTCTCTTATGTCGATATTGTATTTTATTTCTTCTACAACTCAAACACAAATCCCAAACGATAGCCCACATAATGGGTTAAGGAGCGATGGTGGCCATCTTCAAAAGTGCTGATGCTTGGATTTTCGGGCGCCATGCGGTATTCGGTTTCGCTGCCTCGCATAAAATTGGCACCGAGGTTAATCCAAAAATTAGAGTAGTCATTTTCCTTATCAAAAATAGAAGCAGGGCGTATCATTATACCGCCGCCTAAACCGGTATTAAAGGCAGTACCATGCACATCAAACTTATCGTCATATTCAGAATCGTATTCTACAGCCATAGAAGAACTAAAAAACATGGTAGCACCCATTCTTCCTTCCAAATAGACCTGGTTCCAATTGGATTCTGCAATAGTATATCTCGCATAGGCATGGAAAGTAAAAAAGCAATCCTCTTCTTGAATCTCTACATTTTGTCCATCAATTTGAATATCATAGGAGTCATTGCTGTACATGGCAACACCCACTTCACCGCCAAAGGAAATTGGACCAGCGGTGCTTCGTAAATAATTAAAGGAAATACCCGCGGGTAACTTATTTACATTTCTATTGAAATCTGCTTTGGTCTCATAGGCTTTGATATTTATACCCAAGCTGTGGCTTTGGGCAGAGGCGTATAAAACTGCAAAAGAAAGTATACAAAAGAGGCCTAATTTTTTCATCATACAATGATTAAGTAGCTTATAAAATTAAGGATTTTCTATTTTATTTTAATGTTAAAAGTCCTGTTAATAAATCGTTTTTACCGCCAAAAAAGCTGGCTTTTTTTCTCTGTACTTTAGAGCTTTCATTGCACATTTTATGGCAGAAGAAGTACAGTATACGGAAGAAAATATACGATCCCTAGATTGGAAGGAGCACATTCGAATGCGTCCAGGAATGTATATTGGGAAATTGGGAGATGGAACCGCCTATGATGATGGAATTTATGTCTTGCTCAAAGAGGTATTAGACAACTCCATTGATGAGTTTGTAATGGGCAATGGAAAAACCATAGAGATTTCCATCAAAGACAAAATGGTCAAAGTACGCGATTATGGTCGAGGAGTGCCATTAGGGAAATTGGTGGATGTGGTATCCAAGATCAATACCGGAGGGAAATACGATTCCAAAGCCTTTAAGAAATCTGTTGGATTAAATGGAGTAGGGACAAAGGCAGTAAATGCCCTTTCCGATTATTTCCGCATAGAATCAACCAGAGATGAGAAAATCAAAGTCGCAGAATTTGCTAGGGGAGAATTGACTTTAGATGGAGATGTGGAAGCATCCAGCCGAAGAAAGGGAACCAAGGTGATTTTCCGTCCAGATGAAAGTATATTTCACAATTTCCAATACCGTACACAACATATCGAACGCATGTTGTGGAATTATGTCTATCTGAATCGTGGATTGACCATAATCTTCAATGGCGAGAAATATTTTTCTGAAAGAGGATTATACGATCTGCTTGAACGCAATATGTCGGACAAGCCATTGTATCCCATTATTCATTTGGAAGATGAAGACATAGAGGTGGCCATCACACATACCAATTCCTATGGAGAAGAGTATTATTCTTTTGTGAATGGACAACATACCACACAAGGAGGAACACATCAAGGGGCATTTCGAGAAGCTTATGTAAAAACCATAAGGGAACATTTCCAAAAGGATTATGAAGCTGTAGATATTCGTTCATCCATAGTTGCCGCTGTAAGCGTAAAGGTGATGGAACCAGTATTTGAGTCTCAAACTAAAACCAAACTGGGTTCTACAGATGTTGGCCCGGATGGCCCTTCCATGCGGGCATTTGTGACAGATTTTCTTAAAAAGCACCTGGATAACTTTTTGCATAAGAACACTGAGTTTGCAGAAGCCATACAACGCAAAATATTGCAATCGGAGAGGGAACGCAAAGATTTGGCAGGCATCAAGAAATTAGCGCGTAAGCGGGCAAAAGAGGTAAGCTTGCACAACAAAAAACTGCGGGATTGCAGAGCGCACTATAACGACAACAAAGGAGACAATCTGAAGGATACGACCATTTTTATCACAGAGGGGGATTCTGCTTCTGGATCAATAACCAAAGTGCGAAATGTCAATACACAGGCAGTATTCAGTTTAAAAGGGAAGCCTTTAAATTCTTTTGGGTTGACCAAAAAGATCGTTTATGAAAACGAGGAATTCAACCTTCTGCAAGCGGCTTTGAATATTGAAGATGGATTGGACGATCTGCGTTACAATAAAGTTGTTTTGGCTACAGATGCAGATGTAGATGGCATGCACATCCGTTTGCTATTGATTACCTTCTTCTTGCAGTTTTTTCCAGAATTGGTAAAGAATGGGCATTTGTATGTATTGTCAACTCCATTGTTTAGAGTAAGGGACAAAAAGGAGACTTTTTATTGTTACAATGAAGAGGAAAAGGTTACTGCAATGAAAACTTTAAAAGGAAAGCCTGAAATTACACGTTTTAAGGGCCTTGGGGAAATTTCACCAGATGAATTTAAGCACTTTATCGGTGAAGATATGCGTTTGGAGCCAGTAGTAATTGGTAAGGAATCGGTAATTGATATGCTTAAGTTTTACATGGGTAAAAACACTCCAGACAGACAAGAATTTATTATTGAAAATCTAAAAGTAGAGCAAGATCTCGTTGAAGATGCGGTTGCTTAGCAGAGGATAATGGCGGAAGAAGAAGAAGAGAAAAATTTAAACGAAGAAGGGCAAACGGAAGAGGTAGAGAACTCTGAAGGGCTAGAGAATGTCATCCAGGTTTCTGGCATGTACAACGAATGGTTCTTAGATTATGCTTCTTATGTTATTCTAGAAAGGGCAGTTCCGCACGTCAATGATGGTTTAAAACCAGTTCAACGCAGGATATTACATTCCCTTAAGGAAATGGACGATGGTCGCTATCACAAGGTAGCGAATGTGATTGGAAACACCATGAAGTACCATCCACATGGAGACGCTTCCATTGGAGATGCCATGGTTCAGATTGGGCAAAAGGAACTCCTTTTGGATACCCAAGGGAATTGGGGTAATATATTGACAGGAGACCAAGCTGCTGCACCTCGATATATTGAAGTACGATTGTCCAAATTTGCCTTGGATGTTGCTTTTAATTCCAAAACCACAGAATGGGCTTCTTCCTACGATGGCAGGGGGAAAGAGCCAGTAACACTTCCAGTCAAATTTCCATTGTTATTAGCTCAAGGAGTAGAAGGAATTGCGGTAGGATTGGCATGTAAAATATTACCACACAATTTCAATGAATTAATCGATGCTTCGATCAAGATATTAAAGGGCAAGAAAGCGACGATCTTTCCGGATTTCCTTACTGCGGGAATGGCGGATTTCTCTAACTATAATGATGGACTAAGGGGAGGAAAAGTAAGGGTGAGAGCCAAAATTGCACCAGAGGACAAAAAGACCTTAAAGATAACAGAGATACCTTTTTCTACCACTACTTCAGGATTGATCGATTCTGTCTTAAAAGCCAATGATAAGGGCAAGATTAAAATCAAAAAGATAGAAGACAATACCGCAGAGCATGTGGAAATATTGATTCATTTACCGCCTAATGTTTCTCCGGATAAGACTATTGACGCCTTATATGCCTTCACGGATTGTGAGGTTTCTATATCTCCTAATTCCTGTGTTATTGAGGACGATAAACCTAAATTTTTGGGAGTTAGTGAAATCCTAAGAATCAATACCGAAAATACAAAAGAGCTTTTAAAGCAAGAGTTAGAGATTAGAAAAGGGGAGCTGGAAGAGCAATGGCATTTTGCATCTCTAGAGAGAATATTTATTGAAAATAGGATATATAGAGACATTGAAGAATGTGAAAGCTGGGAAGAAATTATTTCTACTATCCACAAGGGATTAAAGCCTCACATCAAACACCTATTGAGAGCCGTTACCGATGAGGATGTGACCAGGCTGACAGAAATCAAGATTAAGAGAATATCCAAGTTCGATAGTTTCCGAGCAGACGAATTGATCAAAAGAATAGAGGAGGAGATCGAACAAATCAAACACGATTTAGATCACCTCACAGAATATGCAATTGACTATTACAAGAAAATCAAAGAGAAACACGGAAAGGATAGAGGCAGAAGAACAGAGATCAAATCCTTTGCGAATATTGAAGCATCTAAAGTTGCAGTAGCAAACACTAAATTGTATGTCAATCGCACGGAAGGCTTTATAGGACATGGTCTGAAGCGTTCAGAATCTGAATTTGTTTGCGATTGTTCGGATATCGATGATATCGTTGTTTTCCGAGAAGATGGGGTAATGCAAGTGCAAAAAATCCAACAGAAATCTTTTGTTGGAAAAAACATCATCCATGTTGCGGTATGGAAGAAGGGAGATAAGCGCACCATATACAACATGGTGTATCAGGATGGACGGGGTGGAAATGTCATGGTGAAAAGATTTGCGGTTACTTCCATTACTCGAGATAAGGAATATGAGTTAACTGCCGGAAATCCAATGTCCAAAGTATTGTATTTTACTGCAAATCCAAATGGGGAAGCAGAAATAATACAGGTATTGTTGCGCGCAAAAGCCAAGTTAAAGAAGTTGAAATTCGAATTTGACTTTGCTGATTTAGCGATCAAAGGTAGAGCCGCTAAAGGGAATATACTCTCCAGGCATTTGGTTTCTAAGATTAATTTGAAAGAGGAAGGAACTTCTACCTTAAGTGCCAGAAAGATTTGGTTTGACGATAGTGTTCACAGGCTAAATACCGAAGGAAGAGGTGAGTTATTGGGTGAATTCCATGCGGAAGATAAAATCTTGACAATCATGCAAAGTGGTCATTACAAGCTTACAGGAACCAATGTTTCTACTCATTTTGATGAAGATTTAATTGGCATTGAGAAGTGGGTGCCGACCAAACCAATGACAGTTATATATTTTGATGGGGAGAAGGAAGATTTTTATGTCAAACGATTTTTAGTTGAGAATTCTGATAAAAAAGTGCTTTTCATTACGGATCACGAAAAGAGTTATTTGGAATTGGCCTCCACAGATTTACATACGGTTATTGAGATGAGCTTTGTGAAACCAAGGGGTAAAGAATCTAAACCCAATGAGGTGATTGATTTAGAAGATTTTATCAGTGTAAAAGGATTAAAAGCTTTGGGCAATAAATTGAGCTATAACAAGATAAAATCTGTAGACCAATTGGATATGGAATCAGCAGCTAACGCTTTAGGCGTTAGCGTGGAATCGTTGCAAGAGCCACAAGTTTCTGAAGTTGAAGAAAATTCTGAGGAAAATTCTGAGGAAGCTAAAGAGGAAACAAAAGTGGATAATGCGGAATTCCAAAACAATGGGCAAGCCAGTTCAGAGGAGGATGGGCAAACCCAAATTGATTTATTCAGTTAATGTCTATCACACTCATTGTAATCATTCTAACGGCTTTAACTACCATTCCTGCCTTTAAAGATCAATCTTTATTTTACAAATTGGATTTTTCTCCATACCAAATTGAAGAACGAAAAGAGTGGTATCGATTTGTTACCCACGCATTTATTCATGCAGATTGGATGCATTTATTGTTCAATATGTTGGTGCTTTTTTTCTTTGGAGACATAACACAAAACTACTTTGAGGCCTATACCGGTGGACAAGGTGCTTATTATTTCGCCTTATTATATTTGGGAGGAATATTGTTTGCTGTAATACCGACTTTCAAGAAGCACCGTGGAAATCCAAATTATCATTCTGTAGGAGCTTCTGGTGCAGTATCAGCCGTTTTTATGTCTTCTGTTTTTTTTAGCCCTTTAACCTCCATTTACCTTTATGCATTAATTCCTTTACCAGGAATCGTTTGGGCTATTATCTATTTAATTTATACCAGAGATAGAGCAAAAAAAGGAGGGGATAATATTAACCATGATGCACATTTTTGGGGTTCCATATATGGTGTCGTTTTTACCATGATCGCCGCTCCACAATCGATCCCAAATTTTTTCGCTCAGTTTCTAGATTATTTACCATTTTAGTGAAAAAAATAGAGTAAATGGAAAGACTTGATAATGAACTTGATATTTGTTACAACAACAAATTTTACAGGGCCGATCAAGGTTTTTTGGGAATTAATCGTGCTTTAAGATATGGGGATGGAATATTTGAATCGATTCGCATAATCGATGGGAAACCAGCTTTTTTGGAATATCACCTCAATCGCATCCATGCTGCTCTGGAAGCATTAAAAATTAAAAGTAGCAAGGAAAAGATTCAAGAAATTCAGCTTTGTATAGATCAAATTATAGTTCGAAATGAAATTGAGAAAGGAGGCTATCTGAGACTCACCATATTTAGAGCTGGTTTGGGCAAGTATACACCACAAGATCATCAATTAGATTATATCATAGAGGCAGATAAATTAGAACACAACAATTTTAAATTCAATTCGAAGGGTCTTAAAATCGATATTTCCAAAGAAGCCGAAATTTTTCCATCGGCAATTTCAACCTTTAAG